>Ga0196978_1000609_pt1 | contig 17772 bp, 17 predicted proteins | sample S3v_2013CmetaG_FD_155491 | JGI IMG/M metagenome (GOLD analysis project Ga0196978, IMG submission 155491) | Soil microbial communities from Anza Borrego desert, Southern California, United States - S3+v_20-13C | ecosystem: Environmental > Terrestrial > Soil > Desert | place: USA: California... | reverse complement strand
CGCCGCCGACCTCGAGGTGCTCGGCCGGCGGCTTCTCTGGTTCGACAACTACTTCGAGTGCGCGCTGCTGCTGCACGCGCTGGGATACCTGCGAGCCGACGGAGTGGTGGAGGTGGCTCTTGCCTCCGGAATGGAGATCGGAGAGCTCAGCGCCAGCTTCGATTCGATCAGTTCGCGCTGGTCGTGGCTGAAGCGCGAGCACCTGACGCTGGCACGCAAGCGTCTGGCAAAGGCCGGACTGGTCGAACGCGTGCTGCCCGGAGGCGCCGGTCCACGAGGACTGGTCTGGCTGCGAACGCGCATGGGGCGGCCGCCGTTGCGACTTCCTCAGTCCGATGCAATTCCTGACTATGAGAGGGTGGTGTCGCTATGGTCTCATAGGGGACGCAAGGAGGCCCGGGACGTTCATGGTGAACAAGAGTGATGCAGGCGGGGCGGCCGCCGATGGTGCCGACGCGGACGGAATGCTGGTGGTCCTGACCACTGCCGCCGACGGCGAGGTCGCCGAAACGATGGCCAGGTCGCTGGTGGAAGAGCGCCTGGCAGGCTGCGTCAGCCGCACGCCCGTGGGCTCGACCTACCGCTGGGAAGGCAACGTGGTCACCGAGCCCGAAGTCCTGATGGTCATCAAGACCACCGCCGGCCGCTGGCCTCAGCTGGAGCGCCGCATTCGCGAGCTTCACACCTATCAGACACCCGAGATCGTCGCGCTGGGAGCCGAAGAGGTGGAGTCGCACTATTTTTCGTGGCTGGTGGACGCCGTCGCCGACGACGAGGTGAATTGAGACGCAGGGCGATACGGTGGACGGAATTTCGTCTGTCGCGCTCTGCTGGCCTCGTCGCCCTCGGGCGCCTTGGCTGTGCCGTCCTTCTATTTGGCGTCGGCTACTACGCTTTGCGACACGAACTGTTCCTGGATGACGCTGGATTCGAGGCCGGCCAGGCGTAGCTTTTCGGCGACTCGCTTGGCGGTCTGCTCGCAGGCGAGGGGACCGAAGCGGACGCGGTAGGCCTTGGCCGTCGGGTCGGGCGGCTTGATGTAATGGACGGCTGCGGCCTTCTGCTTGTCGTTCAGGCCTGCCACGAAGCCTTCGGCCTCGGCCCTGGAGGAGAAGCTGGCGACCTGGAGCGCGTATCCCTGGCCCGACCAGTCCGAGGTTCCGGGCTCGATGACGCGAAGCTCAACCTTGGCAACGCCCTTGTTCAGGATGTCCAGCTCGGCTGCGGCGGCGCGGGATATGTCGAGCACGCGGCCGCGAGCATAGGGGCCTCGGTCGTTGATACGGACGCGGACCTTGCGGCCGGTGTCCAGGTCGGTGACTTCGATTTGGGTTCCGAAGGGAAGGGTGCGGTGGGCGGCGGTGAGCTCGTGCTGATCGAAGCGTTCACCGTTGGAAGTACGGCGGCCGTGGAATTGGCGGCCGTACCAGGAGCAGTGGCCCTGCTGTTTGAGGACCGCTGTTCCTTTCGTACTGGCGCCGGTGGTCGGTAAGACCTTGGTGTGACCGGCGCGCGTAGTCGTTAACAGGCTGTTGGTAGCACGCAGCGGATACGTCGACGCGGCGCATCCAACTGCCATGGTCAGCAGTGGAAGAACGAGTGTTAGTTTGTTCATCAGGTCAGTTCGGTAGCGTGAAACGCCCCTTTTCCTAGGCCCGAGATTTTGAGGCCCCGCCGCCCAACAACATCCATCCTTGTGCCCCCCGGCCTCCGGGTTGGCTCAAGGTTCCTGAACTGGAGGCGGCGTGCAACCATCACTTGCAGTGGGTAGTTAGCCACCTGGGCAGGGGTCCAGCCGCGAAAATGAGGGGAAAATGAGTGGGCACTCGAAGTGGAGCACGATCAAGCACAAGAAGGCCGCCAAGGACGCGAAGCGCGGGAAAATCTTCACCAAACTGATTCGCGAGATCACCGTGGCCGCCAAGTCGGGTGGCGCGGATGCAAGTGCCAATCCGCGTTTACGCACGGCCATCGCCGCCGCCAAGGCCCAATCGATGCCCAATGAAAATATCGAACGGGCGATCAAAAAGGGCGCAGGCGGGTTGGAAAGCGACTATCTGGAGGCCACGTACGAAGGCTACGGGCCGGCGGGAATGGCCGTCATCCTGGAAGTGCTGACCGACAACAAGAACAGGACTGTCGCGGACTTGCGCAGCATCTTCAGCCGGAACGGCGGCAATCTCGGCGAGACGAACTGCGTCAAGTGGATGTTCGATCGCATCGGTCAGGTCCTCGTAGCCGCCGGCAAGAACGCGACCGAAGAGCGTGTGTTCGAGCTCGCACTCGACGCTGGTGCTTCCGACATCGTTGCCGAGGACGACGGCTTCCGCATCACCACGACCGTCGACAGTCTCGAGGCCATGCGCGCACGCCTGGAGGCCGAGGGCGTGTCGGTTGCCGAGGCGGAGATCGCCCTGGTACCCCAGAACACGGTGCGGCTGACCGGCGCCGATGCCGCCAAGGCCATCAAGCTGATGGAAGCGCTCGAGGACCACGACGACGTGCAGCGCGTCTCGGCCAACTTCGATATAGATGATGACGAGCTGAGCCGGCTGTCGGCGTGAGACGGCCGATCGTGGCATTTGCGGACAGGTCGCGGTTTCGCACGGCGGCGCCGAGGGCGTAGGAATGATCCGATGAACGTCGAGCCGTGCGTTCTTCCGGCGTGCGGGTGGGCGCTGCGGCTCGGGCGTTGCGGCATCGCTGCAAAGCGAGGTAGGCGGAGGGCGGGATGCGGGTACTCGGGGTCGATCCCGGAACGATCGTTTGCGGATGGGGAGTGGTCGAGCTGGCAGGCTCGCGCCTGATCCATGTCGGCTCCGGAACCATCGACGCCGGTCGCGGCGACATTTCCTGCCGCCTGGCTCTGGTCTACTCCGAGCTGCTCTCCGTGCTCGACGAGCACTCCCCGACCGACCTCAGCCTGGAGCGCAACTTCGTGGCGCGCAACGTCCAGAGCGCCTTCCGGATCGGAGAGGCGCGCGGGGTGGCGATGGCTGCGGCCGCGGCGCGGGGCATCGGCGTCAGCGAATACACACCCATGATGATCAAGAAGTCGGTGGTCGGTTACGGCAAGGCCGACAAGGCCCAGGTTCAGGCCGCCATCGCCCGTCTGCTCTCGCTGCCCGAGCTTCCACGCACCGACGCCGCCGACGCTCTGGCTGCCGCGCTGTGCCATGGCCTGACCGGACGTTTCGACGCCCGCGTCGCCGACGCCCTCTCGCTGCGCGGCCTGAGTCGCGGTCGTGGTCGCAGCTGGCGCACGGCGCGGCTGTAGGATGCCGCGCCAGATCCAGCAACGGTCCCCACGATGATCGGGCGGCTGCGAGGCACGCTGGCGTCGAAGCAGCCCGGCGAGGTGCTGATCGACTGCGGCGGCGTGGGCTACCAGGCGCACATCTCGCTGCAGACCTTCTACGCTCTGCCGCCATCGGGCGCGCCGGTGGAGCTGCTGGCCGTCACCAACCTTCGCGAGAACGCCCTGGAGCTGTTCGCGTTCGCCACCGCCGAGGAACGCAGCGCCTTCCATCTGCTGCGCAGCGTCTCGGGCATCGGCCCGCGCCTGGCCATCTCGATCCTGTCGGGAATCGCTCCGGCCGATCTGGCCAAAGCGGTTGCGGCCGGTGATCTGGCCCGCCTCGTGGCCATTCCCGGCATCGGCAAGAAGACCGCCGAGCGCGTCCTGCTCGACCTGCGCGGCAAGCTGGCGCCCGAGCCGTCGGCGGCTTCGGCCCCTGCACAAGGAATCGAGGAGGATGCGGTGTCGGCCCTCGTCGGACTGGGCTACAAGCGCAGCGAGGCCGAACGCATGGTGCGTGCCGCAGCCGGCAGCAGTGACGGGACCATCGAGGACCTGATCCGCCGCGCGCTGATGCGACAGCCCGCGAGCGCGGCCGGGTAGAGAACGATGGAACAACCCACCACGCCGGTGGCGGCGGCCGAAGAGCTTCCGGGCGAAGTCAGCCTGCGTCCGGAGTCGCTGGCGGACTACGTCGGCCAGAGCGCGGTCTGCCGCAACCTCGACATCGCCATTGCCGCTGCCAAGGCACGCGGCGAGACGCTCGACCATCTGCTCCTGGTGGGACCGCCAGGGCTCGGCAAGACCTCTCTGGCACACATCGTGGCGCGCACGATGGGCGGCCGTATCCATCCGACCAGCGGCCCCGTCATCGAGAAGGCCGGCGACCTCGCCGCCATCCTGACCTCGCTCGAGCGCGGCGACGTCCTGTTCATCGACGAGATCCATCGCCTCGGAAAGACCATCGAGGAGATCCTGTATCCTGCGATGGAGGACTACCGCATCGACATCGTGATCGGGGAAGGCCCCTCGGCGCGTTCGATCTCGCTGTCGCTGGCGCGCTTTACGCTGATCGGCGCCACCACGCGCTCGGGAATGCTCAGCGGCCCGCTGCGCTCGCGCTTCGGCAACACGTTCACGCTCGAGTTCTACGAGCCCGAGGAGCTCGCCGAGATCGTGCGCCGCTCGGCTCGCCGTCTCGCCGTCGAGATCGACGACGATGCCGCGCGCCTGATCGCCGAGCGCTCGCGCGGTACGCCGCGAGTGGCCAACCGCCTGCTGCGGCGGCTGCGCGATTACGCGCAGGTCAAGGCGCGCGGACACGTCACGGTCGAGGTCGCCGAGGCCGCGATGGAAACGCTCGGCGTCGATCGCGCCGGCTTCGATGCGATGGACCGCCGCTTCCTGTCGATGCTGGTCGAAAAGTTCGAGGGCGGGCCCGTGGGCATCGAGACGATGGCGGCGGCCATCGGCGAGGACGCCGATACGCTCGAGGAAGTCTACGAGCCGTATCTGATTCGCTGCGGCTTCCTGCAAAAGACTCCGCGCGGGCGGGTCGCCACCGCCCGCGCCTACGAGCACCTCGGCCTGAAGCCCGGGCGCCCCCAGCGCTCGCTGTTCGATTGAGCGTTTCGGAATGAGCGACGGCGCCAACGAGCCCACGCCCGAGCAGCGCCGGCGACGGCGCGAGATGTGGACGGTGGTGGCGGCGGTCGTGGCCGTTGCCGCCTTCGCCGTCTGGGAGATCGGCAATCCGGAAACGCGCGGGGCAGCCGGCAACGTGCTGTCCTTCCTGCTCGTCAACCTCAACATCGTCCTGCTGCTGCTGGTCGCGTTCCTGACCGTGCGCAACGTGCTGCGCCTGCTGCTCGAGCGGCGACGCGGCATCATGGGCAGCCACCTTCGCACGTCGCTGGTGCTCGCCTTCGTCACGATCGCGCTGTTTCCGGCGGTGGTGATGGTGATCGTCTCGTATCAGTTCGTCGCCAACGGCATCGACGACTGGCTCGGTACCGAAGTCGAAGCCTCGCTGGACGGAGCTTACGGAATGGCGCGCGCGTACTATCGCGATTCGGCCGACGATGCGGTCGCGCATGCGCGCGCGCTCTCGCGCGACATCGCCCGCGACGGCCTGATCGCGCGCAACAAGGCCGAGGCCTTGCGTGCGCGCCTGAGCGCCGAGCAGCAGGTGCACGCGCTGGCGCGCATCGAGGTCGTCGACGATGCCGGCAAGGCGCTGGCGATCGTCGGCGAAGCCGCTCGTACGAGCCCGGCCCCCGCCGCCGACGAGGAGCTGCTGGCCGCGGCCCGAAGGGGCGAGGTGTCCAGCCGCGTGGAGAGTCAGGACACCACCGACGTCATTCGCGGCGCGGCGCCCATCACCGGCCCGGACGACGACCTGCTGGGCATGGTCATCGTCGAGAAGCTCATCGCCGAGAGCCCACGCGCCTGGGCGGCGCAGATCCTCGATTCGTTCCGCGAGTTCCGGCGGCTCAAGCTCAACAAGCAGCCGTTCAAGAACATCTACCTGATGACGATGCTGCTGGCTTCGCTCGTGGTGGTCTTTTCGGCGACCTGGCTCGGCCTCTACATGGCGCGCGGCATCACCGATCCGATCGGACATCTGGCCGAGGCAACGCGCGAGGTCGCTGCCGGGCGCCTGGACGTGGCACTGCCCGAGGAGGGCGGCGACGAGGTCGCCACGCTGGTGCGTTCCTTCAACGCGATGACCGCCGAGCTCAAGCGCAGCCGCGACGCCCTGGAGGAGCGCAGGCTCTACATCGAGAACATCCTGGCCAACATCGCCGCCGGCGTGGTCTCGATCGGCGCCGACGGAAGCATCGGCACGATCAATCCGGCGGCGATGCAGCTGCTGGGCCTGCGCGAACAGTCCAGCGTCGGGCGCCGCGCCGACGAAGTGTTCGAGGAGAGCGGTTTCGGCGAGATCGTCACGATGCTGCGCGAGGTGCAGGCGGGGCGGCTGGTTCCCGGCAGCGGTCTGAACGTCAAGCTTCTCGACCAGGAACGTACGCTGCTGGTGACGGCCACCAACCTGCGGCGCGGCGGGGAGCGGACCGGGTCGGTGCTGTTCTTCGAGGACGTCTCGCAGATCCAGGAGATCCAGCGCATGGAAGCATGGCGAGAGGTGGCCCGGCGCGTTGCGCACGAGATCAAGAATCCGCTGACGCCGATCCAGCTCAGCGCGCAGCGCCTGGGTCGCCGGTTGAGCACGCAGCTCAGCGGTGGCGACGCCGAGCTGGTGCGCGAGTGCGTGGCGACCATCGTGGCCGAGGTCGACGGCCTGAAGCAGCTGGTCAACGAGTTCTCCCAGTTCGCCCATTCGGCCAGTGCCGACAAGGCGGTGCTGGACCTGAACGCCCTGGTCGAAGAGACGTTGCCGCTGTACCGCCAGTCGCGTCCCGACATCGCTCTGCGCTTCGATGCCGGCGCCGATCTCCCGCCCGTCCGCATCAACCGCGACGCCGTCAAGCGCTCGCTGATGAACCTGCTCGACAATGCGGTATCGGCGCTGTCCGACAACGGCGGTCCGCGCGACATCGAAGTGGCCACGCGGCACGATGCGGATCTCTCACGCGTCGTCCTGGAAGTCGCCGACAGCGGCCCGGGCATTCCCGCAGCTTCGCGCTCGCGCATCTTCGAGCCCTACTTCTCGACCAAGCCCGACGGCACCGGCCTCGGTCTGGCGATCGTGGCATCGATGGCAGCCGATCATCACGCCTATGTGCGCGTGCGCGCCAACCAGCCGCAGGGAACGCGCTTCGTGATTGAGTTTCCGGCACTGCCCGGCCAGCATCGCGCATGAAGGAAGAAGCTGTGTACCGCAGCATTCTCATCGTGGACGACGACTCGACGGTTCGGGACACCATCGGCGCGGTGCTCACGGATGAAGGTTTTCGCGTACGCTATGCGCGCGACGGCCTGGAAGCGCTCGCCGCCGCTCGCGTGCAGTGTCCGGACCTGGTGCTGCTGGACGTATGGCTGCCCGGCATGGACGGAATCCAGGTTCTGGAAAAGCTCAAGCACGAGCACTCGCGGCTTCCGGTCATCGTCATCTCCGGCCACGGCAGCATCGAGACCGCGGTGCGCGCGACCAAGCTCGGCGCCGCCGATTTCATCGAGAAACCCTTCAGCATCGAGGCGCTGGTGGATGCGGTGGGCAGCGCGCTGGACAGGGGCCGCAAACGCGAGGCAGGCGATGCCGCGGGGTTTGCCGGCTCGCTGGCCCGCTCGGGCGCAGCGTGGGAGCCGCGTGTGCCCGAGCGTACGGTGGCACGCTCGGTGGTCGGCGCGGGGCTGGGGCTTCACAGCGGCGTGCGCACCGGCATCATCCTGCATCCGATGCCGCCCGGCAGCGGCATCGTCTTCAGCAGCGTCTCGGGCGGCGGCGAGGTCGAAGCCGCCGTGGGCAACGTCGATTCCACCGGCTACGCCACCACGCTCTACAAGAAGGGCCTGGCGGTGCGCACGGTCGAGCACCTGATGGCCACGCTGCACGCCTACGGCATCACCAATCTGCTCGTGAAGGTCGAGGGCGAAGTGCCGATCCTGGACGGCTCCGCCGTCGAGCTGTGCGAGCTGGTCGAGCAGGCCGGCATCGAGGAGCAGGGATCGCAGATCGCCGCCATCGGCCTGCTCGAAGAGATCCGGCTCGACCCGGCGCCGGGCCAGTTCCTTTCGGTGCGGCCCTACGATGGCCTGCGCATCACCTACGAGCTCTCGTATCCGCCGCCGGTCGGCGACCAGACCTACACCTTCGACATGCGCAGCGCGCAGGACTTCCGGCGCGAGATCGCGCCGGCGCGCACCTTCGGCTTCGTCGACGAGATTCGTGCGCTCGAGAGCGCGGGACTGGGGCAGGGCGGCCAGCTCAGCAACTTCATCCTCATCGGCGAGAGCGGGATCGTCAACACCGAGCTGCGCTTCCCCGAGGAGCTGGCGCGCCACAAGATCCTGGACATCCTCGGCGACTTCTACCTGCTCGGCGCGCCACTGCGCGCGCACATTCACGCGCGCAAGACCGGGCACTCGCACAACGTCGCAATGGTGCGCAAGATCGCGGCAAGGATGTAGGCGCGCGCGTCACTTCGGCGCGATGCCTGGCACGGCCGGCGAACGTCCGGCCAGCAGCGCGGCGCCGCGTGGCGATGCTGGGGCGTCGGCCTGCTCCAGGGCTGGCGGATCCTGGCGCAGCAGCGCAAACACGTAGGCAGGCTCGCCGGACTGCGCTTGACCGGAGGCGGTCGTGCCGCCAGGCACCGGATCGACGGCGAGCGCGGGCACGTAGCAGGAATCCTGCGCGCTCTGCACATACAGGATGCTGGCGCCGAGCCGCGCCAGCGTGCCGCACGCGATTCTTTCCGTCAGTCGTGCGACGACCTGATCGATGACCTGAGGCCGGGCGACCAGCCGCTCTTCCACGTTGGCGGCCATGCCGGCAGAGATGCAGAAGCGCGGCCAGTGGATCTCGGTGCGCACGACCTGACCGCGGGCGTCGAGTTCGGTCTCGACGCGAGAGCCGAGGACCGGGACGCCGGCGACGCTGCGCCTGACCACGACTCGCGTGGCGTTTGCCAAATCCGGTGCCGCGCCGGCACGTTCGAGGTTGCCACCGCCGACCGGGCTGGACATTTCGATCACCGGTACGCCGAAGCTCTGCGCGAAGGCTCGCGTGGTCTGAATCGCTGCCGCATCGCTGCTCGCGCCGACGATCCCGTGCATGGCGGTGACCGGTCGTGGAGCGGCGGCAAAGACGATCTGACCGCGTGCCGCATCGATACGTCCCGCCACCGCCTGGTCGCTGCCGCGAAGAGTGCATGGGGAACCGTCGGCTGCTCGCCGCGCCTTTGCGGCCGCGCACGTCTTGCGGTCCGGCTTCAGGCCGGCTGCGCGCATCCATGCCAGCGTTCGCCTCATCCTGGCCGGGTCGGCCAGGACGTCGGAGAGCTGGGGAGCGACGGGCGGATCGAGCAGCTTCTGGATGGCCAGGCGGTTGCCGACCTGGGAGGGCAGGGCGGCCTCGGCCAATCTGCGGAATTCGGGACAACTCGATCGGGCTGGTGATACCGACGCACAGAAGACGACGACCGCCACCAGGACCTCGCGCCACGCCGAGCGCTTCCCCACGAACCTTTCCTTCATGACCGAACCCTCCACGAGCTCGCGGCGAGTAACGAGCCCGGTGCAGCTTCGGCGCTAGTCGTCCATGCTCATCGCGTCAACGGGATTGGTGCCACGTGCATGCGTTCGGCGATTTCGATGAGCGCGATGCGACGATCGTTCGAGGCGAAACTGGTCGAGCGGAAAACGCGGCGCTCGTATCGTTCGCGTCTGCACGTGCACGGAATGCGACGGAAGCGATGCACGCGGCACTTGATCGGGGGCGAGGTGAGGTGCGACGGCAGGCATTTCTTTAGCGGGAAAGTTGCAGCGGTCGTGTGAGCTCTTCGTCCGTGCACGATGGGGGAAAACATGAACGGCCGAACCGGCCGTCCATCGATCGATGTCGACGGAAAGCTATTCGAGCCCGATGACCTTCGGCCCGTCGGCGCTCGTGATCAGGCGGTAGCGGCGCCAGCCCTGCTTGTCGACGGTGGCCTTGGGCAGCAGGCCGATGAGCATGTTGGCGCGTGGAGTGTCCTCGACCATGCGTGCGCGAAAATCGATGCGCAGCTCCTCGCTCGCATCCTGCGTAGGCTTGAGCGTGGCACCGCTGAGCTCCCACTGAACGCCGCTGGTCAGCGCATGGCCTTCCTCGACTTCCAGCTTGCCACCCTCGAAACTGCCCTTGACGACGACGTCGTCGAACTCCCAGTCGCCGACCGGCACCAGCGTGGGACCGTGCGGGCCCGACAGCGGCAGATGCCCGCCGAAGATGCCGCCGCTCGAGCGCAGGTCGATGCGAGCGCGGGTCTGCGGCGTCAGGGTCATGCCGAAGAGCGAGACGCCCTCCAGCTCGATGGTCCCGTCGATGGGACTCTCGAAGGTCACCTGTCCGATGCGCAGACAGCGCGAGGGGTCGAAGCTCTGGAGCGCGAGCTCGAGATGACTTCCCTGCAGTCGTCCTCGCACGGACCCGCCGCAGGCACGCGCATCGAAGCTGCGGTTGATGCCTACGTAGAGCGACTCCAGATCCAGATCGAAGCCCTCGCTGGCAGCGCGAAGATCGCTGACGCGCAAGCCGGCCGGCAGGGCCAGGCGGGCGCTGCCGATGCTGATGTCGACGCCTGCGCTGCTCGCAGAGCGCAGATAGGGCATGATCAACTTCTCGAGCGGCGCGGTGATGGCGAGAAAGACCAGGAACAGGAGAAAGAAACCGAGTACGCGCATGCAGCGCCGTTCAGATGCGCGTGACGGTGGCGGTGACCAGCGAGGCGTCGAAGCGCGAGGGATCGTCGTAGCGCTTCTTGACCTGGAACTGCTTGACGTACACCGCGCCCTCTTCGCTCTCGATGCTGCGCAGCAGCTCCACCACCTCCGGCAGCGTCACCGACGACAGTCGCAGCTCGACGGTGCTCTCCTGACGTCCCTGGTCCAGCGCGCGCTGGCCCGGGCTCATCGCGGCGATCGATTCGGAGCGCAGCGATGCGCGCGCCGCCTTGTCGACGAAGGCCAGGAGCGAGAAGCCGGCCTCGCTTTCGGTAGCCCGCGGCTTGTCGGAGGCGCCCGCCTGGGCGCTGCGGATCTGACGCGCCAGCTTCTCCAGATCGGCCAGGTCTTCGCTGAGGGTGGCAATCTCGCCCGCGATACGCTCACGGCCGCCCAGGACCGGAGCGATCACGAACGACCACAGCGCGACCACCGCCAGCAACCCGCCGAAGATCGCGAGCAGGCGCTGCTCGCGAGGGCTCAGGCGCGAGACCATGAGGCCGAGGGAGTGCAGAAGCTGCCTCATGCACCCTCTCCGGCCATCGGCGCGCGTGTGTCGGCTCCAGGTTTGGCGCCGTCGCGCGACCGCGCCGACTTGTCGCTGCGCTGCTTGTCCGAGCGTGTGTTCCTGGCTGCACGCTCGGCCTTCTTGCGCGCCTTGGCCTGCGCCTTGGCCTTTCGCTGCGCATCGCGATTCGCCTTGCGATCGGCCTTGAGCGCTTTCTCGGCTGCGCGTTCCATCTTCTTCTGCGCCTTGGCGCTGGCATCGCGATCGTCGCGATCGCCGTCGCGCTTGCGGTCGCGCCTGGCCTCGCCATCGCGCTCGCCGTCGTCCTTCTTCTCGCGCTCGACCACAGGCTCGTCGGAGGCGGCATCGGCCGCCTGGCCGGCAGCTGGCGCGGGAACCGCCACGGCCGGCGCGTCGCGCATGACCGGGGCGGTGTCGCTGCGTGTCTCGACGGCATCGGCGTCGCTGCGCCCGCGGCGCTCGCGTCCATCGCCGGGATTATCGGAGATGCCGAGCTCGAGCAGGAAGTCGACGCCGCCGCCATTGACTGCCACGTGCACGTCCTTGACGTCGGCGCGGTCGAAGTTGCCGCTGTCGCGCAGCGAGTCCTGCAGCTTGGTGACCGCCTCGAAGGATTCGGTGTTGCCGGAGATCTTGACGACCGGCGCAACCAGCTCGAGCTGCGAGAGCCGCACGTCCAGATTCTTGCCGACCGACTGCGACAGCATCGCCATCACCTGCAGCGGAGAGGCGGAGGCGCCCGAGCCGAGTCCGGCAGCGCGCGTGGTCAGCTCCTTGAGCCGCATCTCCATCTTGAGCTTGCGGCCGCTGCCGTCGCTGCCCGAAGGCATCGCGGTCAGGTAGATCTGTTCGGCGCGCTCGGCCAGCGCGTTGCGCTGCGAGATCAGCTCGTAGTAGTCGAGCCCGAGCGACGTCAGCAGGAGCGCAAGAGCTGCTGTGCCCCAACGCAGCACGGGGCGCGCTTCCTCGGGAAGATCCGAGACCGAGCGGATGCCGAGAAGCCCGGTGCCGGCCGGCGTGAAATCGATGGAGGGCGCGGAGTGCTCGCCGGCTGCGGCCAGCACCAGGCCGACCAGCCCGGGAACCTCGCGCCAGTCGCGTTTGCCGAAGCCTTCCACGGGAGAGGCCGCCGGCAAGGGCTCCAGGCGCAGACCGGACAGCTCGCTCTCCAGACCCGTGCCCAGGCGCGACGCCCACGCGCCGCCGATCACGACGCGGTCGCCGGGCGCCGCGATGGTGCGCACCGACCAGACCACGTTTCGTTTCATCAGATCCGGCTCGCACGCCGCCACCATGCGCAAGGCGCGAAGCGCGCCGTCCTGCACCGAGGCGATGATGGCGCCGTCGGGGCCGACGTCCAGCGCCACGAAGCTGTCGGTCTCGCCGAGGGCGCGCCGGTAGGCCGCAAGGACGACCGAGGGCGTCCACAGGAGCCGGCGCGTGTCTCCGACTGCCGCGCCGATGCGGCCGCGCAGCTCTTCGATGCGGGACAGCGGCGCCATCGCCGCGACGACGTCGCCCGTATGCTGCGGGCCGGTGTAGTCCCAGGCCACGGCCGCTTCATCGAGGGAAAGCGGTACGTGCTCCTCGAGCGCGGGCCCGACCGCCTGCCCGATGCGGCGCCGATCGTGGAACGGCAGCGACAGGATGCGGAAGGCCGCGTCCTCGGCCGGAAGCGCGGCCACCACCCGATCGAAGGGACCGAAGCCGGCAAGGGCGGCAAGCCCTTCGTCCACGGAGGGACGATCGACGATCTGGGTCACGTGCATCGAGCCGATGCTCGACTCGATGACCGCCCCGCAGGCGCGGCGTGCACTTACCTGCACGACCAGGGTCTTGCTGCTCACCTCGTGACTCCGATCAGGCTCGTATCATCGATTCGAGCAGTGGCTGCAAGGTCGACCCCGACGATGTTGGGGCCGCGTCGAGCCATCTGGTAGAGCACGTAGACCTTGCCGTTCTCGCGGTAGAGCAGTGCTTCGACCGACTGGAACACTCCATCGACTTCGCCGGTGGAGCGCACACGGAAGTACTGGCTGGCCACCGAGAAAAGCTTGCCGAGCTGGTCGGTGTCGCCAAAGACGTCCATGCCGTCGACCTTCAGTACGTCCTCGAGCTTCTTGAAGGGCTGCAGTCGCCGGTGCTCGATCAGGTTGGTCACCAATGTCTCGTCGGCAAGGTGCGGGTGCAGGCTGCGCAGCACCAGGGCCGGCGCCGTATTTGGATTGATCTTGGTGTCATCGAGAGGAAGCGCCGTCACCAGGGGACGCAGGGTGGCCAGCACCATCGGATCGTAGCCGCGCACCAGCGCCAGCTCGGCGAAGCTCTGCAGCTGACCGTTGCGCGCCGTGTAGGGCCGCTCCAGCGCCGAGTAGTATGCATCCTCGGCGCCGGCGTTGCCGCCGGGCTGCTTGTCGCGATCGATCCAGTCGCCGACCGGCTCGACCAGTGCCGGGTCCAGGTTGAGGATCTGCAGCAGCGTGCGGTAGCTCTGCCATTGCGCCGAGCGCGAGCGCAGCACCAGGGAGTTGAGGTTGAAGCGGCCCTGCTCGTCCTCGATGCGCACCAGCAGGCGTCCACTGCCCGTGTCGATGGGAGGGAGCTCGCGCGCCCACAGGTCGGCGAGCGAGTCGACGTAGGGATCGATGAAGTAGTCCTGCGCCAGGACTTCGGAGGCCAGGATGATTCCGCCTTCGGCGATCAGGGCCGCGCGCTTGGCCAGCAGCCAGGTTGCCGCGCGCCGGTAGCCGACCTGCGTGGCGAAGGTGAACTCGACCACGACCACCGTCAGAAGCACCATCGTCAGGAGCGCGAGCAGAAGGGCGACGCCGCGCTCGCCCGGGCGGGAGAGCTCAGCCTTCATCGTCGTCGCTCTTGCTGCCGGTGCCCGACTGGTTCTTGCCGCCCCTGGCCGGTGTGCGCGACGGGAACAGCGGCCCGCGACCGCGTGTGGCGGCTTCCAGCGCCATCGGAATCACGACCGAGCTGACCAGTGTCACGCGCTGCTCGTCGACGCCGGTGGTCTCCAGCTGCGTGCGCACCAGCATCGGAACGCGATGCTGCTGATCGCCTGGCTCGTTCGAATCCCAGAATCTCAGCCACTGCGTGCGATCGTAGAACTCGAGGTGAACGTCGACGTCGCGAGCGACGATTTCGAACGGCGCGATGGTCCAGTCGATCGTCTCGGCGCGAACCGGACGAAGCTCGTAGCGCAGAAGGTCGCCGTTCTCGTCGATGACCCAGCGAACGTGCGCCTGGTCGCCGCGATCGGTGGTCAGGCGTGCCACCTCGTCGAGCTGCGGCGTTGCCAGGAAGGCCTCGGGCGCGATCACGCCGCGTGCCGAGACCGTGGTCATCTCGAGCACCAGCCGCTCGTCGCCGAGCATCGAGTCGTCCGCCAGCGGAGCGCGAAGGCGCGGCGGCACCACGTTGCCGCGCAGCTGCGAGTCGAAGCTGCCGCGCAGGTCCTGCTCGAGGCGGTCCATGGCGTTGCGCGCATGGGCATAGCGGCGCGACCGCTCGGTGGCGTAGTCGCGCGTGGTGATGGCAGTAACGAAGGTCGAATAGATCGCGGTACCGACGACCGAGAAGATGGCGATGGCGACCATCAGCTCGAGCAGCGTCAGGCCGCTGTCGATACGGGGTTGGTCGCGCACGTTCACGGCTGCGGGCCCTCGGTGCGGACGACGCTCCAGAGCTCGGCGATCTCCTGCGTCTGACCGCTGAGGCGCACGACCACGCGCACCTGACGCAGCGTCGGAAGGGCGGTCGCCAGCACCTGGCGCGCCCATACGAAGCGCTCCGCGTCGGCGCCGCCGTAGACGAGGTCCTTGCCGTTGGCACGGCGAGGATCGGCGACGAAGCGCCCGTCGACGACGCCTTCCTCCAGGTCCGGATCGACGCGGGCAACGGCCAGCAGATCGGAGGCGAGGGCGCCGGCGATGGTGATGTCCTGGGCATCGGCAATCAGCCGCACGTCGCGCGCGTGCAGGCCGAGCAGCGAGACGACGGCCACGCCGAGGATGGTTACGGCAATGAGCACCTCGAGCAGCGTGAAGCCGGCCGCGCGCATGGTGGCCGGACCGCCGGCGGACGGTGCATGGCGTGTGTAGCCGCGGTTGGCCCGAGCGAGCATCACCGCATCTCCTCGAACGTCAGCACGCGCGCCGCGCCGGCGGCAGCGTCGAACTCGATCTCGCGCTCCTCGCCGTCCTCCTCGGCGAGGCGCAGCCGCACGTTCTGCAGAGCGCCTTCGGGCAGGAAATAGACGGCCTGCTGGCCGGCGATGCGCTCGCCGTCGGGTGTGGTCAGGCTTTCCAGGTAGACGCCGTCGGGGAGCTCGCCGTCCTCGGCGAAGGCATCCCAGTCCTGCTCGAACTCGACCGGCTCGTCCTCGTCCTGGTCGCGCATGACGTAGGGACGGATCGATGCGATCTCCCAGCGGTCGCGATCCAGGTCGAGAAGGAGGCGGTAGATGCGGCCGCGCAGCGCCGACTCGTCGGCCAGATAGGTCATCAGGACGGAAAGACGATCGGCGCTGGCATCGAGCTCGGCCGCGGCAAGGCCCGGCAGGCGGGGAAGCACGAGCGAGAAAAGGATCGACGCGATCAGCAGCGTCACTGCCAGCTCGATGAGCGTGAAGCCGCGAGCCGACGCACCGCCGCCGCGGCTGCGCGAGGTCGGCGCGAGCGCACGCCGCGATACGATCTCGCGCCAGGCCCGCGCGAATCTAGAAGTCGCGCGAGTCAATGTCCGCTTCGTAGCCTTCGCCGCCTTCCTTGCCGTCGGCGCCGAGACTGCGCAGCACGTAGCTGCTGCCATCGCTGGCAAACAGGAATTCGTTGTCCCACGGGTCCAGCGGCACGCGCTCCATGTAGCCGCCTTCCTTGTACCTGCGCGGAACGTCTCCGCGCGTCGGTTCCTCGACCAGCGCCTCCAGGCCCTGCTCGGAGGTGGGATAGCTGCCCGAGTCCAGCTTGTACATGTTGAGCGCGGTTTCGATGGCGGTGATGTCGTGCTTGGCGGCAACGACCTTGGCGTCGTCGGTGCGGCCGATCAGACGCGGGGCGGCCAGGGAGATCAGGAGGCCGAGGATCATCACGACTACCAGGATCTCGATGAGCGTGAAGCCTCGTTGCGCCTGCGTTTGTCCGGCGTTGCGGTGCGGCCGGGCCGGCACGTGCAACGGGCTGGGAGTCGCCGTGCCTCTAGACGCCCGTTGCACGCGCCGGCCCGACCCTTGCCGTTCTGGTGTCGTGTCACCGTCCGGAGCCGCCGGGGCCTTCGACGCCCGTTGCACGTGACGGCTTCTTTCGCGGTCGGGGTTTGGGTTGCGGGTGGGCGTGCCCGGCTCATGCATCGGGCTCGGATCGGTTGGTGTGAAGATTGGCATCGGGTCGGGGGCTCCTAGTGGACGAGCTGGTTCATGTCGAAGACGGGGAGGAGGATGGCCAGGACGACGAAGAGGACGACGCCGGCCATCAGGAGGATCATGACGGGTTCGAGGAGCGCCGCCATGGTTTCGATGCGCTGCTTGACCTGTTCCTCGATGGCGGCAGCGGCGTGGGTCAGCATGCGTTCGAGCTCGCCGCTGCGCTCGCCGACGGCGATCATGTCCACGACGAGGGGATCGAAGAGCGGGCTCTCGTTCATGCAGGCGGCGAGCGATGCGCCTTCGGAGACCGAGCTCTCCGCGCGAGCCAGCTCCTCCGACAGCAGCAGGCTTCCGCTCGAGGTCCTGCTGATGCGCAGTGCTTCGACCAGCGGCAGGCCGCCGCTGACCATCGTCGCCAGCGTCTGCGCGAAGCGCGCCACCGCGATGTCGCGTACCATCTCGCCCAGGCGCGGGATCGCGAACACGATTCGCTCCGCTGCCTTGCGCGCGGCCTCTCCGGTCATCGCGTAGCGAAGGCCGATCAGGCCGGCGAGCAATGCGGCGAACACGAGCAGTCCATAGTTGGCCAGGAACGAGCCGGCGCCCATCAGCAGTCGCGTGGGTAGTGGCAGCTCCTGGCGCGCTTCGGCAAAGACGCGCGTGACCTGCGGGACGACGTACGCGAGCAGGAACAGTACGATCGCGCCGCCGACCACCGTCATGATGGCCGGATACATGAGCGCGGCCATGGCCCGGGCGCGCAGGCGCGCCTGAGCCTCGGCGTGGTCGGCCACGCGATCCAGGACGGTATCGAGCGCCCCGCTGGCCTCGCCGGCCTCGACCATGCCCGTATAGATGGAAGGGAAGACCGCCGGATGGCGCCCCATCGCCGCCGCCAGCGTCGAGCCCTCACGGATCTGCACTCGTACCGCTTCGAGCGCCTGTCCGAGCACGGGCGCGGTTCGCTGGCGTCGCAGCGTCTCGACCGCCTCGTCAAGCGGAACTCCAGCGCGAAGCAGCGTCGCCATCTGCCGCAGTGTGCGCGAGAGCTGCGATGCCGAGACGCCGCGCCTCAGCGACACGCCCGCAGACCGCGCGCCGTCGGCCGCTTCCTGCATCGAGGAAGCGAACACGCCGGTCTCGCGCAGACGCGCACGCGCGGCGCGTGGGCTGTCGGCTTCGATG
>Ga0196978_1000603_pt1 | contig 17848 bp, 21 predicted proteins | sample S3v_2013CmetaG_FD_155491 | JGI IMG/M metagenome (GOLD analysis project Ga0196978, IMG submission 155491) | Soil microbial communities from Anza Borrego desert, Southern California, United States - S3+v_20-13C | ecosystem: Environmental > Terrestrial > Soil > Desert | place: USA: California... | reverse complement strand
GAGCGACACCAGCCTGCCGATGAAGAGCGGGATGACCGTATCGATCAACGCCACGGCGAGGCTGGTCACGAACATCGCGAGATACCAGCCCTTCGTCTGCTTCACGAAATGCCAGTAAAACGCCATGAGGCCCGGCGGCGGTGTGCCGGGACCGGTGCTGGCGGTGCCGCGAATGCGCGACTGGAGATAGGTGAGCACGCGTCAGTAACGCTTCAGGAGCGCCTGAGAATACATGCGACAATCGATGCACATGAGCGCGAAAACACTTTCTGTACTGATCGCGGCGATCGCCGCAGTCACCGTGCCGGCGGCGGGCGACGCGGGCGAGCGACGCGCGAGCCAGACGGCATTCGACAGCTATCCCGAGCGCCCGGTTCGATTGATCGATCCGTATGCACCCGGTGGCGGATCGGGTCTCATCGCACGCATGCTCGCCGCGAAGCTGCCCGAGTGGTGGGGTAAACAGGTCGTCGTCGATAACCGGCCGGGCGCAGCCGCGGCGATCGGTACCGAGCTTTGCGCGCGCGCCGCGCCCGACGGCTACACGCTATGCATGGGCACCAGCGGCTCGATCGCCATCAGCCCGAACATCAACAAGGTGCCGTACGACCCGGTCAAAGATCTCATCGCGATCACGCAGACGAGCGCGCAATCGATGCTCGTGGTGCTGCACCCCTCCGTGCCGATCAACTCGGTGAAAGAGCTGGTCGCGTTCGCGCGCGCCAACCCCAACAAGCTGGTGTACGCGTCGTCGGGCACCGGCGGCTCCGGCCATCTCGCGGTGGAGCTCTTCCAGTCGCTCACGAAGGTGTCGATGACGCACGTGCCGTACAAAGGAAACGGGCCGGCGCTGCTCGCGCAGGTGAGCGGGGAAGTCCAGCTCGGTTTCAACAACATTCTCGCGGCTCTCCCGCACGTGCAGAGCGGCAGGCTGAAAGCGATCGGCGTCACCAGCGCGAAGCGCGCGCCGACGGTGCCGAACGTGCCGACGCTGGCCGAGGCGGGCGTCGCCGGTTACGAGGCGACATCCTGGAATGGCGTGTTCGCGCCCGCGAAAACGCCGCGGCCGATCGTGAACCGCCTCCACGCCGACATCGTGAAGGTGCTGAAGACGCCGGACATCCGCGAGCGGCTCGTCTCGGCCGGCTCCGATCCGGTCGGCAGCACGCCGGAGGAATTCGCGGCGCACGTGAAATCGGAGCTTGCGCGCTGGGGCAAGCTGATCCGCGAGAACAATATCCGCGGGGAATAGCGACGCGCCGGGCGGTGCGTCTAGCGCAGGCGATCAAGCACGTGGTTTACGGGCTGCTAATTCGTTCTTTGGGAGGACCCGACTGCTCACGCTGATATTTCCAGATCTCATGGTCCAGCAGGCGCGGAGTCAGCGCCGGGTAGTCGGCACTCAGAATCTCTGTCGCTTCGGCGAGAAGCGCCTGTGCTTCATCTGCGAGTACAACGCGACCGACGGCAGCTTCGAGAAATCTGAATACCATCCGATCGGGCTTTATGAAATCGTCGGCGCCCGCCAGCATCCAGAAGTATCGCAACGAGATGCCGCTGCGCTGACCCGGTATGTCCAAAATCATGCGTTCTACGTCCGTACGTGGAGCCGCTGCAGCATCCTGCAGGTATTCGATTCGATGCGCACGAAGCGCCGAAGCGAAGCGGTAAGCAGCATCCGCTTTCAGGATGCCGTTCCGCGGCGACGTCCGGTGTTTGCTGCAGAGGATGCCAACCATAGCTTCAATTCCGAGGTATTCGAATCGGGTGCAGAACGCCGACACCGGCTCCTGCTCGGCTCGTAAAGGTAGCTGGTGGCGATCCCGCCTCAGTTTGGTAACCGCAAATCTGCTGCAATAACGATCGACGACGTTGCGAACACTCGCATAGCGCACGCCGATCGAGAATACCGCGTCCAGCACGGCCAGCGGCAGACTTCCATAGTAGTACTCGTCTCCCAGGGCGGCATCGCCAAGCGAAAGCACGCGTCTTGCATATACGGCGACCAGGGCCGAATCTTTGGCCACTTTGATTCTTAGCGCCTGCGCGCGATGCTCACTATCAGCGCAATGAGGAAGGCGTAGAACACAACCACGCATTTCACGATGATTCTCAACAGCGTCAGCGCTGTGTCGAGAATGGCCTTCATGGACGCCGGTCGCTCGGTGTGCCGGCATCGATCGTGAGCCGCCGTATTGCCGCAATCTGTGCTTCCCGCTCGGGTTTGGTATAGCCGCGGCCGTAATACGAAAAATGAAATGGCGACACGATCAGTTTGGCGCTCGATCTGAATACGACCTTCAGTGGGCCTTCGAGATCGTCCGGATCGGCCTTTAGCCAGCCGAATTCGTCCGTTTTGCACAACAAACTCACGACGTTCGGGGGCATGAAGACGACGCTCGCATTACCTTCCAGGACCCATCGAGCAAGACGCTGCAGATGAGTCGGGGACAGGTCGCTTCGACGCAGGCGGCTCGTGCCGTACGTCGCGAGCTCTATGAGCTCCACGAACGCTACCTGTTCCGCGTGCTCCGGTCGAAATCCGATCCCGGCAAAACGGCGATGGTACGACGCGCCGTGACCGCGATATTCGGGATGCAGGAAAGGATGATGAAAACCGCGTTCCCGCCAATATCGCGGACCGTTCTCGAGGTAAGACTCGATCTCGCCGAAGTACGGCTTTGTTCCAATCGCGGGGTCGAAATTCGCATCCAGTCCAAAAAACAAGAACTGCGCCGAGCCAGGCTCCGCACCCTGGAATGGCTTCGCCTTGAACAATTGTTGCAGTCTGGGGTCCGGATGCGGGTAGTACATGCGGCACTTCGGTTACGACGGTCTGAAACGTGAGAGCGTTACTTGAAGGTTGCGTTCGCGCCTGCTTCGTAACGCTCCGTCAGCGTCTTGTCTTCGTATGCCTTGTCGACGTACGCGCGCTCGAGCGTGACCAGCGCTTTGCGCGTCGCCGGATTCCACGCGACCGAGATGCTCTTGGCCCAGGATTTTGCACACTCGCCGAAGTGGCCGTAGCGCGGCAGCGCTTCTTCACACTCTGAGAGGGCGGTCCGCGGCACGATCACGTTCTTGCCCTCACGGATCTCGATAACCGGGAACTCGATCGCGCCGCCTTCGCCCATGGGCCGCGGATTGAGGTAGCCGCCGCTCACCCGCACGTCGTAGCGACCGCAGCGGTACTGCGAAGTGCTGCTGCCCAGGCGCAGCGACTCGCCGCGCTGGTTCTTGGGGCCCATGCGAATGAGCGCACCCCACACGATCGTGGTGCTGGTGCCCCGTTGTCCCGCGGCGGCCGGCGCCGCGGCGTCGGCGACGTGCAGCGAAGAGGCCTTGGCCTCGCACGTGAGCCGCAGCTTCCCATAACCCGCGTCCGGAGCGGGTACTGCGGCGAGCGTCGTGAAAGCGGCGGAAAGCGCGATGACGGCGCCGGTGAGCAGTCCAGCGCACGCGAACAGCAGGCGCTGCCTGCTCATGCCGTGCGCGTCATTTCACGTCCAGATTCGCGGCCTTGACGATGTCGCCCATGCGCTTGTCTTCGCTCTTGCGGAACGCGTCCAGTTGCGCGCGCGTGCCGCCGATGATGTCAATCCCGAGCACTCTCAGCGTCTCTCCGAACTCCGGCTCCTTTATCGCCTTCACCATCTCGGCGCTCACCTTCTCGAGTATCGCCGGCGGAACGCCGATCGGCGCGATGATGCTGTACCAGCCGAAGTTGTTGAAACCCGGCACGGTATCGGAGATCGGCGGGATGTCGGGCAGGAGCGGCGCGCGCTTCATGGTGCTCACGCCGAGCGCCCGCAGGCGGCCGCCCTGCACGAACGGCATCGCGGCCGGCACCACCGCGAAAGTCGTGTGGATCTCGCGCCCCGCGACGTCGGCCAGCGCCTGCGCGATGCCCTTGTACGGCACGTGCAGCATCTGCACGTTCGCGCTGGTCAGGAAATACACCATGCACAGGTGCTCGCCGCCGCCAGGGCCCGCCGAGCCGTGACGCAGCTTCGTCTTTTTCGAAAGCTCGATCAGCTCGGCGACCGATTTCGCGGGCAATTGCGCGTTGACGGTGAGTACGTAGGGGACGCTGCCGATCAGTCCGACCGAAGCGAAGTCGCGCTCGAGGTCGAACTTGAGATCCTTGTAGACCTTGGTCGCGATGAAGAGCTGCGAGGTCATCATCAGCCACGTGTAGCCGTCCGGCGCGGCGCGGTGCACGATCTCCGCGCTCAACGCACCCGCGACGCCCGGGCGCGCATCGACCACGATGCGCTGGCCCCATGATTTATAAAGCCGTTCGGAGAGAACCCGGGCGATGATGTCTGGCCCGGAGCCGGACGCGCTGCCGATGACCAGACGTATCGGCCGCTCGGGGTAGGTGGCCGCGGACTGCGCGGCGTTGGCCGACGTGGATGCGAGGGCGAGGACCGCCGCAAGCAGAGCTGGTCTGTGCATCGTTTGCCTCCCTTTGCGAAGACATTGCACTCCCCGGTGAGCCCGCCGGTGCGCTCGGGAAGCGCACTCTCGTCAGCCGCACTCTACTCTGGTTCAGCCGCCCATGAAGTCCCGCTTGCCGAGCTCCACGCCGTTGTGCCGCAGGATGTCGTAGGCGGTGGTGCAGTGGAACATGAAGTTCGGCATGGTGCGGTTGAGCAGGAGCTCGAGCCCTTTCATCTGCACTTCGCCGGCCGGCCGCTTCACCGTGACGCTTTTCTCTTCGGTGCCGTTCAACTGTTCCGGTTTGATGCCTCTGAGCCAACCGATCGTCTTCTCGCAGCGCGCGATCAGGTCGCCCAGGCTTTTCTCGTTGTCCTCGTACTTGGGATTGTCGACGCCGGTGAGAAGGCTCGCGAACGTGCGTGTATGGTCGGTCGCGATCTGGACCTGCTTCGCGAAGCTGAACATGTCCGGGTAGAAGCGGTAATGGATGAGCGTCGTCTCGTCGCACTTCTTCTCGGCGTACGCGGCTTGCGCTTTTTTCATGCAGCCGACGAGGCCGTTCAGGTGCCGGACGAAGACCGGAATCGAGATGTCGTAGAGCGTGAGCGGCATAGGTGGTCTCCCTTGGTGATGTTCGTCCTTCGACAAGCTCAGGACGAACGCTTGGCGGGTTGCCGTACGAGTCCGAGCTGTTTGCACATCCCGAGGCCGTCGCGCACCGCGGAGTGCTCTCGATTCCGGCCTGCGCGGAAGTGACGAGTTAAGCGGGCGTGAACATGGGGATGGCGTAGCCGCCCTCGCTTTTCTTGAAGACCACCTTCACGCGCTGCCCGATCTTGATCGAATCGAGGTCGGTATCGACGATGTTGGTCATCATCTTCGGCCCTTCGTCGAGCGTCACGTAGGCGATGCAGTACGGGACCGGACCGCCGCGGCGGGTGACGGAGTAGGTGTAGATCTCACCGGTGCCTTTCGCTTCCACCCATTCGACCTTGTCGCTCCAGCAGAACGGGCAGAGCGCGCGCGGGTAGTGGTGCACTTCGTTGCACGCGCTGCATTTCTTGAGGAGCAGCTTCCCTTCGGCAGCGGCATCGAAGTACGGCTTGTCACCCGGATTCAATTCCGGATCGCTGATTTTTCGTTCCTGGTACGGCGTGGCCATATTCGTTACTCCCTTTCCATGATCAACGTCGCGGACCCGTGGCGGTGTCCGATGGCGCCGCCGGTGCCGTGGGCGAGCGCGAGCGAGCAATTGGGGACCTGCACCTTGGGATGCGATTCGCCGCGAAGCTGGCGCACCGCTTCGATGATCTTCGTCATGCCGCCGCGGTTCGCAGGGTGATTGTTGCAGAGGCCGCCGCCGTCGGTGTTGAACGGGAGCTTGCCGGTACCCGAGATGAGGTTCCCGTCGGAGACGAACTTGCCGCCTTCGCCTTTCTTGCAGAAGCCGAGGTCCTCGATCTGCAGCAGCACGGTGATCGTGAAGCTGTCGTAGATCGACGCGTACTGGATGTCCGAGGGCTTCACGCCCGCTTCCTCGAATGCGCGCGGGCCGGTCCACGCGGCGCCGGTGTACGTGAGATCGATCTTGCCGCCCATCTGGTGCTTGGTCGATTCGCCGCGGCCGATGATCTTCACCTTCGGGCGCTTCAGGCTCTTCGCCACTTCGGGACGCGCGACGATGACCGCGCCGCCGCCGTCGCTCACCACGCAGGAGTCGAGCCGGTGCAGCGGATCGGAGATCATCGGCGAATTGACGACGTCCTCGACGGTGACGACGTTCTTCAGCATCGCATTCGGATTGTGTTGAGCGTGGTGCGAGGCCGCCACCTTGATCCACGCGAGCTGTTCGCTGGTGGTCTTGTATTCGTACATGTGCCGCATCGCGCACATGGCATAGAGGTTGAGCGTAACCGGGCTGTGCGGCATCTCGAACGGTGCGTCCGGGAGATTCACGCCGCGCGAGCGTACCTGTGTCCCCGAGCTGCCCTCCGAGTTCGGACGTCCCGCGAGCGTGATCAGCGCGACGTTGCACTTGCCCGCGGCGATCGCTTCCGCAGCGTGCGCGACGTGCACGAGATACGAGCAGCCGCCCATGTCGGTCGAATCGACGTGCTTGAGCCGATTGAGGTTCATGTAGTTCGCCATCGACCACACATTCGACCCCGGCGCATCGCCCGCGCAGAAGTAGCCGTCGATGTCCTCGCGCGACAGTCCCGCGTCCTCGATCGCGCCTTTCGCGACCTCCGCGTGGAGCTGCGCTACGGAATGATTCGGCGCCTTGCGCAGCGGATGCTCGTACGCGCCGACGAGATAAGCCTTGCCTTTGATGGTCATGAAAGAACCCCCTTGTGAACCATGCATGGTGCCATAATGCCGCGCCGACAAGAACAGCACGCACGTGGACACGAACGCGTCCGCATTCCGGATTCCGCTCTACCTCACTTACGCGCTGATGCTGTTCGGCTACACCAGCATCGGCGCCGCGCGCGTCGCGTTTTCGCTGTACGCGCTGCACCTCGGCGCTTCGCCCACCGCCGTGGGATTGCTGGTCGGCACCTTCTACGTTTTCCCGGTGCTCCTCTCGTGGCCGATCGGCCGCTATTCCGATCGCGTGGGCTCGCGCGGACTGCTGCTCGTGGGCGCCGCGGTCGGCGCGTGTGCGATGCTCGTTCCCTTCTTCGTCGGCAGCCTCGCGGCGCTCTTCGCCGGCGCGGCGCTGATGGGCATTACCTTCACGGTCTACAACGTGATCCTGCCGAATCTCGTCGGGCTGCTGAGCGCGCCGGCGCAGCGCGTGCGCAATTTCAGCAATTCGAGCGTCGTCGGCGGCATGAGCATGGTCGCGGGGCCGCTGGTCGCCGGCGTCGCGATCGATCTCGTCGGCCACGCGTACGCCTGCCTTTCACTCATTTTCTTCTCGGCTGTTTGCGCCGCGATCGTGTTCGCCGGAGGCAGGCGACTCCCGGGCGGCAGCGCGCGCAAGACCGCCAGCGCCAGCGTCCGCGGGCTGATCGCCGATCGCGAGATGGCGCGCATACTCGCGACGAGCAGCCTGGTGCAGGTCGGACAGGATCTCTGGCAGTTCTATATCCCGGTGCAGGGGTACGCCGTCGGCCTTTCGGCTTCGGCGATCGGTTCGATCCTGTCGACCTTCGCCGCGGCCTCGTTCGTGGTGCGGCTGCTCATGCCGGCGCTCGTGAAACGGCTGGGGGAAGAGCGGGTGCTGCGCTATTCGTTCTACTTCGCCGGCGTCGGCTTCCTGCTCGTGCCGTTCTTCGAAAGCGCCGCCGCGCTCGCGCTCCTGTCTTTCCTGTTCGGGCTCGGCATCGGCTGCGGACAACCGATCACGACGGTCCTCATCTTCAGCCGCTCGCCGGAGGGCCGTTCGGGCGAAACGTTCGGGCTGCGCCAGACGGTGAACAACACCTTGCGCGTGGCCGCGCCGCCGGCGTTCGGCGTGATCGCGACGGCCTTCGGCTTGTCGCCGGTGTTCTGGTTGAGCGCGCTGATGATGGGCGGGGCGGGACTTCTCGCGCGTCCCAAGCGGACTTAACCGTCATCGCGGGGCGCGCATCCACGCGCCGTGGCGATCCCGGAACGTCCGCAAGTCTTGCGCCACGGGATTGCTGCGTCGTCCCCGACGGGACTCCTCGTTAATGACGCTACCGCGCGGACTGTCCGAACGACTCGCTGTTCGTGCGCAGGAACTCGATCTCGGCCGGTGTCGACGTACGGCCGAGGATCGCATTGCGATGCGGGAAGCGGCCGAAGCGCTCGATGAGCTCGAGGTGAAGCCGCGCATAGTGCAGCATGCCTTCGGCGAGTAAGCGCCACTCCGGCGCGGCGTCGTTCGTGATGCGCTCGGAGAGCGCCACGCTTTCGCGCTGGCAGGTGAGGTCCTCGCAGTGCTGATAGGGCATTACGAAAAAGCCCTGTTCGATCGTGGTGAGCCCCCGCAGGTAACCGGCGCCCACACCGTGCCGCGCGACGCTCAGGGCCTCCGCGTCGTAAGCGAACGCCGCAGGTGTCGCGCGATGGATGTTCCGCGGGAACTGGTCCAGCACGATCACCAGCGCGAGCGCCGCGTGCGGCTCGGTTTCCCAGTGGGATAACGAGCCGTCGGCTGCCGCTTCCAGCGTCGCGCTGAAGCGCTGCGCGATCTCGCGGTCGTGCTCCGGTGTCGCGCGAAACCAGAAGTCGAGGCGTTCCTTTGCCTTTAGCGCATCGCGCGCAGAATCGATGAACCAGTACTCAAGGATGTCACTCGGCGTGGAGATCGCCATGGTCCTTCGACTCCGCTCGCGCTGCGCTCAGGACGAACGGCTACTAAACCGTTCGTGCCGAGCCTGTCGCGGCACGAACGCGCCGCTCACTTGCGCCACGCCGCGCCGCCGTCCACGCTGACGACCGTGCCGCTCACGTAGGACGCGCGCTCGGAAGCGAGAAAGACGACGACGTTCGCGACTTCTTCCACCGATGCGGGCCGGCCGAATGGAAAGCCCTTGGTGAGCTCCTTCCAGCGCTCGGGATCGCCGAGCTCCTTCTTCGCCTGGTTGCGCCAGCGTTCCACGCCGCGGTCGGTCGCGGTCGCGCTCGGATTCACGCCGAGCACGCGCACGCCGTTTTTCGGGCTGTCGGCGCCGAGCGCCCGCGACAGCGTCATGAGCCCCGAATTCGCGACGCTGCCGGCGATGTAGCCGGCGCTCGGCCGCTCGCCTGCGCCGCCGATCACGTTGATGATCACGCCGCGCTTGCGCTCGGCCATCCGCCGATAGATCTCGCGCGTGAGATTGATGTAGCCCATGAGCTTCAGCTCCCACCCCGAGCGCCACGACTGGTCGTCGAAATCGGTGATCGTGCCCTGCGGGATCGCTCCGGCATTGTTGATGAGAATGTCCACGTCGCCGCAGTCGCGGCCGAGCTTCGCCGTGTTCTCCGGAACCGACAGGTCGAGCCCGTGCAGTGTGATCTGCACATCCGCCGTCGCCGCGATTTTCTTCCGCGCCGCTTCCAGGTCCTCGGCGCTGCGCGAGGCGAGATGAAGATTGCAGCCTTCGGCGGCGAGCCCCTGCGCCACGCCGAAGCCGATGCCGCGCGAGCCGCCGGTGATGAGTGCGCTACGTCCCTTCAGTTGCAGGTCCATGCGATTGCCTCCTCTTCAGATCGTCCTTGACCTCATCCGCGTTGCGGGCGGCGCTGACGCCGAAATAGACTTTCGCGACACAGCCGTCCGGATCGACGAGAAACGTATTGCGCTTCGCGATCCTGATGACACCGAAGTGCCGCAGCGAGCCGTACTGCGCGGCGACATCGCCGCCGCGATCCGCCAGGAGCGCGAACGGCAGATTGTATTTGCGCGCGAACGCGGCGTGGCTCGCGCTGTCGTCCACGCTCACGCCGCAGACGGTGGCGTCGAGCGCCTCGAGCTCCCGCATCGTATTGCGAAACCGCATCGCCTGCTCGGTGCAGCCGGGGGTGTCGTCACGCGGATAGAAATAGAGCACAAGCCACTTACCGCGGAATTGCTCGAGCGAGCGGAGGTTTCCATTCTGGTCCGGCAGCGAGAACGCGGGTGCGGTCTCGCCGGCCTGCGGTGCCTTGGCGGCGATGAGCGCGTTCTTGCGCCAGAGATACAGGGCTAGAGCGGCGAGGACTGCCGCGGCGATCCATATCAGCATGCCGACGATCGTTTGCTAGGCGCGCAAATGCTAGTTCACCTGGATGTTCGCGGCCCGGACGACCTTGCCCCACTTCTCCACTTCGGCCCGGATCTGCGCGGCGAAAGCTTGCGGGGTGCTTGCGTGAATGTTGTAGCCGAGCTCGATCACGCGGTCGCGCACGTCGGGCAGCTTCATGATGCGTGCGACCTCGGCATGAAGCTTGTTCACAATCGCAGGCGGCGTGCCGGCGGGCACGAGCAGCGCGGTCATCGTCTCGGCTTCGTGGCCCTTGAAGCCCGCTTCCGCCATCGTCGGCACGTCGGGTAACACCGCCGAGCGTCGCGCGCTGGTGAGCGCCAGTCCGCGCAGTCGGCCCGCCTTGAGATGCGCTGTGACCGGCGGTATCGCCTGACAGCCGAACGGCACCTGATTGCCGAGCACCGCTGCGAGCGATGGACCGCCGCCGGCATACGGCACCAGCACGAGCTGGAGCTTCGCGTCGAGCTTGAGCAGGTGCGCCGAGAGATCGGGCGTCGTACCCATGCCCGGCGTCGCCATGCTGTATTTGCCGGACGCCGCTCGCACCTGCGCCACGAGATCGGCCATCGTCTTCACGGGCTGGCTTGGATGCGCGAAAAAGGCGTGCGGCGACGCCGCCACGTTCGAGACCGGGGCGAAGCTCTTGAAAGGATCGTACGGCGCGTTTCGGTACAAGCTGGGATTCGCCACGAAGCTCGAGCTCACGAAGATGAGCGTGTGACCGTCGGGGGCCGCCTGCGCCGCGATGCCCATGCCGATGTTGCCGCCGGCGCCGCTGCGATTGTCGACGACGACCTGCTGGCCGAACGATTCGGAGAGCTTCTGTCCGACGAGACGCGCGATCACATCGGTCGGCCCGCCCGGCGGGAATGGCACGATCGCGCGAATCGGGCGCGACGGATAGGCTTGCGCGGCGGCGGCGATGGCCGTGGCGGACAGGCTCAGGAGACATGCCGATAGCAGTACTCGTGCAGCGTTCATGACTCCTCCAGGGGTGCGGAAGCGTGTATCGCCGACGCGCTGCGCTCGGGCTGCGGCGGCCGCGCGCGTTCGCCGGGCGCTACGTATTCGGCGCTCGATATCGAAACGCTGACCACGGTATTGCGACCTGCGGCTTTCGCCTCGTACAGCGCCTGGTCGGCGCGTCCGAGGAGCTCGGCGATGCCCGCCGCAGCCGCGAGGCGCGAGATGGAGCCGGGCAGCGCCTGCACGTCCACGCTGGACACGCCGACGCTGATGGTCACGCGTCCGTGCGAGGACTTCGCGTGCGGGAGATTGCGCTCGTACATGCGCCGGCGCAGCCATTCGCCGCGTTCGAGCGCCCCTTCATGCGGTACGTTTTCCAGCAGCACGGCGAATTCCTCGCCGCCCATGCGCACGGGCAGCTCCCCCGGGGCCTGGAACACGTCGCCGATCACGCGGGCGACTTCGACGAGGCATTCGTCGCCGGCGCCATGGCCGTAGGTGTCGTTGTAGTGCTTGAAGTAGTCGATATCGAGCATGAGCACGCTGAGCGGCTGGCGTTTGCCCAGCATGTCTTCCCAAGCGCGCAGCTTCTCGCGATCGAAGCGGCGACGGTTCGCGAGTCCGGTCAGCGGATCGTGCTGCGCCATCGCTTCCAGCCGCTCGTTGGCGGTCTTGAGCTCCGCGGTGCGCTGCGCGACCTGCTGATCGAGCTGCTGGACGTGGCGGCGAATGTCCTCCTGCAACACGCGGAAGCCGTCGGCGACCTCGTCGATCTCGTCGCGCCAGCGGCGGCGCGGACGGTCGAGCTCGAGGGGGCGCGTGAGCTCGGCGGGGGTGAGCGAGCCGGCGAAGCTCGCGATGTGCTGCATCGGAAGCTGAAGCTGGCGCTTGAGGATCACGGCGACGACGTAGCAGATCATCGCGGTGAGCAGCGCGCTCGCGGCGAGCACGACGAGCACGCCGTATGCGAGCTCGCTGTACAGGTGGCTCCAGTCCGGCACGATCGTGAGTGTGCCGAGCCGGCCTTCCTTGCCGCTCGGGTACGGAACGTCCAGCGCGATGCTGCCGCTGCCGGCGTGGCGCGCCACGTTTCCGCTCTGGAATTCCTGGCCGGTGACGGCTTCGAGGCGCGCGAACGCGATCTGCGGGCGATCGGCGATGCGTTTCAACTGCTGCCGGATCGCCTGCGGCTCGATGTCCCAGAGATTGACCGAGAGCAGCGGCACGTTGAGCTCGGCGATCGATTCGATCTCGGTCTGGAAGCTCGCGCGATGGGTGTGGTAGGTGAGCAGGAGCTGCAGCCCGGCGACCACGAGCGCGCACACGGCGCCGGCCGTCACGATGGAGCGGATCAGCGTGCTCGAGAGCGATCGGAAGGCGGCGCGGCTCTGAGGATCGCCCACGTGTCCGGTCTCTACCTTCTGGGCTCGAGGAACTGCGCGAACGAAAAGTTGTAGCGCTTCAGCTTCGGGTTGAGCACCTTGCTGAAACGCCGGAAATCGACGCCGCTGAAGCCGCGCCCGAAACGCTCCATGTAGCGGTCCGCGAGCTGCGGATCGAAATGCGTGAACATCGGGAGATGGAGCTCGAGACCTTCGTCGCGGAAATCGCGGCCGTGGTGATGATCGTAGATCATGACGAGCGACCACGCGCCGCAGATGAAGTGGCCGCCCGAGAGCGCGGTCAGGCGTCCGCTCTTGATCGCGTCCATCGCCTCACGCGAGGTGTTGATGCCGCTGAACCAGGCATCCACCCCGGGCTTCCCGCCGCGCTTCTCCCACGATTGCATGGCGCCGAACGCCATCAGGTCGTTGCCGGCCCATACCAGCCGCGCGTGCGGATAGCGCTGGAACAGCCACTCGCTCTGTTCCGCGGCTTTCTCGCGGGCCCATGCGGCGTAGATCTCCTGCTCGAGGACGACGCTCGGGTCTTCCTTCACCGCGCGGCGCATCCCGAGATTGCGGTTGATCGATGACGGCGTCGAGCGGTCGCCGGCGATCGCGACCATGTGGAGCTTGCCGTCCGGCGCGTAGGCTTTCTGCTGCTTGCCGCGCTCGATCAGCGCTTTCGCCGTCATGTAGCCGGCGTCTTCGGCGCGCGGCTCGAGCGAGCCGAGCCAGCCCTTGAATTTGGTGCGCGGTGCGCCGATGTCACCGCGCTGGTCCGAGGGGATCGAGCTGTAGGCGAGGAAGGTCTTCACGCCCGCGCCGTCGATGATCCGCAGGAGCTCGCCGGCGACCGCGTAATCGTTGGTGATCACGACGTATTGCGGGCGCTGTGCGACGGGCCGCGCCATCATCTCGCGTGCGATCTCGAGCGTCTTCAGGTGCTCGCGCTGGGCGTACTGTACTTCGAACTGCATGCCGAGGCTCTCGGCCACGGTCTGCATCGCCTGGGTGGCGGTGGCCCAGTAGATCTCGTCGGACTTGCCGGGATTGATGAAGGCGACCGACTGGGCGAGCGCGGCGCAAGCGAGGAGGAGAAGAACGGCCGCCGACGCGGCCTTTACGGCCGCTGTTGCGAACGCGTGTCTATTATGTTTTTCCACCGCCGGACTCCCCCCGATAGAGCCGCTGGCGCATATTACCGGAGCGAGCCCCCGGTGAAAACGTGACCTAGCGGTATTTCGCGGCGCTGATGAACATCGAGAACGCCTCGCACCACACGACCACCGTGTCATAGCGGGAGATATCGACGCCTTCGGGCACCGGGACGATGAAATTCTCGAACGTCCGGACGTCCCCCACTCGTAGCGACTGTGCCTTCACCTTCAGGAATGCTTCCTTGGTGTCGACGAAGCGCGGCGCGAGGTAGAGCTTGTAATCGGGGCCGGGCGCGACGCGTCCGTTGAGCGATATCGCCTTACGACCGACCGATACTGTGCCTTCGCCCCAGTGCAGCAGGTCGCTGCCCGCGAGGTCGCGCCGGAATTCGCCGGTGTAATCGGCGCTCCCGGCAGCGCTCTTCACGTCGGCGGCGGACGGCGCATCGGGCGCTGTCAGTATCGGCAGCACGTAGACACCGGCCGCGAAGCCGATCGCGAGTGCGGCCAGGTGCGTGGCGACGAGCACGAGCTTTTTCATGTGTCCTCCTCCCGCATGTTCGTCGAATCGGGCCTGCAGTGCCTTACAGCGCGGTCACCGTGCTCTCGCGGCGATGCGCGGCAGCGCGCTTCGGGCGATCAGCCCCTCGCCGGCCGCGTGCGCCGCCGCGTAGGCGCTGTCCGGCGCCAGCACGAATTGCGTGCTCGTGCGGCTGACGGCCTCCGCGAGCGCGGCGAGCCCGGCGAGGCGCTCCCGCCGCCGGTCGACGCAGCGGATGTAGATCGCCCGGATCCGGCCAGGGTGCCGCTTCACGACGTCGGCGTAGATTTCCGGGTCGCGTTCGCCGCTGTCGCCGATCAGCACGAACGGCAACGCCGGATAGGTTTCGAGGATCTGGTCGATGTGGAGCCGCTTCTGGCGCGCGTGCATTTCATCGGACTCGAAGAGGATGCGCGGGCTGAAATCCCGCAGAAACAGCGGTCCGACGGGGATGCCGTGCACCTTGAAAAATTCAGTGAGCAGGCCGAAGAAATTCCAGGGTCCGTTGGACACGTAGAAGATCGGATTGCCTTCCCCACCGGACGCGCCGGCGTGAAGCGCGCGGTACAACGCGGCGATCCCGTGGAACGGCGTGCGCACGTACGCGTTGGAGAAGAGGACCGTGGCGAGCATTCGAGGCGTGCTGGTCACGTTGGTGGTCACGACGGTGTCGTCGATATCGCTGATGACGCCGAAGCGCGCGGTCTGCGGCGGGATCAGCGCTTCGGCGCTCGCGCGGCAGACCACGCCGCCATCCCGGTCATGGAGCTCGAGCTCGATCTGCTGCCAGGATCGTCCGGGCGCCGGCGTCGGCATATCGAGCGTGAGCCAGAAGTAGCCCTCGGCGTCGGTTACGCCCGCGGCCTCGGTACCGGAGAAAAACGCACGCACGCAGGCGTCCGGGATCTCACGCGTGGAGAAACGGCGAAACGTATTGCGCAGATTGCGCCACTTCGAATCGAGCCGCGACGACTCGATGAGCCCGCGGTCTTCGAGCACCCGCCCGGAGATCAGAATGCGCGAGGGCGTGCCGTAGCCCAAATATGGCTCGATCAGCCAGCGCCCCTTGCGTGCTGTCGCGCGAGGCGGCGCCGGCACGGCCGATATCGCGCGCTGGGCTCGCGCGCAGCGAGATCAGGCGGGGGCGAGCGTAGCCTTGGGATTCGGGCCCCAGGCGTTCGTTTCGGGCTGGCTGTCCTGCACCCAGAACACGATCAGTACGATGATGCCGATGAACGGCACCAGTCCGATCAGCAGCCACCACCCGCTGCGGCCGGTGTCGTGCAGCCGGCGCACGCCGACGGCGAGGTATGGGAGGAACACCGCCAGCACGTAAATCATGTAGATCAGCCCGCCCGTAATGAACGAGTCGATGACGCCGAGCACGATCACGATGATCAGATTGATCAGGGCGAACATCCAGAATTCCATCCGCTGCGCGCGCCCGCTGAAGTCCACGTACTGCTTCAACACCTTCAGGTACCAATTCATTGTTGTTCTCCCCTGTCGTTGAGCTGCGCCGGCCAGTATACGCGCGCGCCATGGATGCGTACCATGCTGAAAACGAGCTGTCGCCAACGAGGAGGCTTTCCATGGACCGATTCGTCTGCTCCGCTATCTGCGCCGCGCTCGGCGCTTTCGCCGCCGCCCCGGCGCTCGCCCAGGACTATCCTGCCAAGGCTATTCGCGTGGTCGTGCCGTTCTCACCGGGCGGAGCGACCGACATCCTGACGCGGCTGCTGAGCACCAAGATGAGCGAGCAGATCGGCAGGCCCGTCGTGGTCGAGAACCGCGCGGGCGGCGGGGGCAACATCGGCGCCGATTACGTCGCGAAATCCGCGCCCGATGGGTACACGCTGCTGGCCGCCGGCATCCCGCAGGCGATCGGGCAGAGCCTGTTCAAGGACGTGCCCTACAACATGGAGCGCGACCTCGCGCCGATCACGATGTTCGCCACCTTCCCGAGCGTGATCGCGGTCCACCCGTCGCTGCCGGTGAAATCGGTGAAGGAGCTCCTTCAGCTCGCGAGGACGCGCCCGGGCGCGCTCAACTTCGGCGCCGTGCCCGGCTCGCCCAACCATCTCGCGATCGAGCTCCTCAAAGTGCTCGGCAAGGTCAACATGGTCCACATCCCGTACAAAGGCGGCGGGCCGGTGGTGATCGACGTCGTCGCGGGACACATTCACGTCGCATCGATGGGACTGCCGCCGGCCGTGAAAATGGTGGAGGCGGGCAAACTGCGCCCGCTCGCGGTGACGAGCGCGACCCGCTCGGCGGTGTTGAAGGACGTTCCCACGGTGCAGGAATCGGGTGTGCGCGATTACGAGGTGACTTCGTGGTACGGGATGTTCGCGCCGGCGCGCACGCCGGAGCCGATCGTCAAACGACTCCATACCGAGCTGTCGACCGCGCTGAAGGCCCCGGATGTCACGCAGCGCCTCGGCGGCCTCGGCGCCGAAGCGTCGGGCAAAGATCCCGACGAGTTCGCGCGCCACGTGCGCGAGGAAATCAGGAAGTGGGCCGGCGTGGTGAAAGCCTCAGGCGCGCCCCGCAGATAACGGACGTGGCAATGCCGCGATAAGCGATTTTTTGCGCGGGACGCATCGCGTCACGGCGCGTCGTGGATTTTTATTCCGAGGAAGCGGGCGGCGTTGCCGTGCATGAGGCCCTCGAGCAGCTCGGGCCTGATCGGCAACGCGCGAAACCACGCGGCGTAGCGCGCCACGCCGATGAACGGATACGAGCTGCCGTACAGAAACCGGTCGGACAGAAAACCGTTGGCCGCGCGGATGTAGTCGTCCATGCCGGGCATGTTGCACAGATACTGATCGGGCGAGAGGTACAGGTTGGGCCGCCGGTAGGCGACGTGCAGGATCTGGTGCACCCATGGCCAGCCGCCGTGCGTGATGGCGATACGCAGACCCGGAAAATCGCCGGCGACGCGATCGATGTGCACCGGGTCGGTGTAGGCGAGATCGGGTCCGGCGCTGCCGCCCGCCATCACCGTCACCGGAATGCCGCGATCTTCGCAGTGGGCGTAGAGCGGGTAGAGCCGGCGATCGTCCGGGAACATCGGCGCGGGGTAGGCGCCCGGCTCGAGGTTGATGCCTTTCAGCCCGAGCGCGATCGCTTCGTCGATCTGGCGGATCGCTCGCTTGCGTTCGCTGGGATCGATCGAGCCCACGCCGATGAAGCGCCCGGGATACGCCTGCACGATGTCCGCGATGTCGCGGTTGCTGACCGAGCCGTAGACGCCGGAGAAGCGGCCCATGACCACGCCCTGCGTGACGCCGGCCTCGTCCATCTCCGCGAGCAGAAGCGCCATCGACTGCTGCTGCGCGGAAGGCGCGGGCTCCATGCCATGCCGCCGCGTGGCATCGTCGCGCCGCGCGGCGTTCGCGTACATGATCATGTCGAGGAAGCCCTTGAGCGGCGGGCGCAGTCGAAAGTCGATCACCGGCATCCCGCCAATATATATAAAAGCGCGGCGACTGCCGCGCTAAGCGATTTTTTGCGCTGCGACGTGAAGCGTCGCGGCGCGTCGTAGGTTTATTTCCAGAGTTCCGCGACGATCGACATGTCGCGCGCGCCGTGACCCTGCGACTGAGCCAGCCGATAGATCTCCTGCGCGACGCCGATGCCGAAGAGCGGGGC
>Ga0196978_1000598_pt1 | contig 17881 bp, 17 predicted proteins | sample S3v_2013CmetaG_FD_155491 | JGI IMG/M metagenome (GOLD analysis project Ga0196978, IMG submission 155491) | Soil microbial communities from Anza Borrego desert, Southern California, United States - S3+v_20-13C | ecosystem: Environmental > Terrestrial > Soil > Desert | place: USA: California... | reverse complement strand
ATTCTGGTGGTCGCCGGGGACGGAGCTGGCGGCGGGCGCGTCCGCGCAGGGGAAAGGAGCGTAAGCGATGAAGAGCATAGGGACCAAGAGCGCACAGGAGGGCGGCGGGATGAACCGGACGGGGATACAGATCGCGCCGGTGATGGGGCCGCAGATGGTCGAGGGGGCGGCCGCCGCGCCGCGCTCCGAGGGCGGGCCCGAGCAGCTCATGATGCGCCGCGCCGAGTACATCAGCGAGGGCTACCCGGTGGGTTCGCTCCCGCCGCCGCCGATCTCGCTCCGAGGGGCGGTCGAGGGCGCGGCCCAACTCGTCGGCACGACGACCGGCGTGGCGACGCTCATGGACAAGCTGAGCGAGCGCATCGCCTTCGAGCGCACGGGCACGCGCCTCTACGACGCGCTCATCAACAAGTGCGAGGCGCTGGGCGAGGGCGGGGCGGGGCCGACGCTCGCCGAGCTCCGGGAGATACGAGACGAGGAGCTGCGACACTTCCTCCTCCTCAACCGGGTGGTCACGGAGCTTGGCGGCGACCCGACGGTGATGAGCCCGTGCGCCGACACCGTCATGGTCTCCTCCCTCGGCCTCCTGCAAGTCCTGACCGACCCGAGAACCACCGTGTCGCAATGCTTGCAGGCGATCCTCACGGCCGAGCTGACGGACAACGCCGGGTGGGAGCTGCTCATAGACCTCACGAGCGAGATGGGCTATCAGGAGATGGCCCTTGAGTTTCAGACCGCCCTCGAACACGAGGAGCGCCACCTTGAGAACGTGCGCGGCTGGCTCTCCGAGAGGCTCATGGCGAAAGTCTGAAACGGCCCGCGGCCGGCACACGCCTCGCGCATCTCGCCGGGGCTTGCCGGTTGAGGTCTAAGGCGTCAACGGCTCCACACAGAGGCCGCGAAGGGCACGCGGGGGGCGCGGAGAAAACATTCTTCTCCGCGCCCCCCGCGTGCCCTTCTCGTGTAACCTGCCTCGCCTGACGATCATCGGGCATCCGCTCCGCGTGCGTGAAGCGCATCCACCCGACGCGCCAGCCCGCAACCATGTGCGTCTTCGAGAGACTCTCCAGCGAGGGCACCGCACCGCCCGCCGCGCGGACAAACCGCCCGCCCGCGCCCGTCCGCCTGAAAGCAGGCCGAAGACCTCGGCGTTGACTGCCCCGGCCGGCTGCACTACACTCCCCGCCCGACGGCCGGGCGGGAGGCGCGCCGCCCGTCTCGGCCTCCGCGCGAAGGTCTACGCGCCGAAGAAGAAAGCCGACACGAAGGGGGGCCACGGGAGTTGAGCGACGAAGACAGGCCGGCGGCAGGAAGCCGCGGCCCGACGGCGGCCGACGGCCCCGCGCCGCCTTCGTCCGCCGCGCGCTCACTCCCGCCCGCGCGGAGGCCGGAAGCCGGCGGCCTGCTCGCGCGCGCGCGGCCCCTCGTCGCGGCCGTCGCGGGGCTCGCCCTCGGCGCCGCGTGCGGCCAGTGGCTCATCAGTCAAATGGCCGTCAGGCTGCGCCCGGCGCAGGCTCAGGCGGCCGCCCCTTTTGAGGCCGCGCCGCTCGCGGCTTCCGCAAGCGCGGCGGAAGGTTCGACGGAAGACGGAGGCGGCCGGCCCGCGACGACCGAAGCCGTTAACGCGCCCGCGGACGCGGAGGGGCCGGCGGGCGAGCCGACGCCGGACGCGGCCTTTGAAGATGCGAGGCGAGGCGCGCCGGCCGTCGCCGAGCCTGCCCGGCGGAAGGCGAACGGGGCGCGGCCCCCGGCGACGGCGGGCGGAACGGGCCGCGGGGCCGAGACTGCCGGGCCGAGCGGGCGGGAAGCGGGCGCGCGGTTCATGCGAAGGGGCGGCGGCCGCTGCGCGTTGTCGTTGAGCGCGCATTCGTTGTCGCTGCGCGCGGGCGGCTCGGGCGCGGTCACGGCGGCCGTGGACGAGTTGGCCGGGCGCGGCGGCCTCACGGCCTCGACGAAAGACTGGCCTGACATCGCCGTCTTCTCCGAGTCGGCGGGCGGCCGCGGCAGGTACACGATCATCTCCGTCAGCAAACGGCCCGGCTCCTACGCCGTCACCTTCAAATCCCCCTGCGGCGCGAAGACCTTACCCGTCGTCGTCAGATGACCCCGGCCCCGCGGCGGGCCGCGGCCCGCGCGTGTTGCTTCAGCCCTTCATCGCCCCGCGCGGCGAGTCGCGAAACGGCCTGAGCGGGGAGAGGATTCGATGTCCGTTAAAACTCTGCGCGTGTTAACGACGCTGACGCTCGTCGCCGCTTTGTCGGGGGCCGGCGCGGCGGGCGCTTCCGTCTCTTTCGTCGCGGCCGGCGGCAACGCTCAGAATTCTCCCCCCGCGGTCGGGCGCGCGGCGCGCGAGTCCGGCCTTGAGGCTTCGCCGTGCGCCGGCGCGCTGGCGCGCGGCGTCGTCTGCGAGGCCGCGAACCGGCGCGCGCTCGAAGCGATGGGCAAGGGTCGGCTCGAAGCCTTCACCGTGGTTCAGGACGTGCGGACGGGCGCGCTCGTCGCCTTCGCCGCCTCCGAGCCTGCGCGGCTGGACGTGACCTCGCCGGTGCTGCCGCTCTCAGTCTCGAAGCTGCTGCTCTCGGCGTCGTGGTGGGACAACCGTCAGCCCGACGCCAGTTTCGTGAGCACGCGCGGCTCGGCGCGTTCGCGCAACCCCGCCTTCAGGTCGCGCGTGTCGGTTCACGAGATGCTCGTCGGCGGGAGCGATTCCGCGGGGAGGCAGATGGCCGTCGCCCTCCGCAAGTCGGTGGGGGCGGAGGCGGTGCTCAGAGACTTCGAGCGTTACGGCTTCGGCCGGAGCGCCGGCGCGGCGCGCGACGAAGGCTTCTGGGCCGAACTCGCCCCGGCGTGGCGTTCAAGACTGACGCCGCCGCCGGCTTACGCCTCGCTCGACGCCGCGTTGAAGGACGGGGAGTGGGGCGACGCGCTCTCCATCGGCGAGTCGCGGATGATGGTGACGGGGTTGCACGTCTCGCGTTTCCTGCAAGCCGTCGGCAACGGCGGCGTGATGCTCGCGCCCGCGGCGCGGGAGGCGCGGGAGGTAAGCGACGAAGACGCGAACGCTTCGCGCCGCCGGCCCGGCCGCCCGACGCGCGTCATGCAGCAAAGCACGGCGCTGCGGCTTCAGGCCGCGATGCGCGACGCCGTCCGGCGCGGCACGGCGAGGAGCATCGCCGCGGCGCTGGCCGACACCGGCTGGCAGATGGGCGGCAAGACCGGCAGCGGGCCGGGGCTGATGCCGCTCGGGCCGCAGTCGGACGGGTGGTTCGCGGGACTCATCTTCGACCCGCGCGGCAGGGCGCGCTTCACGGTGGCGACCTTCGTCAGGCGCGGCGGGCTGGGGGGCGGCAACGCGGCGCGGGTCTCGGCGGAGCTGGCCCGCTACCTGATCGGCGGCGAGCGACGTTGAGCTTCGAGGCAGACCGCGGCCGGGTGCCCGCGCAAGTTTCCGGCCCGCCCCGCGTTTATGAGGTGAGCAGGCTTGTGATAGAACGCGCCCGCGAGTCTTCAGGGAAACATCGGTCTTCGGAGAAGAAGGAGATGCTGCTCATGTCTTTGCGGGAGACGTTTCGCGCCCGCGGGCGCTCGCTCGCGTTGTGGCTCTCGGTTCTGTGCGGACTCGCGTCCGCCGGCTGGTGGACGCGCGCCCCGGCGCAGACGCCCTGCTCGGGGCCGCGCGTCCGCATGAAGACGCTGCTCGACGGCGTCGAGGTCGGCGCCGACGGCCGCCTCTCGCTCGGCCGCCTCTACGCCGTGTGCCTGCCCGACCCGGCCCGGCGCGGCGAGACCAACTACGCCTACAACCCTTACGACGGTGGCAAGCTCTCGACCGTGCTGAAAAGCTCGAACGGGCAGGCGCTCAACACCTACGTCTGGTACGCCGAGAAGATCGCCGGCCTCTGGGAGCTCGGCCGCTACGAGGTGGTCGGCGGGCCGCGCGCCCTGAAGCCGCTCGCGCCCGGCAGCTACGTCCTTGAGTTCGCCGTCGAGGACAAGGTCTTCCAGCGCTTCCCCTTCTCCGTCTCGACCGCCGAGGGCAAAGACATCTACCGGCCCCAGACCGTCCACCTGCTCGAAGGGGCGTGGGGCGACTACGCCGAACTCTACTTCCCGAAGCCCGACCGCTACACGCAGCTCTGGGTGTGGCTGCGCGACAGGGAGGGCGGGGGGCCGCGGCCGCGTTCGCTGAAGTACGATTTGAAGTTGGTGCGCGAGGCCGACGGCCAGACCATCGCCGGCGACTCCTCGGCGCTGAGGCTGGAGCCGCAGTGGGCGGGCGTCAAGCTGAGCTTCAACCCGCCGAACCTGCCGCCGGGCGGCCGCTCGGAGTTCCCCGCCAACGAGTTTCTGAAGGCCGACGGCGTCTACCGCATCGAACTCGCGCTCGACGGCAAGCCCTACGGCGTCTACCGCGTCGCCGTCAAAGGCGGCAAGTTCCAGCGCGACGCCGCGGACGCGCGCGCGGCCGACGCCGCCCTGATGCCTTTGGAGAACGCGGCCAACTACTGGTCGCTCAAACGTACGCCGCGCTGACGGGCGGGAATCTTTAACTTGATAAGCACGCGCGCGCTCAAAACTTTTTCGCTCCGCGCCGCCGCCGCGCTGCTGGTGGTGTGCGCGGGCCACGCGGCGCGGGGCCAAACGCCGGGGCGCCCCCCGTCCATCAACCCGAACCCGAAGAACGCGCGACTCGTCTGGCTGGGCGACGAGTATCTCGTCTGGCAGACGAGCACGACCGTCCCCGGCACGGAGGCGCGGCATCTGCCGAGCGCCGTCTTCCGCTACTACGCGCAGGGCGACCCGGCGGACGTGGTGCCGCACGTCTACGAGATGACCTCGCGCCTCGGCACGGGCGCGCGCGTCCTCGGCGTCATCGGGCCGGAGGCGACGCTGGTTCTGGCCGAGTACGGCCAGACCGTCCTCGTCAACGCGAGCGCGGCCCTCGGCCTCGAAGACCCGCGGGCCGCCGTCAGCAGGTTACCTTCCGACTGGTACGCCGAGCCGAAAGGCGACGGCCCGTTCCCCAGCCTCCCGCTCGCCGCCTACGACGAAGGCGTGGTCGCCGGCGACGCGCGCCGCCGACTCGTCTACCTCATCCCGTGGTCGCCGGGCCGCGCGCACCTCGACACCGGGCGCAAGGTGCTCATCGGCGACGCGCGCGGGCTGAAGGATCACTACACGGTGCGCGACCTCACCTTCACGCGCAAGGGCGACCTCCTCATCTGGGTCGCCGGCCGCACCCTGCACGTCTTCGACTTCAAGACGCGGAAGCCGGCCGCGCACCTTTTGGCGGCCGGCCTGATCGGCGACCCCATGGCCTTCGACGGCGAGCGCGCCCTCTTCTTCACGCGGCATGAAGAGCCGGGCATGAGCACCCACGTTTACGACGCGCGCACGGGAAGGCGTCTGCCCGACGCCTTCCCGCCGGGCGAGCCCCGCGGGCAGCTCCTCGCGTTCAAAGACGGCGTCGCCTACCTGCTCGAAAGGGAGAAGGCCGCGGACGCCAACGGGCGGCACGCGCACCGCGTCGCGGCCCGCGACCTCAAGCGCGGCGGCCCGCGCAACCCGCTCCCGCTCTTCTTCCTCAAGACCGACGCGCACCGCGCCTACGTCCACCGCCTCTACTTCCGCGGCCGCCTCTTCTTCTGGGACGAGGACGAATGGGAGAGCGTCACGATTGATTAGGGCGTCGGGCCGCCGCGCCCGGCCCCGGCTGTCAAGTTCTCACAGGCCGGTGTAGAATTCCGGCCATGCTGCTCGAATCGCTTGAGGCCCACCACTTTCGGAACCTGAGCGGCAAAATCTTCTGGGGCGACGGCCTCAACATCATCTCCGGCGAGAACGGGCAGGGCAAGACCAACTGGCTCGAAGCCATCTACCTCCTCGCCACCACCAAGTCGTTCCGCACGCAGAAGCCGCAGGAGGCCATCCGCTTCGGCGAGAGCCTCGCGGTCGTCCGCGGCCGCGTCGCCCGCACGCGGGACGTGCACCGCGACTTACAGGTCGCCCTCCAGAACAACACCAAGACGCTCACCGTCAACGAGAAGCGCGAGACGGTCACCAACTACCTCAGCCAGCTCCACGTCGTCGCCTTCACGGCCGACGAGCTGGAGGTCGTCCGCGGCGGCCCCGACGCCCGCCGCCGCTTCTTAGACCGCGGCGTCGTCTCGCTCCACCACGCCTACGTCCAGACGCTCGCCGACTACCACCGCGTCGTCAAGCAGAAGAACCGCCTGCTGCAAGACCTCGCCGACTCCGAGACCGGCCTCGAACAGGCCCGCGAACTCCTCGCCCCGTGGAACGAGCAGCTCGTCGCCCTGAGCGCCGCCATCCACCGCGCGCGCGCCGACTACGTCGAACGCCTCCGCGGGAGCCTTCAGCAGCGCCTCTTCGAGCGCGAGGAGATCACCATCCGCTACGCCTCGGCGCTCGAAGGCAAGGGCGATTTGAGCGATTACGAAGCCCTCATCGGCGAGCGCCTGCGCCTCCGTTTACAAGCTGAAATCAACTCCGGCTACTCGCTCATCGGCCCCCACCGCGACGACCTCGAAATCCGCTTCGACGGGCGCGACATACGCTCCTTCGGAAGCTCCGGCCAACAGCGTAGCGCGTTGATTTTACTTGACTTAGCGGCGATTTCGGTGTACCATTCGTGGCACGCTGAGTATCCGCTCTTCCTGATGGACGACGTGGATGCGGAGCTGGACAGAAGGCGCATCGGGCACCTTTTGGAACACCTGAAAGGGCGTACGCAAACGTTCATTACCACCTCCAAAGAGAGCCTCGTCAGGGGGCTGGTCGCCCGCGCCGAGGTGTTCGAGGTGAGGGGGGGCGAGGCGGCCGCGGGAGCCCGCCCACAGGCCCCCGGCGCGACCAGCGCGACACTCACGGAAGGCATCTAACATTCGGGCCGCGGCGGCGAGTCCCCGGCCCTTCATCGAACAGGTCAGAGGGTTGTTATGAGCAGTACTTTCAACGAGGAGACCGGTTTGTCAACAGCAACTTTACCGAAGAAGAAGAACGATTCTTACACCGCGACTTCGATCACCGTTCTGGAGGGGCGCGACGCCGTCCGCAAGCGCCCGGCCATGTACATCGGCTCGACCGGCGAGATGGGCCTGCACCACCTCGTTTACGAGGTCGTAGACAACTCCGTGGACGAGGCCCTCGCCGGCTACTGCGACACCGTCGAGGTCACGATTCATCTCGACAACTCGATCACGGTCGTCGATAACGGCCGCGGCATCCCCGTCGATTACCACAAGCAGGAGAAGCGCTCGGCCGCCGAGGTCGTGATGACCAAGCTGCACGCCGGCGGCAAGTTCGACTCTAACGCCTACAAGGTCTCGGGCGGGCTGCACGGCGTCGGCGTCTCCTGCGTCAACTTCCTCTCCGAGTCGCTCCTCCTCGAAATCTGGCGCGACGGCGCCACCTACGAGCAGGAGTACAAGCGCGGCATCCCGGCCACCAAGCTGGAAATGACCGGCAAAACGCGCCGGCGCGGCACCAAAATCACCTTCAAGCCCGACTCCGAAATCTTCGACGTGACCGAGTTCAGCTTCGACAAGCTCTCGGAGCGGCTGCGCGAGAAGGCGTTCCTCAACAAGGGCATCCGCATCACCATCCGCGACGAGCGGCAGGAGCCGGAGCGCTCGCACGAGTTCTACTACCGCGGCGGCATCGCCGAGTTCGTCAAGCACCTCAACAAGAACAAGACGGTGCTCCACGACAAGCCGGTCTACTTCGAGAAGTCCGGCGACGCGCTCTCCGTGGACGTGGCCATCCAGTACAACGACGGTTACGACGAGAAGGTCTACTCCTTCGCCAACAACATCAACACCGTGGACGGCGGCACGCACATGTCGGGCTTCCGCTCGGCGCTGACGCGCACCATCAACGCCTACGCGCAGTCCTCCGGGTTAGCCAAGAACTTCAAAAGCTCGCTCTCCGGCGACGACGTGCGCGAGGGCCTCGTCGCCGTCATCTCGGTCAAACTCCCGCAGCCGCAGTTCGAGGGGCAGACCAAAGGCAAGCTCAACTCCGACGTGAAGGGCGCGGTCGAGTCGTTCCTCAACGAGCGCCTCTCCGAGTATTTCGAGCAGAACCCGACCGTCGCCAAGAAGATCGTCGGCAAGGCCATCGACGCGGCCCGCGCCCGCGAGGCGGCCCGCAAGGCGCGCGAGATCGTCCGCAAGGGGGCCATCGGCTCGACCATGCTCCCCGGCAAACTCGCCGACTGTCAGGAGCGCGACCCGGCGCAGTGCGAACTCTACATCGTCGAGGGCGACTCGGCCGGCGGGAGCGCCAAGCAGGGGCGCGACCGGCGCAATCAGGCGGTGCTGCCGTTAAAAGGTAAAATCCTCAACGTCGAGAAGGCCCGCTTCGACAAGATGCTCAGCCACAGCGAGATCAAGACGCTCATCACGGCTCTCGGCACGGGCATCGGCAAGAGCGAACAGGACTTTGATATCAACCGTTTGCGCTACCACAAGATCATTTTCATGACCGACGCCGACGTGGACGGCTCGCACATCCGCACGCTGCTCCTGACCTTCTTCTTCCGCCAGATGCCGCAGCTCATCGAGGCCGGCCACGTCTTCATCGCCCAGCCGCCGCTTTTCAAAGTAAAACGCGGCAGGCGCGAGGAGTACATCAAGGACGAGCGTTCGATGGTGCGCTTCCTCATGCGGCAGGCGACGAGCGACATGAAGGTCACCTCAGCCGCGGGCAAGGCGGCGGTCGAGGGGCGCGAACTGGCCCGCGCTCTTGAACAGATGGTCGAGTTGAAGCGCTACTGCGAAAAGCTCGTCCGCCGACTCGGCAACGACGAGCAACTGCTCCACCTGCTTTTGGAAGCCTTCGGCGGGCGCGAGGGCGTCCTGCGCGGGGAAGGGTTGACCCTCAAAGGCATCTTTCAGGAGGAGAAGGGCGGGCAGATGGGGCGCGTCGCGGACTCCCTGAACGCGGCCGGCTACGACACGGAGTTGTCGCCCGACGAGGAGCACGGCCTGTGGGAGATCGATCTGGTCGCGGCCGGCGGCGCAAAAGTTAAAATCGACTGGGAACTCGCCAGCCACGTCGAATTCCAGAAGGCCGTCGAGCTTTATAAAAACCTTGAAGATCGCCTCTCGGCGCCGCTCACACTGGGCGAAAACGGCTCCAGCGAGCAGATCGAATCGCGCGAAGAGCTGCTCGAAAGGGTCTTGACGGCGGCCAAGAAGGACTTGACCATCCAGCGTTACAAGGGCTTGGGCGAGATGAACCCGGAGCAGTTGTGGGAGACCACGATGAACCCGGAGAAGCGCACCTTGCTTCAGGTCAAAATTGACGACGCGGTCGAGACCGACTCCATCTTCACGATCCTGATGGGCGACGCCGTCGAACCTCGCCGCAAGTTCATCGAGGATAACGCTTTGGAGGTTAAGAATTTAGACGTTTAGTAAATCTACCGGCGGGTGCGGATGGGTAGTGTCTTAAGTCTGTGTGTATGAAGAGAAGGGGCGGCATTCAACTTGCCGCCCCTTTACTTTTTAATCTTGAGTTAGATATAGAACGGGGCCGCGCAGACGCCCGCCCGGACATACGCGGCCCCGCGCACGCCCGCCCCGTTCCACGATGCAGGCGTGCTCACGCGCCCCGCCTCTGGCTGGCCGGACGCGCTAAAGGGATGCCCTGCCCTGCACCCCTATCTAGTCAACAACGAGAATGCCCATAGCGTGAGGCTCCTTTGCGGTGGTATATTCCGCGCGTTCCTGTCTTTGAAAACACGGCAACGGTCGGATGCGTGACTCGGCCTCAACCTCAAAGGAGTGATGAGCGCCGCCGTTGAGCATGAGAGGTTCATACTCACGGCGGAAAAGTTACGCAGTCACATCTTATTGGCATTTGCCAATGAAGGCAAGTGCAAAATGCTGCCCGGCCCGTCAGGGGGAGACTCCTGATGGGCGCAAAGCCGCGTCTGAGGCAAGAGCGTTTGCCCGAGAAGCTGCGCGCGATTCGGGACGCGCTAGGCGTCTCTCAGAGTGAGTTACTGAGGCGCTTAGGGGCCGAAGACCTGATTGAGTACAACCGGATTTCTGAGTTTGAATCGGGGAAGCGAGAGCCGCCCTTGCGTATCCTCTTGCTCTACGCTCGGGCGGCTAACGTCTGGATGGATGTGCTTGTAGACGATGAATTGGACTTGCCCGCGAGGCTACCGAGCGCGAAGCGTGACGAAGGCGTGAAGCGTCGCGCCCGGTAGTCAGTGCGCGAGCAGGTCTTGAAGTTCCCACACGCTCTTGGCAATGCCCGCCTCCATCGCCGGGGCGCAGCAGCTGGTCTTGTGAATGCGGCAGAAGTTGTAGTAAGCGAAGTGCGGAGCAAGAGCCGCCTTCAGGTTCTCCCACTTCTTAGAAAAGCCGTTGGTCAGCCGAGTAAGCCGCCGCATCATCATCCGCATGGTTAGGTTCTGGCGCTCGACGTGCGACGTGCAGATTCGATCTTCATTCGGCTGACTCAAGAGGTTTCCTATTAGGAAACTCTAGAAATTTCTAGAGTTAATGCTTGAGCAGGGCTATTTACAGGCGGGATTGAGTGTGCTAGTCTGCGCGTATGAGAGTACCAAAACCCGAACCCAAAATGTCAAAGAAGTACGCGGGCCGTCTCGGCGGTCTGAAGGGCGGCCACGCGAGGGCCGAGAAGTTATCGCCAGAGGAACGGCGGGAGACAGCTAAGAAGGCGGCAGAAAAGCGGTGGGCGCTGCACTCAAAAGGTAAGAGTTAGTGAAATACTAATTGTGCTATGGGAATAAATTGTGATACATTTTCGTCCCATCAGGATTTCCCCTCAATCCTGTGAGCGTGACCCTAGCACGCTTACAGGATTTTTGTCTTTAAGGGTCTTTGAAACTAGCGAGTTTGGTATTTAGAGGGCGGTGCTCTCCCCTCTAAATTGAATTTCGCTTGCTCTTTAAGCGAAACGCCCGGTGTTGTTCCAGCAACACCGGGCGAATCCTCAGTGAGACGAAGGGAGCACACCCTATGTTCGTCTGCACCTTTTACCTCGCGTTTTGCACCTTAACCGTCGCCGTTAGCAGCGGCGTTCTGGTCATCCGCATTGAGCCGCCTTAGGGCGGCTCTTTTTTTGCGCCGCGAGAGGCGCAAAAACTTGTAGTGTCAAAAGAACCATTAAGACCTGTAAAGACGAATCGAAACCTACCGTGACATATCTTTACCGATTATTGCCGACAACTTCCTATTGATTCCTGCCGTTTGCTCCCGATTGCTATCGATTACTATTGATTGCTGTAGATTACTATCGTTTCCTCTTGGGGAATATATTAACTCTTGAGTTAACTTGTCAACCGGAAAATGTTTGTTAAGAACAATAGTTTCAATCAGTTATAAGTATACCTCGTCGCTAAATGTATACACCGTAATACGTTAAACGCATGGTGGATACTTGTAGGACGCTATCAAGATAGTTTGAAATTAGTCTCAATTTCGGGGGAGGTGGGCTGGTTTTATGGCCCGCTCGCCTTCAATCGCTATCAATCCCTCTTTCAAAGACCTACTCAGCTTCTCAGGACTGCCCGGCCCGTCGAAGAACCTTTTCGGCGGCTCTTTTACAATGTAAGAGCCGCCGAAAATCCGGCCTTCATCATACACACACTATCTGCGGATGAATCTATTTGACACACCGCACCCGCTTGTGTAGAATGAAGACCCTTTCCTCCTGTGGATCTTACCCGCTGCATGCTTCTCGCGTATGCAGCGGATTTTTTTGTCGTTTTCGCGGCCGGTGGCCTCGGTGAGACCTCTCCGGGCGCGAGTCTGTTTTCGAACTGAAAATTTCTAGCCGCCACCTTCCTTCTCGCCGAGGGCGGAATCAACCTGCTCGTCGAGGTCGAGGCGGCGCGGCGCGGTCACTCCCAGTTCGTTATAACGGCCGCCGGGGGCGAACTGCCCAGACTCCCCGACGTTGAGCGAGCGCTCCTCGTGCGAAGGGTGTAGCTCTTCGGTGGCGTTGGACGCCGTGCCGGGCACGAGGTCGTCGTCGCCCTTAGTCTCGCCGAGTGTCGTTTTCATCCCTTTCGGATCTGACATCAGGAAAGCCCTCCTTAGGCTGATAAACTGCGGTTTATGCCGCCTCCCGGAAGCGGCGGACGCGGAAGCGGTAAAGCTGAAGCGGCTCGCCGGCGAGGATGCCGGCCTTGCCGGAGGCGATTCGAACCTGCTCGGAGACCGTCTCGACCCCTTCGAGGGCGGGGAGCAGGAGGCCGCGGCGCCGGCCCGTGTTATCTTCTACAATGACGCCGAACTCGGCCGGGTCTAAGTCCTCGGGGCGGGCCGGCTCGGGCCGTTCGAGCACGTCCACCGAGTAGCGTAGGAGCGTTAATTCCTCGCCCATCACGGGCGGGAAGCGCTGGTCGCGGGTGGCCGCGCCGATGGCGTTGGCGATGATCTCTTCCGCCAGCCTGCCCCTCGCCGGTCGGATGGTGCCGATGCAGCCGCGGAGGCTTCGCCCCCCGGTCTTGATGCAGACGAAGCACGCCGCCGCGTCGTCGAGCAGCGGGGACGAGAACGCCGGGCCGGCTTGGAAAATGCGGCCTTCGCGAACGAAGGCTTCGACGGCGAGGCGGGCGAGGGCCGGCGGGAGGTTTTCTTCGTCTGCGGGGCGGGGAGACAGCATCCGTCCGCCGGCTGGCGACGCCGCGGCGGGTTTTTCGACGACCGTGTCCTGAAGTGGCCGGCTTGTCATTTCACCTTTTAACATCGCCGCCGGCGATTTGCGCCACCAAATACCCAACGCCGAAGGGAGCCTCGTAGTGGAGCACCTCGCAGGAGGTCTCAAGGCCGTCGGCGACGCCGAGGGAGATGAGCATCGAGCGGTATCCGCACTCGCCGGCCAGACGCCGCAAGTCTTGGCCGATGTTGACGATGCGGCCGGGCGCGGCGGCACGGACGGCCTCCACCACCTCCTCGTCGAAGAGGTGAGCTTCGGGGTGGTAGCCAGCCGGCGCGTCGGGCTTCAGGCGGTGGCTGAGGTCTCCGCTGGCGACGAAGGCGACGGGTTTGTCCAAGCTTTCGGCCGCGCGGCGGAGGCTGCGGCCGAAGCGGACGTGCTCTTCGTCGGAGAGAAAACTGTACCCGAGGGCGACCACGCGGCCGGCCCAGCCGTTTCGCTGTAGAAAGTAAAGCGGGACGGCCGTCCCGTGATCCAGCTCGTAGCCCTTCAGCACGACCACGCGCAAGCCGTCGTCGGCCGCCGCGCCTTTGATGGCGTCGAGCAGTTCGGCGTCGAGTTGGGCGTCAACTGTTGCCTGCGGGGCGCGGAAGTTGGCAAAATCTCCGCGCAGGCGCGGCTGGCCGTAGGCGACGAAGGCGCGGGCTTCGAGCGGGGCGTGCGGCGAGATGAGGACGACCGTTTCGGCCCCGCTGGCGATGACGCGGGTGGTCAGCTCGCGCATGGCCTCGATTGAGGCCTGCACGCTGGCGGCCATGCTCCCGCCGACCTCCGGAATCATCACCGGCGGGTGCGGGGCGATGCCGACGAAAACGACCGAGCTGTTTGCCACGTCGCCTCGCTGCGGGCCGCGTAAACGGGGCGCGGCCTCACGGCTTAAGTCCGCGAGAAGACGCGCCGAACGCCGGCGCGGCCCTCGGACGGTTGCGGTCTGTAGGGGATGGGAGGATTCTAGCACAACCTCCGAAGCGCCGGTAAGTTTGGAGGCGGCCCGGCGCGTGTTGGTTAACGAACGGTCAGGCGGACGGCCGCAGATGGTGAAGGACGGATGAAGGACGGCGGCGAGTTCGACGTGTTGATTGTCGGGGCCGGGCCGGCGGGTTCTCTCGCGGCCGAGCGGCTGGCGGAGGGCGGCGCGCGCGTGGCGCTCTTCGACGGGCGGCCGCCGGGGGACGCGAAGCCGTGCGGCGGCGGGGTCACGTCGAAGGCCCTGAAGGCTTGGCCGTTCCTGCTCGAAGCGGGCGGGCGCACGATAGACGAGGTCGAGATGTACGCGCCGGGCGGCGGCCACGTGCGGCTCAAGCTCGAAGAGCCTTTCGCCATCTACTCGCGCCGCGCGCTCGACTCTTACCTGCGCGAGCGCGCCCGCCGGGCCGGCGCGGAGGTCATCGCCGCCCGCGTATCGCCCTCGGCCGAGAGGGGCGCGGACGGGGCGTGGACTCTGCGCGCGCGGGGCGGCGCGAGTTGGACGGGCCGCCTGCTGGTCGCGGCCGACGGCGCTAACAGCCCCTTCGCGCGGAAGCTGGCCGGGCCGCTGGCGAACTCCGAGATGGAAGTCGCCTTCGGCTACCGCACGCCGCTGGCCGGGGGCGAAGACGCGCCGACGGTGATCGCGTTTTTGCCCGGCTGGGCCGGCTACGCGTGGGCCTTTCCGCGCCTCGATCACATCTCCTTCGGCATCGCCACCGCGCAGGACGCCTTCGACCACAAGGCGCTCGACCGGATGCTGTGGGGCTTCATGGCCGGCTACTACCGCGCGCGCCGCGACGCGGGCGGTTCAATCTGGCGCGGCGCGGCGGGGGCGGGGCGCGGCGCGGGCGGGGACGAGGCGGAAGGCGAGTTGCGGCGCGTGGCCGAGCGCTACGCGGCGCGCATCCCCGGCCTCGCGCCGGAGACGTTAGACCGGCGGCGGGCGGCGGGCGACGGCTGGGCTCTGCTCGGCGACGCGGCCGGCTTCGCCGACCCCGTGACGGGCGAGGGGATTTTCTACGCGCTGCGCTCGGCCGAGTTGTTCGCCGAAGCCTTCCTCGCGGGCGACGCGGAGGCTTACGAGCGCGCGTGGCGGGCGGACTTCGGCAGGGAGTTGCGGAGGGCGGCGCAGATGAGGCGGCGTTTCTACGGCAGCTTCTGGGGCGGGCCCTTCACCGACCGGATGATTAAGTTCGCGCGCGCGCACCCCGGAATCCGGCGGACGCTGCGCGAGCTGGTCGGGGGCGAGCAGGGCTACGTCGGCCTCAAACGCGCGCTGGCGCGGCGCGCCCTGCGGCCGCTCTGAGCCGGGCGGCGCTCCGTGCCGCCCGCGAAAGTTTTTAACTCGGCCGGGGACTCAGTGGACGGGCTGCTCGCCCTCGCCTTGCAGGAGGGCGCGGGCCTTGTCGAGAGACGCCCCGTGTTCGAGGACGAGGTCGAGGAGCTGGCGAACCTCTCGGGCGGTGGTCTGACTGCCGGCGAGGGCGTTGAGCAGCTTGGGCACTTCGCGCACGCCCTGCATCACGTAGAGCGAGATCCGCTCGGCCTCGACCTCGCCGAGGCCCTCGCCGACGAGCAGGCGCGTCAGCTTGCGCCGCATGTCCTCGAACAAATCAAATTCCAGACTCGATTCACAAAAACTCATCGCGGGCCTTCCCCTTGTGAAACCTCTTTTGAAGTGAGGAACAGTCTTAGCGGGCGGCGACCTCCGTGAGGGCGTTGCCGCCGCCCTCGGGCGGGGCGGGGCGGGTGTAAGGCGCGAGGCGTCGTTTCAACTCCTCGGGCACGGGCACGGTCTCGAACGTGTCGCGCCGGACGGAGACGAGGACGAAGTGCGCGTCGGCGATCAGCTCGGCGTCGCCGTTGCGGCGCACCTCGAAGTCGAGCCGCAGAGATTTGTGGCCGACGCGGCCGACGTAGACGCAGACTTCGAGCAGGTCGTCGAGCTGCGCCGCGCGGCGGAAGTCGCATTCGAGGTGGGCGCGCGGCAGCCACACGTCCAGCTCGTCGAACATCACGCCGTAGGGCAGGCCGACGGCGCGGAACAGCTCCGTCTCGGCGAACTCGAAGAAGCGGATGTAAGCGCCGTAGAAGATGATGCGCGCGGCGTCCACGTCGCCCCAGCGGACGCGCTCCTCGATCCGGAATTTCCACGGTTCGTTCACGTCGCCGGTCGCCTTTCACCCCAAGCCGTCGAGGAAGCTTTCGAGCGCGCGGTTGAACTCCGCGGGCCGCTCGACGTTCGAGACGTGCCCCGCGCCTTCGATGACTTCGAGCCGCGCGCCTTCGATCTTCGCGCGCATCGTCTCGGAGTCGGCCGGCGGCGTGAGCGCGTCCTCGCGGCCGACGACGATTAAAGTCGGCACCGAAATCTCAGGCAGCCAGCCGGTCTGGTCTCGGCGCACGGCCATGCCGCGCAGGGCGGCGGCCGCGCCCTCCGGCCTCGTCGCCAAAATCATCTCGCGCACGCGCGCCACCACTTCGGGGCGCGCGCCGAGCGTGGCGGGCGCGACCAGCTTCGGCAGCATCGAGTCGGCGATCGGTTCCATGCCTTCGCGCTCGGCGCGTCGCGCCGTCTCCTCGCGCGCCCGCCGCGCCTCCTCGGCGTCCGCCTGCGCGCGCGTGTCGGCGAGGACGAGGGCGCGCACGCGCTCGGGGAACTGCCGGCAGAAGGCGAGCGTCACGTAGCCGCCCATCGAGAGTCCGCCGACGACGGCGCGGCCGACCTTTAACTCGTCGAGCAGCGCGGCCACGTCCGCGGCCATCTCCTCCATCGTCGCCGGCCCCGCGCCCGCGGCCGACTCGCCGTGCCCGCGCAGGTCGGGCGTGATGACGCGGAACCTCCCGGCGAGCGCCGCGGCCTGCTCGCGCCACAGCGTGCGGTTGAAAGGGAAGCCGTGCAGCAGCACGACCGGCGCGCCGCGGCCCGCCTCCGCGTAAGCGATCTCAATCCCGCGCACACGCGCTCTGCCTTCCAACGCGACACCTCGACGGAGTTGATTGACGAAGGAACCCGCGAACCCTTTCGCGCGCGGCGGGTTCGGGCTCACCGGGTCGGGTTTCGTCGTCGCCGCCATCATAGACCCAACGGCGTGATTGGTTAAGCTTCAAAGCAGAGGCCGAGCGCTTCGGCGTAGACGCGCTCGGTGTCCGCGACCATGCGTCCGAGGCCGAAGCGCTCGCGCGCCCTCTCACGCGCGCGCCCGCCGAGACGTTCGCGCCGCGCGCCGTCGGCGAGGAGCGAGACGATAGCTTCGGCCAGCGCGTGCGGGTCGTTGACCGGCACGAGCAGGCCGCTCTCGCCGTGCTCGACGATCTCGCGCGCGCCCTCGGTCGCCGTCGCCACGACGGGCACGCCGCACGCCATCGCCTCGACCATCGCCATCCCGAAAGCCTCCGAGCGCGAGGCCGAGACGAAGATGTCGAACGAGGGCAGCACGTCGGCCGTGTCCTCCCAGCGGCCCGACAGTCGGACGCGCGCGCCGAGTTCGAGTTCTCCGATCAACGCGTCGAGCTTCGCGCGGCGCGAGCCATCGCGCGAAGTGTCGGCGCCGACGACGACGAACTCGACCTCGCCGCCGAAGCGCGGGGTGACGAGCGACGCCGCGCGCAGGAACACGTCCTGACCTTTGACCTCGCTCAACTCGCCGACCAGCCCGACGCGCAGCGGCGCGCGCCCCCGTCCCCCTCGCCTCGCGCGCGCGAAGGCATCGCGCGCCGCCTCGAACCTTCCCACGTCGACGGCGTTCGCCACGACGCGAATCTTCCCGGCGGGGAAAAGCCTTTGCGCGCGGAGCGAGCGGGCGACGGCTTCGGAGACGGCGACGACGCGCGCGACGCGCGCGAGCGCGAAGCGGTGAACGCGCCCCAGAGGGAAGAGGACGTGGCGCGTGACGACGAGCCGCGCGCCCCCGGCCCGCCGCGCGGCGAAGGCGGCCAGCGTGTAGTCGCGCGCGACGTGCGCGTGGACGATCTCGACGCGGCGCTCGCGCACGAAGCGCGCGAGCCGCAGCGCGCTCGGCAGGTCGAGCGCGTTACGCAGCGGGAGCGCGAAGACGTTTTCCGGCGGGAGCGCGTCGAGGCGCGGGCCGAGCGGCGAGCCGGGCGCCACCGCGGCGAAGAGTTCGTGGCCCCGCGCGGCCAACCCGCGCGCGAGGTCGGCGACGTGCCGCTCGCCCCCGCCGAAGGC
>Ga0196978_1000596_pt1 | contig 17896 bp, 18 predicted proteins | sample S3v_2013CmetaG_FD_155491 | JGI IMG/M metagenome (GOLD analysis project Ga0196978, IMG submission 155491) | Soil microbial communities from Anza Borrego desert, Southern California, United States - S3+v_20-13C | ecosystem: Environmental > Terrestrial > Soil > Desert | place: USA: California... | reverse complement strand
TTTCCTTTCAGGTTGAAGTGCGAGGCGCCGCTGGCCTGCGCGTCGAGATTATCCACGCTGAGAGCGAGATCGGCTTTGGCGGCGCCGCTGCAATTCAATTTCATCCTGCCGCTTTTCAATTCGCCTTTGCTCACGGCCTGCGCCGCGCCGCTGAGGCCGATCGATTCGTACGAAGGGGCGGTGACGGTAATTTTCATTTTGCCGCTGATCTTTTCAACGTCCTTCGTTTCCACGTGCAGCACGCCGCCCCGCACTTCCGTTCTGATCTTCGGCAGCAGCGCGGCATCGTAAACTTCGAGCGCGACCTTGCATTCGCTGCCCTGGATAATTTCCACTTCGAAAGCGCCGCCGACCTGGATGCCCTGAAATTTCCCGGGCGTGCGGTTGTCGGTATGCTGGGCGAGAACGCCCAGGCTGAAAAAGGCTCCGGCCAGCAGGCCCAGGAAGCGTTTGGTGGTCGTGTTGCTCATGGTTGTCGCGTTTTATGGACGTAGGACGAAGAGCGGCAGGCGTATGTTACAGAGCCGTTACAGGATTCATTCTAAAATAAGGTGAATGCCTCACTTTTAGGATGTTATGAAAAATCTTAGTTGCCGTTGGCGGGCCGCTAACGACAATTAAGATTCTTAGAAAAGGGCTTGGAAAAGGCGCTGTAAACGGCTACTGGTTCATGGAGACCGGGGAATGCTTCTGCATGAAGTCCATCGCCACGTCCACCATCTCCGAAGAGCCGATGAACAAAGGCGTGCGCTGGTGCAGCGCATCGACGGGCTGCTCCATGATGCGGGAGATGCCGTTGGTGGCCTTGCCGCCGGCCTGCTCCACGATGAAGGCGAGCGGGTTGCATTCGTACAGCAGGCGCAGCTTGCCTTTGGGCGAGGCGGCGGTGGCGGGATAGATGAAGATGCCGCCGGTGATCAGGTTGCGGTGGATGTCGGCGACGGCCGAGCCGATATAGCGCGAAGAGTACGGGCGTTTCGTGGCCTTGTCTTCCTCCTGGCAATACTTGATGTATTTCTTCACGCCGTCGGGGAAATGCAAATAATTTCCTTCGTTGATCGAATACGTCTTTCCCGATTTCGGCATCACCATGTTCGGGTGCGAGAGGCAGAACTCGCCGATGGACGGATCGAGCGTGAAGCCGTTGACGCCTTTGCCGGTGGTATAGACGAGCATGGTCGACGAGCCGTAGATCACGTAGCCCGCCGCGACCTGGTCGGTGCCGCGCTGCAGGAAATCTTCGGTGACGCCGGGGCCGGAGAGCGAGGTGCGGCGGTAGATGGAGAAGATCGTGCCGACGGAAACGTTCACGTCGATGTTCGAAGAGCCGTCGAGCGGATCCATCGCCACCACGTACTTCGCATTCTTCGACTGCGGGTTGTCGACGATGATGATCTCTTCGTTCTCTTCCGAAGCGATCGCGCAGCATTCCCCGCCCACGCTCAGGGCCGCGATGAACTGCTCGTTGGCGAAAATATCCAGCTTCTTCACCGATTCGCCCTGCACGTTGATCTCGCCCGCTTCACCGAGAATATCGGCCAGGCCTGCCTTGTTCACCTCGCGGTGCACGATCTTGGCGGCGATGCCGATGTCGCGCAGCAGGCGCGAAAGCTCGCCTTTGGCGAAGGGAAAATCGTTCTGCTTCTCGATGATGAATTGCCCGAGTGTTTTGACCTTGCTCATAGTTCTAAAAGAATGATGCGTTCGCGCAAATATCTGAAAATTATGCGGGAGGCTGCCAGTTACCGGCAAAACACGACCGCTTGTTAAACGCTCGTTACACGGCGCGCAGGAAATCAAACGTGTTTTTTAATTTTATGCATCAACGTTCCCCCAACAGCTTCCAATACGGCTGCGCATTTTCATAACATCCCTTCATTAATAAATTTTATTATGAAGAAGACGATTTCGCTTTGTCTTTTGATGGGGACAATTCATGCTTTCGCGCAGAACGGCATCACCTACTACCCCGCCCCGGCCGGCTATACGAACTCGGAGCTCACGCAGAAAAATTGCATCGCAGCAGATAACGCAGGTAACGCATGGGTCGGCTTCCGGCACATCGGCGCCGGGCGTTTCGACGGCTTTGGCTGGACGATGTTCGACACGATCAATTCTCCCTTGCCCAATAAATACGTGCAGTGCATCACGCCCGAAAATTCCGGGGCTGTTTGGTTCGGCACGGCGCTGGGCGGTGCGGCCAGGATGGCGGGCATCAACTGGACCATTTACAATACGTTGAATTCCGGCTTGCCGTCGAACACGGTGAAGGCGATCGTCGTCGCGGGCAGCGAGACCTGGTTCGGAACGACTGCGGGCCTCGCCATGTTCGACGGCACGAACTGGACAGTTTATAATACTTCAAATTCAGGGCTGGTCAGTGATACGGTCAACTGCATCGCCGTTGATGCGGGCGGCGTGGTGTGGGCGGGCACCAGGCGCGGCCTCTCGAAAAAATCCGGAAGCAGCTGGACGAACTACACGCTGCAGAATACGCCGGCCTTCACGGGTTACTCCCACGACGTGGACGCAATCTACATTGACGCGGCGAACGAGCTCTGGCTGTCGACGGGTTCAGGCGTCAATGGAAATGTCTTTCGCGAAGCAGGCGGCGCGATCTTTCCCGTCGAAGCATTTTATTCTACGCCGGCGATCGACTACACTGCTGCATCGTCTTTTTTTCGCGGCCCGAACGGCGGAACGGCATTCGTGCTCATCGGCCGCATCGTCGAAATACATAACGGCGTACCGCGCGCGTATTACCCGGAGACCTGGGCGAGCACTTCGAGCACCCCGGTCAAGGCCGCGCATGATCCTTCCGGCAATACGATCTGGCTTATCCGCACCATAGGGCTGCAGACCTTCAACAACGGTATTGCCGCATTCGATGCTTCGCAACACAACGGTCTCGGCCTGGGCCACACCTTCTACAACCTGCGCGAGCTCGACGCGAACAACGTGCGCGCCGCCGTGATGAACCGCGGCGACATGCACTGGGACCTGAACGATGCAAAGTATGAAGTGCCCAAAGGCAGCGGCGTGAAGGCCATTTTCAATTCCGCTCTCTGGATAGGCGGTCTCGACCAGGGGGGCAATCTGCACCAGGCAGCGATGACGTACCGGCAAACAGGAACCGATTACTGGCCCGGCCCGCTGGACACGATCAACGGAGCGACGGACAGCGTAACGGCGCTGCAATACGATCGCATCTGGAAAGTGGATAAGAATCAAATTGCCGAGTTCAATTATTATTTCGGAACCGGCGCCGTGCAGAGCGGTGCGTACATACCAGCCGACGACATCATCACCTGGCCTGCGCACGGCAGCGGAAATTATTCGCGCAAGCTCGCGCCCTTCGTCGACGTGAACGGCGACGGATTTTACGATCCGCTGGGCGACGGCGATTACCCCAAGATCAAAGGCGACCAGATGCTGTTCTGGATCTTCAACGACAATCTTGCGCCGCACACGGAGTCGGGCGGGTTCCCGCTCATGGCGGAATTTCACGCGTCTGCGTACGTGTATGCCTGTCCTTCCGTCAATCCATCAGATTCAGTGATCAATTATACGACGCTGTACAATTACAAAATTTTCAACCGCAGCACGGAAGATTACGACAGCGTGTACGTCGGCGTTTTCGAGGACTTCGACCTGGGTTATTTCGGCGATGATTACGTGGGCTGTTATCCGCCGGGGAATTTCGGTTTCGGTTACAACGGCGATGCGTATGACGGTCTTTGGTCGCCGACCCCAGGCATATACGGTACGCATCCGCCCATCATCAGCACTGTTATCCTGAACGGCCCGCCGGCTGATCCGAACGACGGTATCGACAACGACAACGACGGCGTGACCGATGAAACAGGCGAGATCAACCTGATGACAAACTTCCTGTATTACTATAGCGATCTTTCCGGCATCGGCAACCCGGAATACGCGGAAGATTTCTACGGTTTTCTTCACAGCATCTGGAAGGACAGCACACACGTCACTTATGGCGGCAGCGGATACTTCGGCACCACACCGACGAATTTCATGTTCCCCGGCATGCCGTTCGACACGGCTTCCTGGAACGAGTATAGCGTAGGCAACACGCCTTACGACCGCCGCTTCGTAATGTCGGCAGGGCCCTTCAGCTTCAATTCCGGCACCAGCACTGAATTTGATTACGCCATGGTCTGGGTGCGCGACACCAACTTCGCGTACAACGATTCGAACCTCTTTTTAAAAAATATCGCCGAAGTGAACAAGGTGCGCAGCTGGTTCAACAACAACAATGCGCCGTCCTGCATGCAATGGGCACTCGATGCGCAGGAGCTGGAAATTCAAAAGCAGCTCAGCCTTTCTCCGAATCCCGCTTCGCAATTGCTGAGCATTTCGTTCGAAGCGGAGAGCGACAACGCGGTCTTCGACGTGATCGATCTCGCGGGGCGCAGCGTGCGCGGCGGCAACGTGCAGCGCGGCGGGCTGACGGCGATCTCCGTGGAGGAATTGCCCGCCGGCTTGTATTTCGTGCGCATCACGGATGGAAATAAAGTGTACGCTGAAAAATTTATTCGTCGCTGAAAAAAAGCAAGCGGCTTCCTACAGGAAAAGCTCTTCCGTGAAAATGGAGGAGCTTTTTCATTTGCGTAGAGGCTGTTTAAAAATGAGATTTCGGAATTCTTATAAGCGGATTTTTGCGACAGACGAGGCGCTTTTTGCAGGCCATAGCAGCGCGCCTACGGTCAAAAAAAGCAACGAAGTATGGCGTAAAAAGACGCATAAGAATTTCGGAAGATTATTTTTAAACAGCCTCTTAACTTTGCGCGCATGATCTCCATCCGAAAAGCCGAAGCCGCCGACATGCCCGCCGTGCTCGCACTCGTCAAAGAATTAGCCGATTACGAAAAAGCGCCGCAGGAAGTCGTCGTCACCGCCGAAGATTACGTGCGCGACGGTTTCGGAGCACATCCGCTCTTCGGCTGCTTCGTGGCGGAAGAGAATGGGGCGATCGTCGCCATTTCGCTGTACTACTGGCGCTACTCGACCTGGAAAGGAAAACGCCTGTACCTCGAAGACATCGTCGTCACCGAACGCCTGCGCGGGAAGGGCATCGGGCAGCTGCTGTTCAGGCGCACGATGCAGGAAGCGCTCGATGCGAATTGCTCGGGCATGATGTGGCAGGTGCTCGACTGGAACAAGCCCGCGATCAACTTCTACAAGAAATACGACGCACGACTGGATGGGGAGTGGATGAACGGATCGCTGGATATCGGGCAGATAAAGATCCTGCTGGAAAAATAGATTTTCGTTTTCTTGTTTCTCGTTTTCATTGGCGTTCATCATTGCTCCTTATTACCCGGGCTGGTGCTACGGACAACCAATAACGAATAATAATTAACCAATAACTTTACCCCATGAAAGTTTTCAAGTTCGGCGGCGCGTCGGTGAAGGATGCGGCGGCTGTGAAGAACGTGGCAAGCATTCTGCAGCGGTTTCCCGATGAAGAGCTGATCGTGGTGATCTCCGCGATGGGAAAAATCACCAATGCGCTCGAGCGGCTGGTCGATGCGTTCTTCTATAAGAAAGAATCCGCGGCGGCGGTGCTCGAGGAGATCAAGCAATATCACTTCGATATTCTCGCGCAGCTGTTCGAGGACAAAGGTCACCCGGTTTACGATGAGCTGCACAACACCTTCGTGGAGCTGGAATGGGCGATCGAGGACGAGCCGACGCATCCGTACGATTGCGAGTACGACCAGATCGTTTGCCTCGGCGAGATCATTTCCACCAAGATCGTCAGCGCGTATATCGATCACGCCGGCATCAGGAACAAGTGGCAGGATGTGCGCGATCTCGTGAAGACCGACAACACCTACCGCGAAGCGAAAGTGGATTGGGAATTGACCGAGCGCATGGTGCAGGAACAATTGCTGCCGCAATTCAAAAAAGAGAAGATCATCATCACGCAGGGTTTTCTCGGCGTGACTTCCGAAAACTTCAACACGACCCTGGGCCGCGAAGGCTCGGACTATACCGCCGCCATTCTCGCCTGGTGCTGCAACGCCGAAAGCGTGACGATCTGGAAGGACGTGCCCGGCGTGCTGAACGCCGACCCGAAATGGTTCGACGATACGCGGTTGATCGGGCAGCTTTCCTACCAGGATGCGATCGAGCTCGCGTATTACGGCGCGACGGTCATTCACCCGAAAACGATCAAGCCGCTGCAGAACAAAAAAATTCCGCTGTACGTCCGATCATTCGTCCAGCCCGAAGCGCCCGGCACCGTCATCCGCGACGAGCAGGCCCCGCTCCCCATTCCCTGCTTCATTTTCAAGGTGGATCAAACGCTGCTCTCCATCTCGCCGAAAGATTTTTCCTTCATCGTGGAAGAAAATCTCCGCGACATTTTCGACACGCTTTACAGGCACGGCGTAAAGATCAACACCATGCAGAATTCCGCGATCAGCTTCTCCGTGTGCGTGGACAGCAGCGATCGCAAATTGCCGGGGCTGGTCGAAGCGCTGCAGAGCAACTACCGCGTGCTGTACAACGAAGGCCTGGAGCTGGTGACGATCCGCTACTACGATCAGCCCACGCTGGATCGCGTCACCACCGGGAAAAAACCCTTGCTCGAAGTGAAGAGCAGGTACACGGTGCAGATCGTGATGAAGGATGGGGAGTGAAGCTCCGTACTTCGCGTTTAAAAGCAGCTACTTACCGAAGGTGAAAAAAGCTCCGCGGTGGATGAACATCGCGCGTGGAACCTCTGCGCCCGGGCAGGTTTTCGCGGCTGCAGGCTGCGCTCTCCTTCGCTTCGGGCAGGCACGGTGCAGGTAAACCCCTGGCAATAGTTGCTAAACCGCCGGCGGCGTGAACACCTCGATCTGGAAGGGATGATTCAGCACGCGGCTGAGCTCCACGCCGCTCTCCATCATGTCCTGGTCGTCTTTCTCATAATGCCAGAAGATCTTCACCTGCTCTTTGCTTTTCGAAAGGCGTAAAAAACGCTGGCAGGTTTCCACGATGCAGCGGGCGGAGACCGTGTTGAAATAATCGAGGCGGAAATGCATGTCGAGGCTTTCGATGCCCGTGCCGAAATTCTGATCGATCCAGTCGAAAACGGGACGGTAGAACTCCCAGGCGTTCTCGGGAATGGAAACGCCTTTCATGTGGAATTCCCGCTTGCCCGCATCGAAAACGACCTCGGGCGTGGTGCGCGTGCTTTTGATATGGAGCGTATCGTTCTTCTTCATAAATCCTTCTTCATCGTAAACTTCAGCAGGCAGAACATATTTTTCTCGTCGTGCTCGTGAAAGGAGCTTTCGATCGGGCTGCGCGTGGTGCGCACCAGCTCGATGAGGCCCAGGCCTGCATTGCTTTTTTCGTTGTACAGCACGTCGCGCTCGTGCATGCGCTCCACGTAGAGCTGCATCAGCCCCTGCTCGTCCAGCGCGTTCACCTGCTCGATGCGGGTCTTCAGCGCGCCGGCCGTTTCGCGGGCGATATAATTGCCGGTAAAAATGTGGAGGTGCTCGCCCTGGTCGCTGATCGCGAAGACGGCTTCGGCCAGGTCGCTGTTGATGCGCGTGGCGTGCTTGGCGATGTTCTGCAGGCTTTCGATGAGCACTACGGCCAGGCGCTTTTTCGCAGCGGGCGGCAATTTGGAAGCTACCGAATCATGGTCGATCTGCTCGACGATGTTCTGGATCAGCGGCGTAGTGATATCGCCGCAGTAGATATTCTGTGCGCTGTGCTTCCGGATATCCTCGACAAGAGCATGCATAAGCGAATCGGTCAAAGTTAAGAAATTCCCGCCCCGCGTTCCCGCAGCGCTGCGATCACTTTCCCGGCGAGGATGCGCGCGATCTTCTCGTGGCTCTCGAACGTCCAGCCGGCGACATGCGGCGAAAGGATGACCTTATCGGAACGGACCAGGTAGTGAAAAGCTTCCGGCAGCTGAGCGGCATTCAATCCTTCGAAAGAAATATCCTCATATTCCAGTACGTCCAGGCAGGCGCCGCGCACCTTCCCGCTTTCCAATTGCTTCACCAGATCCGCCGTGCAAAGGCAAGCGCCCCGCGCCGTATTAATGATCCAGATACTTTTACGGAATTTCTTAATGAACGTTTCGTTCAGCAGGTAACGCGTCTCTTCCGTCAGCGGCACGTGCAGGCTGAGCACATCCGCCTCCTCAAACAGCTCTTCCAACGTCGATTCGATGACGCTCACCGATCCGAAGCCGCTTTTGTATTTATCGTAAGCGAGCACCCGCACGCCGAATCCTGTCAATCGCTGCGCGAAAGCGCTGCCCATGTTGCCGTACCCGAGGATGCCCACGGTCTTCCCGTTGAGCTCGTAGCCGCGGTTGCCTTCGCGGATCCATTTTCCCTCGCGCACCTGGCGGTCGGCCGTGCAGATGTTGTTCATCAGCGCCAGCAGCATGCCCACGGCCTGCTCGCCCACCGCGTCGCGATTGCCTTCGGGCGCATGCACGCAGCGGATGCCTTTGCTTTCGGCGTAAGCGACGTCGATATTTTCCATGCCCGCGCCCGCACGCGCGATGCATTTCAGGTTCGTCGCCTTATCGATAAAAGCGCGATCGATCTTAAACCGGCTGCGGATGACGAGCGCATCGTAGCGCGCGATCATCTCTTCCACCTGCGCGCGCGTTTCGGCGTAGGCTTCGTCGCAATGCAGCCCGGCTTCGCGCAGCACGGCGATCAAGGCAGGATGGTTCGTGTCGAGGCAGAGAATTTTCATGCGCTGTACATGAGGCGGCCGACGAGGAAATAAATGGTCATGCCGATGATGTCGTTGACGGTGGTGACGAACGGGCCGGTGGCTAAAGCGGGATCGAGCTTCATGCGGCTCAGCGTGAGCGGCACGAAGGTGCCGAGGAACGATGCGAAGAGAATAACGCTGAACAGCGCCACGCTCACGGTGACGCAAAGGTTCATCGAATCGCTGACGAGCAAATTGTAACCGAGGATGAGCAGCGAGCAGATCAGCCCGTTCACCAAACCCACGGCCAGCTCGCGCAATAATTTCGGAACCATGTCGCCGGGCTGGATGGAATTGTTGGCGAGGCCCTGCACGACGATCGCGGACGATTGCACGCCTACGTTCCCGCCCATCGCGCCGATAAGCGGGATGAAGAAAGCCATCTCCGGGTGAATCTGGATTTGCGATTCGTAGGTGCCGATGATGCGCGAGCCCAGCACGCCGCCCGCCAGGCCCACCAGCAGCCAGGGGATGCGCGCGCGCGACAGCGACCATACGCGGTTCTTTTGCTGCTCGCTGTACACGCTGATACCCGAGAGCATCTGCATGTCCTTCTCCGCTTCTTCCTGCATCACGTCCACCACGTCGTCGATCGTAATGCGTCCCGCCAAACGCCCCAGCGCATCCACTACAGGCACGACCACGAGATCGTATTTGCGCATGATCATCGCCACTTCCTCTTTCGGCGTATTCACTTTTACGCTGATCACGTTCGGGTTGTACACGTCGCGCACGGGTGTGCGCAGCGATTTGGTGAGCACGCTTTTCAGCGAGAGCAGGCCGAGCAGTTTTCCCTCTTCGTCGATCACGTAGATCGAGTAAACGGATTCCACTTCTTCCGCCTGCTTGCGGATCTCGCGGATGCATTCCCACACATTCTGGTTGACGTGCACGGCGATGAACTCTTTGTCCATCAAGCCGCCCGCCGTGTCGGGATCGTAGTTGAGCAGGTCGGCGATCTCACCGGCCTGCTCGCTGTCCTCCACGTGCGAAAGCACTTTATCCTGCTGCTCGTCCGGCAGCTCGGCGATCACGTCGGCCGCGTCGTCCGAGTCAAGGTTTTCAATGACCTGCTCGGCGATCTCCTGGGGCGTGAGCTTCTCGAGAATTTTTTCGCGCACCTCGTCGTCGAGCAGCAGCAGCGCTTCGGCGGCGGGCTCGTCGGGCAGGATCTCGTATACGCGAACGGCTTCATTCACCTCGAGGCGGTTGAGCAGCTCGGCCATGTCGGCCGGGTGCAGCTTCGCCAGGCGCGCCTGCGTGCCCGCAACGCCGCCCGCAGCGAGGATGCTGCGCAGCTCTTCCAGTTCGGTATCGCTGAGGTGAAAAGACATGAGGGGGCAAAATTACGCAAATACCTGCGGTACGAGCGCGGTCAGGAACAACCCGGAGGCACAGCGGGCACGGAGAAACACACCGGAGAGCACGTATTCCTTCGCGGCCCTCCGTGCGCTCTGCGGTAAAAGTCGCAGGTACTTGCGAGCAGCGCTACCCGGTGGCGATCATGTTCGTCAGCTCCACGAATTCCTTCACCGAAAGCTGCTCCGGCCGCTTCGTGAAAAAAATATGCTGTGCGAACTCCGGCTTCACCGGCATGCTGCGCAAAGAATTGCGGATCGTTTTCCTGCGCTGGTTGAAAGCCGTCTTCACCACCTGGAAAAATAATTTCTCGTCGCAGCCTAATTCTTTCGTCGCGTTGCGGCGCAGGCGGATGACGGCGGATTTCACTTTCGGCGGCGGGATGAAAACGTGCTCGCTGACGGTGAAAAGATATTCGATGTCGTAGAAGGCCTGCAGCAGCACGCTGAGGATGCCGTATGTTTTGCTTCCCGGCGGCTCGGCCACGCGCTCGGCCACCTCTTTCTGGAACATGCCCACGATCTCGGGAATTTGGTCGCGATGCTCCAGCGCTTTAAAAAGTATTTGCGAAGAAATGTTGTACGGAAAATTGCCGATCAGCGCGAAGGGCGCTTTGAAATGATCCGAAAGATCGAGGCGCAAAAAGTCACCGGCGATGATGCGCTCTTCCAGCTGCGGGTAATGCGAACGCAAGTACGTCACCGATTCCGCATCCACCTCCGCCACCCAGGTCTCGAATTCTTCCCGCTGCAAAAGGTATTTCGTCAGCATGCCCATGCCGGGACCGACCTCGAGCACTTTTTTGTACAGCTGCGTGTGCTGCAGGCTGTCCGCGATCTTCCTCGCGATATTTTCATCGCGGAGAAAATGCTGTCCTAAATGCTTTTTGGGTGAAACAAAAGTCATGGAAAAAATTTCGAAGGCGGATGTTGGATCCCGGATGTTCCCGTGGCTTACAATTTTTCCAGCAGCGTTCGAAACGCGACGAACTTATCCTTGTACCGTTCCATGTGCTCCTGCTGCAATTCCGGCGCGAACTGCTCACGGTACCGCTCGATGTCCGCCATGCTGTTCGCAGCGTATTGAATGGAATACGAAGTGCCCTGCTGCTCGTCGACGAGAATGCGAAAAATATTTCCTTCCGTAAAGCAGCCCGTGGCCACGACGTCGGGGATGTGCTTTTCCTTCATCCAGTTCAGCCAATCCTCGTGCACATCGTTGTCGATGTTGACGGTAACGTTGTAAATGATCATTTGACAGCTCGGATTACGAATGTGTGCGAATATAAGCGATCCGTGCTCCGCCGCGCTACTCTTTCTTCCTGCAGCACTCGTCCAGCTTCGCATAGCCTTTGGGATCGGCTTTCACTTCGTCGGCATCGTACCCGGCTTTGGCGATGGCCTGGCGGATCTTTTGCTCGTCGGTCTTTTTGGAATTGTAGACGACCGTCACGGTCGAAGCTTTCGGATCGAAGGACAGCTTTTTTACTCCTTTGGTAAAGCCGAGCTCTTTCTCCATCCTGGCCTTGCCGGTCTCGCAAGCCTCGAAATGATCGCAGTGCGAAGTGTAACGGATCGTTACCTGCTTCGTCTGCGCCTGGGAGAACGACGAGAAAAGCGCCAGGAAAAAAACGACCATCGCGGTTTTTAGAATTCTCATAGCTATTTTTTTGATCACAGCTTATCCCCGCGCAGCGTACGATACCTTTTCCGCGCATCCACCACGAACATGCTGCCGGGATATTTCGTCAGGATCTCCTGGTAATACTGCATCGCCTTGTCCTTCTGGTTGAGGTGATAATCGTACAGCTCGGCCAGGCGGTAGTGCGCGTCGTCGCCCAGCGTCTCGAAGGAATATTGCTCGACAAGCTTCAGCAGGAAATCGGCGGCTTCGGTGTAATTGCCCTGCTTGTATTTGACCTGGTAACGCTTGTAAAGGATATTGTCGGCGATGGTGTGCGCGGGAAATTCCTTCACGATGCTGTCCAGCGTGAGCATGGCCTGCGCGTCTTTGTTCTGGAAAGCGAGCAGGTCGGCGCGGGCGTACATGAGCAGGGGCACTTCGTTGCTGTCGAGCGCGAGGTTGTCGGTGATCAGCAGGGAAAGATCCATCGCGTCGTTGGCGATCAGCTTTTCGGTAGAGCCTTTCAGCACGTCGAGCTGGGCCTGCGCGAAGAGAAAATCGCCGACGTAGAAGTACACTTTCGAATTGCGGAATTTTGCGTCCTGCCCGATGAGGTCGTGCTTGAATTCTTTTTCCACCTGCGAATAGCGGAGCGAAGCTTCCCACACCTGCCCGTCGAGCAGCAGCACGTCGCCCAGTTCCAGCTTTAACAAAGCGCGGTCTGCAGGCCTCAGCTGCGGAAGCTGGATCGCCTCTTCGAGGCGCTTGATCGCATCGGCATTCTTATGCAGGTAAAACGCTTCCACGTGCGCAAGCATCCGGATCAGCCCCGCAGTGGAATTGCCGGGGCCGAGCTCGGCCAGCACTTTTTCAAATTCTCTTTTTAATTCTTCGGCTTCAGAGACAGAGGTGGTGCGGCGTTCCGTTTTCTGCCTGTACAGCACGTTCGCGCGCTCGATCTGCGCCTGCCCGTAATAGAAGGAACGCTGGCCGAGCGCGATCACGTAATCGTAGCAGCGCAGGGCGATCTCGTAGTCGCCGCTGGAGACGCAGGTTTCGGCCAGGCTCATCACCCGCGAGCCGTCTTCCTGGCGGCGCTTGTCGAGCGCTTTGGCCTGCACGAACGCCGCTTCGTAATCTTTCTGCTGCATGAACATCCACATCAGCAGCTCGGCGAAAATGGTTTTGTCCGGCTGCTTCTGCACGCGGCGCAGCAGCTCGTTCTTCAAAATGAGGTTCTGCTTCTCGTCCGCCTCGGCCCCGAAGCGCGTCTGCAGCGCGTTCTGCACCTGCTGCAAATAACCTTCGTTGACCTCCAGCACTTCCATCAGCTCGTTCACCATCGCCTGGTGATCTTTTTTGATCGCGTACACTTCCGCCAGCTCGAAGTTGAAGCCGTAGAAACCGCTCATCAGCTTGCGGCCTTTTTTATACGTCTCGATGGCCAGGTCGGGCTCGTTGATGCCCAGGAAGGATTGCGCCAGCTCCACCACCTGCTCCTGGTTCGGCTGCAGCGTGTTGATCGCTTCGTTGAAGGTGCGCATCGCCTTGTCTTCCTCGCCCGCCGCGCGGTACACGCGCCCCAGGTCCACCTGGTAACGCAGGTCGTAAGGAAAATTGCGCGCCTGTTTCTTCACCACGCGCTCCGCCTTCTTGAAATCCTTCACGGCGATCATGCAGGCGAGGTAATAATTGTAATAAAGCGCGATGGGCTTTTTGTTGAACAGCTTTTCGTAGTACACCAGGGCTTTGTCGTACTCCCCGGCCTGGTAATACTGCACGGCGAGCTGCTCGTCGGTGGACGGCTGGTTCTTCGGATCGGTGGGCTGCGCGAAAGCCGCCGCCGCCGCCAGGATGGCGAAGCAGGCAAGCAGGATGTGCAGCTGTTTTTTCATTTTCATTTTTGCGTCTCCGCCTTCTTCTCCGCCAGCTTTTGATTCATTTCGGCGATGTAGGCTTTTACTTTGGGTGCGAGGCTGTCCTGCCGCTTCAGGCCCATCTGTGCTACAGGCACCAAAAAGCGTACCTCATCGATCAGCCGGCCCGCCAGGGCCTTTTCATTTTCCACGCTTTTCACCGGGTCGAGGTCGGCGGCCAGGGAATTGTTGCGCAGGTCGTTCGACAAGTGGCTGCAGTTCAGGGACAGGGTATCGAGCGCCGCCCGCAGCTGGTCGTGCTTTTCAGCGTAGGTCGACAGGATCTTCTTAGCAGAACGGTATTCGGTCAAAAAAGTTGCAGTTTCTATGCTGATGGTATCCTGGAGCTGGTTAATGGCTTCCGTGGCGGACTGGATGTTATTCTGGATCTCGGCCGCGGCCGCGGAGGGTTGCTCTTTGGGCAGGCTGCGCAGCAGGGAATCGGCTTTCGCGAGCTCCCTGCAGAGGCTGTCAACGGCTCTCAGCTCGTTCGGATGCTTCGTCTCGCTGCTGCAGGAAGCGGCCAGCGCGGCTACGAGCAAGGGCAAAAGAGCGGTTCTGAGGTTTTTCATGAAGTTCAATTGATCAGGTCGAAACCGGTGTAAGGAATGAGGACTTTCGGGATGCGGATGCCGCTTTCCGTTTGATTGTTCTCGAGCAACGCGGCCACGATGCGGGGCAGGGCCAGCGCGCTGCCGTTGAGCGTATGCGCGAGCTGGGGCTTCTCTTTGCCTTCGCGGTAGCGCAGCTTGAGGCGGTTGCTCTGGAAGCTTTCGAAGTTGGACACGGAGCTGACCTCGAGCCAGCGCTTCTGCGCGCCGGAGTAAACTTCCATGTCGTACGTCAAAGCGGAAGCGAAGCTCATGTCGCCGCCGCAGAGGCGCAGCGTGCGGAACGGCAGCTCGAGCTCGCGCAGCAGGCCGGCCACGTACTCGCGCATCTCTTCCAGCGTTTCGTAAGATTTCGAGGGATGCTGCACCTGCACGATCTCCACCTTATCGAACTGGTGCAAACGGTTCAGGCCGCGCACGTCTTTCCCGTAGGAGCCCGCCTCGCGGCGGAAGCAGGGCGTGTAGCCGCAATTTTTGATCGGCAGCTTCGCAGCGTCCACGATCACGTCGCGGTAAAAATTGGTGATCGGCACCTCGGCGGTCGGGATCAGGTACAGGTCGTCGATCTGCACGTGGTACATCTGACCTTCCTTGTCGGGCAGCTGGCCGGTGCCGAAGCCGGAATCTTTGTTGACCACGATCGGCGGCTGCATCTCGGTATAGCCGGCGGCCGTGGCGCGATCGAGGAAAAAGTTGATGAGCGCGCGCTGCAGGCGGGCGCCTTTGTTCTTGTAAACGGGGAAGCCCGCGCCCGCGATCTTCACGCCCAGCTCGAAGTCGATCAGGTCGTACTGCGCGGCCAGGTCCCAGTGCGGCTTCGCGCTTTCGGGCAGCTGCGGAATTTCTCCGTGCGTGTACACCACCTCGTTGTCTTCCGGCGTGCGGCCCTGCGGCACTTTTTCGCTGGGCAGGTTAGGCACCTGCACAAGCTGCGCATGAATATCGTCTTCGATGGACGCGAGCAATTGCTGCAGCTTGGCGACGTTCTCCTTCAGCTGCGCGGATTGATTTTTCACGGCTTCGGCCTCCTCTTTTTTCCCGGCCTTCATCAGCTCGCCCACTTTTTTGGAAAGCTGGTTCGATTCCGCGAGCACGCTGTCCATTTCGTTCTGCGTTTTGCGGCGGCCGGCGTCGAGCTCGTAGATCTTGTTGATGACCTCGGCGGCGGCGTTGAAATGTTTTTTGGCCAGGCGGTTGATCACCTCGTCCTTCTGGTCGCGAATGGTTTGAAGCTGAAGCATAAAAGCGTTAACGGTTATGTTGCGGCCGCGCACCGGTTGGATGCGTAACGGCCTGGTAATTCACAAAGTTAAGGTTCAATTGCCCGGAAATAAAAACTCCCGGGGAGCACCCGGGAGTTTTAACATACGTTGTAATTCCGGTTACTCGGCCGATACGGGCAGCACCGAAACGTACGAGCGGTCGTCGCGCTTCTTCTGGAATTTCACGACGCCGTCGACGAGCGCGAACAGGGTGTGGTCTTTGCCGATGCCCACGTTCTCGCCCGGGTTGTGACGGGTGCCGCGCTGACGCACGAGGATGTTGCCGGCTTTGGCGAACTGCCCGCCGTAGATCTTAACGCCCAGGCGTTTGCTTTCGGATTCGCGGCCGTTCTTTACTTTACCTTCACCTTTTTTATGTGCCATGGTATGATGGGTGTTAGAAGGTTTCTATTGGATTAATCTTCTTTTTTCTTCTTGGTGGCGCTCTTCTTGGCGGGCGCTTTCTTTTCGCCTTTGGGAGCGGCCTTTTTCGTGGCGGCTTTCTTGGCCGGGGCCTTTTTAGCAGGCTTCTTCTCTTCAGCGGCTTCTTCCTCTTCCTCCTCTTTCGCCGGGGCTTCTTTCTTCACCTTGGCGGCGGGCTTGAGAGCGGAAGCGGCTTTCAGTTCCCTGAGGGAGCGGATCTCGAGAGCTGCATCTTCAGCGCTCAGCTTTTCGCCCTTGCCGAGGATGCCCTGGATGAGCAGCTCGGTGAGCGACTGGCGGTGGTTGTTCCATTTCTGGTAACCTTTGCGGCGCTTCTTTTTGAATACGATCACTTTGTCGCCCTTCAGGTGGGAAACCACTTTGGCGGCGATGCGCGCCCCGTCAATGACGGGTGACCCGACGGTGATCTTGCCGTCGTTGTCGATGAGAAGAACGCGGTCGAACTCGACCGTTGCGCCTTCATTAGCCTCGAGGCGGTGCACAAAAACACGCTGTTTTTTGGCCACTTTGTACTGGAGCCCGGCTATTTCTACGATTGCGTACATGGTTAATTGGTTTAGTGAATTAACGCCCTTTTTTCTCTAAAGGGGACGCGAAGATAGGGGTTTTTCCGGGAAATCCTGCAAATTTCGGGGGAAGAATTTGATTTTCACGCGGTTAAAACCCTTGAAACCGGGAATTCCGCCCCGACCGCCTGTTTCCCGAAAGGAGCTGAAACAAAAGTATATTCGATCATCCAATTCGACGAAAGAAATGCTCACGATCAAAAAGCTCAGCCCCGCCGATCTTTCGCTTGCGAAACAACTTTTTATTTTTTTCGAAGAAGACGAGGGCGAAACAGCTACTTTACCTTCGGATGAGTATTTGAAAAATTTATTGGCGAAAAACGATTACCACGTGCTGGTCGCGCTGGAAGAAAATACGCTTGCCGGCGGTCTCACGGCTTACGAATTGCTACTGCCGGCGGGTTTCACCGAATTATTTCTCTACGAGATCGCCGTGAAAGAAGAATTTCGCCGCAAGGGAATTGCAAGACGGCTCGTGCAGGAATTGAACGCGCTCGGGAAGCAGCGCGGCTGCAGCGAAACGTTCGTTTTCACCACGCCGGGAGAAGAAGCGCCTTCTAAATTTTATGCTTCATTGGGTGGAAGGAGAGAAGCGACTGAGATGTTTTCGTACGAGCTGAACGGATAACACGACAAAAATTCTCAAACTCAATTACACCATGGCACACGACGAAAAATTAGCCGCCCGCATCCGCACGGCGCTCGCGCATCTTCCGGACGTGGAAGAGAAAAAAATGTTCAACGGGCTTACGTTCATGGTGAACGGGAAGATGTGCGTCGGCGCCAGCGGCGATCAGCTGATGTGCCGCATCGATCCCGCCGTGCACGATGAGGCCGTGAAGAAAAAAGGCTGCAGCACGATGGAGATGAAAGGACGCGTTTACAAAGGCTTCGTCTTCATCAGCGAGGAAGGCATGAAAGCGAAAAAGGATTTCGACGGCTGGATCGCGCTCGCGCTGGATTTCAACAAGCACGCGAAAGCTTCGAAGAAGAAAAAAAAGTGACGTGACCGATCACTCGTTCGCGTCCACGCCGCCCTGGCTCGATCTCATATCCAGCGACACGATCTTGTGATCGGTTCGTTTGATGTACAGCTTGTACCGCGTCCAGTTGCTTCCCGGTTGCTCCATGAAGCCGATGATCACAACCGGGTCACCCACGTCTTCCAGCTTCGTGAACGCGATGCCCATTAATTTCATTTCTCGCTTGCCGGCGCCGGCGTGAATGGAATCCGTGTACGAGAGCAGGTTGTCGATCGTCACGTACGCCTGGTCGTCGAAGTATTGCTCATCGAGCATCTTCCACACGGCGCTGGTGTCATGCTTCGTCGCGGCTTTGAGAAATGAAAT
>Ga0196978_1000595_pt1 | contig 17913 bp, 10 predicted proteins | sample S3v_2013CmetaG_FD_155491 | JGI IMG/M metagenome (GOLD analysis project Ga0196978, IMG submission 155491) | Soil microbial communities from Anza Borrego desert, Southern California, United States - S3+v_20-13C | ecosystem: Environmental > Terrestrial > Soil > Desert | place: USA: California... | reverse complement strand
AAAGAGCTGATGTCGGAGACGATCTTCTCCAAGCGGATGGCTTCGGGGTCGGCGAGTAGCGTCGCGGCGTCCATCGCCGGAGTCTAAAGCCGACCCACGTAAAAGCACCAAAATCGTGGGTGAGCCGTAATTTTATTTGCCCCAATCTTATATGGTCTTACATAAGATTATCGGATGCGCGTAAGATTGATGCTTACCGGTTCTTCTTCGCGGGGAGTTTCACGCAGGGACGCGCCGACTGCCGGCTGGGACATGGCCCAGCGGTAGAAGGAGGAGAGGAAGGCGACGCGGGCGTAGACGGTGGCGGGGCTTTTGCCCTCGCCCTCCATCCATTCGTACCAAGCGCGGACGTCCGTGGGCTCGACTTCTCCGGGATTCTTCCTTACCCAGTCAAAGAAGGATTGAACAATCTTCTGCTTTCTCTTTAGCTGTTCCTTGCGTCGTCGCGTCTCGACGCCGGTCGAGGCAACGGACCATAGCTCAATGGCTGTGCGCAGCACCACCTGCTGGCGGTCGTCGTATAGGGTGAGCGCCGCGTCTATGTGTGCTTCTGAATTGGTGCCGGCTGAATTCGGTGTGCTCACGATTCCACCTCGTCGCGTACTCGGAGAGTTTGAATAGAAACGGATAGCGGCTTGCGATTGCACTGACACTTCTCGGAGTGCGGCCCTGATCGAGATGGGCCCCGACGGTATCAACGTAATAGCAAGCCGCTATATTTTTCCCCTATCCCTTTACAGGATTTTTCGGGGTACATGGAGTTGACAAACCCGAGGGCTGAGGTACCTTACAGAGTAAGGAGATTTGCCCGTGTCCGTGGGAGAGACCCGATGACTATCGAGAGAGAGGACCAGCTCGACAGGCTGCGAACCGTCGGCAGGCTGGTGGCTCGCACCCTGGCCGCCATGGGCAAGGCGCTGGAGCCCGGCATGACTACGAAGGAGTTGGATGACCTCGGCCGTGCCCTCCTGGAGAGGGAGGGCGCGCGCTCTGCCCCCGAACTCACCTACGGTTTTCCCGGCGCGACTTGCATTTCGGTAGGCCCCGACTGCGCGCACGGCATCCCGGACGGCACGGTGGTGAAGGCGGGCGACCTCGTCAACATCGACGTCTCGGCCGAGTTGGACGGCTATTTCGGCGACACCGGCGCGAGCTTCGCCGTCCCGCCGAGCAGCCCCCGCATCGAACGCCTCTGCCGCGACGGCCGCCTGGCGATGTGGGCCGGGATCAGGGCCGTGAAGCCAGGGCGTCGGCTGAACGAGGTCGGCCGCTCCATCGAGGGCTTCCCCCGGAAGAACGGCTACAGCCTCGTGCGCAATCTCGCTAGCCACGGGGTCGGGCGTTCGCTGCACGACGAGCCCCCCGCAATCCCGACCTGGTACGAGCCGCGGGACAGGCGCACGATCACCGAAGGGTTGGTCTTCACCATCGAGCCCTTCCTGTCGCTCGGCGCGGATTGGGTGGAAGAGCGGGATGACGGCTGGACACTGCGTCCGCCTTTTCAACAGCCCACGGTGCAGTACGAGCACACGCTCGTCGCCACCAGCCGGGGACCGTTGATCCTCACTCTGGCCTAAACACCCCTAACAAAACCGCCGCAAAAGCGGTCAAGGGCGCAGTGACATGACGATCAAGAGATTGGACCACGTCAGTGTCGTCGTCGACGACCTTACATCTTCTATCGCGTTCTTCACCGCCCTGGGCATGACGAAAGAAGGCGAGGCGGCGGTCGAGGGGCCGTGGGTGGACCGCGTCAACGGGCTCGAAAGTGTCCGAGTCGACATCGTGATGATGCGGACCCCGGACGGGCACGGGCAGCTTGAGCTGACGAAGTTCCGCCACCCGGAACTGGTCGAGGTCGAGCCTGCGGTCGCACCACCGAACGCGCCGGGCCTCCGGAGCGTCATGTTTACAGTCGAAAGCGTAGACGACACCGTCGCCCGCCTGCGGGGCCACGGTGCCGAACTCGTCGGCGAGGTGGCTCAGTACGAGGATAAGTACCGGCTCTGCTACATGCGAGGCCCCGCGGGCATCATCGTCGCGCTGGCCGAGGAACTCTTCTGAAGCGTTCGCCGCCATCCGGGGTACCACTGGTGCCCCGGGCGCTCCTTCTACCCGACACCCTGTTCGGCAGCCATCCTTCTGTCTCGCCTACTTGTGCCGTCTCATCCCGTTCGTGATCGCATGGGTTATGTGGACATCTATGTTGAGGGCGAGCGGCACTACCGGAGCAGTCCCTTGGCCCTGAGGCGCTCGGCGAATTGGGATGGGCCTACCTTGCTGCGAATCTCTTCGACGCGCTCCGCGCGGCGCTCGATGTCGCGGTCGAGCTCTTCCTGATGGTCCCAGTAGTAGGCGAGCGCCGAGTGGATCTGCCCGAGGGTGAGGTGCGGGTGCTGGAAGTGGATCTCGTCGGGGCTCCAGCCGTAGGCGAGCACGTCCAGCACGAGCTCGACGACCTTAGTGGTCGTGCCCTCGATGAGGGGAACGCCCGCCTCGTTGATGACCATGTGCTCGTACGCAGTGGCTTGTGTCATACCGTCTCGATTGTGTATCCGGGTCTTCTTCGCAGCTAGGCGACTCGGCGTCCCGGCCACATCCTACACTTTCAAACTCGAAGCAAAAGCTTTTCCCCGGCTTGACTCCCTTAAGCCACGCGACTTACTCCTCCCTTGTGTGACGGGTGAGTCCCTGTAGACGGCTCAGCTCGAGAAGCCACTTACATAGTCTGCTTAGAACTTCCCGGACGAGGGTCTTATCATGGGCCCACAATGACCTTCTCAATCCGGCTGACAGTCTCGCCGGAGACTCCCGTATCGAGCGCGAACCGGGGCCACTGATTAACCGCTTCCCGGATCTCCCGCATGATCTCCCACGCCCGCCGCAGGTCAACGTCGCAGTCCTCGGCGACCCTCAGCATGTCACGCTCCGTGGGGCGGGCGGCCTCGCCGGCCACGGCCATGGTGTGCTCGCCGCGGGGGCCCTGCGAAAACACGATGTCGTATGCGGGCGCGAACCTCCACTCGCCGGAACGATCCATGAGGTAGGAGAAGTTCTTCACGTGGTCGTCGCGGTTGTGCGCGAACACGTTAAAGGCCATGCGCCGGAACGCCTCCTCCATCTGCCGATAATCCTTAGTCAGGACCATCGTCGCCTTCAGGAGGCCCTCGTACTCCATCGAGGGGACGCGGTGACTCGCGTGAAAAAGGCCGCTCAGCGTGTGCATGTGCACCCGCAGGATTCCCTGACGGTCGAAGCGCTCCGCGCCGAAATAGCGGCCCCCGTCTGCGGTTTCGAACAGGCCTGTCGTCGGCACGTCTATTCCGGCCTCTCGCGCCATGAGCGCGTAAGCGGCCTCCACGGCCCCGATGTCGGGAACATCCTCACCCGCCGGGAATTTTACGATGAAATGCCGGTAACCCTCCGGAAGGTCCGACGTCCCGGAGATCAGGTGCCCGTCTTCGCCGACCCCGACCAGCACTTTCGGCCGCGCCCCGCCGGGTGAGCCGCCCGCGATTCGCAGCGCCGGCAGAATCTCTTCGGCGCTACCTTCCAACACCCGCTCCGCCTGGCGCGCGAGCTCGTCGAGGTCGATCGGCAGCTCCCCCTCGTCGTCCGTGGCCGCCGGGGGGTGATAGGTGAGGGCCCCCATGCCGCGCGTCCCGATGTATGCCAGACGATCCAGGACCGAGAGGCCCGCCGGGTCATGGCCGCGCTTCCTGAACTCGCGGTCCATGAGCAATAGCCCCCAGCCGTCCGGAAGGGAATCGTTGAAGACTCCGAAGACGTCGCCGAACTCCCTCTCCCTGTGCTCGAACACGCCGGGCCGGACCGGGAGTTTGAACGGCGAGATGGGCAGGGGCTTTGCGATGAAGGCGCTGTCGTATTCGAAGTAGAGGACTCTCTCCTGCTCGGCGAGTGTGCCGACCAGGACCTGCTCATCCCCCCAATCCAGCCGTACTTCGAGTTTGCGCATCGCCCCGCCTCCCTCGCTTGCGTGACGGCCGTTCCGCCCGCCGCTCCAGTTCGGCCAGAGACCTGACTGGCCCGGGGGCGAAGAGCTGATCAAAGCCCGCACGGGCCTCGAAGATGACGGCGAGTTTCAGCAGGCGATCCAGCGAGATGCGCCCACTACGCTCGAAGACCCGGTAGGTCGGCAGGGCGATCCCCGCTCGCTCCGCGACCTCCTGCTGAGTCCACCCGCGCTCCAGACGAAGTGCCTTGACCCGACGGGCCAAAGCGCGCCTAATATCAAGTGGAGTCTGAAGCTCTATGGGTAACATATTATCAGTTATCCTACATTTACCAAGCTCATTAACATTATTATATCAGTTAATAATCGAGCGTCAATCACGATTCTCCCCTGCCATTACAGGATTTTTCTCGCCCCCTTACAGGAATCACTTGGGGGTTTGTGTAAGCGGTATAACTTTCAAGCCAAAAGAAATCGTCATCCCAAGACTATGAGGAGCTTGATTATTGCTGATTAGAACTCTCGTATTGCACTCCTCTTAAGAACAACAAATAGACAGCAAGGATTTTCGCGGTATGTTTCTTACAAAGACACACTTATTCAGCATGTTGCTGAGGTTGACGGCATCAATTCACACACTTTATCGGTGTTCCGTTCGGGCTGCGGCCTGCTGACGAAGAGCAGCGTTCCCCTGGGCCGCTCACCCTGCTTATGGGCTATCATGTACAGCTATGAGCGGTGACAGACTGGAGACAGCCCGGCGGATACGGCTGAAGTTCGAGGAGTCGGGTGACCCGCGCGTGAAGGAACTCGCTAGCGGTGAGCCGGATGCCGGAGAGATGGCGGCGCTGCTTGCTGCTTATGATGGCGCAGCCGACCCCGACAGTATTGACGTGCGCTTTCTCGCCCCGGGACGCTCGGGCGCCAAAGTCTTTCTGATCATCCGCACCCAAAAGCTGCCGGTCGTTGTTAAGGTCGGGGCTCGCGCTGACCTTAAGAGTGAGTTGCGTAACTACAGCGCCTTTGAGCTGGAGGAGACGTTGCCGCAGGAACTCCGACCGACCCTCAAATACAGCGGGGAGAGTGACGACTACGCAATTATTGTCTATTCATGGGCCGGGGGCTGGGAGAGGGTGAAGTCCTTCCGCGATTTCTTCGCCAACGCCGGAGCCGAATCCGTGGTTCGCGTCACCGAGTCACTCATGGCCGACATGTTCCGTTGGCACAGGCCTACAATGGCAGCGAACCTGCCCTTCGACCAGTGGTCGTGGGACGAGATGACGCTCAAGACTGTCAGGCGCGCAGTCGATTCTTGGCCGGCGGGGGAAGAGGACAAGAGTCGCGTCCTAGCCGCTTTGGAGGGGCAGCGCCGCTGGAGGGACGCGCTGGCTACGAAGCGCGGGAGCAGCGCGGTGTGTCACGGCGACCTGAACTGCAACAATATCCTGCTGGCCGTGGCCGGCGGTGCCATGCTCCCGAAACTCATCGATTTCGCCAGCGTGACCGGCGACAGCAGCCCTGCCCGAGACTGGGCCAAGTTCGAGAGGGAGGTAAAGACCCGCTGCCTGCGCGAACTCATCCCCGACCCCGCCGAGTATGTCGACGCCCTCGCAAGGCTTGACGTGCTATCGGACTGCAGCAAGTACGGCGACGACCATCGCGTCTCTAAAGCGTGCCAGGTTATCGCCACGGTGCGTCGTGGGTATGAGGAACGGATGTCGAACATCTCCGACATCCCGCGGGTCGAATACTTTTACAACCTTCTGTGTTGGACGCTCGCCTACCTCGCGAACCAGGACGGAAGCGCTGAGCCCCTCGTAGTGCGAAACGCGATTCTGAAGTCCGCGCTGGGCATCATCGAACGGCTCGACGCCGAGTGCGCGGAGCAATCTCCAACAGCCTCCGTGGCGCCGCAGGCCACGCCCCCACCACGTCCCGTACCGACTGACGACGACCTTTACCTCAAAACCCCTTCGCCGGGCGGGGACTCCTTACAGAAGATAGAGTCCGAGTTCGACCGCCTCACGGCGCAAGCCCTCAGCGATGCCGTAGTGGAGATCGCGGGATTAGCCGGGCCGCTCGCGCGCTCCGAAGTCTCTAACATTGAAGACCAGTTGGAAGCCGGTAAACATGTGCTACTGACGGGCGAAGCAGGAACGGGGAAGAGCGGCGTCGGCGTGCTGCTCGCCCGCACGGCGCAGACGGGAGGGCGGTGTGTACTTCTTATCGACGCGAGACGGCTCGGACACGTCCGTAGCGAAAACGACTTCCGAAACCATTTCAACCTTAAGGAGCCTGTCGAAGAGGCTGTCGCCCGGGTCGCCGATAAACGGCGTTGTCTCGTCATCATCGATCAGTTCGACAACGCCGCCCGCACTCCGGCAGCCGAGTTTTTAACAAGGCTTGCGTTGGCGTCTTACCGGATAAAGAACACGGAAACGGTGGTCATCTCCCGAAAGGTCGAGTATCACGAGGAGGAGTCGCTGAAAAAACTGGTGCGCCCTGAAGTCGTCGAGTTGGCAAGCCACCAGCTTACGGAGGTCAGGGTGGTAGGGATACTGGAAGACCTCGGTATAAAGAACGCACCGCGCGACCTGATCGAGGTCTGCCGTAATCTACTCAATCTCTCGTTAGTCGCGACCATAAAAGCCGAGAAGCCTACTTATGACTTCTCAACGACGCTTGACGAAGTCGAACTGTGGGAAGCTTACATTGCGGCGTTGGCTCAGGAAGAAGGAGTCGGGGTGCAGCCCGACTTCGGGGAACTTGTAGTAGAGCACGCGGTGAGGTTAGCGGGAGAAGCGTTGTGTAAGGACGACCGCAGCGTGATCTTAGAGCGCCCCCGCCCGCCCGCGCAGCGGCGACTCGATAGCTGGCAGGTGCTCATCCGTGAAGAGGAGGATATTTACCACTTCCGTCACGAACGGATGCAGGATTTTCTCGTGGCGAAAGGTGCGGTAAGGCGGGGCACTTTACCCGGCGAACTCCTTCAAGAATTCGATAAGCACCGCCTCCGCGGTGTCTTCGCTTGGATGGACAAGCTCTATGGCCGCACACCGGATTCTGCGCGAAGGAGTAAGTTCCTGACGGAACTTTTTACGTCGGGTGATATGCCCTTTTATGCCTTGGCCGAGGTGCTTCAGCGCTACATCAAGGCCAGCGACCCCGCGGCGGATGCCGTGGCACTACCAATCATCCTCGAAGCTTTGCGAACCAACGAAGGGTTGCGCGCTTATTTCTTCGGCAGCGGCCCGCATCCACAGTGGGCGCCTGTTCTGTGGGACGAAGGGTTCTTTAATGATCCCCCGTCTCCGCAGCCGTTCGGAGACCGGCATGTCTTACCTCCCTGGTATGAGCAGAATTATCTTATCTCGGTATCGGCCCTCTTCCCGGCTCTGTTAATCAAGCATCTTAATCATCTACGCGGCGACAGCGGTTATGTTGAGCAGACGGTTTGGGCATTGCGCCTAATCGCTGGCGAACAGGCCGAGCTTGCTGTGCCGAGGTTGCTTCAATGGCTGCACGATTACGGCGTTGGTCAAACAATCGTCAGCGCCGTCGTTGATCTGATTAAACGGTTAGCAGTCGATGAGCGCACCGGAGCCGCGCTCCAACTGTTCGGGGGGCTGACGGCGCCACACCCATCGCCGCGGGCTCAACAAATAGAAGGAATAGAAGGTTACGTCTTCGCCGCCGATGCGGTCGCGCTGTTCAGCACCCGTGGGGGATTCGCGCACAAAGAACTGCCGGAACTCGTCCGCTCGCTCTCGGGTATAGCACCAAAAGAAGTGGTGGAAATCCTCGAAAATCATCTCCTCGAAGCAATCCGGCTGGAATCGGAGACGCGAAAGTTACATCACGCGCACGTGTGGGAATCGTGGATCGACCCACTCTCTGAGTCTAGGGGCATCGGCGACGAGTACAAATACATCCTGCTGCGGACGTTACGCCAAACCTTGAGCGACTGGGCCGACACGGACGCCGGCGCGGTTCGAACCGTGATTGGGAATTATCTTGCTCAGAGCCGCTCCACCTTGGAAGGCCGCTCTATCCTACGTCGGCTGGCCGTATATCTGCTGCAAAAGTACCCGGAGCGATACCCAGACCTGGTCCGTAAGGAGTTACTTGATCCTGAAAGTCTTAACACTTTCGCCCCGAAAGATGAGTTTCTGATGTTGATGCGAAAAGGGTACCGTCAGCTTCAGGATCAGGAGCGGGAATCTTTAATTGAGCGAATTTCACGTGGAATACCGCCCGAAGTCAAAGCTCAGTTCGAAAGCCAAAGCGAGCAGGACGGCGCGACCGAGCAAGACCAATTCTTACAGCGGCATGAGAAGACATGGATTCGTGACCATCTCGCGGCGCTACGAGATTCCCTGTCTGAGAGTCAAACCCGGCTGCTTTCGGAGTTAAGCGCGGAAGTCGGAGAGCCGATTACTCCAGATGCACCGCAGGCACCCTACCAACCGCCACCCAAGAGAGAGAATAGCGCCATCACGCAGGACCGATTGGCGGCCATGTCACCTGATGCGCTCGTCAACTTCGTTCGCGACTGGGAGCCAGAGAGAGATGAGGACGGGGTGGCCTTTACTTCATACGAGCCGCTGGCCGACATGGTGGCCGAACAGGTGCTCCTCAATCCCGCGAGATACGGCGAGGCCATCAACCTGTTGGCAGTGATTCGCCACCAGTTCGCGGCGGCACTCATCAGTCGTCTGACAGACACAGCTCGTTACCCGCTCTCGTGGGAGGGGCGGGTAGCTCTTTGCGAGAGTCTGTTGGCTGACGAGAACGCGCGAACGGACGTTAGTAAACACGCCCATGGCGGTTGGGCTTGGGTGCGTTTATCCGTGGTGCGTCTCATCGCGACATGGGTGGACAAAAGCTTACTCCCCGCTCCCGTAGAGTACCTGCCGCCGGACTACTTCGTGCGAGTCCGGAATATTCTCCTTGAGCTGTGTGACGACCCTGATCCCGAACCGGACGAGACGATGCAGGAAGGCGGGCTGAGAGAAAAACAGGTCGCACTTATTGCACACGGACACACGCGCCCAAGCGCGCTTTCAACTCTCATCCTTTACGCCGTGTATAAAGCACAGCTTGAATCTCATGAAGCGGATAACAGCTCGTCGGACGTAGACGCCTCCTCCCGCTTGGAACAAGTGGTGCGGGAAACTTTAACCCGCAAACTCGACCGAGAGACTGACCCGAGCTGGGCTGTGCATTCTGTTTATGGGGAGCAATTGCGCAGGCTGTACTGGCTCGACAGACAGTGGGTGGATGAGCAACTGGAGCGAATCTTTCCGGTTTCGGATGACGAGCGCCTGCGATGGTATTTCGTGGCCGCGTGGGATTCCTACATCAGCCATAACGGTTGGGAGGCTTTCTTCAATCGAAGCGGGGTGGTTAGCCTTAACCTGTTCGAGCGGATGCGAAGAAATTACGTCCGCGCGATTGTGAATCTCAGTACCGGGTGGGTAACCAGAAGCTCGCCGCAGCCGCCGCGAGACATCGTGGCCCATCTGCTTATAGAATACTTGCATGCCGATTACGATTTGCGTTCAGAGGAAGGGCAGCAAAGCTTAATCGCCCAATTCTACAGAAGTCTGACACCTTCAGAATGTGCCGACGCTGCGTGGGTCTTGTGGCATATATGCAGCGAGCGGCGAGGGAGCCTCGACTATTACTGGAAGCGCGCCCATGCGTTGTGGGCGTGGCGCGTGGGGGAGGCTTCGAGTGGCGGACATCAGATCGCCTATGACGATGAAATGAACTGGTTCGCGCTTCTCCTGCACCTGCCGGGAAAGCGAGAGACGCTAGCGTCCTTATGGCCCTTACTGGAAGGCATGATACCTCACGTTGCGCGTTCCGGACGCCACAATAACGGCTGGAACGATGTAGAAAAATATCTCGCCGAGGAGGTAACGCGCGACCCGGTGCGGGCGATCAAACTATATTATTTGATGCTGGTTGAGTATAAGGAATCGCTGTGGATGTTTTATCCCCAGGAAGAGGGACACAGAATAGTTCAGACGGCGCTGGCTTCGCCGGAGGCTGAGCGAGAAGCGAAGGAAATGATTAACTTCCTGGCCAGACATCGTAATTATCATTTTAGTAAGTACTTAAGGTGATCCGTCTTGATTTATAGTATACCCATCAACTTGCTTGCGTGATGTCGGCTTCTCACCGTCGAATTCCTCCCTATGCGTCATGGTTACATCTCGGTTGTAGCAATCGCTCGTGAGCTATAATCTGCCCTTCAGTTCGACCACCACCGCCGGGAGTTTGAATAAAAACGCATAGCGGCTTGAGATCGCATTGATACTTCTATTGGGAGTTCGGCCCTGGTCGTGATAGACCCCGACGATAGCAATGCAATAGCAAGCCGCTATATCTTTCCCCTGCCTTTTACAGGGTTTTCCCCACTCCCCTGACAGGAATCGCGTGGAACAGTACCTCACGAAGTTGCCTGAAGAGAAGATGAGAGATGTTGATGATTGCAAAGGATAGGCGGAGGCAGGTGAATTGGCGTATCGTAACGTCTCTGTGAAGCGGCGTCCGGTGTCAACGGTTATTGCTGCACACTGCTCCTGCCCAGCGAGTTCCTATCACCCCTCTGTCCGCGCTCTCCTGTGGGGCCACTTCTCCGGCCCGGCGCATTCAAGGATGCGAAGGCGGGTGGCGCTATTCCTTTAGCGGCTCTCCGAGCGGCCACACGTTATGCCGCGCTCACCGGCCTCTGCTTCTGACCTCGCTGTCGCGGAGCTGTCTTGTCTCGCCGGCGGCTATGGCGCCGCCGCGGCATCGGCGCCCCGCAGCAGCCTCACGTCGAACTCAGTGCCGTCACGCCAGATCGCGTAGAGTATGCCGGCCAGCTTCCTCGCCAGTGCCACCGCCGCGACGGCCTTGCCGCGCCGCTGCGCGATACGCGCCCACCACTCGTGCAGCGCACGCGTCCTCTCCGTCTTCCACCGCAGCAACGACCAGGCCGCCTCGACTAGCAGCGCCCGGGCCCTCCTGTTGCCGGCCTTGCTGATTCGGCCGCCGTGCTGCTTCTCACCGGAGCTGTACTCGCGTGGCACCAGCCCCGGAGAGGAGCGGACGTGCTTCGCCCCTTGGAAGCGCGACGCGCCGTCAAGCGTGGCCGCGAAGGTGGTGGCGATGACAGGGCCGACTCCGGGAACGCTGCACAGCCTCCTGACCGTCTCGTCATTTCTGACGACTTCGGCCAGCCGCTCGTCTGCCTTCTGTATCTGCTCGTTGAGGGCTCCGAGCATGTCGAGCAGCGGCTCGATCTGCGTGACGACGTGCGCCGGGAGCTGGGCCTGGGCGACGCGGGCGACGAAGTTCGCCGAAGTGCCGCGGCCGATGCGGCAGCCCTCCTGGCGCGCCAGCGCGCCGACGAGCGAGATGTACTTGGCGCGCGTGCGCACCAGTGTCTCCCGCACGGCCAAGTGCGCGCTGATGTCGCGCTGAGCGTCGGAGGTGCGGTGTGCGGGGCGGTAAGCGCCCAGGCGGCACGCCTCGCACAGCGCCCGCGCATCCCGCTTGTCGGCCTTGATGCGCTTATCGCGGGCGGCGTACATCGGGGCGAAGTTGGGGTCGGCAACCACGACCTCGTGCCCGAGCGCTTCGAGGTGGCGGGCGACCCACTCGCTCTCGGTCGATGCCTCGACCAGTATCTTGGCCGGCGCCTGACCGCCGAGCAGACTATCGAAGCTGTCCCTGTCGGTCTTGATGCGGCGCTCGACGAGTTCGCCGTCTTCGGTCAGGATGCAGACCTGGCTGGAGGTCTTGTGGAGGTCGATGCCGATATGGTTCATGGCTGGTCTTGACTCCTTCCCGCGGTTAGGTGCCGCGTGTTGTGGCCAAGCATTATGTCACCACGGAGGTGGCAACCAGCCGCTTCATCCTATTCCTTTATGATACATCAAATCTTGAAGCTGAACTTGCCGAACTATTATTTGGCCGAGCAGTTTGCAGCGTGAGGTAGATTACCGGAGCCCCGATCGCATTAGGTAGTTAAGACTACGTGTCCCCGCGGCAGCGTGCGTAAAGGGTCGGCCCTAATTCCGCCCGGCTTGAGCGCGGTACTGGGCGGCGAGGTCGGGCTTGCCCAAAGTCTCATAGAGCTTGACTAGCTCGCGCGCCGCCTGCCTCGTCCGCAGGTGCCCGGCGCCCTGCGGGCCGCGGCCTCCCCTTCGCGCGCGCGTCCCGTGCGGGTCAGGACCATGCCGCGCAGGTCGGCGACGTTCGCCTCCCACATCTTGTCGCCCGGGAAGTTTCGGGAGACGTAGCCCTCCGCCCTGCCGAGCGCCCGCTCGGCGTCGGCGTAGTAGCCCTTGAGGCACAGCGCGTAGGCTTGCAGGTAGAGGCTGCGCGTGAAGGGCCAACTGTTTTCGCCCAACTGCTCCCGGCTGACCGCCTCGCCCTCGCGCAGGAAGGCGAGGGCCTCATCAAACTCCCCCCGGTGCGTGAGAACCTGGCTAAGGAAGTTCAAGGTGCCGCTCAGCCTCCAGCGCGCGCGCGGCTGCCCGCGGTACTCGGCGACGGCCTCGCGCAGCAGCGACGCCGCCTCGCCCAAGTTCCCCTGCGCGTAGCGTGACTGCCCGAGCCCGGCCTTCATGGTGGCCGCCAGTTCGCGGTCCCCTGCCTGCGGCAGCGGGACCAGGGTGAGCCCCTCGCCGTAGGCCGCGTACGACGCGTCGTACTCGCCCCTCGACCAGAGTATATCCCCGTAGAGGGCCAGCGCCTCCGCCATCGGCCGCTCCAAGCCGTCGTGCCCCTTCAGGCGCAGGCCGCGGTAGGCGGCGATGGCGCGCCGCACCGTCTGCGCCGCGCCGCCGTAATCGCCTCTGAGGGTTTGCGCCCCCGCCAGGGCGGCGAGGGTGCGCGCCGTCTCCGGGTGCTCCTCGCCGTAGAGCCTGAGCTGCCCGCCGAGCGCGGCGTTCAGGTAGCGCTCGGCGTCGGCCACGCGCGTCTGCGCGAGGTAGGCGGAGCCGATGGTGCTTTCGAGCGCGGCCCTGACCTCGGGCTGGTCGGCCAGTTCGCTCTCGACCCGCGGGGCCACGTCGTCGAGCATCTGGTTGATGGTCGCGTCGCGTCGATTGTTCCCGGCCTCGCCCGCCGCGGCCGGGTTCGAGTAGGAGAGGGCGGTCGAGAGGAAGGCGCTGACGCGTTCGGCCTTCGCGAGCGCGGCGCGGGCGCGGTCGCGCTCGGCGCGGGCGACGCCGGCCTGCCAGGTCGTGGCGGCGATGCCGCCGACGAGCGCCAGCACAACTAAGGAGGCGGCGATAACGGCCGACCGGTTGCGCCGCACGAACTTCCCCGCGCGGTACGTGAGCGAGTCGTGCTGCGCGCGGATGGGCAGCCCCGCGAGGTAGCGGCGCACGTCTTCGGCCAACTGCTCCACCGACGGATAGCGGCGGCCCGGCTCCTCGCGCGTCGCCATCGCCACGATGTTGCGCAACTCGACGCCGAAAAATTTGTGGCCCGTCTCCCAGGCGCCGCCCTTTTCGGGCCGAGTCGGCAGGTTCGTGGCCTCCGTCTGCGCGTCGTCCCCGACACCGAGGGGCCGGGCTTCGGGGTTTCGCCGCACGCGCCGTGCGGCGCCGGCCTGCAGCAGGTTACGGAGCAGCACGCCGAGCGAGTAGACGTCCGCGGCGGTCGTGACCGGTTCGCCGGCGACCTGCTCGGGGGAAGCGTATTCGGGCGTGAACGCGCGGTGCTCGGTCCGCGTCTGCTCGCCGAGTTGCTCCGGGTCGAGGATTTTAGCGATGCCGAAGTCGAGGAGTTTCGGCGTGCCGGAGGGGGTGACGAGGACGTTCGAAGGCTTGAGGTCGCGGTGGACGATGAGGTGCTGGTGGGCGTAGGCCACGCCGTCGCAGACTTCCAGAAAGAGGCGCAGGCGCGCCTCGGTCGAAAGGCCGTTCGCCTCGCAGTAGTCGTCGACGGGCGAGCCGTCGACGTATTCCATGACGAGGAAGGGCTCGCCGTCTTCGCCGACCCCGCCGTCGAGTAGGCGCGCGATGTTTTCGTGGCTCAAGCCGGCGAGGATCTGCCGCTCCTGCCGGAAGCGGCGCTCGAGGCCCGTGTCCGCGAGGTTGCGGCGCACGACCTTGAGCGCGACCTTCTGCTCGAACTCGCCGTCGGCGCGCTCGGCCAGGAAGACGGCGCCCATCCCGCCGCGCCCCAGCTCGCGCAGGATTCGGTAGCGTCCGAAGCGCTTTCCCTCATAACCCGCCCCGGCCGCGCCGAGTATCGAGGAGACGGCGAAGTCGGCGCGCTCGATGACGTGGTGCGGCTCGTCGTAGGCGGCGAGCAGCGACTCGACCTCGAAGCGCAGCCCCGCGTCGCCGCCGCACGCCTCGCTGAGGAACGCCTGCCTCTGCTCCTTCGGCCGTTCGAGGGCGAGCGCGAAGACGTCTTTGAGCCTCTGCCGTTCCGACTGCTGGGGCATGGGTCAACTCCTGTCCGTCCGGGGGTGAGTGTCGCGGCGCGGCCGGGAAAGTGCCGCGACCGCGGGGGGCAGCTTTTACAACGTCACGACCCGCGAGTCAACTCGCGCTGGAACCACGCCTTCGCGAACTCCCACTCGTTCTTCACGGTCGTCTCTGAGACGCCGAGGACGTGCGCCGCCTCCCTGATAGTCAGCCCGCCGAAGAACCGCAGCTCGACGACGCGCGCCTGCCGCTCGTCCACGCGCTCAAGACTCAGGAGCGCCTCCTCAAGCGCCAGCAGGTCGAACTCGCGCCCCGAAGGGTAGCTGACCGCGTCGGCGAGGGCGATCCTCTGACCGAAGTCGCGCTTCTGCGCGCGCTTCGAACGGGCGTGGTCGACGAGGACGTGGCGCATCACCTTCGCGGCCGCGGCGAAGAAGTGCGCCCGGCTCTGCCACGAAACGTTCTGCCAGTCCACCAGGCGGACGAACGCCTCGTGGACGAGCGCCGTAGGCTGGAGCGTCTGCGCGTTTCGCTCATTCTTCAGGTAGGCGGCGGCGAGCCGGCGCAGGTCGTCGTAGACGAGTTCCAGCAGGCGGCCGGGTGCGGCGGGGTCGCCGCCGCTGGCGGAGTTGAGCAGGAGGGTGACTTCTTCGGGGCGGGGCATAGGGTCGGGACAAGGCTCACACTGCCACAGGGGTGCGTTGACAACAGGGCGCCGGCCGCGGACAGGGCCTCATCGGATTTCGGGGCCGGCCCGCGGGGCCGGGGCGCCGCCGATTTTTTTTAGCTGCGTTGCCCTTTTCGCCTCCGCATTCCGCCCTATGGGTCGGGACAGACATTTTAGCCCAGACGTTCCCGTGCCCGAAGAAAAATTCATGACCTCGCCCGCCACGTACGCCGTGGCCGACTGAGGAAGAAGGAGCCCCGAACATGCGTCGAGTCTTGCACCCGTCTCACAGAGTTGCGCGCCCGCGGCGTAGCCCAATCGCCGTCGCGGCGTTCGCCTGCCTCTCGCTCACCGCCCTCGCCTGGCTCCACTGGAGCGCCTCCGCGATGGACCTCGTGCGCGCGGAGACCGGCGTGGACCAGGCCGTCACGACGTACGGCGCCACGGGGCAGGGCGTCGTCGTCGCCATCCTCGACCGCGGCATCGACTGGCAGAACCAGGACTTCCGCAACGACGACGGCATGACCCGCATCAAGTACATCTTCGACCTCACCGACAACGCGGGCGCCGCCGCCCCCGACAACACCTACGGCCGCGGCACGATCTACACCGAGGCGCAGATCAACGCGGCGCTCGCCGGCGGCCCTCCGCTCGCCACGCGCGACGCCGTCGGCCACGGCACGACCACCGCCGGCATCGCCGCCGGCAACGGGCGCAACCTGGCGAGCCGCAAGTACCGCGGCGTCGCCCCGAACGCCTCGCTCATCGTCGTCAAGGTGGTCTCCGAGGGCGCGCCCGCGCACGACTCGGAGCCGGCCGAGGCGCCCTTCAACGACGCCACGGCCTACCCTGTCGCCATAGACTTCGTCCGCGACAAGGCGGCGGAACTCGGGCTGCCCGCCGTCATGCTCCTCAACCTCGGCTCCATCAACGGGCCGACCGACGGCACGAGCGCGCTCGCCCGCAAGATCGACGCGTCCGTGGGGCCGGGCAAGCCCGGCCTCGTCTTCGTCACCGGCGCGGGCGACGACGGCGGCGCGGCCAACCACGCCGGCGGAAACCTCGCTCAAGGGCAGACGGCCTCCATCCAGGTTCAGAAGGGCGCCGCGGGGACGCTCACCTTCGACCTCTGGTACCCCGGCTCCGACCGCCTCGACGTGACGCTCCAGACCCCTTTGGGCACCTTCGGCCCCTTCGCCTCGCCCGCGACGAACGACGACGAGGACTTCCAGCAGGCGCCGTCCGCCTTCAACTACTTCCACAAGGGCACGAACAAGGTCTTCTACGGCGCCCAGAACGGTAAGCGCGAGGTCTTCGTCCAGCTCACCGGCCCGGCCGGGACCTACACCGTCCAGTTGCAGGCGCAGACCGTCGCCGGCTCCGGGCGCTTCGACGCGACGATAAACCCCTCGACCTTCAAACAGCCCCCGGCGCAGGCCAACCGCTTCCTCAACTTCGTCGTGACGGGGAGCATCTGGGACGGCGCCACCGCCCTCAACAACATCACGCCGAACAGCTACGTCGTCCGCAACGAATGGACGGACATTGACGGCGTACCGCGCTCCATCACAGGCGAAGGCGCGCCAGGGGAGATGTGGCCGGGCAGCAGCACGGGGCCGACCTTCGACGGGCGCACGGGCGTGGACGTGAGCGTGCCCGGCAACTCCGTCTTCACGACCTACGCCCCGAAGTCACACTTCGCCACCTTCCGCTCGAACCTCATCCAGGACGGCGGCGGGTTCTACGGCAGGGCCGACGCCGTCAGCGCCGCCGCGCCGCAGGTCACGGGCATCATCGCGCTGATGCTCGAAAAGAATCGAAACCTCGACGCCGCGCAGGTGAGGCAAATGCTGCGACAGACGGCGCGCACGGACTCGTTTACGGGCGCGACGCCGAACCCCGTGTGGGGCTTCGGCAAGGTTGACGCCGCGGGGGCCGTCCAGCTCGCCGCGCAGTCGGCCGCGACGCCGACTCCGACGCTCACTCCTACGCCGACGCCGGCCTGCCCCACCGTGGTCACCAGCACGAGCGACGGCGGCGCGGGCAGCCTGCGCGAGGCGCTCGGCTGCGCCAACAGCACGCCCGGCGCGGACGTTGTGAACTTCGACCTCCCCGGCCCCGGCCCGCACACCATCCAGCTCGCCTCGGCCCTGCCCGCCATCTCCGAGAGCGCCAGCATCGCCAACACGTCGGGCGAGAGCGTCACGGTGCGCGGCGAAGGCGCGTCTGACGCCTACCGCATCTTCACCATCAACGCGGGTCAGGTTATCCAAATCTCTAACCTCAACATCACGAACGGCCGCGCCACGGGCGACGGCGGCGCCATCTACAGCCAGGGCGCGCTCACCCTGACGGGCTGCGCCGTCTACGGCAACTCCGCCCAACTCAGCGGCGGCGGCATCCGCAGCGACGGCACGCTCAACGTCACGAACAGCACGATCAGCGGCAACACCGCCGAACACAGTAGCGGCGGCGGCGGCGGCATCTTCGAATTCAGCGGCACGCTGACAGTCACGAACAGCACAGTCGCTTTCAACACCGCGAACAGCGGCGGCGGCATCTTCAACTTCAACTCGAACTCGGCCACGGCCACCCTACGCAGCTCCGTCTTCGCCAACAACACGGCGCCGACCGAGCCAGACCTCTTCGGCAACTTCACCTCGCAGGGCTTTAACCTGATCAGCAGGAGAGACGGCCCGGCAATTAAGTAGGTTGCAAAAAGTCTTTGCACAAGTACGATGGTCGTCAGTTCTCAGAAATCAGTCGAGCACGGATGACCATCTTGAAATTGAATGCTCAGGAGCGGAGGCGCCTGAAAGCCATTGCCGCTC
>Ga0196978_1000594_pt1 | contig 17915 bp, 18 predicted proteins | sample S3v_2013CmetaG_FD_155491 | JGI IMG/M metagenome (GOLD analysis project Ga0196978, IMG submission 155491) | Soil microbial communities from Anza Borrego desert, Southern California, United States - S3+v_20-13C | ecosystem: Environmental > Terrestrial > Soil > Desert | place: USA: California... | reverse complement strand
GCATGGGACGCCTCCACCGCCGCATGGGGCCTCACGGCGGGCGCCGTGCTCCTGCTCGCGAACGCGCTGCTCGTGGAAAGCCTCGCACGCATCAACGTGAGCCTCGGATCGACGATTTACCGGCTGAACACGATTGCCGTTTTGCTCTTCGCCGTCGTTTTCCTGCACGAGACGCTCACATTCGCTAAAACCGCGGGCGTGCTGCTCGGCGTGATTGCGGTCGTCATGCTCTACCAGCGCGGCGGCCGCGGCGATACGGATCGTCTGGTTTTTGCTTCGCTGTGGATCGCGATCGCGGCGTCGCTGCTGCGCGCGGCGTTCGGCATCATTTCGAAGACGGGACTGCTCGATGGCACCGATCCGTTTCTGTTTCTGGTCTACGTCGGCGTCGGCTGGACGGTCGCGGCGATCGCGTATGGCTTCGTGCGGCGCCGGCCCCCCGGCAGCACGTCGGCCGTGCTGCGCTACGGCATCGTCTGCGGCACGCTGGTATGCCTCGTTGCGAGCTTCCTCCTGCTGGGGTTGCGCAGCGGCGAGGCGAGCGTCGTCATCCCGATCGCCAACATGAGCTTCGTCGTCGCACTGCTGACCTCAGCCGCGCTGGGCATGGAGCGCATCACGCGCCACAAGGTATTCGCCGTCGGCTGCGCGGCGGTCGCGATCGGGCTGCTGACGAGCGCATGAAGCCGTTCCTCCTCGCGCAGGTGAGCGACCTGCACGTCCGCGCCGGCGGCCAGCTCGCGTACGGCCGCGTCGATACCACCGCGATGTTTCGCCGGTGCGTCGAGCGCCTGCTCGCGCTTGCGCAGCGGCCGGACGCCGTGGCACTGACCGGCGATCTCGTCGATCTCGCGCGGCCCGAGGAATACGCGGTGCTGCGCGAGCTGCTTGCGCCGCTGTCGATGCCGATCTACATGATCCCTGGTAACCACGACAGCCGGGAAGCGCTGCGCGCCGCCTTTCCGGAACATGCGTATCTGCGGCAGTCACCCGACTTCGTGCAATACGTGATAGACGATCACCCGCTGCGTATCGTCGCCATCGATACCGTCATTCCGGGGCATAGCGCGGGCGAGCTGTGCGAGACGCGTCTCGCGTGGCTGGAGCGGACACTTGCCGCCGCGCCTGATCGAGCGACCCTCGTGCTGATGCACCATCCTCCGTTTCAGGCGTTCATCACGCACATGGACCGGATCGCGCTGCGCGATCCCGAGCGGTTCGAACGCGTCATTGCGCGACACCCGCAAGTCGAGCTGATCGTGTGCGGTCACGTGCACCGGCCGATCACGAAACGGTTCGGCGGAACGCTCGTGTGGGCCGCCCCGAGCTGCGCGCATCAGATCGAGCTCGATCTGAGCGATTCTCCGGGGGGTTTCGTCATGGAGCCGCCGGCGTTCATGCTCCACGCCTACTCGCGCGAGGCCGGCCTCGTCACGCACATGGCTTACGTCGACGATTACCCCGGTCCCTACCGGTTCTCCGGCTCGTACGGTTCGTAGGGTGCGCCGATAGCGCACCGAGCCAAGCCCGTTTGGCATCCACCACCGTAACGCTCGAGCCGCATCCGACGAGCGCGGGCTCGTTCGTGCGCAGCCTGCGCGCGACGGTCTCGCGTCCCGCCGAGGGTATGTTGGCCGTGGTGTACACGCTCGAAGGCGCGCTCGACGCGCTCCGCATTCCACTGACGCGCCCGGCGAACGTGAGCGATCGGCTGTGGGAGCACACCTGCTTCGAGCTCTTCATCGCGCGGCCGGGCGGTGCCGCCTATCACGAGCTCAACTTTGCGCCTTATGGCGCATGGGCGGTGTACGCATTCGACCGGTATCGAGTGCGCTCGCGTGATGTTGCGCCGGCTATCGAGCCCAGTATTCATCTGCGACACGCCGATACGAAGCTCGAGCTCGAGGCGCAGGTCGAGCTCGCACGATTGTCGCGCGAATACGCGAGCGGCTCGCTTGCGCTCGGTGTCTCCGCTGTGATCGAAGACACTGAAGGTAATCTTTCTTACTGGTCGATCGCACATCCGCAACCCAAGCCCGATTTCCACGACCGCGAGGCGTTTACACTCGCGCTATGAAGCTCGGTATCGATCGTCTGCTCGAAGACGCGGCGCTGCGCAAGCCGCTCGCCGGCAAACGCGTCGCGCTGCTCGCGCATCCGGCATCGGTCACGCGCGATCTCGTTCATACGCTCGATGCGCTGGCAGCGGTAGGCGGCATCGACCTCGCCGCGGCGTTCGGCCCGCAGCACGGCCTGCGCGGCGACAAGCAGGACAACATGGTCGAGTCGCCGGACTTTCGCGATCCCGTTCACGGTATTCCCGTGTTCAGCCTGTATGGCGAAGTGCGACGGCCCACGGCCGCGATGATGGACACGTTCGACGTGCTGCTGGTCGATCTGCAGGATGTCGGCTGCAGGATCTACACGTTCGTCACGACGCTGCGCTACGTGCTCGAAGCGGCCGCGGAGCATGGTAAGCGCGTCGTCATCCTCGACCGTCCGAATCCCGCGGGCAGGCCCGTCGAGGGACTCACGCTGCGCCGCGGCTGGGAAAGCTTCGTCGGAGCGGGGCCGATGCCGATGCGGCACGGGCTCACACTCGGCGAGCTCGGCCGGTGGCTCGTGCGCACGCTCGCGCTCGACGTGCAGCTCGATGTCGTGCGGATGGACGGCTGGAGGCCCGGTGACCCGCCCGGCCATGGCTGGCCGGTCGTCGAGCTTTCGTGGGTGAACCCGAGCCCGAACGCGCCCACGCTCTCGATGGCGCGCTGTTATGCCGGCACCGTGATGCTCGAGGGCACGACGCTCTCGGAAGGCCGCGGCACCACACGGCCGCTGGAGCTCTTCGGCGCGCCGGATCTCGATGCGCGCGCGCTGCTCTCGACCATGCAGGCGCTCGCGCCGCAATGGCTGCGCGGATGCCGGCTGCGGCCGTGCTCGTTCGAGCCGACGTTCCATAAGCACGTCGGGAAGCTCTGCGCCGGTCTTCAGATCCACGTCGATGGCGCCGCGTACGATCACGATGCCTTCCGGCCCTGGCGCCTCATCGCGCTCGCGTTCAAGGCGCTGCGGAGGCTCTCGCCGGATTACGACCTGTGGCGGGACTTTCCGTACGAATACGAGCGCGACCGGCTGGCGATCGATCTCATTAACGGAAGCCCGCTGCTGCGCGAATGGGTGGACGACGCAGGCGCGGCGCCGGGAGATCTGGAAGCGCTCGCTAGGCCCGACGAAGAAGCGTGGTGCGCCGATCGCGAGAACGTCCTGCTCTACCGCTAGCTGTCATCGCGAGGAGCACGCGCAAGCGCGACGCGGCGATCCCGGAGCGTCCGTTTGCCGTGCGCGACGAGATTGCTTCGTCGCGCCACTGGCCGCTCCTCGCAATGACCGCTGCTACTCCTGAAGCTTGATACCGGCTTCCTTGATGATGTTCGCGAACTTCGCGGACTCGCCGCGGATGAACTTGCGGAATTCCTCGGGCGCGGTCGGCGCGGGCTCGAATCCCACTGCCCTGAACTTGTTCGCGACTTCCGGCGTTTTCAGCACCTGCACCGCGGCGCTGTTGAGCCGTTGCAGAATCGGCGCCGGCAGGCCGGCGGGACCGAAGAAACCGAAGAAGTTCACGAGCTCGAAGCCGGGCAGCGTATCGGAGATCGGCGGCACGTCGGGCAGGGCGGAGACGCGCGTGGTCGACGTGACGCCGATCGGCCGGATGCGGTTGCTCTGGATGAAGGGCAGCGCGGCACCGATGCTCACGTACGTCAGCGTGACTTCGTGGCCTGCAAGCGCCGCGAGCTGGGGCGCCGCGCCCTTGTATGGCACGTGGCGGATCTGCACGCCGGCCATCTTGTTGAACATCTCGCCGGTCAACTGCTGCGGGTTGCCGACGCCGCTCGAAGAGAACGTGAGCTTGCCGGGGTTCTGCTTCGCGTATGCGATCAGCTCCTTGACGTTTTTCGCCGGCACGTCGACGTGCACGGCCATCACGTTCGCCACCTTCACCATGAGCGTGATCGGCTGCAGGTCGCGATCCCAGTCGTAAGCCATCTTGGGATACAGGTGTGGATTGAGCGCGATCTCGCCGGAGGCGAGCAGTAGTGTGTAACCGTCCGGCTTGGCTTTCGCGACGACGTCGGTGCCGATCATCCCGCTGGCGCCCGTGCGGTTGTCCACCACGACGGGTTGACTGAAGATCTTGTTGAGCTGATCGGCGAGAATCCGCGCGGTGAGATCGGTACCGCCGCCGGCGGGGAACGGACAGACGATCCGGATCTGCTGGCTCGGATACTGCGCCTGCGCGAAGGCTTGCGGAGCGGCAACGCCAAGCGACAACGCCCCGATCGCGACGACCGATGCTGTTCTCATGGTTCCTCCGTCGTGATGATTTATCATCATTCTACGCGGCGCTCATTCGGCCCGCGCCAGGGAGACACGTGCAGGAGCGGTTTTCGACGCCGGTTGGCGGCGTCACTTTTCGTTACGCGACGCGCGCCGACGCGCCCGTCCTGCTCGCGCTGATTCGCGAGCTGGCCGAGTTCGAGCATCTGCTCGATCAGGTCGCAGCGGACGAAGCGACGCTCGCCGACGAGCTTTTCGGCGCGCGCCGCGTGGCCGAGGTCCTCCTGGCGGAGGAGGGCGACGAGACCGTCGCGTTCGCCGTGTACTTCCACAATTTTTCGACGTTCGTCGGACGCGCCGGGCTCTATCTCGAAGACTTGTACGTGCGCCCGCACGCGCGCCGTCGCGGCATCGGCCGCGCGCTGATTTGCTTCGTCGCGCGCGTCGCGGTCGAGCGCAAGTGCGGCCGTTTCGAATGGTCGGTGCTGGACTGGAACACGCGCGCCATCGATTTCTACCGCTCGATCGGCGCGGTCGCGATGGACGAGTGGACGGTGCAGCGGGTTACCGGCGCTGCGCTCGAGCGCCTCGGGAGCCGGGAATTCCCACGCGCGACCTGATCGATTCCCCGTACGCCTTCGGACGCCTCGCGGTCGCGCTCGCGCTCGCGACGATCGGCGCGTGCGGCATGTACATCGTGCCGGTGGTGCTGCCGCTCGTGCAATCGGAGTTCGGCGTCGCGCGTGCGGACGCGTCGATGCCGTATTCGGCGCTCATGATCGGGTTCGCGATCGGCGGCCTCGTCATGGGCCGGCTCGCGGACCGCTTCGGCATCATGATTCCGCTGTTGATCGGCGCAGTCGGCCTCGGCGCCGGGTTCGCGGCGGCCGGCGCCTCCGGCAGCATCTGGACGTTCATGCTCGCGCACGGGCTGCTGATCGGCTTTCTCGGCTGCTCGACGCTGTTCGCACCGCTGATCGCCGATACCACCCTGTGGTTCGTGCGCCGGCGCGGCATCGCGGTCGCGATCTGCGCCAGCGGAAACTATCTCGGCGGGGCGCTCTGGCCCGGCATCGTCAATCATTTCGTGGAAGACGTCGGCTGGCGCCAGACGTACTTCGGGCTCGCGGTGTTCTGCGTCTTTGCCATCGCGTTGCTTGCGCTGTTCATGCGCAAGCGGCCGCCGTCGCAGGCACACGCTGCCGTGAGCGCGCACGTGACCGCAGCGGCGGGCATGCCTTTCGGCATGACGCCGGGCAAGGCGCAGACGCTGCTCTGCATCGCCGGTGTCGCCTGCTGCGTCGCGATGTCGATGCCGCAGGTGCACATCGTCGCCTACTGCACCGATCTCGGTTACGGCGCGGCACGCGGCGCGCAGATGCTCTCGATCATGCTGGGCTTCGGCATCGTGAGCCGGCTCGTGTCGGGCGTGATCTGCGACCGCATCGGCGGATTACGCACGCTGCTGCTGGGATCCGCGCTGCAGGGGATCGCGCTGGTGCTGTTCCTGCCGTTCGACGGCCTCGTGTCGCTCTACGTGATCGCGGCGCTGTTCGGGCTGTTCCAGGGCGGCATCGTGCCGTCGTACGCGATCATCGTCCGTGAGCACTTCCCTGCGCAGGAAACCGGCGGGCGCGTGGGGCTCGTGCTGATGTGCACGCTGGCCGGCATGGCGCTCGGCGGCTGGATGTCCGGACGCATCTTCGACATGACCGGCTCGTATCACGCCGCGTTCGTGAACGGGATCGCATGGAACCTGCTCAATCTCACCATCGCGGTCATGCTGCTTCGCGGTGCGCGGCGCACTCACCGCCTTCGAGTCGCGGCGTAGGGTGCGCCGATGGCGCACCAGCCGGTGCGCTACCAGCGCACCCTACGAAAAAACGCCGTGATGATCAGGCGAGATACCGCTCTACCAGCCGCGTCCAGTACGCCGCACCCACCGTGAGATTCTCGTCGTTGAAGTCGAAGCGCGAGGTGTGGACCATCGAGGATCCGGCGCCGTTGCCCAGGCGTACGAAAGAGCCCGGCACCTGCTCCAGCATGTAGGCGAAGTCCTCGCTGCCGGTCACGATCTCGACCTCGCCGACGTTCTCCGGCCCGACGAGCTCCTCGGCCACCTGGCGCGCGAAAGCTGTTTCCTTTTCGGCATTGACGAGCACCGGGTGGCCCCAGCCGTAATCGATTTCGGCGCTCGCGCCGTAGCTCGCGGCCTGCGACTGCGCGAGCTCGATGATGCGGCGCTTGAGCAGCTCGCGCACATCCGCGTCGAACGAGCGGACGGAAAGCCCCAGCGTGACGTCGTTCGCGATGACGTTCATCGCCTTGCCGCCCTGAATGGTGCCGACGGTGACAACAGCGGTCTTGGTCGGATCGACGTTGCGCGCGACGATCGTCTGCAATGCCATCACGACGCTCGATGCGACGACGATCGGATCGACCGTCATATGCGGGCGCGCCGCATGGCCGCCGCGGCCCTTGACCGTGATCGTCACGCGGTCGGAAGCCGACATCATCGGCCCCGCGCGGAAATGGAGCGTCTTCTCCGGCTTCCCCGGGTGATTGTGCAACCCGAAGATCGCATCGCACGGGAAGCGCTCGAAGAGCCCGTCCTTGAGCATGCGCCTGGCGCCGCAATCGATGCCGGCTTCTTCCGCCGGCTGAAAGATGAGATTGACCGTGCCGGAAAAATTCTTAGTCGCGGCGATCTGCTTCGCGGCCCCGAGCAGGATCGTCGTGTGCCCGTCGTGGCCGCACGCGTGCATGACGCCCGTGTTGCGGCTCGCGTACGGAAGCCCCGTCTCTTCCACGATCGGCAGCGCGTCCATGTCGGCGCGAATGCCGATGCGCTTCGTGCCGCTGCCCACCTTAAGACGCCCGACCATGCCGGTTCCGCCCACGCCTTCAGTGACCTCGTAGCCCCACGCCTTCAGCTTCTCCGCGACGAGTCGGGCGGTCTCGACCTCTTTGTGCGAGAGCTCCGGATTCTGGTGGATGCGGTGCCGCAGCTCGACGAGCTCGTTGCGGCTCGCCTCGACGTCTTCGACAGCGCAGTACCTGCCTGATGCTTTCGCCATGTGCTTGGCTCCTTATCTGTCCTTGCGCGAGCCGTCCTCGTAGTACTCGTCGTCCGCGACGACCCGGCCGTCCTTGAAGCTGCGCTTGCGCACGAGTATGCCTTTCTCGTAAATCGATTCGGAGGCGAGCGCACCCGATTCATCGTAGGTCTGCTGGAGGCCGACGTAGCTTCGCCGCTCGTCGCGTATAGTGCGCGCGCGAAGCTTGCCGTTGTCCCGGAACTCCTCGGCTTTCACCAGCACCGGGTCGCCGTCGCGGTCCCAGTGCGTGCGTGATTTCATGCGTCCGTTGAGATACCACTGCGTTTCCTCCGTCACGCGCCCGTCCTGCCACCGCGTCTCGCGCACGGGCTGGCCCGATTTCGCGAGCTCGCGCTCGCTTTGCTTCGTGCGCCCGACGATCACGGTCTCGAGGCGCAGCGTGCCGTCGGGATGGTGCTGCCGCTCGATGCGGCGCTCGCCCTGAACTTCTTCGCTGCGCGCGAGCGTGCCGCTCGCGGTAAGCGCCTTTGCGGCGAGCAGCTTGCCGTTCTCGTAGCGTGCGGTCCCGGCGAGCTCGCCCTTCGCGGTATGGAACGTCACTTCCGAGACGCGGCCGTCGAAGCCGCAGAGCGGCCGATCGCCTTCGAGCAGCGGCTTGTCCGCGCAGCGCAGGCGCATGAGCTCGCCGCGATCGTTGTATTCGATGGATGCGCGCGCCTGTTTGCCCGGCTCGCTGAATGTGCGCCGCCGCACCTGTCCATTCGGGTGGAAGTAGGTCTGCACGCCGATCTGCGAGCCGTTCGCGTAACGCTCCTCCGCGATGAGCGTCCCGTGTGCGTCGTACTGCTTGAAGTCGCCGTCGCGGTTGCCCTGCGCGTTGTAGCTGCCGACGCTGGTCCTGCCCTGGAAGTCCACCGATTTGCGGTAGCCGACCGCCTTGCCGTCGCGATACTCCTCCTCGCGCACGAGCTTGCGCGTCTCGCGATCGACGCACTTCATGATCCCGGTCTTGCCGCGCGTCGTGGAGCCGTTGGCAGGATTGACGTGCTGCCCGTCGATCTCGCAGTCGAGCACGGCGGCGCCGGCGGCCGTCGCCGCGGCAAACGCAAGCGGCATGGACAGCCATCTATTCATGCAGGCGGTACTTCGTCGCCATCACCTGGCAGCGCTGCACCAGCCGGTGCTCGTCCGACCGGTAATCGGGAATGGCATTGTGTATGGTGCCGATGTCTTCCCACATGAGCACGTCTCGCGGCGTCCACGAGAACACATATTGGTATTCAGGCTTTGTCTGATGTTGGAAGAGAAACGCCAGCACCTCCGCGCTTTCCTTCTCCGGCAGCTCGTTCACACGCACGGCATACCCTGGATTGGCGTAAAGCACCTTGCGCCGGGTGAGTGGATGCGTCGGGAAAATCGCGTGCGATACCGGCGGCTTCGCCTTGCGCTGCGCTTCGGTGAGCGGCGGGCGCGTGCTGCCGCGCTCGCGCCGCATCATCTCCCAGAACTTGTTGAAGTCGTGCAGCACGGTCATGCCCTCGAGGCGTTGCCTGAGCTCCGGGGGCAGCCCGTCGTACGCCGCGTGCATGTTGCAGAACGCGGTCGAGCCGAGCGCCTTGCCGTCGCGCTGCGGGATCCTGATGCCATAGAGCACGTTGGCGAACGCGACGGTGCGGCTGTAGGACATGTCCGTGTGCCAGTCCTGTCCTGCGTCCGCGAGTCCGAGCGGCCTTCCGTTCTCCACGATATTGGAGAGGATCATCACCTCCGGGAGGCCCGGTTCCTGGTACGAATTCGCGACGTTGATCTCGAGCTCGCCGAAGCGGGCGCTGAAGTCCTTGAGCTCGCGTGCGGAGAGCTTCTGGTCCGGGAAACGGATGACGCCGTAACGGCCGAGGGCCTCGACGAGCGCGCGGTACGTGTCGTCTGGCAGCGGCTGCGCGAGATCGATCCCTTCGATGGTGGCGCCGAGCGTTTGTCCGGCCGGTGTTATTTTCATGAGACGCCTAAAGGTGCGATCGCCGCGGACGCGCGCGCTCGGCGAACTTCAGCGTGTGCGCTGCGAGCAGCGTTTCAGCGAGAAAACAAAGCAGGGCGAGTATGAAGCTCACGAGCCCGCCAAGGAAGCTCCACGGAATGAGGGCTTCCGAGCGCGGAGAAGTCGTCTCCCCGAGGAAAAGTGTCATGACCGTGACGCCGATGAGGGTCGCCGAGACCGTGAGGAGCCCCAGCGCGACATTCACGATCCAGCCGCGCATGCGGGCCCGCCCGAGCTCGGCATAAGCCGCGTCTTTCTCGACGATCGTTCCAGCCTCCAGCCGCTCTTCCAGCGTGCGCGCCCGATCGATGATGCGCCCGAGGCGTGTGGCGACCACGCCGATGAGCGTTGCGATCGCCGTCAGGAGGAACACGGGGGCGATGGCAAGCTGTATGGCGCTGAGGGTAGCCTGGTGCTCCATGGTTCCTATGACCGCTGCGGGGAGGCGCTCCGCTCGAGGGCGACACGGTCCCACTTGCCGAGGTTCGCGGCAGCCTCATACGTCGTCTGAAGAAATGCGAGCAGCGTAGCGTCCGGCGAGCCCGAGGTGCGCACCTCGTCGTACGGCAGGATGAACTCGCGCAGCTCCCGATGGTAATAGGCTCCGGCCGGCGCGATCGATGCGTCGGCGTAACCCGGCGGCTCCGGATACGCGTAGGAATAGAACGCCGCGTGGCTGACAGGCCCGCCGCCCAGCCAGAAACCGCAACTGCTGACTTCGTGGGAATACGCTTCCTGGGCGACCCAGTCCGGAAGGTTCGGAATGCCGCCGGGGTGCAACGGCGCCGGCCGGCCTGAAAACCGGGTGACGGCGAGGTCCGGTGCGCCCCAGAAGAGATGGACGGGGCTGCATTTGCCGATGAAGCGCGCCCGGAAGCTCTTGAATACGCGCTCCGACTGCACCAGCACGCGCCAGAAGCCGTTCGCGTACTGGGCGTCGTACGCGCGTTCGGCATCGTCGAGATCGAAGCGCACGGCATCGGGGACCTCGTTCGGCTTGCGCTTGATTGTCACGCTCAGCCCGAGGCGCGACAGCTCGCGCATGAGCAGCGCGTAGAACGCAGCCACCGAACGTGGCTCCAGGTTGAAACCGCCGCTGCGGCCATCGCTCGCGGCAATGCGCAGTGCGTGATCGACGAAATCGAAGTCGATGGAGAAGATGCGGTTGCCATGGGGAATGGCCGAAGTGGTGAGTCCGCGCGGCGTTACGTACAGCACGACGTGCCAGGAATGATTCACCCACGGCGTCAGGGCGAGCCTCACCTTGCCGACGATCTGCAGCCACATGTGCAGGCTTGCGTAGGTGCCGGACCACGCCGAAAGCGGCAGATCGGGCCAGGTTTCGCCGTGTGCCATGGCTGGTGTGGTCTCTATGCAGCGCGGGGATACCGCATTATGTGCGGGAACACGGGTTGCAGAAAACCACAAGAAACGTGGTTCTATCGCCAATTTCGGAGGTGCGCATGCAAACCGTGATGAGGACGCTGGCCCCCAGCGCGACGACACAGCTCCGCGCGGACCACGCGCACGTGCTCACGACGTTTCACCAGTTCGAAGTCGACGAGTCGCCGCAGACGAAGCACGCGCTGGTGAACTCGATCTGCCGCGCGCTCGATATCCATGCGCAGCTCGAGGAGCAGCTTTTCTATCCCGAGATGCAGCGCGTCGTGCCGGCGCTGGTCGAGAAGAGCGTGCCGGAGCACGCAGAGATGCGGCGCCTCATCGCGACCCTCATGCAGATGCAGCCGACGCATCCGCAGTACGATCCCACGTTCCTCAATCTCATGCGGATCGTCATTCACCACGTTTCCGACGAAGAGACGATGGTCTTTCCGGAGGCCGAGCGCCTGCTCGGCGACACGCTCAACGAGATCGGCGCGCACATGGCGGTGCGCCGCATCGAGCTGACGGTGCCGCAGATGCCGGACCTGGCGCGCGAGTCGCTGAGCGCGCTGCCCTCGAGCCTGATGTTCGCGGCCGCCGGCGCGGTGATCGCCGGCAGCTACGTGCTGCGGCACGCTTTCCGGCGCTAGTTCACCCGCTGCGCCGACCACGCGGACGTCGTGCGGCCCTTTGACTGGCCCCGCATCGAGTTGCCGTCGACCACACCGGTGTACTCGACCCCGTTCGCCATGAAGCGGATCTCGTTGCCGCGAAGCGTTCCGTCGATATCGAGACGGATCCCGGCCAGCTCGTAGGTGCCGTAAACCTTCTGGTACGACTGCTCGAGCTGGAGCTCGCCGTCGGGCATGCGCCAGGTGCCGGCGACTTTGGCGGGGACGATGTACAGGTATGCGACGCACCACGTCGCGCAAAGCTCGGTGCGATCGGTTGCGTCCGGTTCCCAGCCGAGGCCGATCTCGTACGTGTTCGACACGATCCGCGTGCCCGGCTTCAGATCGAGGAACTTCGGCGCGAGCTTCCACAGGTTCGCCGGGATGAGGAAGAGCACGAGCGCGGTCGCCTTCGAGAGGTCGGCGGCGAACATGTCGCCCTGTACGAACGATGCGCGGTCGGCGACCCCGGCAGCGGCCGCATTGCGTTTGGACAGCTCGACCAGGTCCGGGTTGTACTCGACGCCGAGCGCACGCGCGCCGCGCCGGGCCGCCGCGATCACATTGCGGCCGTCGCCGGAGCCCAGATCGATCACGAAATCCTGCGGCGTCACCTTGGCGATGTCGAGCATCTTCTCGACCATGTCGTCGGGTGAAGGAATCCACACGACGTCTTTGCCCTTCTGGCCCATCTTGGGCTTGTAATCGGCGGCGGGCTGTGCGGCGTTCGCGCTCGGTACGAACAGCAGCGCGCTGAAGACGAGCGCGCGAAATATTAGGTTCAACTTCGCACTCCTTGGGTGTTCGTCCTTCGACAAGCTCAGGACGAACGGTCACGGCAGATCGCGATCTTAATCGACGCCGCGGGTGCATGCTAACCTCGCGCATGCCCTCCGCAGCACCGGTCAGCACCGCCGAGCGGCAGTATCCGTACTGGCGCCGTAACCTCCAGGTCCTTCCCTTCAGCATGATGCTCGCGAGTCTCGGATTCGGGCTCGCGTGGCCGTTCCTGCCGCTCATGGTCCGTGCGCTCGGCGTCGAGCAGAACCTCGAAACATGGGTCGGCAACATGGTGCTCGTGTTTTACGTCGTGAGCTTCGTGATGAATCCCATCTGGGGCAGCATCGCGGACCACTACGGGCGCAAGATCATGGTGCTGCGCGCGACGCTCGGCATGGGAATCTCCATGGCGCTGACCGCCTTTGCGCCGACGCCGCTTGCTTTCGCGTTCCTGCTCATGTTCGTCGGCGTGTTCAACGGCGCGAGCTCCGCGAGCATGGCGCTGATCGTCGCGAACACGCCGCCTCCACGCATCGGGCGCGCGCTGTCGTTCGTGCAGACCGGCAGCCTGATCGGTCAGACGATGGGACCCGCGGTGGGCGCGCTGCTGGCAAGCATGATCGAGCGCCAGCACTCGCTTTACTGGGTGAGCGGCGGATTCATGATCGTCGCCGGCATACTGGTCGCGACGCTGGTGCACGAGGTGAAGCAGCTCGCCCCCGGCCGTTGGCGGCTGCAATGGATCGGGCCGCTGCGGGAGCTGCTCGCGGTGCCGCGGATGGGCCCGCTCTTCATGCTGTCCTTTCTGTTCTCGGCTCTGTGGTTCGGGAACGTGCCGGTCATGAGCCTGTTCGCGCTCGATCTGCTGTCCGCCGCGCCGCCGAGTATCGGCACCGAGGCGGCGTGGCTCGGCGCAGTGGCGCTGGGGCTGGGGATCTCGGGTGCCATCGCGATGCCGATCTGGGGGCGGGTGCTGGACCGGCACGATCCCGCGCGCGTGCTCGCGTTCGCGACCGCTGCCGCGGCGCTGACTCAGGTGCCGCTCGTGTTCCTCCAGACGCCGTTCGCGCTCGTGCTCGCGCGCCTCGCATTCGGCCTGAGCGCCGCGGCGATGCAGCCGGCGATCATCCGGCTGCTCAAGGATCATTCACCGCCGGGCATGGATGCGCGCGCGATCTCCTACGCATCGTCGTTCCAGTTCATCGCGATGGGACTCGCGCCGTTCGCGGCGGGCTTGATCGGTCCGGCGTTCGGTTTGCGCACCTACTTCGCGCTGACTGTGGTGCTCACGGTCGCCGGTCTGGTGCTGTGGCGGCGCAGTGGACGGGCGTAGGGTGCGTCGATGACGCACCGGCCGGTGCGCTACCAGCGCACCCTGCGATTACGGACGCTTACCGAATCTCGCGCGGGACACGGATCTCGTTGACGACGTCGTTCACGCCGAGCGTCTCGGCTGCGACGTCTTCGATGCGATAACGCATCGCGCGCTCGGGCACGACGCCGTCGAGCGTGACGCAGGCGTCCTTGACCGTGACGCTGACGTTGGTCACGTCGACGTCGTCCATGTCCATGAGGTGCTCGCAGATGTCCTCGCGGATGCGCTCGTCGGAGCGTTTGTAACCTTTCGGGCCGCGGCGGCGTTGCGCGCCCGTGCCGCCGTGATACCACCCGCCGATGCGTCCCCATCCGCCCGGCGCGCCGAAATCCGGCGGCGCGTCCCAGTAAGGCTCGTCCGTCGGTTGCGCGCGCCCCATCGTGTTGCCGCGTCCCGGCACGAGCTCGGTGCCCTGCTCGTCGTAAGCAGGCCGGCCCCATGGCTCACCGGAGCCGTAGCCCCGCACGCCCGCGCCGGTCAGCGACTCGCGCCCGGGCCGGTAATCACCGGTCGAGACACTGGTGTCGAGCGGCGGGCCGTCGCGCACGGTCTCGTCATAGCCGGCGGGATAATCGGGGAGGTCTCGTTGGGCCATGGTGTGCTCCTATAATTCGACGTCTCGACCAGCGCGGCTGCAACGCGCGTACCGAATCCACCACCGATCAGAAAGCGCCGCCATGCCGAAAACCACCGGAGCAAAGCTGCTGGCCGAAACGATCAAGGGTTACGGGCTCTCGCACGTGTTTTACGTGCCGAACGTCGTATCGAAGGGCCTCGTCGCGATGGAGGACCTCGACATTCGCCGCGTCGTCGCGCACAGCGAAAAAGCGGCGGCGTACATGGCGGACGGCTATGCGCGCGCGCGGCTGGGTCCCGCGATCTGCATGGCGCAACCGATCGGCGCTTCGAATCTCGCCTCGGGGCTGCGCGATGCCTACATGGCGCGCTCGCCGGTGATCGCGATCTCGGGCGGGCCCGCGGTGCCTTCGCGTTATCGCCACGCGTATCAGGAAGTCGAGGATTTCGAGCAGTTCACGAGCGTTACGAAAGCGAACTTCAACGTCGATCATCCGTCGCGTCTTGCGGACCTGCTGCGGCAGGCGTTCAGGACGGCGACGTCCGGCACGCCCGGCCCGGTGCACCTGCGTTTCCAGGGCCGCGGCGCCGACGTTCCGCTCGGCGACGTGGACGCGGAGGTGATCGTCGAAGAGCAGTTCACGCGGCTGCCGCCGTTCCGCCCGGAGCCCGAGCCGCAGCGCGTGAGCGAAGCCGCGGCGCTGCTCGCGAAAGCCGCGAAGCCGCTGATCATCGCGGGCGGTGGCGTCGTCGCGTCGCGCGCGCAGCGCGAAGTCGTGGAGCTCGCTGAAAAGCTCCAGATACCCGTCGTCACGTCGCTCAACGGCAAAGGCGTCATCCTCGACGATCATCCGCTGTCCGTGGGCGTGTCGGGAACGTACTCGCGCGAGTGCGCGAACCGCGCGGTGGCCGAAGCCGGTCTGATATTTTTCATCGGCTGTCCGGCCGGCGGCATGGTCACGTCGAACTGGACGATCATCCGCCCCGGCACCGAATTCATGCAGCTCGACATCGAGCCGACCGAGCTCGGCCGCAACTATCCGAACAAGGTCGCGCTGCTCGGTGACGCCAAGGTTACGCTGCGCAAGCTGATCGACGCGGTGAAGCCCACGGAAGGCGCGACGAAAGCGTGGGTGCAGCACGTGCAGCAGCTCGTCCAGGCGTGGCGCGCGCAAGCCGACGTCAAACGCAACTCCGATGTCGCGCCGATCGATCCGGCGCGCATCTGCAGGGAGATCACGGGGGTGCTGCCGGCGAACGGCGTCGTCGTATCGGACACCGGGCACGCAGGCATGTGGACGAGCCAGATGATCGACCTCAAGCAGCCGGGGCAGCGCTACATCCGCTGCGCGGGATCGCTCGGCTGGGGATTGCCTGGCGCCATCGGAGTCAAATGCGCGCTGCCCGATCGTCCGGTGCTGTGCTTCACCGGCGACGGCGGCGCGTACTATCACCTGACCGAGCTCGAGACGGCGCTGCGCTATGGCATCAATCTCGTCGTGCTGGTGAACAACAACGCAGCGCTTTCACAAGAGTATCCATCGCTCAACCGCAACTACGGCGGCAAACCGTACGGTCACTCGGACGAGCTGTGGCGCTTCCGCGAGGACTTCAATTTCGCGAAGGTGTCGGAAGCGATGGGCTGCGCCGCGTTCCGCGTCGAGAAGCCCGCGGACATCAAGCCGGCGCTGGAGAGAGCCTTCGCGGTCGGCGACAAACCTGTCGTGGTGGAGGTGCGCAGCGACGTGAACCTGATGGCCCCCACCGCCTGGACCCCGCAGTAACTAAACCCGAGCCGCCATCAACCGGCTGGTGCTGCTCACGCGCAGGCCGTCGGCGCGGCCGCGGAAATAACGCAGGTTCGCGGTGGCGCCATCGACGTCGGTGACCTTGCCGAAGCCGATGTCCATGAGGTCCCAGGCAAGCGCGGCGGGCTCGTAGTACGAGAGCCACGGCTCGCCCAAGTCGGCTACGCGCAGAGCGCTCTGCGTGCGCGAGCGCTTCTGACTTTCCGTCAGGAGATCGTTCGATACGCCATACGAGAACACGATGCCGGTGCCTTGAGCGAGTGAGGCGACGTACGCGAGCGTGTCCCTGAGCGCCGGCTTCGTGAGATAGACCGCGACGCCGAGCATCGAGAAGAACGCCGGACGCGAGGGATCGAAGCCCGCGCGCGTGAGCCCTTGTGCGAGCGTCTCACGCTCGAAATCGACCGGCGCGTACGTGACCGACTCCGGCACCGCGATCTGCGCAGCGCTCAGGCGCTCGCGCTTCCAGCGCTGGGTGGCGGGATGATCGACTTCGAAGACCTTCAGCCGCCGATGCGCATTGCGGTAGCCGAACGTGTCGAGCCCGGCGCCGAGCAGCACGTATTGACCGACGCCTTCGTCCACGGCGCGTGCGAGCTCGTCTTCGGCGTAGCGGCTGCGCAGAACCACGAACGCGCGGAGCGCGCGTCGCGTGTCGTGGCTTGCCGGATTGGCGAGGATCGAAGCCTCGGCCTCAGGTCCGATGATTTTCAGCGCGAGCGGGTCGGCCAGCACGAGCGGATCATCGACGACCTGATGTATCGCGCGCAGCATCGCGGCGCCCTGCGCGGTCGCGCTCGGACGCCAGCTCGCCATTGCGTTCGGCACCTCTGTCTCGGCTGCGGCCCGGCTGAGCGATGCATAGCTCGACAGCGCCGCGGTGACCGCCGCGCAGCCCGTGGCGCTCAGGAATCGGCGGCGTGACACCATTACTGGACGTTCTCCTTGCGGTTGAGCAGCTCGACGCTGACGCCGTCCGGCGCGTTGATGAACGCGATGCGCGTCGTCGGGTTGAAGTCCGTCGGCTCGAGGCTGAACGTCACGCCCTTCGCGCGCAGGCCGGAGCAGAAGCCGTCGAAGTCGCCCTGCACACGCAGGCCGAAGTGATCGATGCCCCACTCGAGGCCGGGTTTGCTCCCGACGCGCTCGCCCGGGCGCTCGCCGCGCACGATAACGATGAATCCGCCGAACGAGACGTAGACCTGCGGCGCGCCTTTGACGTCGACGCTGCGCACGATCCTGCCGCCGAGCTTGTCGGCGTACCACTGCGCCGACGCCTGGGGGTCCTGTGCGACGAGATGTACGTGATCGAAGCCGACGGTTGCTTCAGCCATGACGCCCTCTTTTGACATTGGAATACGCCGAGTGTACGCCACGCAGTGGCACGCACATTGCGTGGTGTCCCTCGTTCAATACCGAGCGCGAGGTTCCCATGTTCAAGAGACTTCTCGTCGCCGCGGCCGTCGCCAGTATCTTCGCCGCCACGGCGGCCGCACAGGTCGCCGTGACGCCGGGGCGTGATGCCATCGACGCACGGCCGTTCACCGGTGCCGGGCCCATGACCGGCGCAGGTCCGGCGGCGGATCGTGAGCGCAATGGAACGACCACGGGCACGCACCAGGCCGGCTCCGCGGCCGGCCAGACGGGTACCGGGACCGGCGGAACGCTGGGAGCCGGGGGGACGACTGGAGCAGGGGGCCTGGTCGTGGTGCCGCCGGTGCCGAGCGTGACGCCAGGACTGGGGGCGGGGACGAGCCCCGGAACGGTCACGGTGCCTGCGGTGCCGAGCGTGACGCCGGGACCGGGCGCCGGGACGAGCCCTGGAATGGCCACCGTGCCCCCGGTGCCGAGCATCACGTCCGGCGGGGGCGCCGCAGGCGGAACGGT
>Ga0196978_1000593_pt1 | contig 17952 bp, 13 predicted proteins | sample S3v_2013CmetaG_FD_155491 | JGI IMG/M metagenome (GOLD analysis project Ga0196978, IMG submission 155491) | Soil microbial communities from Anza Borrego desert, Southern California, United States - S3+v_20-13C | ecosystem: Environmental > Terrestrial > Soil > Desert | place: USA: California... | reverse complement strand
CGGTGGGTTTCCGAAAAAGGGAGTGAGAAGAACGAGAGTCTGAGGATCTGGTCAACGACGGGAGGATGCGATGAACCGTACTGCGTGCGTTGCAGCAGGTGTGCTTCTGAGCTTTTCCGTATCGGCAGTGAGCGCGGCGACCAAAGAGAAAGCGAAGGACAAGGGTGCCGCCTATCCGGATCGGCCGATCCGGTTCATCGTTCCGTTCGCCCCGGGCGGCCCCAGCGACATCCTCTCGCGGCTCATCGGCGGGAGGCTCAGCGAATTGCTGGGACAGACCGTCGTCGTCGACAATCGCGGCAGCGTCGGGGGTCTGCTCGGTTTCGAGGCGGGCGCTAAAGCCGCGCCCGACGGCTATACGCTGCTCATGTCCGCGAACAGCCTGCTGACGATCAACCCGCACGTTTACAAGAAGCTGCCGTACGATCCCGCGAAGGATCTGACGCCGATCTCGCAGCTCACCTCGACCGGCAACGTCTTCGTCGTGCATCCGTCGGTCGCGGCGAACAACATCAAAGAGTTCATTGCGCTCGCGAAAGCAAGCCCCGGAAAGATCAATTACGCGACGACCGGCACCGGCAATCTGCTCGGCATCGCCGACTTCAAGGTGAAGGCGGGCGTCGACATGGTCGCCGTGCCGTACAAGGGCACGGGCCAGGCCGTGATCGATCTCGTCGGCGGTCACGTGCAGATGTTCTTCATGAATCCGCTCGTTGCGGTACCGCACGTGAAGTCAGGCAAGCTCAAGGCGCTGGCGGTCACCTCGCTCGACCGCAACCCGGCATTGCCCGACGTGCCCACGGTCAGCGAATCCGGGCTGCCCGGTTTCAGGAACGTCACGTGGCACAGCATCCTCGTGCCCGCGGGGACATCGAAACCGATCGTGTCGCGGCTGAACGCCGAGATCGTGAAGATCGTCAACATGCCGGATGTGCAGGACCGATTGAAAGGGCAGGGCCTCACGCCGGTCGGCTCGCCGCCGGAGCAGGTAACGAAGAACATGCGCGAGGAGTCGGCCGAGGTCGCGAAGCTCGTCAAGCTGATCGGGCTTCAGCCTCAGTAGCTACTGATGGGGTGTTCGGGACGCGGGACGTGCGGATACATTCCGGATGGACCGAAGGCGGTCCGCGTCTCGCACCCGCACGGGTGCCGGTGTTGTTGCCGCCGACTAAGCCTCTACCGGAGGACTCAAAAGCGCGAGTTGCAGAGCCGCTTCCCAGCGGATGTCTCCGCAAAACACCAACGCGCGTCCATCGTACTTGAAGGCGACGGCGCACGTGACGCATCGCAGACCCGAGCGCACCGAGAGGTACGGACGCGTCAGTTGAACTTGGCGCGGCGACCGCAGGGCGCGTCTGAAATAGGGACGGCGTCCCCAGTAGTTCGTGCGCGAATCGGCAAGCGGCGAGAACTTGTTCAGGACGTACAGGCGTGACGCGGCATGCTCGATCTCGATACCGGCCTCGTTCAGCAGGTAGCAGCCGTCAGCCAGCGGCAGCTTCATGAATAGCTTGGCCGCTTGTTCGAAGGACTGTCCGGCCTCCATGCCCGAGACCGCTTCTTCGATCGCGCCGACGTATGGCGCCAGCGTCAAGTGAAAGCGATCCGCCTCCGCCTCGACGACTTCGCGGAAACGGTTGTACAGCCCCTCGAAATTCACGGCCGACACTCGGGCCAGCTTCGCGTCGGGGACGCCGAAATAATAGCCCTGGACGAGGTCGATGTCCGCGTCCAGCGCGAGAAACGCGTGATATTCGAGCTCGACGCCCTCCGCGAGCACCAGCGCCCCGGCTTCATGCAGGAGCGAAGTCATACGCGACAGTGTGAGCGCGACGCGCCGATCGTCGGAAGCGTTGCGCATCACTTCGCCGTCCAGCTTGACCACATCCGGCCGCAGTCTCCACGCGCGGCTGAAGTTCGAATGGCCGCGGCCGAAATCGTCCAGAGCTATGAGGCAGCCCAGCGCGCGAAACGCTTCCACGCGGCGGGCAACGGCATCTTCGTCGGAGATTGCTCCCTCGAGAATTTCTATCACGACGTGGCCGGGGAGAATCCCGTGCTCTGCGAATATTCGCCGGTAGGCGTTTACGTCGAAATCCTCACGTTCGAGCGCTTCGGGGGAGACGTTGAGAAAGAGCCAGGACGGAGATCTGACGGTCGCTGCAAACGTCTCGCAGTGCAGCTCCAGGCACGCGCGGTCCAGGGTCTGTGTTGTCCGGGTGCGCGCAGCCCGTTCGAACAGTGCAACTGGCGACACCGATTTGCCGCCGGGATCGGTTGCCCTCACTAACGCCTCGTAGCCTATCGGCCGGCTGTTCGTGAAACTGAAGATGGGCTGGAACGCCGATGTCAAGCGCAGGTCCGCGTACTCCCGCGAGATGGTGCTCTGGGCGTTCCCCGCGATCGCCGTTGAATGCATTGATTGTCTCCTCGCCGTTCTTGTAATCAGCGTGACGGCGGAAAGTTGAACGCGCTGTCGTCAAATCTTCCATGCACTCTAGAGGCACGAAAATCGAAGCGCCAAGGAAACGAACCGCGGAATGTGACGAAATTGCTTTTCTGCGGCGCAGGCGCTTCTTTTTTGGGCGTGGGACCTTATCGCGCTGTGGGGATTCACCTTACAGAGTGGGGATTCTCCCTACATGCGCGCGGCGGAGGCCGTCGACGTGATCAGAGGCCGCGCCACATCCTTATATGCGGAAGACGCGCACGATCGATTTCGCGATCGCAGGGTGAAGCGACGCTCGTGCTCGACACGCAGGAAGTCACCATGAAGAAGGGCTTCGCGCGGGCCGAGGGTCGAGAACACATTCGTCGCCCCGCCCTGCGCCGGGTGACGATTACTGGCTGAACGCCTTGCGCAGCTCGCCCGTCACGCGCGAGCCTTCCGCGATCATGAACGCGATCTCGCTGTTCGTCGTGAGGAACCGCGCGCCTTTGCGAATGAAGTCCGCCTGACGCGCGACGTTGCGGTCGCCGCCGACGCCGGGAATCTTCCCGTGCTTCTTCGCCGCGGCCATGACTTTGTCGAGCGCCGCGAGGTGCTCGGGGCTGCCGAAGGTGCCGGGCTTGCCCAACGCGGTGAGCAGATCGTTGGAGCCGACGTGTATCACGTCGACGCCCTCGACGGCGGCGATCTCCTCGACGTTGTCGAGGCCTTCCTGCGTCTCGATCATGCACACGACGAGCGTGTTGTCCTGAAGCGCTGGCACGAGGTCAGCCGTGTTCATCGCCTTGAAATCGAAGATCGGATAGCCGCCGCCCACCGAGCGCTTCCCGAGCGGCGGATATTTGGCGCGGTTCACCGCACGCTTCGCTTCCGCCGCGTTGTTCACGTCCGGGAACACGATGCCGGTGACGCCGTTGTCGAGCAGCACCTGCGTGTCCGGATCGTCGACGCTACGCACGCGCACCAGCGGTGCGATGCCGATCGCCAGCGCCACGTTCGCGATATGCGCGATCGACTCCACGCTGAAGACGGAGTGCTGCGTGTCGATGAATACGAAATCGTGTCCGGTGGTCTTGGCGATCCGCGCGATGTCGCCGGAGCGCGCGAGCCGCACGTTCATGCCCAGCGCGACCTTGTTGGCCTTGAACAGTTCCTTCAGCGTGTTCGGCATCGAGACGGGCATGGGCTTCTCCTGGGAAATTGCCGGATTTTAAGGCCGCGCGGGCCGCGTGCTATTCTCCCGCGCTCACGGCTGGAGGTCGGCCGTTCCGCACCAAACCGAGGAGAAATAGATGATTGTCAGACGTCTTGCATGCGCGGGCATCGCCGCATGCGCCATCGTGGCCGCGGCGCCCGCGGCGAGCCAGCAGTACCCGACCAAGCCGGTGCGCGTGATCATCCCGTTCGCGCCGGGCGGGGGCAGCGACATCACCGCGCGGCTGTTCTCGACCAAGCTTTCCGAGTACATGGGCCAGCAGTTCATACCCGACAACCGCGGCGGCGCCGGCGGCTTGATCGGCATGGAAGCCACCGCGCGCTCGGCGCCGGACGGCTACACGATCATGATGATGTCCGCGAGCTTCGCGGCGACCTCGTCGGTGCGCAAGCCCGCATTCGATCCGATCAACAGCATCATCCCCGTCGCGGAATTCGGCTACACGCCGTTCGTGCTGACGGTGCATCCGTCACTGCCGCCGAAGACGGTGAAGGAGTTCATCCAGCTCGCCCGCACCACCAAGGGCGGCCTCTCCTACGCTGGCACGGGTACCGGGGGCGCGACGCACCTCGCGACCGAGCTCTTCTCGAGCATGGCCAAAGTGAAGATGGTGGCGATCCAGTACAAGAGCACGGGCGCCGCGATGGCCGACCTGCTTTCGGGTCAGGTCCCGGTGATCGTGGGCAGCCTGCTCCCCGTCGTGCCGCACATGAAGACCGGCCGGCTGCGCGCGATTGCGGTGACGACCGCCAAGCGCTGGCACACCCTGCCGAACCTGCCGACCATCGCGGAGACGCTGCCCGGTTACGAGGTCGAGCTCTGGTTCGGCACGATGGCGCCGCGCGGCACGCCCCAGCCGATCCTCGACCAGTTGAACCAGGCGATCAACAAAGCGCTCAAGGATCCGGACATTCAGAAGAAGTTCGAATCCGACGGCATGATCGCGAGCGGCGGCACGCCGCAGAAGTTCGGCGAGCGTATCCGCAAGGACTACGAGCGCTGGAACAAGGTGGTGAAGGAAGCGAACATCGAAGTGAAGTAATCGGGCGCACACCCGTAGCGGCGGCCGGCTGATTCAGCCGGCCGTTTTTTTGCAGCTCGCGGCATGGGCATTGCTGTTCGCCGGTAAGCACAACTGCGGGAGCAGCTCATGCGTTTAATCCGTATCACCGTGCCCAAAGGACGCGGCCGCGACGTTGCGAAGCTCGCGTTCGACTGCGGCATCAAGGACCTCACGATCCACGCGGTCGAGCAGCACAAACCGGGCGGGGAAACGAAGAACAAGGAGGCGGTGGACATGCACGTCGCGACGCCCGACGGCAGGGCCGTCGTCGAAGCGATCGTGCGCGCTCCGTTCTACGACCGGCAGGAGTTCAGCATCGATATCCGCGAGCCGCGCGCCGTGCTGAAGGCGGCGTCGGTGCGCGAGATTGCCCGCCCTGTCGCGGCACCGATGGTCGATATCGATCAGGAGCTATGGCAGTTCTCGCACGTCACCGTGAGCTTCGCGGTCCGCTTCATGATCGCGGCCGTGCTGCTCGCGTACGGCATGATCCACGACAACCCGCTGCTCATGATCGGCGGGCTCGTGTTCCTGCCGTTCATGCCGCTGGTGCTCGGAATCGCGTTCGGCGCGCTCGATCGCCAGTGGAAGCTCGTCGCTCAGAGCGCGATCGCGTTCGTCACCGGCACGCTCCTCATCGTCGCAATGGGCGTCGCGGTTGCCGCGTGGACAGATCCGCCGCTCGCGTTCCATCAGTTTCCGCCGGTGATCGCGGGCGTCGTGCTCTCGCTGCTCGTCGGCATCGCGGGCGCGGTGGCGACCGCGGACGACGTCGGCCACCGCCAGCTCATCGGGCTCGCAGCCGCCTCGCAGATCGCGCTGATCCCGGCGTGGTTCGGCATCTCGCTCGTGTTCGGGTTCACGCAGAGCCCCGCGGAGAAGCTGATGGCGTTCGGGCTGAACGCCGTCGCGCTGGTGCTCGGCGCCGCCGCGGTGTATGGCGTGCTGATGTGGCGCTCCGCACAATACAAACCGGGCGGCACCCGCGCCGCCGCGCACAAGCCCAAAGCCAGCCGCGCCTGACCGTCACGTCTGAACCCCCGCCTGCGCTGGGGTGACGATGGCTTTGCTCGACGTGCCGCCATTCCCGCGAAGGTAGGAATCCAGAACTAACGCTTCCGTGCCGCCGCTTTCACGCTCGCGCGCGTGAGCGGCAGGTCGCGGATGCGCACGCCGATCGCGTCGGCCACCGCGTTCGCCAGCGCCGCCGCAGCAGGTCCCTGTGCCGCTTCGCCCGTGCCGAGGAACGGAGCGCCGGGCCGCGTGATGATGTGCACCTCGATCGACTCCGGCACGTTGGAAAAGCGCAGGATCGGATACGTGCTCCAGTCGCGGCTGGTGACGCGCGTGCGGTCGAACGTGACCGCTTCGTACAGCGTCCAGCTGATCGACTGGATGATGCCGCCTTCGGTCTGGTTGCGAATGCCGTCGGGATTCACGGCTTCGCCGCTGTCGATCGCGGCGACCGCGCGCAGCGGCCTCACGTGGCCGCTCTCGCGCTCGACTTCCACTTCGATGGCGACCGCGCAGTAGGCCGCCAGGTTCTTGTAGCGTGCGTACGCGAAGCCGCGGCCCCGCCCGCGCGCGCGTTTGAATTGCGACCAGCCGAAACGCTCCGCGCAGGCGTTGATCACCGCGCGGGCGCGCTCGTCCTGCATGTGCCGGAGCCGGAACTCCACCGCGTCGGCTTTCGCCGCGGCCGCGAGCTCGTCCATGAAGCTTTCGGTCGCGAACACGTTGTGGTAACCACCGAGCGCACGCAGCGCCGATACGCGCAGCGGCGACGACGGTACGAAGTGATGAACCACGCGCGCATTGCCGAAGGTGTAACCCGGCAGTGCGTTGCGGTTGCCGCCGCCCGCGGGGAGCGGGAGCGGCTTCGGCGGCGGCGGCGCGAACGGCGTCTCGATCGACCACGCGGGCGCAAGATGTCCCGCGGGCGGCGGACGCGTGGTGTGCGTGCTGCTCCAGACCTCGTACTGCCACTCGGCGACGTTCGCGCCGTCGAGCCGTGCGCGCACGCTCGATACCATCACGGAACCGTACGGCTCCCACGCGTGCTCGTCTTCACGCATCCATTGCACGCGCACCGGCCGCCCCGGAAACGCGGACGCGATGAGCGCCGCGTCCGCACCCGCGTCGTCGGCGCCGTTGTGGCCGTAACAACCCGAGCCTTCCATGTGAATGATGCGTATGCGTTCCGCGGGCGCCGTCAGCATTTCCGCGATCGCGGCACGCAGCGGATACACGCCCTGCGTGTGTGAATAGATCGTGTAGACGCCGTCCTGAAGCAGCGCGACCGCGCACGACGGGCCGATGGAGGCGTGCATCTGGTACGGCCTGCGGTAGGTCGCCCTGATCGTTCCGGTGCCCGTGGCGAGCTCGGATGCACCGCCGAGATCGACGAAGTCCTCGCGCGGCAGGCGCTGAAAATGTTCGTAGAGCCCGGTTTGCGGCGGCAGCGCGGGCTGCTCCTGCCAGCGCGCCGCTTTCGCGAGCTCGCGCATCGCGACGATCGCCTGGTATTCACGTTCGGCGACGACCGCCAGAAAGCTCCCGTTGCGCACCACCTTCAGCACGCCGAGCATCTTCTCGACGCGCGCTGACTCGACCGAAGCGAGCTTCGCGCCGTAGCTCGGCGGACGCACGACGCGCGCGTGGACCATGCCGGGCAGACGCAGATCCTGCACGTAGATCGGCGTGCCGGCGATCTTCGCGGGGATGTCCACGCGCTGCATCGATTTGCCCATGACGCCGCGCGTGCGCGGGTTGCGCAGCGGTGAATTCATCGCGGCATCGACGTGCAGCGTCTCGCCCGTGACGAGCTGCCCGTAACTCATGCTGCGCCCGTCGCGGCTCCTGATCGTGCCGAGATGCACGGTGAGCTCGTGCGGCGGCACGCCAAGGCGTTGCGATGCGAGGTCCACCAGGATTGCGCGCACTTGCGCCGAGGCGTGCAGGATGGCGGTCGCGCTGTCCTGCATCGACTGGCTGCCGGCGGTGTAGCCCTCGTTAGCGGTGCGCGCGGTATCGGCAGTGACGAGCGTGATCGCGCGCGGATGCACCACCAGCTCTTCGGCCGCGACCTGTATGAGCGCCGTCTTGATGCCCTGTCCCAGCTCGGCCTTGCCGGTGAATACGGTGATCGCGCCGTTCGCGTCGATGCGGATCCAGGAATCGAGCAGCGGCGCGTTCTTGAGACTCCCCGGCAGAACGGGCGCTTTCTTCGGCTCCTTGCCGATGTTCTGCGGATCGTCGGCCGCGAACGCTGGCGCGAGCGAGAACGACACGATCAGCGCGCCGCCGCGGGTCAGGAATTCGCGGCGCGTAACGCCCGTCATTTGACCTTCATGAGCGCGGCGGCGCGCTCCACCGCGCGCAGAATGCGCATGTGCGTGCCGCACCGGCAGAGGTTCGCGTTCATGTGGCGCCGGATCTCGGCTTTCGACGGCGCGGGTTTGCGCTCGAGCAGCGCCTGCGCGCGCATCATCATGCCGGGTATGCAGTAGCCGCACTGCGCTGCCTGCTCCTCGATGAACGCGCGCTGCACGGGGCCCGGATTATCCAGGCTGCCGAGGCCCTCGATCGTTCTTACGCGACGGCCTTCGAGCGCGGAGATCGGCGTCACGCACGACAAAACCGCGTTGCCGTCGATCATCACGGTGCATGCGCCGCACTGGCCGAGGCCGCAGCCGAACTTCGCGCCGTTCAGCTGAAGCTCGTCGCGCAGCACGTAGAGCAGCGGCGTCGCCGGATCGGCGTCGATCTGGTATGTGGTGCCGTTTACGTTCAGGACGGGCATCGAAGAGGTGACGAGAGGAAGTTACGGATAACGTCGAGAAGAGGCGGCGTAATGGCGCGTCAGTGTCCCCGCGCGAGCTGCTGGCGCACGCGACGCACTTCGCGGCCGACGTGCGGCCATGGCGGTCGATCGGTGTACGCCGCGCGCAGGTACACGACCAGCGCCGCGACCTGCTCGTCGGTGAGCGCCCCGTGAAAGCCGGGCATGAACGGTCCGGCCTCGCCGTCGGGCGGCGCGATACCCTGAAAAATGATCCGGATGAGATTCCCGGGACTTTGCAGCGACACCGAGGTGCTGAGCGCAAGGTGCAGCGCTTCGGCTGACGGCGCGCCGGGCCGCCGTTCGGCGCTCCCGTGACAGAGCGCGCAGGCGCCGGCGTAGATCTCCCCGCCGGCTTCGATCGCGGCGTCATCCCCGCCCTCGGGCTGCCCGCTGCGTGCCGAGACATCGGCAGCTCCGAGATTCTCGCGCGCCATCGCGAGCGCGTCCTCAGCGCGCTTCTGCCGTGCTTCATCGGGCGCGCCCATGATCGAAGCGACGTACAGCGCGATCGCGCGCACGTCCTGCTCGTTCGCCGCGCCGAGGTTGTGCACGACCGCCGCCATCGGCCCTGCGGCGACCTCGTGGCGCTCGCTCGCGCCATAACTCAGGTACCGGAACAGCGATTCGCGCGTCCACGGCATCGGCGCGCGCGAGCTCGCGTCCAGAGCCGGAGCATGCCACCCCTCGGCCTGCCCCCCCGCGAAGTGCCGGCGCTTGCGTTCCGCGCCGAGGAGGTTGCGCGGCGTATGGCACGCGCCGCAGTGTCCGATCGTTTCGGAGAGATACGCGCCGCGGTTCCAGTCGCGGCTCTGCGACCGATCGCCGGCGAACACCTGACGGTCGAGAAAGAGCATCTTCCAGCCGGAGAGCAGCAGCCGGATGTTGAACGGGAACGTCAGGTCGTGTTCCGGCGTGCGCGCGCTGACCGGCTCGCGCGTCATGATGAACGCGTAGAGCGCATGCAGGTCGTCGTCGGTCATTCGCGTGAAGTAATCGTACGGAAAAGCGGGGTAGAGATGGCGGCCGTCGCGGCTCACGCCCTCGCGCATCGCGCGCACGAACGCGTCCTGCGACCAGCGCCCGATGCCCGTTTGCGGGTCGGGGGTGATGTTGGTGCCGTAGAGCACGCCGTACATCGTCCTCAGCGCAAAGCCGCCTGCGTACGGTTTGCCTTCGGGTGCGGTGTGGCAGGACACGCAATCGCCGATCGCCGCGAGATTGGCGCCGCGCTCGATCTGCGCCGCATCGAAGCGCTTCGGCGGCTCGACCGGCGCGATCTCGCCGCGCCACGACAGCGCGAGAAAGACCAGTATCGAGACGACGAGGACGAGCAGGAAATCGAGGCGGGTGCGGCGGGACATGACGTAAAACCCGAGTCGCGGCTTACGTGCACGAAACGTGCCGCCGCGGGCGAGACCCGTTGCGGGCTACCCCCGCAGCCGCGACCGGTGTTTTCCCTCCGTCACCTCTTTCCTTCAGGCGCGGGCGTTGCTCTGAAGGCGCGCGTAAGGGGAAATCATGGCCGATCAACCGCAAAAGACACCGCCTTCCAGAAGAAGGCGCGGTCGCCGTTCACGCATCACGGAAGGCTTACCGGATCCTCTCGGCGCGACATGGGACGGGCTCGGCGTCAATTTCGCGCTGTTCTCGGCCAACGCGACGAAAGTCGAGCTGTGTCTCTTTAATGCGAGCGGCACGCGCGAGATCGAGCGCATTCCGCTGCCGGAGTACACCGACGAGGTCTGGCACGGCTATCTGCCCGACGCGCGGCCGGGTACGGTCTACGGTTATCGCGTTCACGGGCCGTACGCGCCCGAGGAAGGCCATCGCTTCAATCCGAACAAGCTGCTGCTCGATCCGTACGCAAAGGCGCTCGTCGGCGAGCTCGAGTGGAACGACGCGCTGTTCGGCTACCAGCTCGGCGCCGAAGGCGTCGATCTCACGTTCGACGAGCGCGACAGCGCGCGCTACATGCCGAAATGCCGCGTCGTCGATCCCGCGTTTACGTGGGGCCGCGAGCGCAGGCCGCAGGTGCCGTGGGAGAACACGATCGTTTACGAAGCGCACGTGCGCGGCTTCACGATGCGCCATCCGGCGGTGCCGGGCGAGCTGCGCGGGAAATTCGCCGGGCTCGCGGTGCGCGAGGTCGTGAATTACATCCGCGATCTCGGCATCTCGTCCATCGAGCTGCTTCCCGTGCAGGCGTCCGTGGTCGACAAGGGGCTCATCGACAAGGGGCTCACGAACTACTGGCGCTACGACACGATCGGCTTCTTCGCGCCGGATCCGCGCTACTCGGCGACCGGCAGCGTCTCCGAGTTCAAGGAGATGGTGGCGCGGCTGCACGACGCCGGCATCGAGGTGATCCTCGACGTGGTCTACAACCATACGCCGGAAGGCAACGAGCGCGGTCCAACGCTGTGCTTCAAGGGCATCGATAACGCGTCGTACTACCGCCTGCTGCCGGATCAGGCGCGCTACTACATCAACGACACCGGAACCGGCAACACGCTCAAGCTCTCGCACGCGCGCGTGCTGCAGATGGTCACCGACTCGTTGCGTTACTGGGTGACCGAGATGCACGTGGACGGCTTCCGCTTCGATCTCGCGACGATCCTCGCGCGCGAAGAGCACGGCTTCGATCAGGGCGGCGGCTTTCTCGACAGTTGCCGCCAGGATCCCGTGCTCTCGAAGGTGAAGCTCATCGCCGAGCCCTGGGACATCGGTCCCGGCGGCTACCAGGTCGGCCAGTTTCCGCCGGGGTGGGCCGAATGGAACGACAAGTTCCGCGACACAGTGCGCGCGTACTGGAAAGGCGACGAAGGCAAGGTGCCGGAGCTCGCGTCGCGCATGACTGCCTCGGGCGATCTCTTCAACCGCCGCGGCCGTAAGCCGTGGGCGAGCGTCAACTTCATCACCGCGCACGACGGCTTCACGCTGAATGACCTCGTGTCCTTCAACGACAAGCACAACGAGGCGAACGGCGAGGACAACCGCGACGGCCACTCGAACAATCTGTCGTGGAACTGCGGCGTCGAAGGCGAGACCGACGATCCCGAAGTGATCGCGCTGCGCGAGCGTCAGAAGCGCAATTTGCTCGCGACGCTCCTGTTTTCGCAGGGCACGCCGATGCTGCTCGCGGGCGACGAGGCGGGCCACACGCAGCGCGGCAACAACAACGCCTACTGCCAGGACAACGAGATCACGTGGCTCGACTGGACCGGCCAGCGCGACGTCGACAGGGATTTGACGCGCTTCACTCGCCGGTTGATCGCGTTGCGCAAGCAGTATCCGATTCTGCGCCGCCGCCGCTTCTTCGTCGGCATCCACAATCCCGAGCTCGATGTGAAAGACGTGACCTGGGTCGATCCGCGCGGGCAGGAGAAGACGCAGGAGAGCTGGGGCGATCCGGGCGAGCGCTGCTTCGGCATGGTGCTCGACGGACGCGCCCAGCCCACCGGCATCGTGCGTCCCGGCTCGGACGCGACGCTGCTCCTCATCCTGAACGCGTACCACGACCTCGTCGGCTTCACGCTGCCGACGGTGCCCGGCGGCAAACGCTGGAAGTGCCTCATCGACACCAACATCCCCGACCGGCCGGACGAGCCGCTGTTCACGGCGGGAGAGCAGTACGGCGTCACCGGGCGCTCGCTGCTCCTCTTCGTCCTCGAACCCGTCTGAACGTAGGGTGGGTCGATGAACCACCGGCTGGTGCGCTACCAGCGCACCCTACGGTCAAGCCGACGGAAGGCAGGTTACGGAGGCCGATCGGTTTTCCTCTGTTCGTGATCGGCCGCGGCTGCGGGCGAAGCCCGCGAGGACTTTTTTGCCGCGGCAGCCCGGCACGCGGCCTGCAGTCCCGATCCCCAAGGACGAGTTGTTTGCCCGCCACGCTCGGCCGATGGCATGATTTTGCGCATCCCGGAGGAGAGTTCCACGACGCACATGCCTGGAGCGAACGACGACAGCCCCCGCGGGAACGAAGAGTTTCTCGCAATGCTGGCGCATGAGTTCCGCAATCCGCTTGCGCCGATCAGGAGCGCGGTGGAGATCATGCGCGTCATCGGCCAGAAGGATCCCGCGCTCGAGAAGGCGCGCGAGGTGATCTCGCGTCAGGTCGATCAGCTCTCGCGGCTCGTCGATCAGCTGCTCGACGCTTCGAACATGACGCGCGGCTCGATCACGCTCGAGAAAAAGCCGCTCGATGTGAACGCCGTGCTGTGGCAGGCCGTCGAGATCGTCCAGCCGCTCGTCGACGAGCGGGCCCATCATCTCAAGGTCGTTCCGCTCGCGCATCCGCTCAGCCTCGAAGGCGATGCGGCGCGGCTGTGCCAGGTCGTCGTGAATCTGCTCGACAACGCGGCGCGCTATACCGAGCCGCACGGCGAGATCGTGCTTTCGGCAGCGAAAGAGAAGGACGCGGTCGCGATCCGCGTGAAGGACAACGGCATCGGCATCGCGCCGGAATCGCTGCCGGTGATCTTCGATCTGTTCACGCGGGCGCATCGCAGCGCCGACAGGCCGCAGGGCGGGCTCGGCATCGGTCTTTCGCTCGTGCGCAACCTGGTGGAGATGCACGGCGGCACCGTAGAAGCGAAGAGCGCGGGCCCTAAGCAGGGCAGCGAGTTCATCGTGCGCCTGCCGCTGCACGCGCGCACCGCGCGTGCCGAGCAGCCGCTCAAATCGTCGGCGGGGCGCGAGACGCCCAGGCGCATCGTCGTCATCGACGACAATCTCGACGCGGCGGAAAGCCTCGCGATGCTGCTGCGTCTCAAAGGCCACGAGGTACACGTCGCCTACGACGGCCCCACGGGCGTCGCCTTGACGCTCAAGACCGCGCCCGACTGCGTGCTCGTCGACATCGGGCTGCCGGGCATCGACGGTTACGAAGTCGCCAAGCGTCTGCGCGCGCAGGATTCGAACGGCATGCTGCTCGTCGCGCTGACGGGCTACGGCAACAACGAAGACCGCATCAAATCGGAACAGGCCGGCTTTGACCACCACCTCGTGAAGCCGGTGCCGCAGAGCGTGCTCGAGGACCTGCTGCGCGACTAGGGACTGTCCGCGTTTGCGGGTCCGACAGCTAAAACGGGGACTGTCGCTGTATTCGTCATCTGGCACGACAATCGCAGGAATGTCGCCGTATGGCGATGTTCGCGAGGTAAATAAATATGCGCTGGACTGCACTGTTACTGCTGTTTCTCGCGGCGTGCGCGAGCACGCCTGAAGGCGACATCGGGTCTGCGCGCAGCTCGTGGCAGGGCGCGGCCTACGAAGACATCGTGAGGAGCTGGGGCGCGCCCACGCGCAGCACGAAGCTGCCCGACGGACGTGATGCGCATACATGGGTGTCGGAGACGGTGGCCTCACGCGGGTCGCTGTGGCCCTCGATCGGCATCTTCGGCGGCAGCGGCGGGGTCGGCTTCGGCACCGGCGTCACGATGGGGCCCGGTGGCGGCGAGCTTCAGCGCTGCGAGCGGACGCTCTTTTTCGAGAACGGCCGCGTCGTGGATCAGAACTGGCAGGGTTCCAGCGACTACTGCTCCAGTTTCAGGCGCGGTTAACTGCCGCTCAACAGACCGAGCCGCAGGCGAGCGCCGGTCAAAACTCGAAGCCGATGTTGAAGGAATGAAAGGTCTGTTTGCCGCCGCCGCGCACGGGAGTGGTGAACTCCTGGCTGCGCGTGATGCGCGTGGCGCTCACGCGGGCGCGCCAGAAGCGGAATGAGAATCCCACGCTGAGGTCGTAGACCAGCGGCGTGCGCTTCACGTCCGGGCTGCCCCTGAACACGGTGCCGTCGAGGAAGATGTTGTAGGCGACCGCGCGGCCTTCCGCGCCGGCAAAGACATAACCCTCGCAGAACGTCCATGCCGCGCACGGATCGCTCCCGGTCCTGAAGTTCTGGAGGATCGCAGCACCGGGCTCGATGCGGTCGGGTCCGAATCCGGTCATGTTCCTGCCGACGCGGACCAGGCCGCCGGCCCGCACGAACGTCATGACGGTGCCGACCGCCGCGCCGACGTGCGGGATGAAGTGCACGTTCTCGTTGTGTTTCCAGAGTTGCTTGTGCAGGTACGTGAGCAGGAACGCAGGCTCGTTCGGAATCTGGTTGGCCCAGCCCTGCGCTTCCTTCACGTTCACGAGCCCGTGCCACCAGTTCTGGATCTCTTCACCCTGCGCAGCCGGCCCGACGACGCCGACGTCCAGCTCGATCGTGTCGAGCGCCGCGCTGCGGTCTCCGCACGTGCGCCGCGCCTGGAACACGAGGCCGAGATAGAGCCATGCGGCCCACGGCCGGTCGTCGCGCTGCGCGCCGGCGATGCTGATGTCGCGCGGCGTGTACATGTTCTGCCCGACGAAGACGCCGCCGTTCGTGGCGGCTTCGGAGAATGGCGTGCAGCCGAGCGCGCGTCCCAGCGCGGTCATGGGCACGCCGGACAGATCGAGACCCGGCATGTTGGTGGCGTCCACGCCGAAACCCACCTTGAAGCCGTTGGTGTAATACCGGTCGCTCCCGGCCCATTTGTCGTTATCGATGAAGATCTGGATCTCGGCGCCGCGCTCACCGCGCATCCACTGCGCCGCATGCGCGGTCGTGCCCGCCACCGCGAGCGCGAGCGCAAAGGCAACCGCCATCCACATCGGCCGATTCATACCGCGATACTATTCGAACCCGTCAGCCGCACGGTATCCCCGGTTTTGCCTGTTCAGGAGCACGTTCGCACATGAGACCCACGGCCGCACTCCGCGAGATCATCGCCCGCCCGGGCTGCACCCTCGCCGTATCGGCGCACGACCCGCTGCTCGCGCGCCTCGTGGAGCAGGCGGGCTTCGAGGTGATCGGGCTTTCCGGCAACGCTGTTGCAGCCTCTTACCTGGGCCTCCCCGACATGGGCTTTCTCAACCTGTCGGACATGGTGAACGTCGCGCGTCGCATCTCGGGGGCGGTGAGCATTCCCGTGCTGGTCGACGCCGATACGGGCTACGGCAACGCGATGGCGGTGCAGCGCACCGTGCGCGAGCTGGAGCAGGCGGGTGTCGCCGGCATCATCATCGAGGACCAGATCGACTACAAGAAATGCGGAATGATCAAGACGGCGCACCCGGTCGTGCCCGCCGAAGAGCACGCGGCGAAGATCCGCGCGGCGTGCATGGCGCGCAGCGACGCGGATTTCGTGATCTGCGCGCGCACCGATGCGGCGGCCGATCACGGTCTGGACGAGGCGATCCGCCGCGCTTTTCTCTACGTCGAAGCCGGCGCGGACATGCTCGACGTGGAAGTCGTCGGTACGCCGGAGGAGGTCGAGAGCATCCGTCGCGCGCGGCTGCCGGTGCCGCTCAAGGGCAGCATGGACGAAGGCAAGAAGCTCTGGCTCAACCCGCTCCCGATGCTCGCCGACGCGGGTTACAAGCTCGCGTCATACCCGGGCCTCGTGCGCTACACCGTCGTGCGCTCGGTGCGCGAAGCGCTCGCGCATCTGAAGCAGCACGGCTCCAGCGCGGGCTTCGAGCACCGCATGGCGACGGTGGAAGAATATTTCTCGGCCGTGGACATCGAGCGCTACCTCGCGATGGAGCGCGAGATACTCGCTAAGTGACCTGGGCTGCGGCGCGCTCCGCGCGCGGCGGCGCGGGCGAGAAGTAGCTCGCCGCGAGGATCAGCAGCGCGACACCGATCAACGACAGCGTCCACGTGACGGTGCCCTTGTTGACGACGTCGATCAGCATGAACTTCGCACCGACGATCCCCAGCAGCGCGAAGCCGAGGAACCAGCGCTGGCGCATGACTTTGCGACTCGCGCTGATCATCAGCGTGAGCGCGATCGCGGTCCACGCGAGCGAGAGGATGCTCTGCGCTGCTCCGGACGAGAGCAGCGCGGCCGCCTCGAACGGGACGCCGGCCCAGTGATGCGCGAGCCGCATCGCCATCGCCGAGAGCCAGATGAAGGCCAGCGCGCCCGGCACCATCTGCGCCAGTGCCGCGAGCTGGTGTTGCTCGAGCGATCTCATGCGGGCAAACCACGCAACGAGCGCGGCGATGACGGCGATTTGCGCGATGTCGAAAAAGCTGGCGATCGGCAGGTAAGGTAGTCCTGTGCCGCCGCCCGCATGGCTGAGGTTCGCCGCGAGCGCTGCCAATCCCGCGACCGCCAGCAGCATGGGTGCGGCTGTAAACAGGTAAGGCTTTCGTTGTGCCGAAAGCGGCCACACGTCGTGCCGGTCGAGGTGCAGCACTGCGAACACCGCTGCGGTCGGCACGAGCTGCCACGCGATGAGCCGCCAGAGCGATACGTGCGGTGCGAGCTCGCGCGCGATCCACAGCGCTTCGCGCAGCACGACGGCCGAGAGCACGAGCACGGCATAAACGTGCGCCGCCCGCAGCAGTGCGGTCGCGTTCGCGCGCTCGTTGCGCTTCAGGCACAGGTACAGCGTCACGAACGCGGCGGGCAGCGCGAACAACATGGTGTCGTGCAGCGCATGCCGCCGGCCGTCTCCATACCACGCTTCATCGTACAGGCCCGGCAGCACCGCGACCGCTGCGAGCGCGAGCGCCGCATAGCGCGCGGCGTTCCACGCGAGGCCGATTGCGAACGCCGTCAGTGCCCACGCCGTGACGACGAGCACGCCCACGTACAGCGCCATCTCGTGACGCGGCGGGGCGAATTTGTCGATATCGGCGAAGTTCGCGGCGAGCCACCACCCGAGCGCCCACAGCCCCGACAGCACCGCGAAGGCATCGCGGTTCGGCTTGGACAGCCACTGCGCGTCCGCACTCTTGCGCGTGAGCCACGCCGTCGTTGCGCCGCACGCGGCGATCACGGCGCAGCCGACATACATCGCGTTCAGCACGGCCAGCGCGGCCCCCGCATGCGGCTCGTTCAGGAAATAGACGCCGGCTGCAAGCTGGAGCAGGAGCCCTGCGGCGTACGGCAGCACGGTGCGCTGGGACACGCCGTACCACACGAGCACGAGCCCCTCGATCGCCCAGAACGCGCTCGTCACCTCCGCGCCGAACGCGAGCGGGACGGCGATCGTGAAGAAGCCGACCGCGATCGCCCCATGCGCCATGCGCAAACCCGCTCCTTCCGAGGCACCGCGCATGAAGAGCAGTCCCGCCAAACCCGCGTAATACGCGCCCGCACCCACCGCGCTCCACGCCAGCGCGACGCGCGCAAAGCCCGCCTGCTCCATCAGCCACTGCTGCGCGATGGCGGCGGCGACCGGCGTGCCGAATACGAGCGCGTGCCGCGACCATCGAGCATCGGGCGGGCGTTTGCGCACGAGCGCAGCCAGCGGCGCGAGCGAGAAGAGGATCGTGAAGAGAATCAGGAACGCTTCGGTGCTCGCGAAGAGCGCCGGCGTGAACCGCTGCGATCCCC
>Ga0196978_1000592_pt1 | contig 17968 bp, 10 predicted proteins | sample S3v_2013CmetaG_FD_155491 | JGI IMG/M metagenome (GOLD analysis project Ga0196978, IMG submission 155491) | Soil microbial communities from Anza Borrego desert, Southern California, United States - S3+v_20-13C | ecosystem: Environmental > Terrestrial > Soil > Desert | place: USA: California... | reverse complement strand
GAGCCGTACTCTTCGATCACGATCGCGTAGATAAAATCCGAATACGGGTGCGGCAGGAAATTGCGCTGCGTGCTGTGGCCGATGCCTTTGCCGATCACGCCGCCGGTAGCGATGGCGATCTTCGACTGATCGGCCTGGAAACTTTTATTCGGATCTTTTTTCTCTTCGCCGACGACGAATTCCACCACGCGGCTTTTCCAGGTGTCGACGCGCTTGATCGTGCCGGGGAGCAGCAGGCCGTAAGCCATCAGCAGCGAGAAGGCCCCGACCGCGAGCCCGCAGGATTGCGCGATGAATTTGAATTTCACCCGGCCGATGAACATGATGATGAGGCAAGTGCAGAACAGCAGCGCCGCGGTGGAAAAGTTGGCGGGAAGAATGAGCCCGCAGATCACGAACACGGGCAGCATCACGTGAATGAGCACCGATTTAAAATTGTCGAGCTCGCCTTGCTTCACGACGAGGATACGCGCGACGTACATGATGAGCGCGAGCTTCGCGAAGTCGGAAGTCTGGAAGGTGAGGTCGGTGCCGGGGATCGCGATCCAGCGCTTGGCTTCGTTCAGGTCGGCGCCTTTCAGCAAGGTGTATAGCAGCAGCGGAACGGAAAGCAGCAGCGCGATCTGCGAGATGCGCGAGAAGTAGGTGAACTTGACGCGGTGCGTGAGCCACATCAGGAAAAATCCGAGCACGATGATCTTGCCGTGCTTGAACAAATAATATTCCGTGTCGCCCGAGTGATGCTTGTAGGCCAGCGTCACGACCGAGCTGTACACCGCCAGCAGCGAGAGCAGCGAAAGCAGCAGCACGATCATCCAGATGACCCGGTCGCCCTTGAAGAAGCTGAAGATGTTCATGACCGTGGTTTTCTCTTTATAACGCCGTTTAATTTTCTTTCTTGCGGATCATCACCGTCCGCTGCGGTTTACGGATGCTGCTGCTTGTCCAGCTCCTGCACGAATTTGCGGAACAGGTCGCCGCGGTTCTTGTAATTGTCGAACACGTCGTAGCTCGGGCAGCAGGGCGCGAAGAGCACCGTGTCGCCTTCGTACGCGTACGAGCGCGCGATCTGCACGGCTTCGCGCAGGTTGGCGGCTTCGCAGATCAGCCCGTCGGTGCAGGGCTGGAACACTTTAAAATATTTTTCGCGCGGCGTGCCCATGAAGATGATCGCCTTCACTTTTTCTTTGATCAGCCCGGAGAGCTTTTCGTATTCCGTGCCGCGGTCGATGCCGCCCAGGATGAGCAGCACGGGACCTTCGACGCTCTTCAACGCTTCCCAGGTCACCTCTACCGAAGTGGCCATGGAATGATTGATCCAGAGCGCGCCGTTGTACTCGCTCACCGGCTCCATCCAGTGCTCGTCGTGCTTCTGCTGCCTGCGCGCGTTCGCCAGCTTTTCGAAGATCGACGCTTCTTTTTTCGTGCTCGATTTTTTCATCGGCTGCTGATTTAAATTCCAAATTTGAAATCCCAAATCCCGAACGAACCGGCCAAAATGCGGATCCGGAATTTGGTTCTTTGAACTTTCACTTTGGCATTCTAAAGTGCGCGCACCGCGTTTTTGAACTGGCGGCCGCGGTCTTCATAATTTTCGAACAGGTCGAAGCTGGCGCAGGCGGGCGAGAGCAGCACCGTGTCGCCTTTTTTCGCGAGCCGGTACGCCGCGTTCACGGCATCCTGCGCGGAGGCCGTCTCGGTGATCGTCTCCACCTTGTCGCCGAACGCTTTGATGATCTTCTTGTTGTCGGTGCCCAGGCAGACGATGGCGCGCACCTTGCTTTTCACCAGCTCGAACAGCGCGCTGTAATCGTTGCCCTTGTCCACGCCGCCGACGATCCACACCACGGGCGTCTCCATGCTTTCGAGCGCGTACCAGGCCGCGTTCACGTTCGTGCCTTTCGAATCGTTGATGAACGACACGTTGTTGACGCGGGCCACGAACTCCAGGCGATGCTCTACGTTCTGGAAATCGGAGAGGCTTTCGCGCACCACCTCCTTGCGGACTTCGGCGAGACGGGCGGCCACGCCGGAAGCCATGCTGTTGTAGATGTTGTGCTTGCCTTGCAGTGCGAGTTCTTCGATGGTCATAGACAGTTGGTTATTATTTACGTTAATAATGATTTCATTTTCATTCAGCCAGGCGCCGTCTCCTTTCACTTCCTCTTTGATCGAGAAAGGAAATAGCCTTGCCGTGATCGTTTTCCGCCGCAGCGTTTCCATCGTCGTCTCGTCGTCGAGGCAGTAGATGAAAGCGTCGCCCGGGCGCTGGTTGTTCGTGATGCGGAACTTCGAATCCGCATAGTTCTCCAGCTTGTATTCGTAGCGATCGAGATGATCCGGCGTAATGTTGAGCAGGATCGCCACGTCGGCGCGGAACTCGTACATGTCGTCGAGCTGAAAGCTGCTCAGCTCGAGCACGTACCAGTCGAAGTCGTTCTCCGCTACCTGCAGCGCGAAGCTTTGCCCCACGTTTCCCGCCAGTCCCACTTTGTATCCCGCTTTCTGCAGGATGTGGTAGGTGAGCATCGTGGTGGTTGTTTTCCCGTTGCTGCCGGTGATGCAGATCTTCTTCGCATCCGTGTAGCGCGCGGCGAACTCGATCTCGGAGATCACCGGCGTGCCCTGCGCGCGCAGCTTTTTGATCAGCTCCGCTTTTCCGGGAATGCCGGGGCTCTTGATCACCTCGTCAGCGTTGAGAATTTTTTCTTCCGAATGCTTCTCCTCTTCCCACTCGATCGCATGTTGTGAAAGAACGTCCTTGTACTTCTCCTTGATCTTCGACTTGTCGGAGACGAAGACCGCGAATCCTTTTTTTTTCGCCAGCACTGCCGCACCTGTCCCGCTCTCTCCCGCTCCCAGTATCGCGATGCGTTTCATGCTCACACTTTTTTTAACGCAGCTTCAGCGTCGCGATCGCCAGCGCGCCCAGCATGATGCCCACGATCCAGAAGCGCGACACGATCTTCGATTCGTGCAGGCCTTTCTTCTGGTAATGGTGATGCAAGGGCGACATGAGGAACAGGCGATGCGCGCGCGCGTAATCGATGCCGAATTTTCTTTTCCGGTATTTGAACACCGCCACCTGCAGCACGACCGAAAGATTTTCCACCAGGAAAATGCCGCAGATGATGGGGATCAAAAGCTCTTTGCGAATGGCGATGGCGAACACCGCGATGATGCCGCCCAGCGCGAGGCTGCCGGTATCGCCCATGAACACCTGCGCGGGGAACGAGTTGTACCAGAGAAAACCGATGCAGGCGCCGATGAACGCGGCCATGAAGATCACGAGCTCGCCGGAGTTCGGGATGTACATGATGTTCAGGTAATCGGCGAAAATGGTGTTGCCCGAAACGTACGCGAGAATGCCCAGCACCGTTCCGATGATCGCTGACGTTCCCGCCGCCAACCCGTCGATGCCGTCCGTCACGTTCGCGCCGTTCGACACGGCGGTGACGATAAAAATGACGATCGGGATGAACACGAGCCAGGCCCAGTCTTTCGCCTTGTCGCCGAGGAAGCCGAGAATGCTCGAATAGTCGAACTCGTTGTTCTTCACGAAAGGAATTGTCGTCTTCAGCGATTGCGTAGTCTCTTTCGCGTACTGCGGCATCTGCGTTTGCTCCTGCCCGCCGACGGTGGAACTCACGATACGTTCCTTCACCACCACTTCACCGTTCCAGAACAACGTCGCGCCGACGATCAGGCCCACGCCCACCTGCCCTAATACTTTGAATTTTCCGTGCAGGCCTTTCTTGTCTTTCTTGAACACTTTGATGTAATCGTCGAGGAAACCGATCAGCCCGAGGAACACGGTGGTGATCAGCATCAGGATGATGTACACATTGTGCAGCTGCGCGAAAAGCAGCGTGGGGATCAAAATCGCGGAGAGGATGATGAGCCCGCCCATCGTCGGCGTTCCCTGCTTCTCGAGCTGCCCGTGCAAGCCGAGATCGCGCACGGTCTCGCCCACCTGCTTGCGCTGCAGCATGCGGATGAGCCGCTTGCCGAAGAGCACGGTGATGACGAGCGAGAGAATGAGCGCGAGGGCGGCGCGCGTCGAGATATACTGGAACGCGCCGGCCCCGGGGAAATCGATCTCCGGCCTGTCGAGATATCTGAAGAGGTAATAGAACATTTCTTACTCGCTGATTTGTTTCAAATTTTCTTTCAGGATCGCCATGTCGTCGAAGGGCTGCTTCACGCCTTTGATCTCCTGGTATTTCTCGTGTCCTTTTCCCGCCAGCAGGATGATGTCGCCGGGCTGGGCCAGCGCGCAGGCGGTGCGGATGGCTTCGCGGCGATCGGTGATGGCGAGCACTTTTTTGAAATGCTGTCCTTCCACGCCCGCTTTCATCTGTTCGATGATCGCATCCGGATCTTCGCTGCGCGGGTTGTCCGACGTGAGGATCACTTTGTCGCTGCCCTCGCAGGCGATCTTCGCCATGATCGGGCGCTTGGCCGCATCGCGGTCGCCGCCGCAGCCCACGAGCGTGATCACTTTTTCATTGCCCGTGCGGATGTCCTTGATCGTCTTCAGCACGTTGAGCAGCGCGTCGGGCGTGTGCGCGTAATCGACGATGCCGGTGATGCCGTTGCCGGTGCGCACGTATTGAAAGCGGCCTTCGACGGCGTTGAGCGTGCTCAGCGTGGTCAGCACGTTGATCTTGTCCTGCCCCAGCAGCACGCCCGCGGCGTAAACGCCGAGCGCATTGTACGCGTTGAAGCTGCCGATGAGCTTCGTCCACACTTCCACGCCGTCGATGTTCAGCAGGAGACCGGTGAACTGGTTCTCCACGATGCGGCATTTGAAATCGGCCATGGCGCGGAGCGAGAATGTTTTCTTCTGCGCCTTCGTGTTCTGCAGCATCACCAACCCGTTCGCGTCATCACGGTTGACCAGCGCGAAAGCGTCGCCGGGCAGCTGATCGAAAAATGTTTTTTTCGCCTTGATGTACTCGTCGAACGTTTTGTGGTAATCGAGATGATCGTGCGTGATGTTGGTGAACACGCCGCCCGCGAACTGCAGCCCGGTGACGCGGTGCTGCACGATGGCGTGCGAGCTCACTTCCATGAAGCAGTACTTGCAGCCGGCGTCCACCATCCGGCGCAGCAGGCTGTTCAGCTCCACCGCGTCGGGCGTGGTGTGCGTGGCGGGAATCTCTTCCGCGTTGATCATGTTGCGCACCGTGGTCAGCATGCCGGCCTTCGCGCCCAGCGTGCGGAACAAATGGAAGAGCAAGGTGACCGTCGTCGTTTTCCCGTTCGTGCCGGTGACGCCGATGAGCTTCAGCTGCGCGGAGGGATTGTCGTAGAAATTCGCGGCGATGACGCCGAGCGAGGCGGCGCTGTCGGAAACTTTGATGTAGGCCACGCGTTCGTTCATGTTCGAGGGAAACTCCTCGCACACCACGGCGACCGCGCCGAGACCGATCGCTTTGTCGATGAACAAATGACCGTCGGACTGCGTGCCGCGCACGGCAACGAACAGCGCGTCCTTCCCGGCTTTGCGCGAATCGAAGCACACCGAGGCGATGGCCACGTTGGTGGAACCTGCGACTTCGAGCAGGCCTGCTTTGTACAATATGTCGCGCAACAGCTTCATGATGCGAGCTCGAGAATGATCTCCGTTCCTTTTGAAAATTTCGTTCCTGCGGGCAGCGATTGTTTGACTACCGCGCCGCTGCCGCGCACTTTCACGCGCAGACCTTTGTTCTCCAGCAGGTACAGCGCGTCGGCGGCCGTCATGCCGGTGAGGTCGGGCATTTGGTCTTTGTCTAAAGCCTGCTCCACGTTCGCGGGCGCGGCGACGATCTTCGCGGCGTTGGGCTGCGCGCTGATCCAGGCGGCGCTCATGGATTCGTTCTCTACAGGCAGCTTCAGCTTTTTCGCGGCGGCGAGCGTGGGCGTTATCGCGCCTTTCTTGATCGCGGGCAGCGCGCCGAGCAGCTTGTCGCCTCCTGCGTTCACCGGCGCGTGGATGTCGAGGTTGGTCGAGTACACGCGGTCGGCGATCTGCTTGAAAATCGGACCGGCGACTTGCCCGCCGTAATACGCATTGTTAGAAGGCGCGTTCACGATCACGATGCAGGTGTACTTCGGCTGCTCGGCGGGGAAATAGCCGACGAAGGAAGCCTGGTAGGTCACGCCTTCTTTCCCTTTGTAGCCGGCGCCTTTGTTCGCGACCTGCGCGGTGCCCGTTTTCCCGGCGATGCTGTACACGGAATTCTTCAGCTTCTCGGCCGTGCCGTACTGCACCACGCCTTCCAGCAATTTTTTCGCTTTCTCGATCGTCTCCGGCTTCGCGATCTGCTCGTCGATGATCTCGGGCTGGTAGGTTTTCACCGTTTGTCCTTTTTGCCTGATCTCTTTCACGAACATGGGTTTCACCATCCTGCCGTTGTTCGCTACCGCGTTATAAAGCGTGAGCGTGTGCAGCGGCGTGACCAGCGATTCGTAGCCGATAGAGATCCAGGGCAGCGAAACGCCCGACCAGTCTTTTTCTTTCGGATCCTTAATGCGCGGTTTTCCCGCGCCGGGGATCGCGAGGCCGAGCGGCTCGTGCAGGTGCAGGCGGCGCAGGCCGTCGGTGAATTTTTTCGGGTCCTTGCTGTAGGCTTTCGTGATGAGCTTGGACACGCCGACGTTGGACGATTCCCAGAACGTTTCTTCCGCGTTAACGTCGTTCTTCTTCGGCGCATGCGAATCTTTCATGATACGGTCGTAAAAAACGTGCTGCCCGTTCTCGAGGTTGACGCGTGTATCGAGATCGAGCATGCCGTCGTCCAGCGCCACCAGCATCGAGGCCAGCTTGAACGTGGAGCCGGGCTCGCGCGCGTCGCCGATCGCGTAGTTGTATTCCTCGTCGTATTTGAACGAATCTTTTTCCGCGCGCGTGAGGTTGGCGATGGCGCGGATCTCGCCGGTCTGCACTTCCATCAGCACCACGCAGCCGTATTTCGCATTGTGCTCGATGAGCGAGTTGAGCAGCGCGTTCTCCGCCACGTCCTGGATGTTAATGTCGATCGTGGTGACGACGTCTTTTCCGTTTTGCGGCTCCACTTCGTTGTCGTTGTTCACCGGCATCCACACGCCGCCGGCGATCTTGCGCATGAGGCGTTTCCCGCTGATGCCCGTGAGCACGCTGTCGAACGCGCCTTCGAGGCCGATCGGTTTTGCGGAGTCGCGCACGTAGCCGATGGTGCGCGCGGCCAGCATGCGGAAGGGACGCTCGCGCTTGTTCGTCTGCATCCAGATCAACCCGCCTTTGTAGCGGCCGAGGCGGAAGAGCGGCAGCTTTTTGATCTCCTGCAATTGCTGGTGCGAAACGCCTTTGGCCAGCAGCGTGTAGCGGCCCATCGTATCGCGGCAGTTCAGGATGCGGCGCTCGTACTCGCGCGCGGATTTTTCTTTCAGCAGGGCCGCGAGCCCTTTCGCCATCGCTTCGACGCTGTCGCGGAATTCAGCATCGTCGAAAAACGAGTTGGCGAGCGGATCGATGCCGATGTCGTAATAGGGAACGGAAGTGGCGAGCAGGCTGCCGTCGGCCGCGAAGATGTTGCCGCGCACGGCTTCCACGTCCACCGCCTTCAGCGTGAAATTCTCCGCTTCCGCTTTCCACCTTTCGCCCTGCACCGCCTGGATGTAGATCACCCGGGCCACCACCGCTACTGCAAAGAGCAGGATGATCGCATACACTGCGTACACGCGCCTGAGGATGTCTTTTTTCTCTTCCATTTTATTTACGGCTGCGGCGTCGCAGCGGCTTGTTCGGTTTTTGTTCCCGGTAAGCTGATCTTCTTCGGCGGCTCCAGCGACTCCTTGATGCCGATGCCGGCGGCGCGGCGCGCCACTTCGGATTGCTTGCTCACGAACATGAGGTCGGATTTCGACACGATGTATTCGGAGCGCAGCTCTTTGAGCTTGTTCTGCAGCGCGTTCAGGCGGCGGATCTGCTCTTCGGCGTAGTAGCCGTTGGCGATGTAGCAGAGGGCGAGGAAGGTGAGGAAGAAGACGAACGGTAAATTGCGGAGGAAGCCTTCGCGGGAGAGGAAGCTCCCGCTCATCACAGAGCCGACGGTGCGGGTGACGAGGTTACCGCCTTTCGACGGGCCTTTCACTTTTTTCTTTTCTTCTTGCGGCTTCTCCTTAATCGTGTTTTTCGTCATACTCTTTATCGGGCTTTTGCGCGATACGCAGCTTTGCGCTTCTCGCCCTGTTGTTCTCTTGTATCTCGTCCTCCTGCGGGAGGATCGGTTTTTTGTTCACCGGCTCGAGCGGCCTGAGCAGGTTGCCGTAAAAATCTTTCTCCGCATCGCCGCCGAATTTTCCTTTCTGCATGAAGTGTTTCACCAGCCTGTCTTCGAGCGAGTGGTACGAGATCACCACCAACCGTCCTCCCGGCTTCAGCACTTCGGCGGCCTGCTCGAGCATCTCTTTCAGCGCGTCGAGCTCGGCGTTCACTTCGATGCGCAGGGCCTGGAACACTTGCGCGAGGTACTGGTTCTCCTTCCCTTTCCGCACGCAGGGCGCGATCGCTTCTTTCAGATCGGCGATCGTGCGCAGCGGTTTTTCTTTTCTCGCGCTCACGATCGTTTTCGCCAGGCGTCCTGCGTTCTCCACTTCGCCGTAGAAGCCGAACATGTTCTTCAGCTCTTTTTCCTCCGCGGTGTTCAGCACGTCAGCGGCGCTGCGCCTGGCATTCCTGTCCATCCGCATGTCGAGCGGGCCTTCGAAGCGCGTGGAGAAACCTCTTTCCGCCGTGTCGAACTGGTGCGATGAAACACCGAGATCGGCGAGGATGCCGTCGACGGGGATGGCGTTGTAGAGCTTCAGAAAATTCCTGAGGTATCTGAAGTTCTGCCGCACCAGCGTGAAGCGCGGATCGCCCGGCGCGTTGGCCGCCGCGTCCTCGTCCTGGTCGAATGCGAAGAGCTTACCGTTCTCGCCTAACTTTTCGAGGATCGCTTTCGCATGACCGCCGCCGCCGAAGGTGACATCCACGTATGTGCCGTTCGCACGGATGTTCAGGCCTTCCAAACAGTCTTTTAAAAGAACGGGCTTATGGTAGCTCGACATCGTCCTGCTTGTTGCCCATGCTACCCATCACTTCTTCCGCCAGCGCGCCGAAGTCGATGTTCGGATCGTTGATCGTCTGCTCGTACTTGTCCTTGTCCCAGATCTCGATCATGTTCACCGCCGCCGACATCACGATGTTCTTGCTGATGCCCGCGAACGTCATCAGGTCTTTCGGCAGCAGGATGCGCCCGCTGCTGTCGAGCTCGACGGGCTTCACGCCGGCGTTGAACATGCGGATGAAGTCGACGTTTTTCTTTTTGAAGCGGTTGAGCTTGTTCACGTCTTTCACCAGGCTGTTCCATTCTTCCATCGAGTAGAGCTCGAGGCATTTCTGGAACACGCTTCGCTTCACGACGAAACCTTTTTCAAGAATGGCCTGCAGCTGCTTTTTGAAGGCAGCAGGAAGCAGAAGGCGACCCTTCGCATCCACGTTGCATTCATATACGCCGATCAGGCTTTGCATGAAAAGTTTTCCTCGTTTGGGAGGTAAAAGTAGACAAGAATTCCCACTATTTTCCACTTTTTCCCACTTTTGTTGATAACTTTTGCCGGCTGAATTTTTTTCGCGGAAAAAATGTGCGATGTTTTTTCGCTGCAATGCAGTGATATCAATGCTTCCAGCCGTTTTTAAAAAACGCGGGGCGAGGATCGTGAAGCGGTGGGAGAAAATCCCGGGCGGGCGATGAAGGCGAAGCGCAGCGAATTTTCGAGAGCGGTGAATTTTTTCTCCCGGAAACGCTGAAAGCCTTTATTCATAAGCGATACGGCGAATCCGGAACGCCTTTTCAAAAAATGAGAAAGGTGTTCGTTTGAGGGCCAGTGGAGGAAAGTGGGAAGACTGGAAAAAGGGCTTGATTGCGTAAGAAAAACGCGGGCGGGACAAGCGCATGAAAAACAGCAAGCGCGTTGACTGCATCCTCTTTCCCCGTTGCGCGATGACGCTCAGCGAGCGAACTGTGCGAACTAATTATCTTTAGCGCGGATGAGCGAAGAGAAATTCCTCGACGTCGAGAAGATCATCGCCAGCAAAAACCCGAAGCTGCTGAAATGGCTGCCGGGATTCGTGCTGCGCTGGATCAAGCGCGTGCTGCACGAGAAGGACGTGAACGATTTCATGCGCATGCACGGCCATTTGCGCAACCAGGAGTTCATCGACAAGGTGATCTCCGAGTTCAACGTGGAGATCATCGTGAAAGGTTTGGAAAATATTCCTGCGGACGGCGGCTTCATCCTCGCCTCCAACCACCCGCTGGGCGGCTTCGACGGGCTGGCGCTGATGCAGGCGGTAAGCCACAAGCGCAAGGACATCCGTTTTCTCGTGAACGATATTCTCCTCTGGTTCGGAACGATGGACGATCTCTTCGTGCCGGTGAACAAGCACGGTACGCAGAGCGGCGCGGACAAGATCGAGGAAGCGTATGCGTCGCAGCATGCCGTCCTGATCTTCCCCGCGGGATTGGTTTCGCGCAAACAGGAAGGCGGCATCAGCGATCTCGAATGGAAAAAAAGCTTCATCACGAAAGCGGTGCAGCACAAAAAGAACATCGTGCCGGCGTACATCGAAGGACGCAACTCGAAATTCTTTTACAGTCTCGCGCTGTGGCGGAAGCGGCTCGGCATCAAGGCGAACATCGAGATGTTCTGGCTGATGGACGAGATGTACAAGCAGCGCAATAAAACAATAACCATTACCTTTGGCCGACCCATCCCTTACGAAACGTTCGACAAGCGCCGCAGTCCGCGCGACTGGGCGCAGGAGCTCAAACGCTACGTATACGAAATGCGCTCGGGGAACACGGCCCCGTTCGAAGTGAAAACAGGATCTGCAGCCAGCGAATGAACAACGCTTCCATGGTCCCCAAACCCATCATACCGCCCGTCGACCGGGCTTTGCTGCAAGCTGAGCTGAACGAAAAAACGTTCGTGCGCAAAACGAACAACGGCAACAACGAGCTCTACATCGTCAACAACCGCAACGCGCCGAACACCGTGCGCGAGATCGGGCGGCTGCGCGAGCTGACGTTCCGCAACGCCGGCGGCGGCACGGGCCTGGACTGCGACCTCGACGAGTTCGATATCGGCGAGCATCAATATTACCAATTGATCGTGTGGAGCCCGGAAGACAAAGAGCTCGTGGGCGGCTACCGTTTCATGAAGTGCGCCGAAGCCAGATTAGCAAACGGAACGTACGCGCTTTCGACCACGCACTATTTTCGTTTCAGCGAAGATTTCAGGAACAACTATCTCCCCTACACGATCGAGCTCGGCCGTTCATTTATTCAGACAGAATATCAAAGCAGCCGCAAAGGCCTTTTTTCGCTCGACAATTTGTGGGACGGCTTGGGCGCGCTGATCGTGGACAATCCCGAGATCAAATATTTTTTCGGGAAGGTGACGATGTACAAGGATTTCAACCAGGAGGCGCGGGATCTGATCCTGCATTTCATGCAGCATTATTTCCCCGATCCGGAGCGGCTGGCTTATCCGTTCAAGCCGCAGCTGATCACGCATGATATTTCGGATTTTGAAAAAGAGCTGGACGGGAAGCCTTACAAAGAGGGTCATCTTATTCTGAACCGGCGGGTGCGTGCGTTGGGGGAGAATATTCCGCCGTTGATTAATTCATACATGAATTTGAGTGCTACGATGCGCACGTTCGGTACTGCGCCGAATGATGATTTTGGGGATGTGGAGGAGACGGGGATTATGGTTACTATCTCTGATATTTATCCTACGAAGAAGGAGCGGCATCTCAATTCTTACTTGGAGAAGAAGAAATAATCTGCGTCATAGCTATGTGATATTTTATCCGGCGAAGGAGGAGCGGTATCTGAATTCCTACCTGAAGCTGAAGAAATAAACTGCATCATAGCTATGTGAACATTTTATCCGACCAAGCAGGAGCGATATATTAAATTTTAAAGTAGCCCATAATTTCAATAAACCAGCACGAGTATCGGGTACTCCGATAACGTGCTGGTTTTGTTTACAGTTTACAACAAGATAAAATAACCAATGCTTTTAGCCCCGTTAGCTGCTCCCCCGGGTGAAAGACGTGGAGATCCTTCTGGTACTCTGCGACTATTCGGTGATGGCCCTCTATAAAGTTCCCAATCATTTATCATTTCTGGCGTCACAACAGGTGCATCACTCAAAGGTCTCCGAGGCTGAAAATCTTCATATCTCCATGCCCTCACAACGGGAACAGGCACTGGTTTTTTAGCAGGAGCTACAACAGGTTGTCTAACAGGGAATCTTTTCTTTTCGTCATCCTTAGAAACAGTAACTACATTAAATGTTCCGCCTACTGGTATTTTGGCATAAACCCCGCTTAACTGGCCTCCCTGTGTCCATTGTTCCGAAAGAGGGACAGTCATAGTTGCTGAACCGTAAGTTGTACTTTCCCAAGTTGAAGCATATGGGAACTCATCGCATGAAGGCGGTGTACCACTGCAATTGGCGGCTCTATTTGCAGTTGCTATATCTTTATTCTGCACGCCCATATATTCCAGCACTTTATACTCGGGGTGTATCAATAGTTGAGTAACCGTAAAGGAATATATGACCGGAGTTTGGCTTTGCCTTACAAAATGCGTCGGAGTTAACGCGATATAACTTCCTATTTTAAGATTGTTAGCTGCCTGCTGATTGTATGCCATCAAATTTTTTGATGGAACCCCGGTTTTTTGACCTATTTCCCAATAGGTGTCTCCGCTTTCAACTTCCCAATACCAAGCGTCATTATATTTAACAGAATCTGCTCCAGTAGGATCTGTACACCAAATCGGATTATTTGCGAAGGCAGCATATGGACTTTCATGCCTTTTGGCAATGGGATCATTATTCCATCTTCTTCCTAATCTTCCATCATACTGCCAATGCTCGGCTGTGTAACTATTTCCATTACCTGATATATCATTATCCTTCTCCTGACTATTAAATCCATACCTGTAATTCGGCGAATTCATCACCCGCTTCGGCATCTCACTTCCAAACGCATAATAATTGTAATATGCATCCGCCGTCGCCGAATAATTACCTGGCAAATTCGTAATGGGATTGATCACCGATTGCTTCACGTCAGTCAATACCACACGCACATTGTATAAGTGATCTTTCAACTCATAACGCTTGTTGTTCAGCTCGCGCGTATAAACCCCGTTCGCGCACTCGGCGCTCAAACGGATGAGATGACGCTGCACCGGCAATCCGCTCGTGAACCACCTGCCCGGCGTGCTCAGCGTGCTTGATCCCGGCGTTCCTTCGGGCGTAGTGATTTCCGTACAGAACATCGAGAGGTTCGTGCTCATGTACATCTTTCCATTGTTGCCGCGGCGGATATCTCCGGAGTTAGCGATGCTTACCGGGCTCGATGAATTGATGCCGACGTTGTAGCGGTGCAGCGTATGCGTTCCCATAAATCCGCGGATGTAGTAATACACGTACGTGCCGTTCTGCGTAAAGTCCAGGCTCTTGAGCGCTGTGAGGACGGGTGCGACGGAATTCGCTACGGCGCTGCTCAGCGTAGCATGATCGCTGCTCAGGTTGTAGGTGCGCAATTCGCCGCCGCCGGTATAGCCGCCGATGAAGGGGAAGACGACGCCTTTGTTGTTCGCTACAGTGAATTTCGTGGCGTCCTGGCTCACCTGCATTTCACCGTTTCCATAAATGTCGCCGCCCGAGAACGAAGCAAGCGGCGCCGTCGCGCTGATGCCTCCCGCTTCGATGAGGAAGCTCATGATGGAAGTGGTGCCGGTGGCCGTTTGCGCGCGCAGGTACAGGCGGCTCGGCGCTGCGCCCGACTGGTCGTCGATCAGGGCCATGCTGCGCCCGTACATCGGCGCGGAATCCAGGATGTTGTTCATCGAGATCACTTTTTTCTGCGCGATGTCGATGATGTGGTAATACGGAATTTTATCCGTGCCGACCGTGAAGAGGTAATACAGCTGCGAGCTGCCCGGGACCGGCATCAGCACCGACTGGCCGCGCGCATCGGCTTTGATGCCGTTGATGTTCTGCATCAGCAGGCCGAAGCGATCGTAGATCATCACTTTGTTCAGCATGCCGGTCCCGACGAGGCCGTACTCCTTCAGCACCTGGACGGAGATCACGGTATTGCCGCACTCATCGGCGATGCTCGCGGTGTTCACGCCCTGCGTGCCGAGCACCTGTGCGAACGGCGTTCCCGTGGATGCTGTGCCTGCCGTGTTCAGCGGCATGAGGCTGCTCCAGAACCAGAAGAATCCCGGGTGGGTGACCGGCGCGTGCATCAGCGGGTGCGCGCCGACGTGCTGCAGCGAAGTGCTCGGCGGCGCGGGCGTGCCGGGTGAATTGTAGTTGACGATGCGAATAAGAATATCATCCTTCCGCTGGCCCACGCGCGCGCTGCCGTAGATCGGCTGCTCTTTGAGTCCGTAGATCGCATTGTAGTTGCTTCCGCTTACAAGCTGGTTATCGCGCTCGTACACGGCCATCGTGTTGCCGTCGGCATCGAGCACATAATATGTCGTCGTGATCTTGTCGTCGCCGCCCGGAGCATCGTACGATTCTTTTCGCACGCGCCTGCCGAACGCGTCGTAGTAAAACTTGATCACGTCGCCGGTGGTTTTTGTCACCTGCTTCACTTTGCCGCGCGCGTTCCACTGGATGGAGCTGATATTTTCCTGCAGGTCGGCGGTGAGCTGGCCGAGGGCGTCGTACTGGTAATTGTTCGCCGCCTGGCCGGGATTGATGTCCGCTGTGTACACACCGAGGTTCGGATCGTTATCCGCCACTCTTGACAGCCTGTTGTCGGCAGCACCATTATAGTATTTATAGTTGAGGCTGTCCATTACCAGCTGACCGGTATGCCCGTGACGCAGCAACTGCGTGATGTTTCCGTTCGGATCATACTGGAATGTTTCATCGTACTCCGTCGTGTTGTTCCACGCGCCGCCGCCGTAGTAGCGGAAATCCGCCAGCTTGATGCGGTTCAAGGCATCATAGCGATAACGATTGCCGGTAAGCTGCTCGTAATTGTTCGTACCAACAACGTGACCGACGTGCGAGGTCCAGCTGCTGATGTTTCCGTTGTAGAGCGGATCGCCGGCCAGGTGATACGCATTCGACGCGTCGCTGTTATAAGGTGAAGCAACGGAGCTGTAGCTGCGTTTGAAATCATCGCCGTAATAACCAAGGATCATGCCCCAGATATCCGCCGCCGTATTCGGATTCGGCCCTGCGGTCACTCCGTCGCTTCCCGGATCATTAGACGCCACGAGACTTGAGTGGTTGATACCTTTCAGCCAGCCGTTGAGCGTGTATACGTGATCAAGGCCCTGTACTTTGTCTTCACCGATCGCAGCGCGGCGCAGCGGGCCGTGCTTGTAATAGCTATACGAAGCATCCTTATCCCAAATAATTCCGTCGATGCTTGTCTCAACAGTTTTAACACGCTTGTCCACGTCATACGTGTAGCGGTGGAAGAAGCGATCGGCCAGGTCTTCATTGTAACGCACTTTCAGCACGCTGCCGCTGAGCAGATCGTATTCGTACGCAATGTAGCTGCGGCCGATCTCCGGCTGTTCCTGGATCAGCCATTCGGCATTGCCGTGCGGATCGTAGCTGAAGTACGTATAAGCCTGATCGTTTGTCGTACCCAGATTGCCGTCATCATCCGTGTACGTGTAGCTGACACGATTCTGCAAATACCGCTGCGGCTTGTTGCCGAAGTAAACCACGTCCGGGTGGGGATCGGTGTAAACGGAGATCGTCTTTTCGTGTTCAGTGCCGGTCGAAGGATAAGCAAGCGGGTTCATATCGGTCGAAGTCGGTACAGTCGAGGAAGTATATTCTCCTGCTTCGACCATGCGCCCCAGCGGATCGTATTTTGTGTAAGAGTACAAGTTTGACGCCAACTGTTTCGCATTCTGCGAGACGCGCAACTGAACGATATCATTGTAATAAAAATCACTGATGCCGCCGTCGGGCGTACGTTGTTTAATCACATTCTTCAGCGATTTGAATTGGTACTCGCTCACGTGCGTATGCGCGGGATGCGTCATCCGGTTCGCCACGATCTGCACGCCCTTCGGGGGAACAGTTTTTACAAGATTGCCGGCGCGATCATAGTAATAAAGTGTATAGTGATAATAATTGAGCTCGTACATGAAGCTGAAATTATCCAGGATGCTCGCCGATTCCACGCAGTTGTCGTGGTAAGCCTTCTCCATTTTATCCTGGTGCAGCGCGATGATCTCGCCGACCTGCTGGCTGACCAAGCCTTGCAGGTAATCGCAGGTCTGCTCCGCGCAGGTAATGATGCGCACCGTGTCCTGCGCGGAATCCGGCAGGGTCAGCTCGATCCACTGCAGGCAAACGGCAGGACATTCCACTTCCTGTGCGCATTGCGAGCTGCACAGGATCACGTCCCAGAGCGCATTCGTATACGTCACGATATTATCGCCGTCGCCGTAGTTGACCGGATCGGAAGTATTCAGCTCGGGCAGCAGCTCGGGCAAACCTGAGGTCAGCGCGCTGGTATGCACCGGGTCGAAGCTGCCGGTGATCACGTAAGTGATCTCATTGGCGGCAAAATCATCGTCGAGCACATCACCGATCAGCTCCGTCGCCGAAGAAGAATAGGCCATACCGTTCGTGCCGGAAGAGATCGTCGTCAGGCTGGCGATGTTGACGTTGTTCGTATTGAAGAGGTAATGGATCTCGGGGCAGTTCGTCACGGCAAGCGATCCGTTCAGCACGAGATTGGGCGTGATGCCTGTTCTCGAGAGCGTGGACGTGAGGAAGGAATAAGTTCCCCCGGTTGCAGGCGCGGTCACGGTGAACGTATGCGTCAGTACGGTTCCCGCCGGGATCGGTGAAGTGGCATTCCATGTGTTCGTGAGCGATCCGCTTTCGAGCGCAAAGCCCGAGGCAGTCAGCACCGTTCCGGTATACGTAATGCTCCCGCTCGCCTGGGCCGTCAGCAGCTGGATGCGCACGGTCACGAGAATGTCGCCTGAATTGATCAGCTGGCGGAAATACGTCTGTTCGAAAATGGTATTGGCGTCGCTCGTCTTATCGGTCCTGTTCACGGTGTATCCCGTCGCAAATTCCGAGTCGATGTCCTTGTGCACGTACACCATCGGCAGCGCATTCATCGCGCTCAGGCAGCCGAAGGAGGAGCTGAAATCGTCTGCTGCATCGGCATAGTCCCAGTATTCACCTGCATCGCCGGCCGCTTCCTGCACATTGTCCAGCTGATCGTTCAGGTAAGCGACCAGCATGTTGGGAAATCCGCTGTTGTCTGCCGCCGTCGATTCGAAATTCTCCGGGCAGGTTTGATTGCTCTGAAGCTCGACGTCGTAGCTCCAGGTCATGGCCTGCAGCATGGCCTCCAGTTCCGCAGTAGTGCCGACGCTGAGGATCTTGGTGGGGTCGAGCGGGTCGGTGACGATCGTGAGGTCGCAGTTCTCGCGGCAAAGCTTCACAAGGTTCATCGCCTGGCAATGCACCTGGTCGATGGGAATCGTTCCGCCGGGCGTGCCGGTCCCGGGGAATTCATAACCTTCCACAGCAAAATTACCGGCGTGATATTCGTCCACCAGCGATTGCACAAAGCTGTCGTAGCGATCTTCGCAGCGCGCCTTGCAGGAATCCTCCATAGCTTCCGCCATCCCCTCGATATCAGCCGCGCTCAGCGGAGTGGCGGAAGGATCAACGCTCTGCGTGCAGAAATAAAATTCATTCCACTGATCCGGCGTGAACGCGCTGAATTGCGCAGGCGAGCAGGTGCAGGTCGGTACGCTCGGGCAGCAGAAAATATGCTCGCAATGCGCGTTGGCGCCCGCCGTGTAATTGAAGTATGCATACGCATGCGAAAGATAACCCGGGCTGCCGTGCGCAGTCGTGG
>Ga0196978_1000590_pt1 | contig 18014 bp, 20 predicted proteins | sample S3v_2013CmetaG_FD_155491 | JGI IMG/M metagenome (GOLD analysis project Ga0196978, IMG submission 155491) | Soil microbial communities from Anza Borrego desert, Southern California, United States - S3+v_20-13C | ecosystem: Environmental > Terrestrial > Soil > Desert | place: USA: California... | reverse complement strand
CACAGCGGCGCTCCCGTGATCGGCGTCTATGGCGGCCACGCTCGCAACCGCTCAGCCATCCACGGCGGACGAGGGACGCGAGACGTTTGGACAGGCGGCCACAAGGCCGCGGCCAAGACCGCGATGGGAATGCCGTGGGCCACCCTGGAAGAGGTCAGCGAGGCGATCCCGCCCACCTACACCCGCGTCATCGGGCGCCAACTCCGCGCGCACCTCGAACGCGAACACCGCACAGCCGCATAACCCCAAAGGCCCCCAATGACCACAGACACAGGCTCGGCCCAGAAGCACACAGAGCGCCTGCGCTGTCCGTCCTGCGGAGGGCTTATCTTCGCTGTGGTGGACGAGCGCAAACCTGACGGGCGCTTCGGCCCCGGACCCGACAGGCGCTGCGTCGAATGCAAGACGGTCGTTCCCGCCGCCCTCACGAAAGCCCTCGGAGGCGGCAATGGTTGAGCCTGGAATGACGAAGGAAGCGCTGCTCGCGTGGTTTGAGGACTTCGTGGGCGGCTACGACTGGGTTGGCACGGGCTCCGTCGCTGCGGGCCGCGAGGAAGAACGATCCGCCGCACCTTTTCTCGACGCCATCCGCATCATTCTCTCCGCTCCCACGCCAGCCGTGACAGACGAGCAGGTGGAGGCGATGGCGGAACTGATCGCGTGGCACGAGAAGGAAGCCGCCGACGCACTCGGATGCAAGCGCCGAGCGCGCGGGGGCCATGCCATCTGGCAACGGCAAGCAGACCATCACGCTCGCGCCGCCGAAACCCTGCGCGCCGCCCTCTCAGCCCTCCAAGCCCCTGGCGAAACACGGGTCATGCTGGACGAGAACGGCCACCCGCTATCGCTGGGAGAGGCGGCGGTGGCGCATGAATATCTCACCGCGAGGGGCGTTCCCTGGAAAGGCCTGTCGCTCATGGGCCGGATCGCAGTTGCCCTCCAAGCCCCTGCCGAGGGTGGGGGGGCGCCTATCGACATGGTGCTGTTCTGCCCGAAGTGCGGGATGCAGCACATTGACGAGGCCGATCCCTACGACATGACCTATGTCGAGGGTGGGCCGGGAGCATGGACCAACCCGCCCCACCGCTCGCACCTCTGCCACGGCTGCGGCTACATCTGGCGCCCGGCTGACGTTCCGACCAACGGCGTCGCGGCGATCAAGACGAAGGGCAAGAACGACAGTCCCGCCCTCCCCCCTGCTGAAGCCTCACGAGAGGGGTGGAGGCCGAGCGAAGAGGCGCTGATCGCGGGCGCCCAGGCGATGGACGCCAGCCCGTGCATGGACCCCCTCGGAGCCTTCGAGGACGGTGTGAAAGCCATGATCGCCGCTTCTCCCCCTCTACCGACTGGAGAAGGGTGATGGCTAAAGCCTTCCTCTCGCGCCGGGCGCTGGCGATCCTTAGGACGATGGTGGAGTGCGCCGACACGGCGCGGGGCCTGGACGACGACTACGAGCCGGAGATAACCCGCGAGGGACGGTCCTGCTGGTTCGGCATGGAGCGCATCCACACCCGCACCCTGGACGCCCTGCTCTACTGCATGGCGGTGTCCCGCACCGACGACAGCCGCGACGGCTATGAGCGCTTCACGCTCAACAGCACGGGCCGCCAGATCGCAGCGCGTCCGGCGCTGGCCGGTGAGGTGTTCGCCGCGCTCGGTGGCGGCCCGTTCACTGTCATTGACGGCCAAGTCGCCCCCATCGGCACCCCTCCAGTAGTCGGAGGTGGGGATGGGTGAAAGATCGTCTTCTGCGGGCCTGTTCCTGTCGGCCTATACAAGGGTCGCAGCGCAAGGCCGCGCTGCGATCACCGACCGGGCTGGGGGGCTGTAGATGGCTCTCCACGAACAATCCGTTGGCGCGACCGACGAATGGTACACGCCTGCCTACGTGTTCGAGGCCATGGGGCTCCGGTTCGACCTGGACGTGTCGCACCCGGAGGTCAAGATCCCAGCAACCGAGTGGTGCGCGGCGCTGATTACCAGCCGCAGCCTGGACCGGCCCTGGTTCGGCACGGTCTGGATGAACCCGCCCTTTGGCGGCCGCAACGGCATCGCCCCCTGGCTCGCCAAGTTCTTCGATCACGGGAACGGTGTTGCGCTGGTGCCCGATCGCACGTCTGCGCCCTGGTGGCAGACCTACGCGCCCAAGACCGATCGCCTGCTGTTCGTCGCGCGCAAGATCAGGTTCCTACGGCCAGACGGCACTGAAGGCGCGTCACCTGCACAGGGAACGGTGTTGATGGCAAAGGGCGCCGCTGCCGTCGCCGCCTTGGAGCGCGCGGAAGCCGCAGGACTAGGGCTGTGTTTCAGCCGCCCGGAAGATGATCGCGGCGCCCCTTCGCCGCGACCCTCGTATGTCCCGACAGGAACATGAACACAAAGCACCCCCTCCCCATGACCCCATCCGACGAAGAGCTAGAAGCGGTTGCCGCGTGGCACACGCGGGAGGCGGAGCGGTGCGAAGCCATCCTTAGCTGGTCGCACGAGTCTGCAACGACGGGGATGCGGCAACGAGCGCAGCAGAACCACCGCTTCCACACCGACGCCGCCAAGTCCATCCGTTCCCTCCTCACCGCCCTAGAGGCGGCAAAGGCAGAGAACGAGAGGCTGAGGGAGGCGCTGGAGCCGTTTGCGGCGCAGTATGGCGACGACATTCCTCGGCCGGACGACTTCAAGTTGTTTGCGGACCTCACGCTGGCCGACTTCCGCCGCGCCCGTTCCGCTCTAGGTGAGGGGGTGGGGCGGTGAACCAGTGCGCGCCATCAATCAACAAGATCGTTGTCTATGCCGACGACCTTGCGCGCAAGAACAGCGAGGCCCTGTCCTTCATCCCTCGCCCGAAGCTAGAGGCGTATGCGGCCAACGGCCAAATCCTGACGGCGACCGAGAACGGAGAGCTTTGCGGCTTCCTGGTCTACGGCATGGGCTGGCCGCAGGTGCGCATCTACCAGGCCTGCATCCAATATGACGCTCGCCGCCGTGAACACGGCATGGCCCTTGTCGCCCGGCTTGCGGAGATCGCCCGCCAACGCTTCTGCTCGGACATTCGGCTTTGGTGCGCGGACGACCTAGAGGCCAACGCCTTTTGGCGGGACGCTGGATTCGACTACGTGACGCAGCGACGCGGCGGCCGCCGCCGCGGGCGCAAGCACAACCTCTGGGTTCTCCCGCTGGCGGTGCCGCCGCTTCTGGCCCAGATGGGCAACTTTCGGCCGTCCGCTCTAGGTGAGGGAAGGTAACGGTGGGGGAGGCTGTCGGCTTTCCAAGGGTGCATTTGCCTGAGCTTCGGCGGCGCGTGCGCGCGGCGTCCGAGGCGCTGAAAGCTGTGGGCTATTCGATCGCCGGTGTGGACATCGCCGCTGACGGCTCAATCCGCGTCTTGACCGGCGAGCCTGCCGAGCGAGCGAGTGTCGGCCGGCGCGAGAACTCCGTTGATCGTCACCTGAGGCGCGCTGGATGAGCGCCTTGGCTAAGATCGACGTGCCGCACGTGCAGTCCTACACCGACCGCCACGGGAAGCGCAGATACTACTACAGACGGCGCGGCTTTGCACGCGCAACCCTGCCCCCGCCGACCGATCCAGGCTTCGCCGCGGCCTACAAGGCGGCATCCAAGGAGAAGCGCGAGATCGGGAGCGAAGCGACCATTCCAGGCTCGCTGGACGCACTGCTGGCGAGCTACTACCTGTCCGCCTCCTTCAAGGCCCTGCGCCCATCGACGCAGAAGGCGCAGAAGGGCCAGCTTGAACGCTTCCGCAGGGAGTATGGCGCCTATCCGGTAGCCGACTTCACGCCCGAGAACCTGACCGGGATCTTCGAGCGCATGTCATCGGCCGCACAGGCGTCCAACCTCCGCAAGCGCCTGCGCCGGCTGTTCCGCTACGCCAAGGCCCTGCGCTGGATCAGCGACAACCCCGTCACCGACTCGGAAGCCCCGCGCTATCGGACGGATGGCTTCACGCCCTGGTCAGACGACGACATAGCCGCATTCGAGGAACGCTGGCCTTCGGGCTCGAAGCCGCGCCTGGCGCTCTGCCTGCTGCTCTACGCAGCGCAGCGCCGGTCGGACACGGTGACGATGGGGCGCCAGCACATCCGGGACGGGCGCATCCACATCAAGCAGAAAAAGACCGGGATCGAGCTGCGCGTTCGCATCCACCCCGACCTTCAGCGCGAGCTGGACCAGCACCCGGCCAACATGACGTTCCTGCTCACCGACTACGGCAAGCCGTTCAGCGAAGCGGGGTTCACGGCCTGGTTTGTGGACAAGGCGCAGAAGGCGGGGCTGACCGATCGCACGCCGCACGGGCTCCGCAAGGCCGCGGGCCGGCGCTTGGCGGAAGCGGGCGCGACGGCGAAGGAAATCATGGCCGTCCTGGGACACCGGACGCTCAGCGAGGCGCAGAAATACGTCGAGAGCGCGGACCAGACGAAGCTGGCCGATTCTGGACTGGCGAGGCTGGCATGAGCGCGGATCGTCTAACCGCTATTGTCTACCCTCGCCAAATCCCTTATTCTGCAAGGGATTTCAGTAGCGGGGTGGCAGTCCCTACGGGAGCGCCGCAACTCCGTCGATTCAACGCGCTAGCCTGTCTAACCGCGTTTTCCGCCCCGTTGTGGCGAAAGGCGTTGCTGACAGAGTGTCTAACCGCCTAGCTGTCCTGGCAGTGGAGGAGGAGATGGAGAAGGTTCGGAAGAAGACCTATCGCGTGCCGGTGACGGTCAGCGTTGCTCCCGTCATGACCTACGACCGCTCAATCGTCGTTGAGGCCGAGAGCAGGGCCGCTGCCGCCCAAGCCGTTCGCGAGCGCATCTCGGAGATCGTCAACGAAGGGAAGTGGCGAGCGCGCGGTCATCTGGGGTGTTACCGGCCCGAGTTGACGGTTTACGACACCTATCTCGCAGAGGACGATCTAGATGCCTGGGCGGCCGCCGAAGGCCCTTCCCCCGCCTAGCCCGGTGTCTTGAATCAATGGGTTGTGGTAGGGGGAATTGGATGATGCGAACGCTGGTCGCTTGGCTGCTCTACTGGATGGGCGACGCGATCTGGCGCGTGTTCGACCAGTGGCTTCCCTGGATCGGGCTGAGGGGGCCGCTCTATACCGCCTACAACTCGCTCATGTGTGGCAGCGAGGCGATCCAAGGCGACGGCGCGGGGCCGTGGTTCCCTACCCCCGACAGCCCTGAATAACGGGTTCGGTTGGGGGGCTTGGCGAGGGTGATGCTGCGGGCCGGGTTGGTTACCGGCTTCGAGATAGACCGCTATCCAGCGGAGCCCTACGGCGACTTCGGCGACCTGGGACGGCGGATGCCTCCGCTCGCCTCAACGCCTAGACAGTCCGCGCTTCTTACAGCGCCGCCGCAGCCCTCTCTGTATGCCGGAAAAAGGTTGCGGAATCAATCGTTTTCGCTATGCTGGCGGGGCTGCGGCGGCGTGGAAAGCAGACACGCAGTCAAGGTCGCGGCCACTGGCACGCGGGGCCTGCGGGAAGCCGCAGAACGGGATGCCCCGCCTCTGCAACCCACGAGTGGTCAGCCGGAGTAGCGCCCGGCCCGCAGCCAACTACCCCCTGCAAGCCTCGACGGTCGGCTCCACCTCAGCCAACCGTTGCTCTCTTACGAGCCTTCCCCTTGCGAGAAGGAGAAGGAGGGCTGCGGCATCTGGAGCAGACCGTAGGGCTTCCGGGGTGTCTGGATATTCGGGAGGAGGGCCGAGTTCGTTCGGGACGCAGCTTGTCGCTACTGGAACGCGGACTTCAACAGTTCGGATAGTAGGCTCTGGGGTGGTGGCGCAGGCGGTGAGGAGGGTTGAAGCGACGAAACTCATCAGTTTCTGCCCTCGCAGAAGGTGATGTGGTCTCATCAGTCCCACCTTAACTGAGCAACCATCCAGGCGGCCCATTTGTGGGCGCGCCCGACGCGCTTCTTCCATCGGCGCCAGCTTTTCCACGGATGCTCGGCGCTTCGCGTGCGGTTGTTGGCCGTCCGCCAGTTCATGTCCAAGCCTAACGGCCTCGGTGCGATATTCTGCGGCGTTGATAGTGCGGGCGGTCATGCGGCGATCCGTTGGGCGTGCTGAGCGATGGTCAGTTGGGCCAGATACCAGCGGGCTTGCCTCCAGCTTCCGTGCCAGGACACCAGTTCAGGCTTAGCGCGGGGCTTGCTGCGGGCGGCGACCGTCCATCCTCTTTTCGTCCGATAGAGCGTCAGCCGGAGCGAGTGGAAGGGTGGCGGGAGGGCGCAGGTCGCCATTTACCACAGGTCCTCCGAGAAGAGGTTCGGTGGCGCGGCAAGCTTCTCGACTTGACCGGCGGCAAGGGCGATCTGGGCGGCCTCGGTGCGCTCCGCAAAGGTGCCGTCACTCAGCAGGAAGGCTTGGTCTTTCGGGCCAACGCGGACGCGGCACAGGTCGTAGATCGCATACAATACGTCAGGGTGGCGCGCGGGTGGCGGCAGCGTGAAGATCAGCCCGTCAACCCGGCAAGCAGCGGCGATCACACGGCGCTTTTCCACGTCATACCGCCGCGAGATAAGCGCGCAGTTCGGCCAAGTCGGGGTCGATGACCGGCGGGGCGCAGGTGAAGGTGTCCAGTAGAGGCGCGGCCTCCGCAGCAAGCGCCCGCAGCGTGTCCTCGGCCTTCTCGCGGCTGAGGTGCCCCGTGCCGTTGCCCGCGTCCACCACGGACTGAAGCACCTCCGCAACCCGTTCGATCAGCGCTGCGGATGCTTCGTTGAAGGCGTAATCCTGCGAGTCCGCCGGGCTCAGATGAGCGCCACAGACGAACTCCTGGAGGATGTGCGAAAGGCTGGATTGAAAGCGGCTTTCCATGCGAAAAGACTACCATTTCGCCGTTGAATCTGCTACATAAATCGGCGCGACCAAGCCTTGGGCCGACCTTCCCGAGTTGGGCGCCGGATTCCCGGTTTATGCGCGGCGGTCCAGGCTGGCGGGGTGGTTCCCCAAACGCTCGGCACGCCGCGCACGCTCATCGCAAGCTTTCAAGCACTTGGGTCCGCGCGCTTCTCACCCGTTCGCATTCATCCCGTCCAGCAGGCTCCCTGGAAAGAATGGCAACCCTTCTCTCCATATCCGCAATGCCCCTTCTGGATGCTTCAAGGGCTCTTCGAGAGGCTTCCAGACGGCGGGAGGATTCAGCGCCAAGCGCGGCGACAGCGGCGTTCTGAGCGGCGATCCCGGCTTCCAGCGCAGCCCGGTTTTGCTGGCAGGCCCCGAGTTCCGTAAGCGCGTTATCCCGCTCGCCCGTCACTCGATCCAAGTCTCGCTGGACCAGCCACAACCGAGCCGAAAACCCCGCCACAGTCACTAGGAACACAGCCGCCACACCCCCTATGATCCAGGGGCCGGCAACGCTGTTGAGCGCTCGGAGAAGGAAGGTCACTCCAGCCCCCAGAACACCTGCGTCCCAGCCTTTCCCGGCTGACGCTTCACTTCCTGCCGAAGCCGCGGGTCGAAGCTCAGATGCACAATCCCGCGTGACCCTTCGAGGATGAGCTGATCGAACTTGATCCCGCTGTCACGGATGCGCTTGGCGACTTCAAGCGGGGTCATCCCGTCCACCGTGAAATCAGCCGCATGGCCCAGCGCGTGCGCCGAGGTCGGAACCCCGCCCACGGCCCGGTTCACCCGTGGGTTTCGATAGCCTGACGTGATGCGGACGGGCTTGCCGAACAGCGCACGGACTTCCTCCATCCCTTCGGCCAGGCGCTTGATGTTGAGGAAATGGGTCGGGTTCGGCCGATTGGGATCGCCTAGCCGTTCCGCGGCATCCGAGCGGGTGAACTCCTCCAGGCTGAAATTAGCTGTCAGCTTGGTCATTGCCCTTCACCGCGTTAGCCAGGCGAGACAGATCGGTGATCGTGGCGCCCGTCACGTAGACCAGATGCGCCATCGCCAGGAGGCCAATCAGCCCGAGCCCGATCCACTTCAGCGCGCCGGCCGCTTCGCCGGTGGTCCCCGGGATCCTCCAGATGATGAACACCAGCACGGCGTAGGCGCAGGCGGCGAGGGTGAATGTCGCGATCCTGCGCCACAGCCACTGCACTTCAGGCAGGTTCGTCATCCCGCCCTCCGATCAGGCGCGAGTCCGGCGGAATGGGCGAGACGCCAGCCTTCATCAGCAACCGCAGTTGCGAAGCGTTCGAGTGTTCCAGGTTGCGGATGCGTCCAGTCAATTCCAAACGGTCCCGGCTGGCGTCCCCCAACTGGTCCTGCAGGAGTTCGTTCTGCTGTTCGAGGGTCGCGACGAGCGCATCGCGCCGCGCAAGCTCTTGCTGCAAATCCAGCACCTTGGCCTGAAGCTGCTCCATCAAGAGCCGCAAGGCACTGTTGACCGCCTCTTGCAGCGGCGCAGTTCTCATACCACGCGCGGCGAAGAAGCTGAGCACCGCGGCCAGGCACACCCCTAAGAACGAGAGGACAACCGGCATACTCAAGCCAGAGCCCGCAGAGGGCATCGCCAGCTCTATCGAGCAAATCAGCAACACTCATCTCTTGGGCCATCGCTGGAGGATTTCCCCAAGCCAGTGCCAGATGCGCGAGATGACCGCTCTCATTGGTTCGGCTCCTCGTCCTGGGCCGAGGCTGCGATGATGGCCTTGATGAGCCCCGTGGTGCGGCGTGCGCGGGCCGCGTTCGGAAGGCCGTTCATCAGTTGCTCGAAGGTCGCCGGATCGCTCTCAAGCACGCGCATGATCGCGTCGGCGTTCGCCCCGGTGTAGATGTCCGAAAGCCAGTTGGTGAACCGCTGCGGGATCGCCCATGGCCGCGCCCCGGATATGGCGGCCTGCAACGGCGGATCGGCGGCGCCCATCTCGGCAAGGCCGCGGGCGTCGGTCGCCGTGGGACTGCCTTCGTTCCGCCGCGTGCCGGTGGCCTGCAACGCCTGGATCAGCGTGTCCACAGTATCGGCTGCGTGCGGGGCGACCTGCTGGACGCCGGCGCGGAAGGTGTCCCCTTGCGTGCGGTTGCGGGTGAGGTTGTTCGCGGCGTTCGCGCCCCCCATGAGGTTTTCCCCGCCTTGGGTGCGCCGGGCGCCTTGGTCCAGTGCGTTCAGGAGCGCAAGGCGCGTCAGGTCCGCCCCGACGCCCGGCGACTGCTGGTCCAGCATCTGCAGCGCGCTCGCCGTGACGTTGGGCTGACCTTCCGGGGGCGACGCCGGGTACAGCGCGTCAGCTTGGCGCAGCGGATCGGAGTTGCGGGCGACGTTGTTCGAGCGGATCGCACCGAGAGGGCCGGCGGCGGCCGGATCAACCACATCCCGGCTGATCTGAGCATACCGCGCATCCGCCTCACCGAGCGCAGTTGGCCGATCGCCTTCCCCGCGTAGAAGCCCGAGCATCTGGTCTGCGAGGGAGGTTTGTGCGCCGGCAAGCTCTCGGTTCAGCGCGCCCGGCTGACCAAACGGGATTTCCGCCTGATCCCGCAGAGCGCGGGAGTATCGGGAGAGGTTGCCCGTGTCCCACGCGGGATCGACACCCTGGATAGCCTGCAAAAGCGGGTCGCGCACAAGGCCGGTCTGATCGGCTCCGGCCCGTGTGCGCGCATCCTCCAGGATGCGAAGCAACGCTTCAGTGGGGACAGGCTCCGGGTTTGCGGCTTCGTAGAGCGGCCGCGTCTGGGCTGTGCGCTGGCGTTCGAGGTTCAGGAGCGCGTCATCGGCTGCGGCCTGGGCGCGCGTCCCGACCCGTGCGGGGTCTTGGATCGGCGGCGCGATCTGGTCGGCAACCGCTTCCGTGGTGGATCTGATCTGGCCGGGACGCTGAGCATTGGACCGCCCCATCGCACGGGCGCCCTGCTCCGTCCGCGAAACCTGCCTCACACGGCCCTGCAGGGGCGCTGAGCGGCCCGGAGCCACTTGCGCCAGGGCTTCGTCCCCTCCGAGCCGGATGCCGCCTCCTGGAAGCTCCTGAGCGCCTTCCATGAGCGCGCGGGCCATGGCCGTGTCTTGCGGGGTGATGTCCCGCGTGGCGTTGCGGAGGATGGTTTCGTGCGGGCGCGCTCCGGTGAACGGGAGGCCGGCGACACCGCCCACCACGTTCCCGGCGAACCCAAGGGCGTTCTGCTCGGCTTCGTTCGCTCCAGCGGCCGCCCCCGCGCCACGGGCGCCCTCGCCTGCCAGGAAACCGGCCAGGGTCGGCAGCGTGCCACCGGGGGCCGCTGCGAACGGCGCTGCCTGTCCCGCGCGGTTCGCGATGCCCCCGGCATAGGTCGAGGGCTGGTAGTTCATGGCGGCGCCGTTGAGGTTGGTCCACTCGCCGGGGGTGAGGTTGCCGGAGGCGCGGCGCTCCTGCTCCATCTGCTGGATCGCCTGGGTTGCCTCCTCCCCTCTCGGCCTACGGCCTTGGAAGGCCCCCATGACCCACGGCGTCACCTGATTGATCGTGGATTGCGTGGCGCCGCCGAGGCTGTCGGGGTTCATCGCCTGGGCGCCCGTGTTGACGATGCTCTGGACGATGCCCGCCGGGCCGCCCATCAGCGCGTCAACCAGGGAGTTGTCGCTCCGGGCCCGCGGCGTTTCCGCACCCGATGCCCGCCAGCCCGCACGGCCTGCCTCCGAGAGCGCATGAACGACCGTCTGCCCGAACATGCCCTGCGGTGACGGAAGGCGGGCCGGTCCCTGCGGCGCGGCGAACGGGCTGCGCTGGGGGCGAGCGGGAGCGGGCTGGCGGCTTTGCTGCCCGGCTTGGGAGCCGATGTTGGCCGTCAGGGCGGCGATGGCCGGTAGAGCCGTCTCGCCCGACTGCTGCGCCATGGCGTCGCCAGCCGCTTCCGCTTCTTCGGGGGTGTTCGCCTCGATGATGACGCGCGGGCCGCGTTCGATCTGGACGATGTAGCGCGGCATTACGGGGCAATCCCCACGACGCGGGCGCGGCCGGTCGGGCGCTGGCCCTGCTGGGGCTGACCCCGCTGCTGCTGCGCCTGACCCTGCGGGCGCGGTATCTCAAGCGGCTGGATGATGCGGGAGGGATCGAACCCGTAGGACCGGGCCAGGCCGCCGTAGCGCTGGTTGGCCTGCTCCATCCGGTTGATCGCCGCCTGGTACTGCGCCCGCGCGGAGTTGAGGATGTTGTCCCGTTGCGCCTGCGACAGCCGCGGCGCGTTCGGGTCGATCATCTGGTTGTAGAGGTTGCGGATTTGGTCAGGCACGTTCGCCGTGCTCTGGATCGTCGCCGCTTCACCCTCCCGAACCGTCGAGCCAGGATCGAGGATCTTCATGTAGTTGAAGATGATCGCCACGTCGGACGCGCCCGTGGCGTCCCGGGACACCGAGCCAAGGCGCTCGAACGCTTGCCGCTGTTCGCTGAACGGGCGGTATTCCCGATCGTATTCCTCCCGAAGCGAACGCTCGCCCGTGATGAGGTTCTGCCCGCTCGTGGGATCGCGCGTGCCCCCCGGAACCGCACCCTCCCGGTAGGGCTGGCCGGGACCGCTGGTGACCTGCTGGCCGTCCGTTGGCCGGCTGACGACCGTGAGCCTGCCATCGGGCGCGGCGGAGATGATCGTTCCCGGAGGAGCCGGGATGCCCAAGTCCTCCGCGCGATAGGTGCGGCTCAGCGTGCCGGGGATCGGCTCGGCTTGCCCGTTCTGCCCGTAGCGCATCCCCGCCGGCAGGTTCGGCAGGTAGCCGGGGATTTGCTGGGTCTGGATGTTGCCGAACTGGTCGGTCTGGATCGCCTGCCCTGACTGCGTGACTTGGGTTTCCAGCCGCCGGGGCGCCATGGCCCGCTGCTGAAGCTCCTGCGCCGCCTGAAGGCCCTGCTGGCGCGTCATCGGGTTCGACAGGAGCCCGTTGACGTAATCGATCTCCTGCTGGGTGATCGAGCCGACGCCGGCGGCCTGCGCGCCTTGCGGGCGGGGCGGCGGGGCCTGGCTGATCGTGGGAATGGCGTTGCCCCCCGCCGGTCCACTGGAGGAAGGCGGCATGGCGGGGGGCGCTCCCTGCGCCGGGGGTGACTGCGGCGCGGAAGTCTGTTGGGCCTGGTATCCAGGGGGAGCCGAGTACGGCAGGTTGTAGAAGCGGTTCCCGCCAATGTCGCGGCTCGGGCCTTGCGCCCAGGACGGCGGAGGACGGCCTAGCGCGGCCTGGGTCTGCGGGCCGTAGAAGTGCGTCGCGCCGCCCGTAATGTCCTGCTGCTGGGCCGCCTGGATCGCTTGGAGGGCCTGCTGGTACTCTGGGCTGTTCGGGTCGATGCCTTGCAGGCGCTGCCACGTCCGCTGATTGCCGTAGGGCTCGAACTGGTGGCGCTGCGTCATCACGTCATACGGGTTCATCCCGGCCGAGTTGGCGCGGTTGAAGATGACGTTGGCGACCGCTTGCCGGCCCTCCGGCGTGGCCGCTTCTCCGATCAGGAGGCGGGCCATCGTGTCGCGGGTGCGGTCGTCCAGCCCGGGCGGCGCCGGCGGTGGCGGAACGGGATCGCCCCCCGTCGAGCGCGTGGCGGTGCCCGGCCATGCCCCGAGGGCCGCCACCATGCCGTTCGCGTCGTTCAGCCCAGGAGCCACCTGGGGGGTGCGCGGCTGCTCCTGCGGGGCAAGCAGGTCGCGCCAGGACTGGACGATCGGGTTGTTTTGGAAGTCCTGGTCCTGGGCTTCCCGCAGGTTCCGATTGTTCCGCCGCTCGCCGTACTGAAGCAGGGCGTTGGCGAGCAGCCGCGATCCCAGCTCCCCGTAGGAACTGATCTGCTGGGACGACTGCTGAAGCGCCTCCAGGGCGTCGGCAAGGTACTGGCTGCGCCTCGCGTATGGCGCCGCCAGAGGGCCGTACTGAGGCTGCGTCGTCATCAGAGCGCCCCGTAATCAACGGCCAGGTAGCCGCCGACCTCATGCACCGCTCCTGTGTGCATCACTTCCTGGGCCATGACGCCCAGGTATTCTTCCGGCCCCCAGACGTACTTGAAGCGGTAGAGGTTGTGCCCCTTCCATGTCCCGACCTTCTGGATGTCGCGCTTCAGCCGCACGTCCGAGAACGCCATCATTGCGGCGGAGCCAAGCTGGAACAGCCCGCCCAGCATGGCCTGCTGCTGCTGCATCCGCGCCTGATAGGCGGCCTGCTGCGCCTGCTGGTTCAGGGCGTAGGCGCCCATCACATCGGTCTGGCCGACCGCTGACGGCGAGTAGTCGATCCCGTTCGGGCTCTGCACCTGGCTCGACGCCATCAGCGAGTTGAACTGGTTCAGCGGCAGGTTCTGGACATACGCCTGCTCTTGGACGCCCTGGTTCCGAGCCGCGTTCTGCTGCTGCGCCGCGGCCAGCGCCTGCTGGAACTGCTGCCCCTGCGCCGCATTGCCGAACTGGCCTTGCGCCAGGTTCTGGCCGAACTGCGCCTGGTTGGCCGCGTTGGCGAACTCCGCGGCGCCCATGTTCTGCGCGTATTGCTGCGCCGCCGCCTGATTGGCGAGCTGCATCCCCGCTGCATTCTGCCCGAATTGCTGGGCCTGCGCCTCGTTGCCGAACTGCGCCGCCGCCAGCATCTGCGCGTACTGCTGGGCCTGGGCTTCGTTCTGGAACTGCCCGCTCGCCATCAACTGGTTGAAGATCTGCTGCTGGGCGGCGTTCATCGCCTCGAACTGAGCCGCGTTCTGGCCGAACTGCTGCTGCTGAGCCGCGTTCGCCAACTGCATCCCGGTCGCGTTCTGGCCGAACTGTTGGGCCTGCGCCGCGTTCGCCGCCTCAAGCTGCGCCTGGTTCTGTCCGAACTGCTGAGCCTGCGCCTGATTGGCGAACTGGCCGAGGGCGAGGTTGGACTGAAGCCCCTGCTGGACGGCCTGGTTGTTGAAGGCCGCGAGGTTCTGGTTCTGGCCGAACTGCTGGGCCTGGGCCTGGTTCGCGAAGTTGCCTTGCGCGAGGTTCTGGGCGAACTGGTCGTTGGCCGCCTGATTGGCGAACTGGCCCCCGGCCAGGGCCTGGTTGAAGCCCTGCTGCTGCGCCTGGTTGCCGAACTGAGCGGCCCCCAGGTTCTGGGCGTACTCCTGCCCCGCCGCGGCGTTCTGGAAATTGCCCGCGGCGATCTGGTTCTGAAGCCCCTGCGTGACCGCCTGATTGCCGAATTGGGCGGCCTGGAGGTTCTGGTTGAACTGCTGGCCGGCGGCCTGATTGCCGAACTGAGCCGCCGCGAGGTTCTGTCCGAAGGCGTTCGAGAGGGCGTCGTTGGTGAACTGGCCCCGCTGCTGCGCCTGGTTGAACGCCTGCTGCTGCGCCGTGTTGGCGAACGTCCCTTGCTGCAGCCCCTGGCTGAAGTTCTGCCCGATGGCCGCGTTGTAGGCGTTCAGAGCGCCTAGGCCCTGGCTGTATTGCTGGCCGGCCGCCGCGTTGGCGAAGTTGCCCTGCGCCAGCCGCTGGTTGAACAGTTGGTTCTGTTCGGCTGCGCCCTGCTGGATCGCATTCAGGAGGTTGGCGGCGTAGGCGTCGTTCCGGTCCCTCCCGAAATTCCCCATGGCCGTGCCGTAGGTGTTGTTGTTCTGGCTGATGCCTTGGTTGGCGAGACGGGTGCGCTCGGCGGCTTCCCGCTGCGCCCACATCGGCTCAAGCCGGCTCAGCGCCTGCTGCCAGACCGCATCCGTGACCGCCTGCCGGTCCTGCGTGAAGTCTGTCGGCCCGACCTGCCCCTGGACCGCCTGCCCCTGGTTGAACGTCCCGAGCGCCTGACCCGCCCCGACGCTGCCTTGGATTGGATTATTCCCGCCAAAGGTGGTAAGTTGCCCCAAGGGGTTGACGGAACCCTGGACCGATTGCCCCTGGCCGAAGCTCGTCTGCAACGGCTGGGACGTGACCGACTTCGCCAGAGGTCCCCCCTGGCCGAACCCGGTCTGGATCGGACCTTGAGGGCCTAGGGAACCCTGCAACTGCGTTCCGGCAACCCCGCCTTGGACCTGGCCTCCGGGGTTGAATCCGGTCTGGATGGTTCCCCCGTTCCCGGCCTGCGTCTGGATGCCGCCTGCGCCCGCGATCTGGCTCTGTATGCCGCCCGCGGAGCCGACCTGCCCCTGGATGCCCCCAGCACCTTGGATGCCCTGTGCGACGCTCCCAGCGCTTCCCAGGCCCGTCTGAATGCCCCCCGGTCCCTGGAAGCTGGTCTGGATGTTCCCGGCGTCTGCGACCTGCCCCTGGACTTGCTGGCCGGGGTTGAACCCGGTCTGCATCTGCTGGCCCTGGACGCTGGTTTGCAGCGGCCCGCTTTGGACGCCGTACTGAAGCGCCGGCTGCTGGCTGAGGTCGAAGCCTTGGCCGAGGGCGTCTCCCACCCGGTTGATCTGCTGGTTCGCGATGCCAAGGGCTTGCTGCTGTGCGCCCAGCGAGGCGTCGTAGAGCGCCTGTTGGCCGGGGCTCAGCGTGGTGGTCTGCGAGTATCCGCCGGGTGCGGTCGGGTCGGCGCCGTAGGTGACGGAGCCATACGGCCCCGTCGAGTTGATCATGTTCAGGCGCTGTTGTGCCTGCGCCGTCTCGATGTTCGCGGCCGACTGGGCTTGCGAGACAACGCGCGGATCAGGAGCCGGAGGAGGCGCAGGTGTTGACTTGCCCACTAGCGCACCTCGCTAGTGGAGGGGCGCGCCTTCCCTGAGATGCAGCGTGCCGCGCCGGCGCCTACGCCGCTTCTTGGGCCTTTCGACGGAGCGATCCACGTTGAACCGATTCCATCGCCACTCGCTCGCCAGGAGCCCCCACACGACCGCATCTTGGTCCCCGTAACCGAGGCGGATGCAGCCTTCGCGCTTCCACCCCATCTTTTCCAGGAACTGCGTCGCGTTGGTCGCCGATGGCGGTACTAGCGCAGTAATTCGCCCGCAGCCGAGTTGGCTGAACGGATACCGGAGGATGTCCGAAATCAGGTTTCTGGTCAACCAGTTCCGCTTTTCGGACGCGAAGCTGACCATGATGTTCCCACCGGCCGGATGCGGGACGTAGCTGTTGAACACCACACACCCGACCGGCATCTCATGCTTGTCCACCACGCCGATGGTGACAGCATCCGGCCCGAAGCCCGAACCTGCGTGCGGTATCCTCTGAGCCGTCCAGATGGCCCAGAGCTGATCGTTCCCGAAAGCCAGCCTCACAGCACCCCTCCCCTGTTCAGCACGGCGTTGAAGCCGATCGCCTGCACGATCGCGCTCACGGGCTCGCCCGTGTCGATCGCAATGTCATTCCCCGCGCCGTCCTGCACGTCGTTCCCCGCCCCGTCGTTCAGCGTCGATACCAGCGCCGAATCCTGCTCAAGCTCGACGCTCATCGCCACCGCGAGCCACGCCCCCACGCCCACAACGCTCGTCCAGTCCTTCCGAATGGAGAGCGTGGTCGATCGGTCGGGGATCGTCACCGGAACCGCCGTGGGCGTCCGGTCCTCGAAGTCCGCCAGCACCTCGATGGCCGGCGTCATGTTGTGCGTCGCGTTCAGCACCGGCTGCAACATCGTCGCGTGTTTCACCCGGCCAGGATCCCCGAACGTCTGCCAGGCCGTCACCATGCTCGCCGTGAACGCCGTTCCGTCGTCGGTGACGCCCGTATCCCACTGGTAGACGCCATCGGCGCCGCCGTAGAATATCTTCGTGTCGGTGCGGTCCCAGCAGAAGGCGTTCAGCCCCGTGAACCTGCACCACGCCCCGGTCTGGACGTTCTGGACGAACTGGATGCTTTCCTCCAACTCGACCACGGGGACGTTGTAGATCGCCAGTTGGCCGATGTCGTAGGTCAGCGCGCACCAGCCGAAGTTGCCCTTGTAGTTGGCCGTCGCGTCCTGGAAGGCCTGCTGGATCTTCGCGGTGATCGCGACATTGTTGAACTGCGAGCGGTCGAACTTAAGGGCCTGGCTCATCGCCAGAACCCCGCCCTGCGTCAGCGCCAGGATGTCGGCGCCGAACTGCAGCAGGCTTCGCCTCCCCAGAGGCTGGCCGATATGGAAATCCCCGACCAGCGACCAGTAGAGCGGGTCATCCGGGTCCGTTCCCTGGTAGATCGCCGTTTCGCCTTCCGTGGTGACGATGATCAGCAGGTCGTCCTGCCCCGAGCCCCCATCGGTTGACCATGTGCCGATCTCGGAGATCGAGCCGCCCTCCTGGAACACCGGGCCAAGGTCCAGAAGGCTGAACGCGCCCTCGATCGCGTCCGTCGCGGAATACCAGACCCGCATGGAGTCCTTCTCGACCCAGAACACCCGGCGCTTGTGAACGCACATGTCGATCAGGTCGGCGGGGTCGAGCGTGATCGGGCCGGAACTGCCCGTGATGGTCAGCGTGTCCCAGGTCGTCCCGTCGTAGTAGAAGGGGGTATCCGCCCCGTTGCAGCAGAGCAGGAACGAGCCGCCGTCATTGGCGAAGTTGATGTACTGGACGCGGGAGTTGGTCAGGTTCTCATAGACCGGCGCCGTGAACGAGCCGCCCATCGCGGTGCAGTCGTACACGTCCCCATCGGACACGGCGTAAAGCTCGTCGCCGCCGGCCGGATCGCCCCGATAGACCATCAGGCTTTCGACGGGCTCGGGCGCGTCGGAGGTCCAGAGGCGCGAACCCCGGCGAAGCTCGACATAGCCCGCCCGCGGTATCCAGTTGTCGAGCTTGACCGCATACCCCGGCTTCATGCTGGCGACGGGATCGATCGCGTTCCAGCCGAGCGTCGGCGCCGGGAAGCTGGCGGTCTGCGCCGCCTGCACCCTGTTGGCGTTCCTGCGGAGGGCTTGCCGGATCATCACGCCACCGCCAGGGTCTGGCCGCTCACGGTCCAGTTGATGTTGTTGTCCGCCGCCCCGGTCACCCGAACGAGGATGTTGGTGGTGGACACCGCCAGATCGGCGGTCCATCCCGCCTGGTCCTCACCCGTGAACACAAGGCTCTGCGCGATGATCGTCACCGTGCCGGCGATGTTCTTGACGACGCCGTTCAACTGGTAGCCCGCACCGTCCCCTGTCGTCCCGCCCGTGCCGCCCGTCCGTCTCGCCACGATGAAGGCGGTGATGAGCGTCGTCGTGTTGGTCGCAATCGGGATCGTCTCGATCGTGGTCGCAGCAG
>Ga0196978_1000588_pt1 | contig 18033 bp, 15 predicted proteins | sample S3v_2013CmetaG_FD_155491 | JGI IMG/M metagenome (GOLD analysis project Ga0196978, IMG submission 155491) | Soil microbial communities from Anza Borrego desert, Southern California, United States - S3+v_20-13C | ecosystem: Environmental > Terrestrial > Soil > Desert | place: USA: California... | reverse complement strand
TGACGCCGCTGACGAGGTACGGGGTGTGAGCGTATGTGTGGCGAGATGATGTGACGAGGTCGGGTACCAGGTGGAAAAGGCAAAAAGCAAACAACATTTCCACGCAACACTGGCAGGAACTTTCCGCCAACAAGGAAAACCAACACACAAACATCTTCGCACACTATGAATTTTACGGCGCGGCAGCAGGAGCTTTTGGAATTCGTCAAGCGGCAGCATGAGGGGCAGCTGCGCAAGTACGACAAAGCGCCGTACTGGACGCATCTTGTTTCGGTGGCGCAGATCGCGAGCGATTTTGAAGCGCATCCTTTTACCGTGGAGACCGCCTTGTGCCATGATCTTTTCGAGGACACGAAATGTTCGGAAGACGAGCTGCACGATGAGCTGATCCGTCTTCATTATTCCGCGGAAGAAGCCGCAGCGATCATCCAGGGCGTGCGGCACCTGACCGATCATTACACGGCCGCGAGCCACGCCGGGCTGAACCGCAAGGCGCGCAAGGAAAAAGAACGGCTGCGGCTTTCAAAAACGCCGCCGCACATCCAGAGCATCAAGTACGCGGACATGATCGACAACCTGCCCTCGATCGTTACGCACGATCACGGTTTCGGCGTCGTGTACCTGAAAGAAAAATTATTGCTGCTCGACGTGATGCGCAAAGGCAATATTTTCCTGCTGGTGAAATGCGGCTGGGTGGTGCAGAATGCGATCAACGCCTTGCAGCCGCACGGCCTGGCGGGACGAGCGGAAGAATAAGCGCTTATTTTTCGTTGAGCACGCCGTCGCGCAGCTTGCGCAGCCGCTCGCGGCTCTCCGGCGAGGACAGCTCTTTCACCGGCGAACAATCCGAAAGCGAATCGAACACGGGCATCAGCTCCGTCATGTGCGTTCGAAAAACATCGTCGGCCGCTTCGATGCTCGCGAACGGGTTCAGCTTCGACGCGATGAGGTAATCCTGCCGGAACGTTTCCTGGTAGTAGATGTAATTTTTCTTGTAATAATCGTATCGCTGCAGCGTGTGCCGCATCACGGCGCGGTAGTGTCGCCTGAAATCTTCGGGCGTGCGGCATTCGAGCGTGGGCCAGCTTTTCATTTCCTCGTAACTGCGGCATGCGTACAGGTCGTGCATCTGCGCGGGCGGCTCGTTCATGATGTAGCTTTCCAATCTCGCCGCGAGCGTGTCCGCAGCGGGAACGTACTCCCAGTCCTCGCTCAGCAGCATCCACAGGTCGGCGCGCAGTTGGCCGCCGGGGAGACGCAGCGTGGGCAGGTACGTGTAGCCGTTCTTTTGCGGGTTCTTCAGCAAGAGGTACACGGCGGGATTGCTCGCCGTATCGCCCTGCAGGCGGCGCTCGATGAAGAAGGTTTGATCGAAGGGCGCGTTTCCCTGCGAGGCTGCGTTCCGCTCCGCCTGCAGCCGCAGCGAATCGCCTTTCAGCTGCAGAACGTATTTGTAATAACGCCCGTCTTCGTAATCGGCGGTGCAGAATTCTTCCGCGGCATTTTCGGGCGGAGCAGGCAAGCGCTCTCCGGGCGGTGCGCAGGAAAAACACAGGAGCAGCAAGGCGGTCAGCGCAAATTTCACTGGAAAGGGTTAGGTAAAGCGAAGATAGCAAGAAGAAAATACGCTTGCCGCTCTTTTTCCAAATCGCGAGCTTTGCTCGGCATGATCCCGCCTCTCCCCTTTTCTTTAACGCCCGCGCAGCAGCAGCGCGCGGACGAATTGCTGAAACGCGCCGAAGCGGAATCGCTCGATCTCGACGAGCTCGCTTCGGAGGAAAATGACAAAGCGGTCAAGATTGAGCTGCAGCGCATCAACGCCGAACGCCATCCCGATACGATCCGGATATTGAAAGAATACGGCGCATCGGTCGGCAATCTCGGTCATCACCGGCAGGCGCTTGAAATTTTCGGCCGCTGCTTCACGCTCGACGGGAGTGACTTTCACGCGCTGATCCAATACCTGCACGCGCTGTATTTTCTCCAACGCTACGAAGATATTCTCCGTGAAGTGGAAAACGCGCCGAAGGCGGAGGAAGCGGAAGACCGCGCGCAATTGCTGTACTGGAAAACCAACGCGCTGCTCGATCTGGGCCGTTACGAAGAAGCGCTGGAGCCGGGAGAAGACGCTTTTTATCTCTGGCGCGATAATCACTGGATGACCTTCTCGCTGGGTTACGCGCATTACGAGCTCGGCCATTATGAAGAAGCCATCCGCTATTACAACGAGACGATCAAGCTCAAGCCGGACTTCCGCACGCCTTACCTCAACAAAGCCTGCATGTATTCGCTATTGGGAAAATACCAGGAATCTTATCTCTGTCTTATGCAGATATACGACCTGGACAAAGCGTATTTCAAAACCATTCCCGAAGATGATGAATTGGATGGCGTGCTGAATTCCGAGTATGGCCCCGAACTGCGACGTCTGATCGAGAGCATCCCCGGCGAAGGACGCGATGATGAGCCGGATCTGAGAGATGAAATAAGCTATTAGCATTTAGCGCTTAGTACTTAGGCGCACAAGCTGTCCGCCGAACTTATCATCTGCTTAACGAGCGTGGGCTCGTGCGCCTAAGTGCTAAGCTCTAAGCGCTAAGTTCTATTACCGGCTGCTGTAATTCGGCGCTTCGCGCGTGATCACGACATCGTGCGGGTGGCTTTCGCGGATGCCGGCGGCGGTGATGCGGATGAAGCGCGCGGCCTGCAGGGTTTTCACGTCTTTCGCCCCGCAGTAGCCCATGCCTGCACGCAGGCCGCCGATCAGCTGGTACATCACTTCCGCCAGCGTGCCTTTGTAGGGAACGCGGCCGGAGATGCCTTCGGGAACGAGCTTCTTGATGTCGTCTTCCACGTCCTGGAAATAACGGTCCTTCGAGCCTTTCTGCATGGCTTCGAGCGAGCCCATGCCGCGGTACGATTTGAATTTGCGGCCTTCGTAGATGATCGTGTCGCCGGGCGATTCTTCCACGCCTGCGAACAGCGAGCCCGCCATGATCGTGTCGGCGCCTGCGGCGATGGCTTTCGGGATGTCGCCGGTGTAGCGGATGCCGCCGTCGGCGATCACGGGAACGCCGGTCTTGCGCAGCGCTTTCGCCACTTCGTAAACGGCCGTGAGCTGCGGCAGCCCCACGCCCGCCACCACGCGCGTGGTGCAGATCGAGCCGGGGCCGATGCCCACCTTCACCGCGTCGGCGCCGGCTTTCACGAGCGCCAACCCGCCTTCGGCGGTGCCCACGTTGCCGACGATCACTTCCAGCGAAGGGTATTGTTTTTTCACACGCTTCAGCATCTCGATCACGCCGCGCGAATGCCCGTGCGCCGTGTCGATGGTGATCGCGTCCACGCCGGCTTTCACCAAGGCGTCCACGCGCTCGATCGTGTCCCAGGTCACGCCCACGGCGGCGGCCACGCGCAGGCGGCCCAGCGCATCCTTGCTCGCGTTGGGACGTTCCTTGATCTTGATGATGTCGCGGTACGTGATCAGGCCGATGAGCTTGCCGCTCTTATCGACTACCGGCAGCTTCTCGATCTTGTGCTGCTGCAGGATCTGCTCGGCTTTTTTGAGGTCGGTGCTTTTCGTGGTGATGATGCTGTCGCTGGTCATCACTTCGCGAATGGGGCGCTTCATGTTCTTCTCGAAACGCAGGTCGCGGTTGGTGACGATGCCCGCCAGGCGTCCTTTCCCGTCGACCACGGGGATGCCGCCGATCTTGTTCTCCTTCATCAGCTTGAGCGCATCGGATACGGTATCGCCTGCCGACATGATCACGGGATCCATGATCATGCCGCTTTCGGAACGTTTCACTTTGCGCACCTGGTCGGCCTGCGCTTCGATGCTCATGTTCTTGTGCAGGATGCCGATGCCGCCCTCGCGCGCAATAGCGATGGCGAGCTGGTGCTCGGTCACCGTATCCATAGCGGCGGAAACGATGGGCGCGTTGATGATGATGTTGCGGGTAAAGCGGGTGCGGATGTCGACCTCGCGGGGAAGAACTTCGGAGTAGGCCGGGACGAGGAGTACGTCGTCGTAAGTCAGGCCTTCGCCGAGGAGCTTGCTGCTGTCCATAGATGAATTTTATTAAGCTCGGATAAAATTCGGGCAAATATAGGGAGAAAGTCGGTACGCGCTTGCGTGGTGAAGAAAATGTGCGGAAAGCGGGTGCGCAGCCGCTGGAAGTGTAGCGCAACTCGAACCTGCAGCGTCTTTACGACGGCGTCCAGGAGCGGAGACGAGTACGAAACCTGGAAATTAATTCTTCATCACTTTCACGCAGCGCAGCAGCAGACCGCTCTCATCAAAAACGGAAAGAAAGTACATCCCCCGCGCCAGCCCGCTCACGTCGATCCGCGCCGTTTTCCGGAGAGGAACCGCTTCAGAAGCTTTCCTCCCGTCGGCCGTGAGCAGCGCGCAGGAGTAAAGCTCATTTCCACTGCATTCGACGTCCAGGAATTCCTGCGCAGGATTCGGGTGCACCTGCAGCGTGACTTCCATTCCGTTTTCGAAAATGCCCAGGCCTGTGTGGCAATGGCACTGGCCCGGTATGCCGTACAAATGCGTCCCGGCATCCGAATGACAGAGGAGAAATTCTTCCGCGCTCGAAAGGCTGTTGTAATGCAGCAGCCCGCTCTTCGAGCCGATGCCTTCGATCCACTCTTCCATCCCGCCCGGGGCGTTCAGCTGGATCACTTTCCGGTATTGCGAGCCGACGAGGACCGAATCGAAGCCGGTGACGGAATAATACACCGTGCTGCCGGGAAAATGGAAAGGATAATTAAAGCTGTCGCCCGGCATCAGCGAGAAATCGTACAGCAGCACTTCGGTCGAGTCGTACGCGTTGATCGCCCAGATCCGCTTCGAGCTGTCTTCCCGCAAAGCCACCTCGTAAGCGCCCCACGCCGGGTTGTACATGCTGTCGGTGGTGTGCTGCAGGCTGTTCGTCCGGAAGATCTTCGAGCAGAGCTTCCCGTTGATCACCGTATCGCCGTCCATGGCGAAGTGAAAGGTCGTGACGCAGACGAAGCCGGCGCCCGTGTTCATGCTGTACCGCACGTCCCAGGTCGCGCTGTCTTTCGGGAACGGGAAGTAGACGCTGGTTTGCGCGGCAAGACCGAAGGGAAGCAGAAGAAATAACAGGAGCAGATGTTTTTTCATGTGTCGAAGTTTGCCACATGAAAGTTAAGCAAATTTCCCGCCCGGCGGCTCCAATCAAAATAACGGAACAGGCTTGTCGCGGAAAGGATTTAAGCCTGCTGCGTCTTCAGCATGAACCCGACCCCGTGCACGTTCTCGATCTCCACCGCGGGGTCGTCTTTCAAATACTTGCGCAGCTTGGTGATGAACACGTCGAGGCTGCGGCCCATGAAATAATCGTCGTCGCCCCAGACGGCTTTCAGGAGCTCGCTGCGCTTTAAGATGCGGTTGCGGTGCAGGCAGAGCGCTTGCAGCACCTGGCTTTCGCGGGCGGTGATGCGGCGGGTGCTTTCGCCGAGGCGCAGCGTTTGCATGCCGGCGTCGAACACGTATTTGCCCAGCGCGAAAGATTGTTCGGGCGCGGAATTTTTTTCTTCGCCGGAGCGGCGCAGCACGGCCCGGATGCGGGCCAGCAGCTCTTCTTCCTCGAAAGGTTTCGTAATGTAATCGTCGGCGCCGAGGCCGAAGCCTTTCAGTTTGTCGTCCTTCAGCGAGCGCGCGGTGATAAAAATAAAAGGCACGGTCTTGTTCAGCGCGCGGATGCGCGTGGCCAGCGTGAAGCCGTCTTGCGCGGGCAGCATGACGTCGAGCAGGCAGAGGTCGAAATGCGCGGCGTTGAACGCTTTCATCCCGCTCTCGCCGTCGCGGCAGAGCTTGACGGAAAAACCGTTCATCTCCAGCAGGTCGCTCAGCAGGTAGCCGAGGCTGAGATCGTCTTCGACCAAAAGAATATGTGGCCGCTTGCCGTTCATGCGATCAGCGGAAGATGCAAAGTGAACACGCTTCCTTTACCGGTTTCGCTGCTCAGTTCGATCTTTCCCCCGTGCAGCTCGGCGATCTTTTTCACGTAAGGCAGCCCGAGACCGAAGCCTTTCGCATCGTGCACGTCGCCCTGCGACACGCGGTAGAAACGTTCGAAGACCAGGGCCTGCTCCTTTTCCGGGATGCCGACGCCGTTGTCGGAAATTTCGATGAGGAGAAAATTATTCTCGTTGCGCGTGCGGATGAAAACTTCCGGCGCTTCTTTGGAATATTTCAGCGCGTTGTCGAGCAGGTTGCAGAGCGCGTTGCTCAATAAAAGCCTGTCGGCGCTGAGCTGCGCACGTTCCGCCTGCAGCTCGAGCGTAAGTTTCCCGCCCCGCTCCTGCGCCTGCACGCGCATGCAATCTGCCAGTTCCGAAAGCAGCTGGTGCGCATCGAGCGTTTCCGGGTGCAGGCCGACCTCGCCGTCCTCGAGCGCGGAGAGGCTGAGCAGGCGCTCGACCTGCAGCTTCAGCTTCTCGTTCTCTGCGCGGATGATGTTCGCGTAAATGTCGCGCTTCTCCTGCGGCAGCTTTTCGTTGCCGAGCATGTTCGTGGCCAGCGAAATATTCGCCAGGGGCGTTTTCAGCTCGTGCGTCATGTTGTTCACGAAATCCGTCGTGCGCTGCAGCACCGTTCTCGCTTTGAACAGCGAGCGCAGCGTGATGACGAAAATGCCGATCAGCAGCGCGATCAGCGCCAGCGACAGGCCGAACGCCGGCCCCATCTCCGCGCGGATGAAAGCGGCCGTGTCCGGCAGGTGCAGTTTCAATTGGTAATCGCCCTGCAGATCTTTATCCGAAATATCCTGGCAGAAGGTTCCTTTCGAAAGGTTCGCTTGCAGCATCGGCAGTGAGTTGATGCGCAGGATCTCGAACTCGTATTCGAGGTTCACGTGGTAAAAGCGCAGCGACTTCTGCAGCAGCGAATCCACCAGCGCGCGCTGGTCCGCTTCGAGCACGATGCTGCACCCGGCGTCCGAGCTCATGCAGCAATTGTCCAGCGAGCTGCAGTTCGTGCGCGCCGCGCAGAATTCTTCCGCGGTGCGTGAGAGCGCCATGGTGACGCGCTGGCTGAACTGCTCTTCCTTGATGCCGGCCGATCGCGTGATCCACAGCACCTGCAGGGACAGCAGCCCCAGCAAAGCGAGCGCAGCGAGCGCGACCAGCAAGCGTTGGCGTTTCATGTGCGCAAAGTTAAGCAGCGCAAGCCCTCTGTTTTCGCGCTTTAACAAGTCTTTAACAAGTCGTTAGGCGCTCGCTAACAAGCTCCTGCGCCCGCGTGAAATAGTTTTGCAGGAGAAGTTTTACTCAACCAACTAAAAACGTGAACAACATGAAAAAATTAGCCGTTACCGCCACGTTCATCGCCGTGCTGGTGCTGTCGGTCTTCGCCGCCGACAAGGACAAAAAAAACGCCGCGAAAAAAGAGAAAGCCAAAAAAGAGCAATGCTGCGCCCCCGGCGAGCAGTGCGACGCGCCCAACCCCTGGTGCTGCGAAGATCCCGGTTGCTGCCTGGAGGTGAAAGGCAAAAAGCAGGAGCTGAAGCAAGCCGCGAAGCCGCAGTGCCTGCCTCCCATGGGCACGCTGGAAAATCCCGGCACGCAAAAGCTGGAAGCGAAGAAAACGAACAATGAAGGCTGTTAGGTTGGAAACGAAGTAGCAGATCGTTTCTTTTTCTTGGTCGTCCCCGGATGCGATGCAGAGCGCGTTCGGGGGATTTTTTAATACGGGAAAAAGAGGAAATGAAGAAAACGGCAGTACCGGCGCGCGCTCGCAGAAGTACGTTCCCCTTTTCTAACTTCGTGCCCCGATCATGAAGCTGTTTCTTTTTTTCGTCCCGTTTTTCTTTTTTCTCTCTTCTCCCGCGCAGATCAGCGCGCCCGGCTTCGAGCCTTCGAACGAGACGTACGTTTCCACCTGGGTGTACGAAGCGGCGGAAGGCTTGAGCATCAGCGCGCAGCAGGCCGACGTGCATTCGGGAACGTTTGCGTTGCGGGTAAGGTCGACTGTTCCGCAGTGGCAGCGCATCACGCCGTTCTCGCAGCGCTGCACGATCGCAGGCGGACAAGCGAAACGTTTTCATCTCTCTGCATGGATCAAAGCGGATGACATCAACGGGCACGCGGGCATCTGGTGCAAAGTGTACGATGCGCAGGGAAAGCAATTGAACTCGATCATCTCGTCCACGCAGAACACGCACATCGACCGCAACTCGAATTGGAAGCACAGCGAGATCGTCTTGCTCGTGCCCCCCGAAGCGCAAAGCATGAAGATCGGCGGCTACATAACAGGCGCGGGGAATTATTGGTTCGATGATTTCGAATGGAAAGAAGCTCCGCCCGGCAAACGACGCGTTTCGAAAAAAGCGGGCAAGTATATCGCGCAGGCTATCCGGCACGTGCAGTCGAATTCGATCTACAAAGACTCAATCGATTGGAAAAGCTTTACGCCTGAAGTGATGCGCATGGCGGCGGGGATAAAAACGATCGAGGAAGCGCACCTGGCCGTGGATTACGTGATGGGAAGGCTGGGACGGTACGGCGACGAGCACAGCCGCTTGCAGCGTCCGAATTTGAAGCGCCGCAACAAACGGAAAGCAGCAGCGCCATGCCCTCCGGGAAAATGCTGAATGACGGGATCGCTTACCTCCGCGTGCCGGAATTATCCTCAACCAGCGACACCTTGCTGGAACAATTCGCGTCCGAATTACAAAACATCATCCGCGATCTTGACAAAGCGAACGGCGTCAAAGGCTGGATCGTCGATCTGCGGGGGAATGCGGGCGGCAGCGGCTTTTTTGCGATCATCGCAGGGCTGGGCCCGCTGCTGGGCGATGACACACTCGGCGCTTTTACCGGTGCGCAGCTTTCATGGAGCTATCAAAACGGCAAAACCTTGCTCGGAACGAGAACCAAAGTAAACGTTAAAAATTTCTACACCCTGAAAAATCCCGTGAATCCCGTCGCCGTGCTCATCAACCGGAACACGGCCAGCGGCGGAGAACTCGCTGCGATCTCATTCAGCGGAAAAAGCAACGTGAAATTTTTCGGACAAGCTACCGCCGGTTACGTCATCGCGATCCAGCCCATCCCGCTCCCCGACGGCGCCATCCTGAACATCACCAGCAGCTACATTGTCGACCGCAACGGCAAACGCTTCCTCGATAAAATCCAGCCCGACGAATACGCCGTCTCTTCAAAAGAAAAAGGCGACGCGGAAAAAGAAGCGGCGATCAAATGGATCCTCGGGAAATAATTCAAAATTCCGCGCAACCTAACGCACGCGCCGATCAGCGCGAATGGCAAAATTTTGAATGTTGAATTGGAATCAGCGGATCAGCGTCACCGTCCCCTTCCGTTCGATGTATTGCCCTTTCGACGTTTTGATCGTCAGCAAATACACGTAAACGCCGCCGGGACATTTCTGGTTGTGGAAAGTCCCGTCCCAGCCTAAGCTCGGGTCGTTGGTTTTGAAAATCTCCCCGCCCCAGCGGTCGAACACGCTCAGCTCGTACTCGGACAGGTCGATGAATCCTGTCGAAGGCAGGAAAGTGGTGTTCACGCCTTTCGGAACGAAAGCGTTCGGGATGAAGAGCAAATGTTCCTGCACGACTTCCGCGATGTTCGAATAGCTCGTGTCGGTGAACGTGTACGGGTTGCCGCCGCCTTCGACCGCCTCGATGTAATAGCTGAAACGGCCGAGCATGTGGATGTACGCTGAAACGTCGTCGGTGTACACATTTTGTCCCGCGTTGCTGAACGGCACGGTGGCGATCGGCTGCAGGCTGCTGTTGTCGATGCTGCGGTAAATCGTGTAGGTGCTCACCTGTCCCAGCCAGCTTTCGTAATCGTTCCAGTACAGCGTGTTCGTCGTGCCCTCGTTCGCCTGCGCGCTGAGGTGGATCGTGCGGCCGACGTTCGAGATGAGCGCGTTGTCGCCGCAACTGTCGACGGCCATCACTTTGTAATAATAGCTCTGCTGATCGGTCTGCGCCGTGTAATCCCAGTACGTCACGATGTTCTGCGGCGGCGCGGCGGGCACGTTGCCGATGAGGTTGAACGTGGCGCCCTGGTCGTCGCTGCGGTACACGTCGTAACGGATCACGTCGGCGGCGACGTCAACGTACACTTCCACTTTCACGGCTTGCGGTCCGTCGACGCTGGCCACTTTCAGGTAATTGAACGTGGGCTGCTGCGGCACGCTGGCGTACACGCAGAAGCTGTTCGAAGAAGCCGTTTCGCTGTTCGTGCTGCTGTAGGCGACGACGTAGTAGCAATACGTGGAGAACTGCTGCAGGCCCGTATGCGTGAACACCGTGTCGCCGGGCGCAGTGCTGCCGAGCAACTGGAACGGCGCGCCGTCCTGGCTCGCGTACACGTTGTAGCCGCCTAAACCGGGCAGCATGTTGATGTAGCTGTTCCAGCTCATCGACACCGTCGCGTCGCAGAGATCGAGCGCGTAGTTCACGAAGATCGAATGATGCACCGCGCTGAACGAGCTCAGGTTGCCGCAGCTGTCCACCGCCGCGATGCTGTACTGCTCGCTGGACTGATCCGCGTTCGAATTCGCATTCTGGTACGCCGTCACGCCGAGCCCCCATACCGTGTCGATCGCCGTCCACACGCCGTTGACGTATTGGTAAATGATGTAGCCCGTAACGTCCGCCGAAGTATTCTGCTGCCAGCCGAGCACCGCGTTGCCGTTCGCATCCACCGAAACCGTATCGATCACCGGCGTGGCGGGAACGAGGTTGTCCGCGAACTGCGAGCCCGTCACGTTCGAAACCGAAGCGCAGCCGATGGAATCCGCGATCTCGATGCGGTAGTTCACCCAATCGTTGCACACCGCGATCGTGTCGAGGTACGTGAGCGATTGCGTGGAATCGATCAGTGTCCACGTGCCGGCGGGATGCTCGCGCCAGATGCGGAACCAAGGCGATTGCGTGGGCGGCGCGGGATTGCCGATGTTGTTCCAGGAGAGGCTCGCCGTGCCGTTGCCGTTGTTCGTGAGGTTCAGGAAGATCGTGCTCACCGTGTCCAGCGCCGGCATAATGGGATTGCAGCCGGAGCGCGTGTGCACGGTGTAGTACACCTGCCCGGCATTCCCGCCCGCGCCGGTGTGCGTGTAGCTCGTCTGCGTGATCGTGAAGATGGAATCCAGCGGCGTGTACGGCCCGTTCGGGTTCGTCGAGGTGAAAATGTGGTAGCTGTTGAACGTGTTCGCCGTATCGGCCGGCTGCGCCCAGGTCAATGTCACGTCACCGTTCGGCGCGACGGCCAGGCAGCGCACTTCGGGCGAGAGCACGGTGGGCAGCGGCAGCACGGTGATGGAAATGGTAGCGATGTTTTGCGCGGGCGCGGGACAATAATCATCCTGCGTGCGGATCACGAAGTTGTACGTGTTCGACTGCACGCCGCAGCCGTTCGTCCAGGCCACGTGGTTGCAGTCCGTTTGCCAGTTGAAGCTCGTCGTCACGCCGAAGGGTGCGGAGACCGGCAGCGCGGGGCTGAGCGTGGCGCAGGGCGGGTTGAGGCAGCCCGTGGTCGTGCTCGTGAAGCCTGCGCCGAACTGGTTGCCGGTGGCCGTCATCGTCAGCGTTTGCGGGTTGCCGTTGGGCAGCGTTTGAAAATCCGTCGCCGCCAGGTTGAACGTGGCGACCTGTCCCGCATACACCGTATCGGCGAAAAGCGTGTAGTTCCCGTTGATGTCCTGGAACGGCGGCGTGACCGTGGGCGGCGAGTTGCTGCCGCAAGCGAGAAGCACGACCTGGATCTCGCGGAAGATCTCCGCCACCTTCTGCCCGCACTTCCAGGCTTCCACTTTGATCGCGGTGACGAAGTTGCCGGGCGTGAAGGACGTGTAGGAAATCTCACCCGTGTTCGGGTTGATCGTTGCGGGAATGTTGCTCGGGTTTTGCGCGGGCCCGGGCAGCGGGCTGTTGAAGCTGTAGCCGCCGGTGAAGCCGCAGAGCGAGGGGTTCGCGGGCGGGTTGTAGGTGCCGGTCAGCATCTGGTCGAGCGGCTCGGCCCAGGAGTATGCCAGCGAATCCAGCTCGGCGTCGACGGCGTTGTGGTTGTAGGTAAAGGGATAGCTCGTGCAGATGATCGTGCGCGGGCTCTCGAGGAATTCCGGCGAGCTGTCGTAGCAGGTGCCGGTGTTCTGGCCGTTGTACGGGTACATGATCGCGCGCAGCGTAAAGCCGGCGCTGCCGGGATTGACGATGTTGGTGATGCTGCTGTTGCGGCAGCAGCTGCTGTAGGTGAAGATCCAGCCCTGCGGGGGAGGAACGCCGGCGAGATTGGTAGGAACGGATTCGTACACGAACTCTTCCACGGCGCCGGGCATCGGCGTGAGGCTGGAAGGCCAGCCGGACTGCGACTGCGCGCCGGAGCAGGTGATCGTGGGCCCCATGCCGTTGCAGACGGGGGAAATATCCGTTTGCGAGACGAGGTTCAGGAAAATGTTCGAGACGGTGGGATGGTTGTGAACGGTGAGCGTGGCCGAAGTAGAGCCGTTGATGCCGTTGCAGTCGCGGTACAGCTTCATGCGGAACACGAAGTCGCCGTTGCCCAGGCATTTCCAGGTGATCTCGCCGCCCATCAGGTGAGAAGCGGAAGCCGGGATTGCGAGCAGTAAGGTTAGTACGAAAAGGGTAAAAATCCTTTTCAGCATGTCATGCAATTTGGCCAATTAACCAAAGATACGGAAAAAGCGATACGAAAGTTGGGGGATTTCGCTTGGCCGGCAGAGGATTGCGCGCTAGAAAAGCTCGACGTACGTCACCACTTTTCCTTTCACCGGGGCGAAATCGCTTTCTTCACCTTCACCGTAGATGAGCTCGGTGCGCTCGAGGCGGCGCGGGAAAGCGGACCTCTCCCCTTTCACCAGCCGAAACTCGCGGCCGACGGGTCCGTCGGTGGGTGCGGGTGTGTTGGAATACCAGTAGTGCTCTTCCAATTCTTCATAGAGCAAACGGAAACCCTTCTCGCTCACCGACCAAAGCTCGTAGTGACGTTCATTTCCCCGCGGGTAAAAATCCGCACAGCGGCCGCCGTTCACATGGCTTTCGATGACGAACACGCCTTTCGCCGGGCCTTCCGCAAAGCTGTATTCGAAATAATCGCTATGGCCGCCGAGGCAGCAACGGTCGCCGGCGTTGAAGGCGCGCCGGATCAGCACGTCGTCAACGCGCCGCCATTTTCCGTCCGTGCCCGCCCGGTAAACACACAGCAGCGTCATGTCCGTACCGCTGTCGAAACAAGTGAAGGAGGCCGACACGATCGCTTCACGCGCGGTATCGCCGAAGAGGTTGCGGTAATTCACTTTCGGCTGGATGTAGTCTTTCCCGGTGAGAAAGCTGCCGCTGAGGTAATCTCTTCCGCCAAAAGTGAAAAAGCTGAAATCGTCGAATCCGCCCGCCACGTGCAGGCAGAGATCGAACAGCAGGTCCGCATCGTCTTCCGCGTTGGAGAGGCGGCGGTACAGCTGCGCGGACGTGGGGCGGGGAATGCTGTCGAGGCGAAGGGTGAAAAAATGCTCTTTTTTTCCTGCGGAATCGCTCCATGTTCCTGCAAACGTCGAAGCATCCGTCCAGCTTCCGTGGAAGCGGCCCGTCTGCCGCGCCATCTGCAGCGGGCTCGTGTAATACTGCAGCGAATCATAACCGCCGACGGTGAACTCGTTCATTCTCCATTGCCCGGACGAGTCCAGCTTTCCTTCGAGAAAAATGCAGCTGCGCCGGCTTTCGTAGTAATACATGCCGTGCAGCGTATCGCTCTTCTGCTCGAGCAGCAGGCGCACGGGAAATGTTCCGACGTGGCCTTTGAGCAGGTAGAGCTGGTGGTTTTCGGTCTGTGCGAAAAGCCGGGAGGCGGACAGAAAAAAAAGCAGGCAGGCGGCGAAGCGGGGCACGGGATCGATTTACCCCTCAAGTTTACGGCAAAAGTCAATTGCGAGAATCGCCGTCGAACAAGCGAGGCGATTTTCTTACCAGCCGCCGGGAAACAGCATTTATCGCTTCCCCGCCACCAGCTCCACCATCTCCGTTTTATTGAAATACTTCCGCGCCAGCTCGCGCAATTCCTCCGGCGTGATCGTGCGGATGGTGTGCAGGAATTTCGTGTAGTAATCGTAATCGAGGCCGTAGCCGAGCAGCGCTTTCAAACGGTCGGCCAGGGCGAAAGGTCCATCGGTGCTGCGCAGGAAAGTGCCGGTCATGTAATTGCGCACGAGGCTCATCTCCTCATCGGGAACGAGGTCGTTCTGCAAGATGTCGAGCTCTTTGTAAATCTCGTTCAGCGCCGCCGTGCACACCTGCGCGCCGACCTCCGTGGCGATGACAAAATAGCCGCCGTCCCAGAGGGAAACGAGTCCCGAGCCGATGCCGTACGTGTAGCCTTTATCCTCGCGGATATTGCCCATCAGGCGCGAGCCGAAGTAGCCGCCGGTCACCGTGTTCAGCACCTGCATGCCGTGCCAGTCGGGATGCGTTTTGTTGAACAGCAGCCGGCCCATGCGGATCGCGGACTGGATGGCGTTCGGCTTCAGCAGCGTGTGCTCGCGCACCGTATCGCTCAGCGGCGCGGAGAATCCCGGCTTGGCGATCGCCTGCCCTTCCCAGTCTTTTCCCCCGAAATGTTTTTCCAGCAGCTGCAGGTGACGCTCGTTCACTTTTCCCGAGACGATGATGCTGCAGCGTTTCGCCGTGTAGCAGTTGCGGTGGAATTCCTGCAGCCTGCCGCGATCCACGCGCGAAAAATCTTCCAGCGTCGCGCGCGTGCCGTAAGGATGGTCTTTTCCGAACAGCAGCGGCGGGAATTCGCGGCGCGCGAGGTTGGCCACTTTCTCGGAATCGACGAGGTATTTCTGCTTTTTGTTCGCCAGGTAAATGCCGAATTCGCTCTCGGGGAAGGCCGCATTTTTCAGCGCATCCTCCACGATGGGCAACGTGGCTTCGAGGTGCTTGTTGAGCGTGTACAAAGTGAAGCCCGCCATGTCCTGCGAGGTTTCCGACTCGATGAACGCGCCGTAATAATCCAGCGTCTCCGCGATCTCGGTGGCGCTGCGCGTGGGCGTGCCTTCGTCGAGCATGTCGTTCACGCCCGAGGCCACCAGCGGCTGCGACTGGTCGCGCGTGCCGGCGCAGAAGAGAAATTCGATCTTCGCCACTTCCTGCGTGCCCGCGTTCAGCAGCCACACGGGGATGCCGTTCGACAGGTTCGTGCGCTTCGCGCGGAGCAAGGCGATGTCGTTGATCTCGGCGATGGGCGGTGCGACGGTGCGGTCTAGCATAGGTACCTGGATTAGGATCGTTGTAGCAGGAAGAAATCTTGTTGATGCGATTTTTTTATTTCGGATTTGCGATTTCGGATTTCGGATTTGCGCACAGCCCGCCCACCTATGTTAGGCGCGGCAAATCCGAAATCCGAAATCGTAAATCCGAAATTCAACTCGTTTGTTTTTTTATGGAACGATAGTGTAACGAAGAGCAATTCGTTTTGCGGAAAACTTCCCGCGCCTGGCCCTGGATCATATCCGCGCTTACGTTCATGTAACGCTCCACTTCGGTGTTGATGCGGTTCGCGTCGCCGAGCAGCTCGGAGAAGGCGAGGTTCATGGCTTTGTCGAGCACGTTCATTTCCGAGAACGTGTGCGTGGCCTCGATCTTGTTTTTCACTTTGTTCAGCTCCGCGTCGGGCACCGGCTCGTTCTGCAGCTTTTCCAGCTCTTCGAACACCGCTTCCTCGCCCTGCTGCAGCGTGAACTGCGGCGTGACTTTTCCCGCGACGATGAATAAGCCTTTGTCCAGCTCGCCCATCACGTACGCGTTGAGCTCGGTGAAAATCTGCTTGTCTTTCACGAGGCGGTTGTAGAGGCGGGAGGAATTTCCGCGCGAGAGCAGGTCGGAGATGATGTCCATCGTGTAATACTCCGGGTCGCGGCGCGAACACATGTGGAAGGCCATGAACAGCGAATCGGCGGGCACGTCGCGCTCCACTTCGAGGCGGCGGTATTCTTCCTGGCGCGGCTCTTCGGGAAGGTTGCGCCCGGGTTTCGCTCCGCCGGGAATACTGCCGAACCATTTTTCGCTGAGCAGGCGCACCTCTTCCGTGTCCACGTTGCCGGAGACGACGAGGATCGCGTTTTTCGGGTTGTAGTGTTTTTTGAAGAACGCTTTCACGTCGTCCATCACCGCTTCCTCGATGTGGCGGATCTCTTTCCCGATCGTAGCCCATTTGTACGGATGGACTTTGTACGCCAGCGGGCGCAGCAGCAGCCAGGCGTCGCCGTAGGGCTGGTTGAGGTAGCGCTGCTTGAACTCTTCGATCACCACGTTGCGCTGCACTTCCAGGCTTTTTTCCGAGAAGGCGAGGCCGTACATGCGGTCGCTTTCGAGCCAGTAAGCCGCTTCGAGATTTTGCGCGGGCAGCGTGATGTAATAGTTCGTAATGTCGTTCGAAGTGAACGCATTGTTCTCCGCCCCGATGCGCGGCGATACTTCATCGTAGCTGGGAATGTTCACGGAGCCGCCGAACATCAGGTGCTCGAAGAGGTGCGCGAAGCCGGTGCGGCTCTCTTCTTCATCACGCGCGCCCACGTCGTACAGAATGTTGATGCAGGCCAGCGGCGTGGCTTCGTCGCGGTGCACGATGAGCGTGAGCCCGTTGGCGAGGGTGAATCGGTCGAATGCGATCATACTTTTTTTGGAAAGGAAAACAAAGGTAAAGCTTGCCGGACGATTTTTCGTTCGGGGGACACGCGCGAGATTTCAGGACAGGATTTTTTTGCGGAAGCTCACATCCCGCACACCGCTCTTTTCGCTTCTTCGAACTCGCGCATCATATTCCGCACGATCTCTCCCGCAGGAAGAATATCGCGAATGATGGCGCTCACCTGCCCGATCTCCAGCTCGCCTTCGTCGAGATCGCCTTCGAACATGCCTTTTTTCGCACGGGCGCGGCCCAGCAAAACTTTCAATTCCTCCGGCGAAGCGCCGCGCTGTTCCGCTTCCTGCACCTGCTGAAAAAATTTGTTCTTGATCAGGCGCACCGGCGTGAGCTGCTTCAGGGTGAGCTGCGTATCGCCTTCGTTGGACGTGATCACCGCCTTTTTAAAATTCTCGTGCCCCGACGACTCGACGGAAGCGACAAAACGCGAACCCACCTGCACACCCTCCGCGCCCAAAGCCAGCGCCGCCAGCATCGCGCGCCCGCAGCCGATGCCGCCAGCAGCGATCAAAGGAATTTTCACCGCATCGCGCACCGCGGGAATGAGCACCAGTGTAGTTGTTTCTTCACGCCCGTTGTGCCCGCCCGCCTCGAATCCTTCCGCCACGATCGCATCCACGCCCGCCTCCTGCGACTTCAGCGCGAACTTCACATTCGAGACCACGTGCACGACGGTAACGCCGTTCTCCTTCAGCTTGCCCGTCCAGGTTTTCGGGTTGCCCGCGGAAGTGAACACGATCTTCACGCCTTCGCTGAGAATGACGTCCATGTGCTTGTCGATGTCCGGGTACAGCAGCGGCACGTTCACGCCGAAAGGCTTATCGGTTGCGGCTTTGCATTTCTGAATGTGCTCGCGCAGGACCTCGGGATACATGGAGCCGGAACCGATAAGGCCGAGCCCGCCCGCGTTGCTCACCGCTGCGGCCAGTTCCCAGCCGCTGCACCAGATCATGCCCGCCTGGATGAGAGGAAATTGAATGTTGAAAAGTTGGGTGATGCGGTTGTTCATAACGGGGCTAAAAGTACTCAAATGAGAAAACGGTTCGTTGCCGGAAGCGAAATACGGGTCATTACGAAATATACGAATGATCAAACCATTATTTCCCTGGTTCACGCGGGCGGCTAAGCGCGATCCGCATATTCGTGATGGTCCGGATTTCGCTTCAATTGGAAACGGTACAAGTTTTGGAGCACGAACCGACTATTTGATATTTGCATCCCGTTCGTTATGTTTGCAGTATGAGGAAACGTGTACTCATTCTTGCCGCGATCGCAGCCATGCCGCTGGTGACGCGTGCGCAGTACCTG
>Ga0196978_1000587_pt1 | contig 18042 bp, 16 predicted proteins | sample S3v_2013CmetaG_FD_155491 | JGI IMG/M metagenome (GOLD analysis project Ga0196978, IMG submission 155491) | Soil microbial communities from Anza Borrego desert, Southern California, United States - S3+v_20-13C | ecosystem: Environmental > Terrestrial > Soil > Desert | place: USA: California... | reverse complement strand
ATGCCCGATCAGCGACCTATGGGTCTCGACCAAGTGCGGTGAATCCGACACGACGTCCGGCTGCGGCTCCAATCCGACGGTCGGCAGCGCGTTCGACAAGCTCGAGCCGCTCGGCGTGACGATGGTGTTCGGCGAAACGACCGAGATCACCGGCGGCGAGAACATCGTCGCGGATCGCTGCGCCACGCCGGAGGTGCGTGAGAAGTTCATGAAGATGTTCAACCGCTACCAGGAAGTCGTCGAGCGCAACAAGGTGGACGACCTCTCCGAGTCGCAGCCGACCAAGGGCAACATCGCCGGCGGCCTCACGACCATCGAGGAGAAAGCGCTCGGCAACATCCAGAAGATCGGCAAGAAGTGCAAGGTGATCGGCGTGCTCGACAAGGCCGAAGAGCCGACGCGCCCCGGTTTGTGGTTCATGGATTCGTCGTCCGCCGCTGCCGAGATGGTCACGCTGTGCGCCGCCTCGGGTTACGTCGTCCACTTCTTCCCGACGGGCCAGGGCAACGTCATCGGCAACCCGATCGTGCCGGTGATCAAGCTCACGGCCAATCCGCGCACCGCGCGTACGATGTCGGAGCACATCGACTACGACTGCTCGGGTCTGCTCCAGCGCGAGAAGAACCTCGACCAGACCGGCGACGAGCTGATCCAGGTGATGCTGCGCACGTGCAACGGCCGGTTGACCGCCGCCGAAGCGCTCGGCCATCGCGAGTTCGTGCTCACGCGGCTCTACGAATCGGCGTAATGGCCACGGAAGGAAACCAAGGTTTCCCTCCGTGACCCTCCTTTCCTTTCGGGCTCGCTGCGCTCGCGCAGCGGCATCGTTGCAGCCGGGGCGCGTGTGAGCACATTACAGGTCCGCGTCTGGCGCGGTCAGGAGTCGGGGCACTACCAGGAGTTCGAGGTGCCCCGGCTCGAAAGCCAGACGGTTTTAGACGTCGTGACGCACATCCAGCGCAGGCTCGATCCGACGCTGTCGTACCGGTTCGCGTGCCGCGTCGGCATGTGCGGCTCGTGCGCGATGACCGTCAACGGCAAGGCGCGCTGGACGTGCCGCACGCACGTGTCCGTCGTTGCCGGGGACGGCAAGCTCGAGATCGCGCCGCTCCACAACCTTCCGGTCGTGAAGGACCTCGTGACCGACATGGCGCCCTTCTTCGACAAATGGGCGAAGGCGAAGGGCCAGTTCACCGGTCCCGACACCCGCAAGGACGAGTTCGCGCCGGTTAAGCCCGAATCGCGGCAGCGCAAGCTCGTCGACGAAGCGATCGAGTGCATCGGCTGCGGCGTGTGCTATGCGTCATGCGACGTCGTCACGTGGCGTCCGGATTACCTGGGTCCCGCCGCGCTCAATCGCGCATGGACGCTCGTGAACGACGTCCGCGATATCGAGCAGCGCGATCGACTCGCGGCGGTCGCCGGTGACGCCGGCTGCCATGCCTGCCATACGCAGATGAGCTGCACGCAGCGCTGTCCGAAATTCCTGGATCCGGCGAAGAGCATCGCGGGATTGAAGCGCCTCACGATGAGCGCCGCGCTGAAAGGCGAGCTGTGACGACGTCTGCGTCACCGCGTCACGCCGTCACTGCGTCACCGAACCTGCGGTTGCAGGTCCTGCTGTGGGCCGCGCACCGCATCTCCGCGGTCGTCCTGGCGATCTGCGTCTTCGTGCACCTCGCCGTGATCATCTACGCGGTGCGCGGCGGGCTCACCGCGGCCGAGATCCTCGGGCGCACCAGCGGCAGCATCGCGTGGGCTGTGTTCTACGGGCTGTTCGTCGCGGCGGCCGCGATTCACGCCCCGCTCGGCATGCGCACCGTGCTGTCCGAGCATTTCAACTGGCGTGGACGCAGCCTCGGGATCGTGACGGTGCTGATCGGCATCGGGCTCGCGTTTTTCGGCTGGCGTGCCGTCTACGCCGTCGTTGGAGCGGGCCCCGCGTGAGAAACGATTTCCGCGCGCGGGGTCATTCGTCCTATCTCGCATTCATGGTGCAGCGTGTGTCCGGCGTCGCGCTGACGCTGTTTCTGCCGCTCCATTTCTGGGCGCTCGCGCAGGCGCTCGAAGGCGAAGCGAGGCTCGATCAGTTCCTGCGCTGGACCGAACAGCCGCTCGTCAAGATCGGTGAGGTCATCCTCGTGCTGCTGCTCGCGGCGCACATGGCCGCGGGTCTGAGGCTGCTCGCGCTCGAGCTGCTGCCGCTGCAGGATTGGCACAAGGGTATGCTCGCAGCGGCTACGGCGTTCAGCTTCGCCGCGGGTCTCGCGTTCCTCCTGAATCTCATCTAGGCGCTTCGATGGCAAATCCCTTCGCATTCGTCGATCTGCCGGCAGCGCGAAGTGCGAAGAAGCCGCGCATGAGCGGGCTCACGATGATGGTCGACTTCGGGCTTCCGTACGGCCAGGTGAGCGACGTGCTGGAGATGGCCGGCGCCTACATCGATCTCGGGAAGATCGCGGTCGGCACCGCGCGCCTCTACGAGCTTTCGTATCTCCGCCGCAAGCTCGCGCTCTATCGTCTGCACAAGGTGCGGGCCTTCATCGGCGGCCAGTTCATGGAATACGTCTTCGCCGTCCATGGCGAGGCGATGCTGCCGAAGTATCTCGCGGAGGCGAAGCGCGTCGGCTTCAACGTGATCGAGATCTCCGACAATTGCGTGCCGCTCACGCGCACGCAGCGGATGTCGCAGATCCGGCTCGCGCGCGAGGCCGGGCTCGCCGTCTTTGGCGAGGTCGGCTCCAAGGATATGAAGAACGATGCGCGCCTGCTCGTCGGTCAGGCTGAAGACTGCTTCGAAGCCGGCGCCGAGATCGTGCTGGTCGAAGCCGCCGAGCTGATCGAGAACGGCAAGCCGAAGATGAAGCTGATCGACGGCATCCGCAAAGGCCTCGACATGTCGAAGGTGCTGATCGAGCTGCCGGGGCCGTGGATCAGCGGCGTCACGCTCTCCGCGGTCGAGGACATGAAGAAGTTTCTGGTGGAAGCGTTCGGGCCTGACGTGAACCTCGCGAACGTCGCGCCGCAGGACATCATGGAGACCGAAGCGCTGCGCGTCGGTCTTGGCGTGGTCGGTCCGAAAGTCGGCGCAATTGCCAGCGCGTCGAAAGGGGCCCCCAAGACGTCAAGTGCGACCGTCAGGGCGCGAAAACGCCGAAACAACAAAACGGAGCGCAAACGTGCCGCGTAAGCCGAACCTGCTGGTGATCCTGATCGACGACCTGCGCTTCGACGAGTTCGGCGCGGGCGGGCACCCGTACATGAAGTCGCCGCACATCGACCGCATCGCGCACGAAGGGGCACTGTTCGAGCGCGCATTCCATACGACCTCGATCTGCTCGCCGAACCGCGCCTCGATCGTTACGGGCCAGTACGCCGCGCGCCACGGCATCATCGACAACGTCGCACGCGACGCGTCGAGCTTTCGGCTGCCGAACTACCACCTCGAGCTGCAGCGGCTGGGCTACGAGACCGCACACATCGGCAAGTGGCACATGGGCAACAGCGGGCGGCCGCGGCCCGGATACGACTACTGGGTCGCTTATGACGGGCACGGGCGGCTCACGAACCCCAATCTCAACATCAACGGCAAATACGTCCAGCACACCGGGTACGTGACCGACATCATGAACGGGATGGCGGTCGATTTCCTGAAGCGCAAGCACGTGAAGCCGTGGTCGCTGTTCTTCGCGCACAAGGCGGTGCACCCCGATGCCGAGCAGGCCGCCGACGGCACGGTGCGGATGGACGGCTACGTCGTCGCCGAGCGCCACAAGAACCTCTACAAAGGCTGCGTGTTTCCGAAGAAGCCGAACATGCTGCCGCCGGAAGAAGTCATCAAGAGCAAGCCCGCCTGGGCCGAAGCGCTCGAGCTCCGGAAATCGAAGGCGTCGCGCGCGGTTCTCGATCCGCTCTTCGCCGGCGAGCAGGAGGAGATCCGGCTGCGCGCCGCGATGATGGCCGCTGTGGACGAAGGCATCGGCATGCTGTTCGACACGCTGGAGAAGAAAGGCGAGCTCGACAACACGTTCATCCTCTTCCTCGGCGACAACGGCTACTTCTTCGGCGAGCACGGTCTTGGACCGGAGCGGCGCTTTCCATACGAGGAAGGCGTGCGCGCGCCGTTAATCGCGCGCTTCCCGAAGCGCATCAAAGCCGGTACCCGGCTCAAGGATCTCGTCATCTGCCAGGACATCGCGCCGACGCTGATCGAGCTCGCCGGCGGCAAGCCCGGCGCGCACATTCAGGGCCGCTCGCTCCTGCCGCTCATCGCCGGCAAACGCACGGGCTGGCGCAAATCGGTGCTCCACGAGTACTGGGCCGAGAACGCCTATCCCTGGCTCGTGAACATGACCTACAAAGCGGTGCGCACCGAGCGCTACAAGTACATCCGCTGGGTGAACCGCAGCCGTAACGGTGAGCTCGACGAGCTCTACGATCTTTCGACAGACCCGTACGAGATCAGGAATCTCAACAAGAGCGCCGCGCATCAGCCGCTCAAGGCAAAATTGCAGAAGGAGCTGAAGCGACTGAGCGTGGAAGCGCTCGGATTAATTTAACGAGGAGGATGGAGATGAGAACCGCAAAATGGCTGGTCGTCGCGGCGGCAGCGCTCACGGCGATGCCCGCATGGTCGCAGGCCTATCCGACGAAGCCGGTGCGCATCGTCGTGCCGTTCGCGCCCGGCGGCGCGACGGACATCGTGACCCGCGTGGTCGCGCAGAAGCTGACGGAGGTGTGGGGGCAGACCGTCGTCGCCGATAATCGCGCCGGTGCGAGCGGCAACATCGGCGCCGAGATCGTGGCGCGTGCGCCGGCCGACGGCTACACGATTCTGATGGCGTCGGGCTCGGTGGTGACCGCGAATCAGCACATGTTCCGCAAGCTTGCGTACAACGCGGAGAAGGACTTCGCGGCGATCACGAACGTCGCGAGCGGGCCGCAGATCATCGCGGTGCACCCCACGCTTCCGACGAAGACCCTCAAGGACTTCATCGCGCTCGCGCGCAAGCAGGGCAAGCAGATGACGTTCGGCTCGGCCGGCGTCGCGACCCAGACTCACCTCGCTGCCGAGAACTTTCTGTACACGGCCAAGCTCGAGCTCGTCCACGTGCCGTACAAAGGCGAAGGCCCCGCGCTCACGGACCTCGTTGCCGGACAGATCCACATGGTTACGCCGAACCTCTCGGCCGCAATCGGCTTCGTGCAGCAGGGGAAGCTGCGTGCGCTCGCGGTTACGAGCAAAGAGCGGGTGAAGCAGCTCCCGAACGTCGCCGCCGCGGCCGAGACGCTGCCGGGCTTCGAGAATCTCGGCTGGTTCGGCCTGGTGGCGCCGGCGAACACGCCGAAAGCGGTGATCGACAAGATCTACCAGGACACGCTGAAGGTGCTTCAGGCGCCCGATATTCGCAATCGCTTCGAAACGCTCGGCATGTTCCCGGTCGGCAACGACCCGGTGGCGTTCGCAGCCGCGATGCGTGAGGAATCGGCGCGCTGGGCGCGCATTATCAAGGAGCGCAAGCTCCAGATCGACTAGTGACGTAGGGTGGATGGTAGCCCGCCGCAAGGAAACACATGAAAGTTGACCTGAAACAAGTCGAAGAAGCTTCCAAGGAGCTGTACATCCGCGCGCTCAAGCTCCTGCCGGACGACATCAAGGAAGGCTTCAAGCGCCTCGACGCGAATGAAACCGACGCCACCGGCAAGGCGATCCTCGGCACGATGATCAAAAACATCGCGGTCGCCGAGGCGAACCAGAATCTGCTGTGCCAGGACACGGGACTCCCGATCTACAACGTCTCGATCGGCAGCGGCGTCGAAGTCGATGGCTACAAGCTGAAGCAGGCCATCGTCAAGGGCTGCGAGCGCGCCACGAAAGAGCATCCGTTCCGCTCCTCGGTCGTGCATCCGGTGACGCGTGCGAACAACCACACGTCGAGCGGCAGGCTGATGCCGGTCATCAACATCGATTTCGTGCCGGAGCCGGAGAAGCTTTCGATCGAGATGATTCCGAAGGGCTCGGGCTCCGAGAACAACTCCTGGCTCAAGATGGCGGTGCCGGCGGATGGCATCGACGCGGTGAAGACTTTCGTCATCGACTGCGTGCTCGATGCCGGTGGCAAGACGTGCCCGCCGACCATCGTGGGCGTCGGCGTCGGCGGCACCGCGGATCTCTGCGTGCACCTTTCGAAGGTCGCTGCGACGCGGCCGCTCGGCTCGAAGTGCGAAGACCCGGAAGGCGCGAAGCTCGAGGCGGAGCTTTCGGGCGTGGTGAACGACCTGGGCGTGGGCCCCCAGGGGCTCGGCGGCGATTCGACGTCGTTTGCCGTGCACGTCGAGACGGCCGCCACGCACATCACGATGAATCCCGTCGCGGTGAACATGCAGTGCCACTCCGCCCGCCGCGCGCGCGCGACGTTCACGCCTCAGGGCCTCACCTACGGCTTCTGATCCTTGGCGCGAAATTTGACTCGTCATTCCCGCGAAGGCGGCAATCCAGAGAGACCTGACCATGGCCCACTACGACTTCCAGATGCCCATCACCGAGGCCCAGGCCCGAGCGCTGAAAGCTGGCGACACGGTGACGCTCAACGGCACGCTCTACGGCATCCGCGACGCGACCCTCATCCACATGTTCGACAAGGGGCGCACCACGCGCTTCGACATGCAGGGCCATGCCGTGATTCACACCGCGCCCAACGTGCGATGGGTGGGCGAGTCGGAAGAACATCCGTCCGGTTACGAGAAGGTCTGCATCGGCACCACCACCAGCGCGCGCATGGAGCGCTTCACGCGGCCCCTGATGCAGCAATACGGCGTGCGCATGGTCATCGGTAAGGGCGGTCTCGCACAGGGCTCGCTGGATGCATTCCGTGATCTCGGCGGCGTCTACGTGGCCATCATCGGCGGTGCGGCGGCGCTCGAGACGACGTGGGTGGAAAGCATCGAGGAAGTCGATCTCGACGATCTCAATCCCGAGTCGCTGTGGAAGTTCCGCGTGAAGGACTTCGGCCCGCTGCTCGTCTCGATGGACAGCCACGGCAACAGTCTGTACACGCAGGTCAACGCGGCCGCGCGTGACAAGCGCGCCGCGGCGCTCGCGGCGCTCGGCGTCAAGGCCTGACGGCCTTCACGCGCGGTTTCGTGCTCGCAAGACTGCTCGCCGACAGGCGCTACCCGCTCGCGTTCAACATGCTCGAGCTCGGGGCGCTGCCGCTCGGCGGCGCCGCCGAGCCGTTCCACGCGCTGCTCGACCTCTTCCCGGGCTCGCGGATCTCGGCGTTCGAGCTCGATCCGGCGCTCTGCGCCGAGTTGAACGCGAAGGCGCGGCCCGGGCTGCGCTATTACGCCACCGCCGTCGGCCGCGCGGAGGAGCCGCGAACCCTTTACCAGACGCGCCATCCGATGTGCGCCTCGCTCTATGAGCCGGACGAGCGCTATGCCGACGTGTTCCATCACCTCGACGTGATGCGGCTCAAAGCGAAGAGCGCCGTCTCCACCGTGAGCCTCGACCGGTTCGTGCGCGATAACGCGCTCGGCAGCATCGACTTCATCAAGATGGACATCCAGGGCGCCGAGCTCGACGTGCTGCAGGGCGGTACCGCGACGCTCTCCTCGGTGCTTGCGCTCGTGACCGAAGTCGAGTTCGTGCCGCTGTACAAGGGTCAGCCGCTCTATGGCGACATCGACGCGTGGCTCCGCGATCGTGATTTCACGCTGCACCGCTTTCTCACCATTTCGGGTCGCGCGATGAAGCCGCTTGCGCGGGACGGCAACCCGAACACGCCGATGCAGACGATGTGGGCCGACGCACTGTTTACCTGCGACTTGCTCGACGTGAGGGGGCTCTCGCCGGAGCAGCTCGTAAAGCTCGCGGTCCTGCTCGATCTGTACGAAAGCGGCGACGTGGCACTGTATCTCCTGCGCCATCACGATCAGCTCGCCGGCACCGCCCTCGCTCCGGCTTATCTCGAAACGCTCATCGCCTCCGGGCACTGGAACTCAATGCAATGAAGACGCTGCGCACCGACGTGCTCATCCTCGGCTCCGGCGGGGCCGGCCTGTTCGCCGCGCTGCACGCGCACCAGCAGGATCCGTCGCTCTCGATCACGGTGGCGGTGAAGGGTCTGCTCGGCAAATGCGGCTGCACGCGCATGGTCCAGGGCGGCTACAACGTCGCGCTCGCCGCGGAAGATTCGGTCGAGCGTCACTTCATGGACACGATCGAAGGCGGTAAGTGGCTGCCCGACCAGGAGCTCGCGTGGACGCTGGTCTCGGTCGCGGTCGAACGCATCCACGAGCTCGAGAACGAGCTCGGCTGTTTTTTCGATCGTAATCCCGACGGCACGATCCACCAGAAGGCGTTCGCCGGTCAGACCTTCGACCGCACGGTGCACAAGGGCGATTTGACCGGCATCGAGATCATCAACCGGCTCGCGGAGCAGGTCTGGGCGCGCGGGATCAACCGGCTGGAGGAGCATCGCGCGGTCGAGCTCGTGAAGACGAAATCCGGCGACGCGATTGCCGGCGTATTGATGATCGACATGCGCACCGGCGAGTTCGTCTTCGTGCAGGCGCGCGCGGTCCTGCTGGCCACCGGCGGCGGACCGACGATGTACAAGTACCACACACCGTCGGGCGACAAGACCTGCGACGGCATGGCGATGGCGCTGCGGGCCGGGCTCACGCTGCGCGATATGGAGATGGTGCAGTTTCATCCGACGGGGCTCATCGCCGGCCCGCACACGCGCATCACCGGCACGATCATCGAGGAGGGTCTGCGCGGCGCCGGCGGCCAGTTGCTCAACGGCAAGGGCGAGCGCTTCATGCATCTCTACGATCCGCGCAACGAGCGTGCGACGCGCGACATCGTGAGCCGCGGGATGTACGACCAGATGAAAAAGGGCAACGTGAGCGAGCGCGGCGGCCTGTACATCACCATGGGCCATCTCGACCCTGCGATGGTCCGCAAGATGTTCAAGGGCATGGTCGAGCGCTGCGCCGACTGCGGTTTCGACCTCGTGTCGGGGCTCGTCGACGTCGTGCCCACCGCGCACTACATGATGGGCGGCGTCGTGTTCAACACCGACTGCGCCACCGAGCTGCCGGGGTTGTTCGCCGCAGGCGAGGATTCCGGCGGCGTGCACGGCGCGAACCGGCTCGGCGGCAACGGCGTTGCCAACTCGACGGTCTTCGGCGGCATCGCAGGCGATTCGATCCCGCGCTGGCTGAAAGCGAACCCCGGCGGTTATCCCGACCCCGACGGCTACGCGATCCAGGATGCGATCGACCGCTGCCGCGCGCCATTCGGCAAACGCACGGGCGATCTCGCGGGCCTGCGCGAACGGCTCTACGACCTCATGTGGGACGACGTCGGCATCGTGCGCGACGCGGCCAGCCTCGCACGCGCCGAAACGGCGCTGGCGCACCTCGAAGCCGAGCTCGACGAGACCGGTATCCCGGACTCAAACCTTGCGTTCAACCTCACCTGGCACGACTGGCTTAACATGAAGAGCCTGCTGCTCGTGTCGAACGCGATCCGCTTCGCTGCCACGGCGCGCGAGGATTCGCGCGGAGCGCACTACCGCTCCGATTTTCCGGAGGTGCGCGATCTCGAGAATTCGCGCTACACCTGTGTGACGTGGCAGGAAGGGCAGTTCCGGTGCGATACGCGGCCGGTCGCGTTCACGCGCGTGAAGCCCGGCGAAACGCTCCTGGAGAAGGCTGCCTGATGCCAAAGCTGACGATCGAAGAGCTGACGGACCTCACCGCCCGCGCGCTGCGCCGCGCCGGCGCCAGCAAGTCGGCCGCGCTCGCCGCCGCGCGCGCTCTCGTTGCCGCTGAATCCGAGGGCTTGAGTGGACACGGCGTGTCGCGCACGGCGCTCTACGCGCAGCATGTACGCGAAGGCCGCGTCGATGGCCGCGCGAAACCGAAAATCGTCACGCGCAAAGGCGCGACGTGCCTCGTCGACGCGCGCGGCGGTCTCGCGTACGAAGCGGGCGCTGTCGCGGTGAAAGAGGCGATTGCGCGCGCGCGGCGCTATGGCGTCGCGTTTTGTGGCGTGACGAACAGCCATCATTTCGGTGCAGCCGCCTATCACCTCGCGCCGGTCGCCGAAGCCGGTCTGGTCGGTTTGGCGTTCACGAATTCGCCGGCGGCGATCAACGCGTGGGGCGGCAAGCGCGCGCTCTATGGCACCAACCCGATCGCCGCGGTGTTTCCGCGCGGGGGCGGCGAACCGCTCGTCGTCGATCTGTCGCTGACCGAGGTCGTGCGCGGCAAGATCATGCTGTACGCGAAGGAAGACAAACCGATACCGCTCGGCTGGGCGCTCGACCGCGACGGTCAGCCGACCACCAGCGCGCAGGCCGCGCTCACCGGCAGCCTCGCCGCGATCGGCGGCATGAAGGGCACGATGCTGGCGCTGATCGTCGAGCTCCTGTGCTGCGCGCTCATGGGCGCGGCACTCTCGTTCGAGAACGATTCGTACTTCGAGCCCGGCGGCAAGCCGCGCATCGGCCATGCGGTGCTCGCGATCGATCCCGACGCGCTCGCCGGCCACGATGTCTACTTCGAGCGCGTGGAGGCGCTCATTGCACGCATGCTGGAAGAGGAGGGCGTGCGGCTCCCGGGCGCGCGGCGGCAGGCTGCTGCGGCGGCGGCGCGCGAGGCGATCGAGGTATCGGACGCGCAGCTCGCCGAGCTCGAGCGGCTGGCGAGCGGACGGGCCGGACCAGCCTGAGCTCGGGTCGGCGGAGCGTGCGTCGCGCGACTTCCGCCGGTCGCGCCTTCTAAGGGCGAAAATTTGCTTCCCTGGTTGCGGGTCACTCGAACTGCGTTACCCAACCGCGGGTCATTTTTCGAACAGGACGGTCCATGGCGACGCTGATCCTCGGCGACGACGCCGGCAACACTCTGATCGGCGCGTCCGGCGACGATGTCATATACGGTTTCAACCCGGACGGCGCGCAGAGTCAGGTCAGCACGATCCGTGCGGAGCGGGTGGCAAGCGGCTTCGTGCAACCCCTTTTCGCGGGCGCCCCGCCGGGCGATTTGCAGCGTCTCTTCATCGTAGAGAAGACCGGCAAGATCAAGATCGTCGATACGGCGTCCGGCCAGGTGGCGGCGACGCCGTTTCTCGACGTAACGACCGAGATTTCCACCGCGGGCGAAGGCGGGTTGCTCGGTCTCGCCTTTCAGCCCGATTTCGCCGCGAGCGGTGTTTTCTTCGTCAATCTCACCAACGCGAGCGGCGATACGGAGATCCGGCGCTACCGCGTATCGGGCAGCAACCCGAACATCGCCGACGCCTCCAGCGCATCGCTCGTGATCGGCGTGAACCAGCCGGACGGCCTGACGAACCACAAGGCAGGCTGGCTCGGCTTCGGACCCGACGGCTACCTCTACGCCGCGCTCGGTGACGGCGGAAGCCCGGGCGATGCGCTGAACAGCGGTCAGGACGTGAACAGTCTGCTCGGCAAGATGCTGCGCCTCGACGTCGCCTCCGATGCGTTTCCCTCCGATCCCACCCGTAACTATGCGATTCCGTCGAGCAACCCGTTCGTGGCCACGGCCGGCGCCGACGAGATCTGGGCGCTCGGCCTGCGCAATCCGTGGCGCGACTCGTTCGATCGCGCGACGGGCACGCTGTACATCGCCGACGTCGGTCAGAGCGCGTGGGAGGAAATCAACATCGGCGCGGCCGGCGCGAATTACGGCTGGAAGATCTATGAAGGTCCGGCCCCGTTCTCCGCAGGATCGCCTTCGGCAGGAACGCTGACGTTTCCGATCCACGCTTACGAGCGCACCGTCGGCCGCTCCATCACCGGCGGCTATGTCTATCGCGGCGAAAGCGAGGGATTGCACGGCCATTACTTCTTCGCCGACTTCGTGCTGTCAAAGCTGTTCACACTGCACTTCGACGGCGCGGCCTGGAACGCGACGGATCGGACGGCCCAGATCGTAACGACGGCGGGGGCGCTCGGGCTCCCGTCATCGTTCGGTGAGGATGGCCGCGGAGATCTCTACGTTGTCGATTGGGACGGAGAGATCTTCAGGCTGAGCCCGCTCGTCGCATCCGCCGATCAGGCCGATCATCTGGACGGGGGTCCGGGGAACGATCTGCTATTCGGCGGTTCCGGCGACGACGTCCTGATCGGCGCAGGCGATAACGACGGGCTCCACGGTCAGAACGGTGCCGACACGCTGGACGGCGGTGCAGGCAACGACATCGTGATCGGCGGCGCCGGGGGCGATACGTTGAACGGCGGCGAGGGTAGCGACGTCCTTGCAGGCGATGCCGGTGACGATGCGCTGGAGGGTGGAGCGGGCGCCGACCGGCTCGACGGCGGCGCGAGCTCGGACGATGCGAGCTATGCCAGCGCAACGGCAGGCGTGGTCGCGAATCTGGCGGGGCCCGTTCAGAACAGCGGAGACGCGCTTGGCGACAGCTACGTTGCGATCGAAGGGCTCATCGGCTCGCCGTTCAACGACGCGCTGGTCGGCGACGACAATGCGAATGCGCTACAGGGCGGGAGCGGGAACGACTATCTCCAGGCGCGCGGCGGAGTGGACACGCTGCTAGGCGGAGCGGGCGTGGACCGGCTCGAAGGCGGACCCGGCGGCGACGTCATCGATGGCGGCGAGGGCTTCGACTACGCCGGTTACTACTACGCGATTGGACCCGTGACGGTGGATCTCGGAATGCCGGCCAACAGCCTGGGTGAAGCGCTGGGCGACAGCTTCGTCGACATCGAAGGGCTCTTTGGCTCACGCCACGCCGATGTGCTGTATGGCGACGACAAGGCCAATGACCTCGCGGGGGCGGAGGCGAATGACCAGATCTTCGGCCGCGGCGGCATCGACCACCTGCTCGGCATGGACGGCGATGACACGCTCGAAGGCGGCACCGGTCACGACACGCTGACCGGCGGCGCCGGCTTCGACTTCGCGAGCTACGGCGCGAGCGCCGGCGGCGTGCTGGCGAATCTGGCGGGGGCGGTGCAGAACAGCGGTGAAGCGTTCGGCGACAGCTACCGCACGATCGAAGGCCTGATCGGCTCTGCGTTCGACGACACGCTGGTGGGCGACGACAACATCAACGAGCTCCGCGGCGGCGGCGGCAACGACTACCTCCAGGCGCGCGCGGGGGCGGACACGCTCGGCGGCGGCAACGGCGACGACCGTCTTGAGGGCGGCGCGCAAGCCGACGCGCTCGATGGCGGCGACGGCACCGACTACGCGGCGTTCCATTACGCAGCAGGCCCGGTCACGGTGGACCTCGGCAACGCGTCGGCGAACTTCGGCGATGCGGCCGGGGACAGCTATCTCTCGATCGAAGGGCTGATCGGCTCCGCGCACGGCGACACGCTCGCGGGCGACGGCGACGCGAATTACATCCTCGGCCTTGGCGGCAACGACGGCATAGCCGGCGGCGCGGGCGCGGACTCTCTCGTCGGCATGGACGGCGACGATGCGCTCGACGGCGGCGCCGGTGCGGACCGGCTCAGCGGCGGCGCCGGCAACGACACCTTCACCTTCACCGCGGGTGCGGCGAACGGCGATGCGCTGGTGGACTTCGCGGGGAACGCCGCGCTGGCCGGAGACCGGCTCGTCTTCGCTGGTTACGGCAGCGCCGCGCAGGGCGCGAGCTTCATTCGGCTCAGCGCGACGCGCTGGAGCATCAACTCCGCGGACGGCGCGGTGAGCGACGTCGTCACGCTCGTCAACGCGGCGCCCGTCGATGCCACGGACTACGCGTTCGTTTGAAAGCGCGCTCGGCGGCTGACGCCCCGGCCCGACGCTTCAATACAATAGCGCTCCATGCCTCGCGTCAAAGCCGCGTCGGGCCCGACGCTCCACTACGTCGTCGACGACTACACCGATCCCTGGAAGAACGCGCCGTACCTCGTGCTCCAGCACGGTAACGGCCGCTCCGGCGCGTTCTGGTACAGCTGGGTGCCCTACCTCTCCCGCTTCTACCGCGTGGTGCGGCCCGACATGCGCGGCCTCGGACAGTCATCGGCCGATTTCGATCTTGCGAGCGGTTTCACGCTTGAACACTGCGTGTCCGATCTCGTCGCGATCATCGACGACCTCGGGGCCGAGTCGGTCCACATTTGCGGCGAATCTGCGGGCGGGATGGTGTCGATGGCGCTGACAGCGATGCATCCGCGGCGCGTGCGCACACTGACGCTCGTTTCCACGCCGGTCCGGATTCCGGCGGAACGCCGGGTGACCTACGGCATGACGGGCGAAGCGCGCGCCGCCGACCGCGACGCGTACATCGAGGCGACCAACAAGAGCATGCGCTTTCCGGCCGACGCCGATCCCGGTTTGCTCGACTGGTACAAGAGCGAATTTCAGAAGAACCGCGCCGACGTGCAGGCGGCGATGGCATCCGGCATGGTGAACTCGGCGGATATGTTTTCGTTCCTGAAACGTCTTCAGGTCCCCGTGCTCGGTCTCTATCCCAGCGAAGGACCGCTCACGACGCCTGACCAGAAGCAGGCGCTGCGGGACCACATCCGGGACTTCCGGCTCGTGGAGATGCCCGGCACGTTTCACAAGATCCAGCTCATGTATCCGGCCGCGTGCGCGACACACCTGCTGCACTTCTGTGCGCAGCACGATGGTATGGCGTGTCACGAGGCGTGAAGCCGGCCAGACAACCCTGATTCGAGGACGCGCGACATGGAAGTCAAATCGACATTGCGGGTGATCAGCGAGAAGGATTGTCCGGGGCGCCGCGGCGTGACCGACGGGCAGACTTACCAGCGGCTCGTGGGCTGGCCGGAGATCCAGCAGACCGACCGCGTGCGCATCGGCCGCGCGACGTACAAGCCCGGCACGTACGAGCAGCTCCACTGGCACCCGATCGAGGCGTGCTACTACGTCATCTCCGGTCATGCGACCGTGCGCGACGTCGAGGGGTGCGAATACGAAGTCAGCGCCGGCTCGATCATCTACGCGCCGCCCGGCATTGCCGGCGCGCACGAGTGGGAAGTCAAGGAGTCGCTGGAGCTCCTCGACATTCGCGCGACGAACGAGACCAACCGCAAGATCCAGTACACCGTCGACAAGAAAACCATGCGCTCGTACATCGACGTCGAAGACCTTGCCTACCGCGAAGCGATCAGCTTCAAGTCCCATTACTAAAACCGCCATCGCCATCCACGGCGGGGCGGGCACCATCCCACGCGCCCGCATGACGCCGGCGCGCGAGGCGCGCTACCGCGCGGCGCTCGAGCGCGCGTTGCGCAAGGGGCACGACATCCTCTCGCGCGGCGGATCGAGTTTCGACGCCGCGATCGCCGCGGTGGTCGTGCTCGAAAATTCGCCGCTCTTCAATGCGGGCCGTGGCGCCGTCTTCAACGCGGCGGGACAACACGAGCTCGACGCCGCAGTGATGGAGGGCGCAGAGCGCAGGGCGGGTGCGGTCGCAGCGGTGCGTCGCACGAAGAATCCCGTGCTGCTTGCGCGCGCGGTCATGGAAAAGACGCGCCACGTCCTGCTGGCGGGCCGTGAAGCCGACGCGTTCGCGCGCAAAGCCGGACTGGACATGGTCGAGCCGGATTACTTCTCGACGCCCGCGCGTCTGGCGGCGCTCGAGATCGCGCGGACACAGAGCCGCGCGGCGAACGCTGCGGACCGCCACGGCACGGTGGGTGCCGTTGCGCTCGATAGGCACGGCAACGTCGCCGCGGCGACGTCCACCGGCGGCTTCACGAACAAGCTGCCGGGACGCGTCGGCGATTCGCCGGTGATCGGCGCCGGCACCTATGCCGATAACCGTGCATGCGCGGTATCCGGCACCGGCGACGGCGAATACTTCATCCGCGCCCATCTCGCTTCCAACGTTGCGGCGCGCATGCGCTATCTGCGGGAACCGCTCGAAAAGGCCGCGCGCGCGGCGCTCGACGAAGTTGCGGCGATCGGCGGCACGGGCGGGCTCGTGGCCGTGGACGTACGCGGCAACATCGCGATGCCCTTCAACACCGAAGGCATGTACCGCGGAGCGATCCGTCCCGACGGCAGCATGGACGTGGCGATCTACGCCTGACGTTGTCGATTCGGCTCCGCCGCAAACGACTACAGGTCGTCACCGGCCGCCGCAGGCCGGTTCACCCGAATGGAGAAGACACATGGCGAAAATCCAGAAGATCGTGCCCTGCCTCTGGTTCGACGATCAGGCGGAAGCGGCGGTCGCGTTCTACACCGGGATCTTTACGAACTCCCGCACCGTCACCGTCGCGCGCTACGGCGAGGCGGGCACGGAGATCCACGGCCGCCCTGCGGGCTCGGTCATGACGGTCGCGTTCGATCTCGACGGGCAGTCGTTCACCGCGCTCAACGGCGGTCCGCACTTCAAGTTCAACGAGGCGATCTCGATGCAGGTGATGTGCGACACGCAGGAGGAGGTCGATCGCTACTGGAGCGCGCTGTCTGCGGGCGGTCCGCCCGAAGCGCAGCAATGCGGGTGGCTCAAAGACAAGTTCGGGCTGTCGTGGCAGATCGTTCCGAAGGCGCTGCTCGACATGATCGTGGATCCGGATACGCAGAAATCGCAGCGCGCGTTCAGCGCCATGCTTCAGATGAAGAAGCTCGACATCGCGGCGCTGAAGCGCGCATTCGACGGGCGGCAGTAGTTCCTCTCGTGCCGTAGGGTAAATCCCTACGGCCACGCGGTAATTTGCGTGCAGTGTGAGATTTCGCACGGTCGCGCTTCCGATACCATCGGAGCACGCGATCCGTAAGCGTTCCCGGCAGGTCATCGGACACCATATCCGTCGTCGCTCGTTCGCGGCCATCACATACATCCAGGGGGAAGCACTTCCGTGAACGACGCACCGACCTTCATGACCGGCGGCGGCCGGTTGACCACCGGCTTCGGAACGACTTTCGCCGAAGGCCGAACGATCCTCATCCATCCCGACGGCAGGATCGTCATCGCGGGAACCGCGTTCGGCGGGCCCGCCGATTTCGTGCTCGCGCGCTACCAGCCTGACGGCAGCCTCGACGCCACGTTCAGCGTGGACGGCAAGGTAACCACGAACGTCTTTGCGCACGACGTCGTGTCGGACATGGCGCTGCAGGCGGACGGCAAGATTCTCGTTGCCGGTTGGGTTCTCGGCGCAGGCGTGGCATCTGATTTCGCGCTCGTGCGCTACAACGTCGACGGCAGTCTCGATACCACGTTCGGCGTGAACGGCATCGTGATCACCGACGTTCTCGGCGGCGATGACGTCGCGGCGAGTGTTTCGGTCCAGACCGACGGCCGCATCGTAGTCACCGGCGATGCGAGCCGCGACGTCGCTCTCGTGCGCTACAACGCCGACGGCTCGCTCGATACGAGCTTCGCCGGCGACGGCACGGTCACAACGACGTTCAACGTTCTCGGCGGAGACTCGGCGGCGAGCAGCCTGATTCAGCCCGACGGCAGGATCGTCGTAGCGGGATGGGTGATGAACGACGCGCTCGAAATGGAGATCGCGCTCGCCCGCTATAACGTCGACGGCAGCCTCGATGCGAGCTTCGGCACTGGCGGCAAGCTGACGACGCCGATCCAAGCCGGCGCCGAGGCATTCGGAGTAGTCCGGCAGCCGGATGGCAAGATCGTCGTTTCCGGTTACAGCGACGATGCGAGCGGCAACCGCGACTTCGCGCTCGCCCGGTACAACGCCGACGGCACGCTCGATAGCACGTTCAGCGGCGACGGCATCGTGACGACGAGCTTCGGCACATCGGCGATCGCGTACGGCATAGTCATCCAGCCCGACGGACGCATCGTCGTCGCGGGATTTGCCGGAGACGATTTCGCGCTGGCGCGCTACGAGAGCGACGGCGATCTCGATACCACGTTCGATGCCGACGGCAAGGTCGTCACCGATTTCCTGTTGCGACACGAGCAGGGCTGGGACCTCGCGCTGCAGCCCGACGGCAGAATCGTCGTGAGCGGGTTCACTCGCGGCACTGGCACCGACTACGAGGCCGCGGTGCTGCGCTACAACGCGGACGGCAGCCTCGACAGCACGTTCGGCG
>Ga0196978_1000585_pt1 | contig 18052 bp, 8 predicted proteins | sample S3v_2013CmetaG_FD_155491 | JGI IMG/M metagenome (GOLD analysis project Ga0196978, IMG submission 155491) | Soil microbial communities from Anza Borrego desert, Southern California, United States - S3+v_20-13C | ecosystem: Environmental > Terrestrial > Soil > Desert | place: USA: California... | reverse complement strand
CTGTGCGGACAAGGTTTTATTTTTTCAGTGGATCAAGAGACGGGCTAAAAATGCTCTTTCGGCAGCGGCGTTTTTATTTCCGCGGGCTGCAGCAATTCTTCCGCCAATGCGTTTATTTCTCCGTCAGTGAAGGGCAGGCTATCCGTCCAGCCATCCTGCCCGGCGCGCAGGGCGAGGGTGACCGGGCGTTCGTTGCCCCAGTAGGAAACGTTCAGGTTGTCGATGCGGCGCCCGTTGCTGAGGATGCGCATGGCGTAGTTGCTGGTGCTCATTTTCTTCAGGCACTGCCGCACCTGCTTCAGCAAATGCTCCATCGCTTCTTCGCCCTGCGCGTAGCGGCGGTTCTGCATGAGCAGCATCACTTCCGGGTCGTATTTGCGCATCAGCGTTTTCGTCAGCATGAGATCGATCGCCGCCACTTCGACCCATTTCGTATTGTTCTCCAGCACGAGCACTTTGCGTTCGCCGATCTCGTCGGGATGCACGTCATTCCTGTCGCTCCCGACCTGCTGCAGGAAGCGCACGTTGGTCCAGAATTTCAGATCTTCCCAGCCGCGCCCTACGAAACGCTCGCGCACGTAAGCTTTCGCCAGCTCCGTTTCCAGCAGCGCGGTCAGCAGCGCGATATCTTTTTTCTCCGCGGCGGCGCGCACGTCGGCTTTCGCGCGGAAAGCAGGAGCGAGCGCGGCCTCGCGCAATATCTTCAGCAGGCGCAGCTCGTTCTCAGCTTCATCATTCGCCGCAGCGTGCCGCTCGCTCGCGGGAGAAAATTCTTCGCCCGGCTTCGCTTCGCTGCGCAACTTTTCCGATTGCTCGCTGACGCGGCTCAGCCTTTCGTACCAGTCGTCCTTGCTTTTCAGCTCGTAGCTTCTTTTTCTTTCCGTCGCGCGCGGCTCTGCGGGCGGCGCCGGCGTTTCGATCCAAAGCTGATCCTGCAGGCGTTCGTACAATTCGAAATAGTGCCGCAGCTCGCGCGCGGGATCTTCGGCGGAAAGATGCAGGAAGCTGTAGCGCGCGCTGAGGCGTCGACCGGCGTCCTGCACATTTTCCGCGGGCCAGGCATGTCCGCAGGCCAGCCATTTTCCATTGGGCAGGCGGTACGCGGGATCGGGCAGCGCGCCGGCGATCTGCAATTGCTCGAGGCGCGGCAGCGCTTCGTTGCCGCAGCCCAGCAGGAAGAGGCGGTGCGCGAGAGCGGCGGGCAGCATGCTCAGCGCGGGGAGCTGCGCGGGAGAGATCGCGAGCAGCACGAAACCTTTCGGCTGCAATTGTAAAAGCTCACCGAGCGAGCCCTGCTCTTCTTCAAAGATCAATTCACTGCTTGCGCGCAAGGCCTGCAGCAGCGCATCCGTGCCGGGCGCGAGGGCGGGCGCGTCGGTCGTGCGGAATAGAAGAATGGTTTCCATAAGCTTAAGCGATTCCGAGCGTTTGCATCTCCACCTTGATCTCGAAGCTGAGATCGTCGTACTTCAGCATTTTATGATCGTAGAACAGCGAGTACAGCGTCGTGCGGTTGCACACGTTGGCGATCGACGAAGGCGGCAGGATGTGCTTGGCAAGGTCCTGCAGGCGGATGCGTTCGTCGAGTTTGTAATTCTTCGGCAGGTACTTTTCCCAAATGCGCGCGCGCAAATGTTCTCCGGGCAAGCTGAAGCGCAGGTGCTCCTGGAAGCGGCGCTTGAAAGCCACGTCCATGTTGTTCTCCAGGTTGGTGGCCGCGAGCACCATGCCGTCGTAACGCTCGAGGCGCTGCAGCAAGTAAGAGATCAATTCGTTGCGATTGCGCGAGCCCGCATCGTCTTTTCCTTCTTCCGAGCGGTTGCCGAACAGCGCATCCGCCTCGTCGAAGAACAGCACCCAGCCTTTTCCTTCGGCCATGTCGAACAGCCGTTCGAGATTTTTTTCCGATTCGCCGATGTATTTGTTGAGCACCTGGCTGAGCATCACCTGGTACACGTCGCGGTACATGTAACGCCCCATCACAGCCGCCGCCATCGATTTGCCCGTGCCCGGCGGACCGCTCATCAGCACGCGGTAGCCGCGCGGCATCTGCTTGTCCATGCCCAGCTCGTCGCGCATCTTCTGCTCGAACAAATATTGATTGACCACGATCTTCATTTTGCGCAGCAGGTAATCTTCGTGGATCATGTCCTCGTACACCTGGTCCGTGTGCAGCAGCTTCGCCGGGAAATTATCGCCGAAGCGCGGGGCCTGGAACGTGTTGGTGATGAACATGTCGAAGATGCCGGGCACGAACTGCAGCACGCCGGCGTATTCGCCGAGCCCCGGCGGCGGCGACATGAGCTGCAGGATGCTGCGGCGGTTGAAGGGGTGCGCGGGACGGAAGAGGTTGAAGACTTTGCGCGGATCGCCGGGATTGACGCCTTGCAGCAAATAAAGTATCGTGTAGCCCGTGGGCGCGAAAAGTCCTTCGATGGGCCGCAGCGCGCAGGGATTGTTGTCGTGGATGAGTGGGCTGATGATGCGCGGGTTCTGCGTGTACGCGAAGAGGAAGAGCAGCGTGAATACGGCTTCGGGCGAGAGCTCATTCTCTTTGATGAAACCGCCTAGGGCAGAATCTTCCGGCAGCGCTGGCGCGGGAAAATGCGCAAGCAATTCTTCAAAAGCATGTTCCGTATCCGCCTGCCGTGCGCCGATCAGCTGTGCGATCCATGCGGAGACGGAAGCGAAATCCGGAGACGTTTTGAAACGCTTCGTTGGCGGGGTTGCGAGATTTTTCACGAGTGTATAAAGCTGGGATTACAGGAGGCTTATTGGGATCATCGAATATAAGTAGAGAATGGGGGAAAGTCAAGGGGGAAATGAAGATCGATCGTGATCACTTGAACCTTCCGACGCATTTCCCTGCCATAATGAAATCCTGTAAGCATTACTCCTGAGCGAAACCTTCTCTATTCGCTGCAAACCGCCACCGGCAGCACACTGCGCGATCGTCCGGAAAGTTTCGATCGTCGCAGCCACTGCCGATGCGCGGGTTGCCTGGCTGTTCAGCCGGAGAAAAGTTAGCCTTGCGGCTCGCCGCCGATCGGGATCTCGATGGCGGTGTTGATCGGCGTGGAGACGGCGTTGCAGCGCGGCACGACGGTGATGGTGATGCGCGCGCGGTTCGAGCGCAGCTTCACGTTGCCGAAGAAATCGTACACCTCGAACACGTAGTCGAAATGATCGACGCCGAGGAAGGTGCGGTTGGGCGTGTAACGGAATGCCTGCGAGCCCTTCGCATCGAAATCGACCACGCTCACCTGCCCGCCTTTCACGGTGACGCGGCTCGTGCCTGTTGCCCCCGCGGTGGAGATGACCACCAGCAGCCTGATGCGCTGGCCGAGCGTGGAATCGAAGAGCGGCGTGACCGGGATCGTGAGCGAGGGCAAGGCTTCGCCGGGATTGTAGCAGCCCGTGGTCGACGCGCTCGTGTCGTCCGTCAGCGCGTAATCGCCCGTCTTGTATTCGAGCAGCACCGGGATGTTCAGCGCGGGGATCGCCAATTGCTCGAGCGTGGGCGAGGGAATGTCCGTGCAGTCGCAATCGCAGGTAGCGAGATACGGCAGCGTGAAGTCGGCCACCACCTGGTCGGAGGCGATGTTGGTGCGGAAGATCGGCGCGGAGACGGCGACGGGCGTGTTCGGCACGGTGGGCTTGTCTTTGCCGGGAACCGTGGTCGCGTTGTACGTGTCGTACTGATCCTTGTAAATTTTGCAGAGATCGTCCGCCACCTGGAAGCGGCGTGCGGTCTGCTCGTTCGTCGGGTTCGGCACGCTGTCGAGCACCGCCAGCTCGCCCACCAGCGAAGTGATCGTCACCGCGGTTGCGGCGATGATGTCGCGGCCTTTGTTGACGATGGTCACCGGCTCGCCGGGATAGATCAGCACGAACGTATTTCCCCGCGCCACGCCCGCTTTGTGGTCGATGCCGGGATGCTTCTCGATGAAGTTCGAGAACACGGTGGGATCGTTCGTCTTCATGTGATTGATGCGGTACTGCAGCTCGAAGTAAATGCGCTCCAGGCTGCGGAAGCGGCAATCGATCACCAGCTCGTTGATGAACCAGAAATATTCGGACGCCCACTGCGCGAGCACGAAGTACGCCTCCTGCGGGAAGCGCGTGCGCGTGCTCTTCACGAGCTGGTCCAGGCCTTCCATGATGAACTGCTTCAGGTTGATCGCGAGGTTCACCATCGTCATGTAGGCGGAGATGAACGACTGCGCATTGCTCTGGCTGCCGAAGTTGAACTGGTCGAGCGTGGGCGGCAGGAACAGCAGCACCTTGTCCATCGCAAGCAGCAGCGCGTTGAGCGTGGCCTGCACGTCGGCCTGCACGGCCTGGAGCGAACGCGGATTGTAAACGATCGTCGCGGGCAGGCGTCCGTCGGGGCCGGGTACGCCGGGCGTGCTGAAGGGCAGCACCTGCGGCGGCATGAACGACACCGATGACGAGCCGCCTTCCACGAGCGCATCGGCCGACATGCGGTTCACGAACGAAGGGAACGCGCGCGGCGTGGTGTGCGGCACGCCGGTCGACGTGTCGGTCACGAAGAAATGATCGTAGATGCGGCGCAGGAAACAATCCAGCTCGTTGCGCGTGGCGCCGTACTGCGAGCGCAGGTCGGCGAAGTTGCAGCGCGCGAGGATCTCGGCGGTGCTGGCTTGCCCTTTCAGGCGCAGCGCGATGACGTTGAGCGGCAGGTCGAAGAAATGCTTCCAGAGGTTGATCTGCGCGAGCGCATCGTTCACTTTCCAGCGGATATGCCCTTCGATGCGGAAGAAGTTGTACGGATCGGCGTCGAAGAAAAGCGGCGTCTTGACGGGCGTGCTCGCCGTGAACGGATCACCTTCCTGGTTGCGCCAGCTCTGCACCGGGTATTCGCCCAGCGCATCTTTTTTGCACTCGCGCACCAGCACGCTGTTCCATACGCTTTCCAGCGTGATGCCGAGCTCGGCGTCGATCGCGTTCGCCTTCAGGTAATACGGGATGGCGCGCAGCGAGAGCGGGTCGCGCTTCTCGCAGCTGGGCGTGACGAGGATCGCGGGCAGGCTCGCCGTGGGCGGGTTGTGGATGATCGTGCTGTCGAAATGTTTCAGCATCATCACCATGCGCTGGTGAAGGATAATCAGCTTCTGCCGCGCCACCTTCTGCTCGTTCGTCACCGGCGCGGCGATGAAATCGTGGCGGTACTTCGAGGGCTTGCAATCTTCCACGCGGAAGATCTCGCCGAGGAAAAGATGCAGCGGGAACAAGGTAGAGCTCACGCAGCATTCCGACATCAGATCGAAAGCCGTGCTGCGGAATTCATTGTACGCGAGGATGAGATCCTTCACGAAATCGTACACGTACTGGATGCCGAGATACGCCGGCAGGTTGCCCACCGTGGAGCCGTTGATGATGTCCTTCCATTCCTGCCTGCCGCCTACCGGGAGAACGGAAACCGGCAGCGGGTCCTGCCCGTTGGGATAAACCGTTTCGAGCAGCGGCTGGAAAATGGTGAAGGTCTGGCGGATCGTTTCGATGATGCCGGGGCGCAGCGGGTCGCCGGGCGTGGGCAGGTACACGTTCTGCAGCGCATTCTTGTACTGCTCCGAGAAGCGGAAGTAATCCGTGCTGTGGATGTTGGAAGGATCGTACAGCGGGCGGCGAATGACGTAGTCGGGCAGATCGAACTTGCCGGGGAAGTTGAGGTTCATCGCCAGGCCGTGCTGCTCGATCATCTCGTCGATGACCGCTTTGGAGATCAGCAGCAGGCGCTGGTTGAACGTGCGCTCGATGCCCAGGTTGTCGCAGCTCTTGCCGAGGCACGACTGCAGATCCACGTCCACCTTCTCGAGGAAAAGCACCGCGACCATGTCCTTCGCGAAAACGTCGTCGATCGTGAAGATCGTCTCGAAGGGCTCGGGCACGTAGGCCTGCGGTAATGCTTCCCAGATCGGGAACTGCTCGAGCGTATCCTGGTTGATGAACGGATCGTACGTGGCGCCTTCCGCCAGCGTGTATTTCCGGTAGCGGTCGTACACGGTGTCGGGCAGCTGCAGCAGGTAGCCTTCCGTGGTCACGCCGGCGCCGGTGGTCACGCTGATCGTTCCGGGTATCGACGGGCCGGGCGGCACGAGCGGGTTGGGCGCGAACGAGGGAACCAGTCCGCACATGACGCCGACGCCGACGAGCTTGGTACGCGTCAGGCGGTTCTGCTCGTCGAGGTAAATGACCAGGTCGTTCAGCTGCGCGCTGGTCAGTACCTGGCTGTCTTCAAAAACGGGGTATGTAAATGATAAGTTGCTCATGACGTCTTGTTTTAAAGCGTGCCGATGATGGATTGGTTAAGTATGATGGAATTTTTCAGTTCTTCTTCTTCGCAGTCGTGCAGCGTACCGACCGGGTAGGCGCTGCGCAGGCGGACCATGACGTCGATCAGCTCGTTGAGCGCTTCGGAATGGCGCACCACGTCGCGGTTGTCGCGCGAATGCTCCAGCAGCCATTGCTTCAGCTTGAACTCGAACTCGTCCATCTGCTTGCAGTCGATCCAGCAGACGTTGAGCAGGATGTGCGCGGGACACTCCATGCGCAGCGTGCGCTCGAAGAAACGGCGGAAGGTCTGGTTGGCGAAGCGCCCCTGCCAGGCGGGCAGGATCACGGTAGCGATGAACGAATACGGATCGCTGTAATTGCACTCCGGGCATTCGTCGCCGAGCAGGATCGGGAGGAAATCATCCTTCGCCGTGGCCAGCCGGGCGAGCGCGCGCATCCGGTTGCCGCCGATATCGTCCACCTGGTAGATGCCGTCGTTGCCGATCTTGCTGCTTTCATACGTCACCGCGAACGATTCCACCACTTTCAGGAATGATCTTGCGGTCACCTGGATCATGTCGTTGTTGACGGCGACGATCGGCACGCTGCACTGGAACATCATCGTGCCGCCGGACAATTGCGCGGGCGGCGGCTGGTGCATGGTGACGAATGTTCTGCCGCCGGCCAGCGAGAAAGATTTCACCGTGCCCTGGTACGTGGTGAACCCGTCGATGCTCTGCGCTTTGATGACGGTGAACACTTTCAGCACGTCGGAGAGATCGGCCTGCACTTCCAGCCTTTTGAGCCCGGGATCGGCCTTCACGATGCCGAAGATCACCACGAGCGTCAGCCTGCCGTCGGGGCCGGAAGAATTTTTCAGCCCGTTGTCTTTGCTGATCGGATCCCACACGGTGGATTTGCATTGCGGGCGCAGCAGCACGTGCTCCACGATGTGCATGCCTTCGTGGCTGAAGAATTTTTCTTTCACGAAGCCGGCGACCTCGCTCGCCGCCAGCACGTCGGCGCCGTGCGCCACGCTGAACGTGCCGCTCGCCGCATCGACGTTGACGATGGGCAGGCGCTTGGTGATCTCCATGCTTCCCGTGCCGGCGGCGGGTATCGCCTGCTTGACGCGCACTTCGGAAGCGCTGCCGTTGTAATTCACTTCCACGACCGTGTAGTCGCCCGCGTTCGGACCGCCGGTGATCACGATCTCTTCGCCGGGGAACAGCACGCGCTGCACGTCGGGCGCGATGGTGAAGACGCGCGTGGCCGGATCGGAAGCGATGACCGCTTCGGTGCGCAGGTACTGCACGAATCCGTCCACCTTCGTCGGCGGATCCAGCGGCTCCATCACCGTGATATCGATCCATCCCGGCCGCTGCGGCGAATCGATGACGTTCGCCGTCGCGGGTGTGACGATGGTATAGAATCCATCGTAATCGGCAGACTTCACGATCTCGAGCGTGGTGCCGGTGATCGCCTGCAGGTCGGCGCGGATGGCGGCGCCGAAATCACTTTCCGCCAGCTCGCCTTTGCGGTTGCCGCAGCGGTCGGTGAGCTCGGCGATCTCGACGGCGGGGCTGCCGGCGTAGACGAAGCGGTAGCTCGCGGGATCAGCGGCGTAGCGCAGCACCTCGAAGAGCAGCTCGTCGCGCTTCTCCTGCGCCAGGTCTCTCACCTCCTGTATCGTGTCACCTTCTTTCGCCTGGCCCTGCGCCTCACCCATGAGCAGCAGCTCGGTGTGATCGACGTCTTTGAACAGGTCGAAGTGATAGGTGTAATCCGGCGGACAGCCCGAACCGGTATTTTCGTTGATGTCCTCATCGGGCGGAATGAGCGGCACCTCGATGTACTTCAGGAAAAAGCAGGCGAGGTTGTAGCGGTTCGATTCCGCGTTCGTGTAAAATTCTTCCTGGCAGGTGGGAACGAAACGCAGGATGATGTCGTCTTTCGCGAGCGCGTAGCTGGCCGCCTGGTTGCCGCCGGCATTGTACTTGCGCGAGCCGCGCGCGATAGGTTCGTCATAGCACATCAGCTCGACGAAATAATCCGGCGCGCCGGCGCAGCCTCCCTTCGCCTGCGTTTCGATCACGAGCTCGAAGTTGCGGTCGACGACGCGGTAATGTTCCACCTGCGCGCCGTTGACGATCGCGCGCTCGAGATCGAGCCGGGCTTCGTCCTCGGTGGCGTAAATTTTCACGCTGACCAGGTCGAGGAATGTCGGCGTCAGTATTTTGAACTGGTAGCCGGTGCCCGAGACGAACGTGGTGAAGTTGCTGCTGAACACGAGGCTGCTCACGAGACGCTCGTCGATTCCCGAGAGAAAAGAAGCGCGGCGCTCGAGCCCGGAAATGTTGTCCACGTGCCAGAGCTCGCAAGGGTCCTTGTAGTTGAAGGCCTTGTCGCGGTTCATGCTGATGGACGGGTAATTGTTGAGGAACGCGAGCTTGTCCTCGATCAATTCCGCAGGCGCCTTCTTGCCGTCGAGCGTGTACACCAGCAGCGCGTAGTCGTTGAAGTTCTCGGCGAAGCGCGCGGCGAGGTGCTCGAGGATGCGCACGCGGCGCTGCTCGTACGTCTCCAGGCTTTCGGCGATGGCCTGCAGCTGCTCCGCATTCTCCGCGGGATCCGTTTCGAAATACAGCGGCGCCGCATCGGGAACCAGGCTCAGCAGCGACTGCGAGAAATACGTTTTGTTGATGACCGGGTCGCCCGTGAGCGGGTCGAGCTCGTCGTTCATCGAGAACAGATCCTTGATGTGAAAAAGCTGCGAGAGATAATTCGCCAGCAACTGCTCGAAGAAAAGCAGGTACGCTTTCAGCTGCTTCGCCTGCGCCTGCCGCATCGGGCTCGCCGTCGAGGGAAGGCCGGGCGAGCCGATGCCGTACAGCAGCGGGAACTGCTCCTGGATGCTGTAATAATTTTCGATGTCCTTGAACTCGCCGAGCGGAACCGGGAGATCGAGCGGAATGCCGTGCTGCTTCTGCGGGCGCTCGGCGATCTCGAGCGCGTCGAGGCGCGCTTCCACTTCCAGCGATTTTGCGCGAAAAGGCAGCTGGTCTTTGAAGAAGGTGATGCGCGAGCGCTCGGGCGAGAGGCGCGGCACGTAGTTGTGCTCGATGGCCAGGTCGAGGCACCAGCGCACGACGTGCGTGGGAATATTGTCGTCGTTGTCGAGCGGGACGTTGGCGACCTGGATGCTCTTGACCGCCACGACGCCGGGAATGTCCATGATGATGCTGATGAGATCCGAGACGTGGATCACTTCGTGGCGCTCGGCATGCACCAATTCTTCCTCGACGATGAAGCCGTGCTGCAGCAGCGGTCCTTCGAAGATCTGGTCGGTCGTCTTGCCTTTCGCGAACATTTCGTCCAGCGTGTAGAAGTAGATCGTCGGGTTCAGGAATTTCGCGACCTGGTGAAAGATCTGCGCCTGCACTTCTTCCACGTCGGCCTCCATGGTCAGCTCCACGTCGGCGCACAGCGCGATCTCTTCCACTTTCACCGCGTTGACGTTGACGAAATCCTCGCAGAGGTTGCGGTTCTCCATCAGCGTCTCTTTCACTTTGCGGATCACGTTCAGCACGCGCTGCACCTTCACCTGGTATTGGCGGATGAGCGAAAATTTCGAGGGGGGCTGCGGCGTGGGCTGCAGCGAAGCGAGATCGTAGATCAGCTCATTGATGAGCTTCGCGACGTACATGTTCACGTCGTTCGGGTTCGGCCCGGAGAGCGAAGCGTCTTTCTTGTTGAACTCGATCCAGAAATCGCCATTGGCGTGCAGGCCGTAACCTTCCACCACGAGGTCGCTCGGCAGGCGCGTGATGCTGGCGGTCACGCCGCTCATGTGCGCCTTGATGCTGTCGCTGAGCGCGGCGTCGTGCGGGAAGCAGGAGTACCAGTCGATGCCGGGCGTGTCCCAGCGCGGGAACTGCACTTCGAGCTCGATGACGGTTCCTTCGAGGTGTTGAAAGGGCTTCAGCGGGTCGAGCGGATCAAGCGGGTCGACCGGGATCTTCGGGATGACGAACTGCGCTTCGATCGTGTTCTCATTGAGATCGCCGCCGAATTTGTCTTCGAGAATATCGAGCTCAACAAGAACGTTCCAGAGGCAGCGCACGTCGACGGGCTGCGCGTCCGCGGGGCGCTCGGGCTTTTCGTACTGCAGCTTGCCTGCTTCGCCGTTCACGTAAAACGGGCATTCCGTTTTCGCGCGCTCGAGCCAGGCGTTGCGCACGCCGTAACGCAGCGTGGTTTCGTCGTCGAGCTCCTCCTCGCATTCCACGTCGATGAGCAGCTTGCGGTAATCGTTAATGGTGACCGGCGCATTGGGGAGGATCTGCGCGGCGGTGAAGAAATTGCGGATATCGGTGGTCGAAGGATTCGGCGTGAGAATATCCTTGATGTCGTAGTTCGTTCTGTACCCCAGGTCGGTGACGGCATAAGCCAGCGCTTCGAGCATGGTGATGCCGGGATCGTGGGCATTGTTGTCCGACCAGACCAAACCTGAAAGCTCTTGTATGCGCTGCAAGCCGGCTTCGCGGAGCAGCGCATAGTTCATGCTCTGCAGCGGCGGGTCATTGGATGATATCGTGATGCTTTCGGCCATAATTCAACTCGTAAAAAGGGTTCCTGTCATAAATAAATTCTCCGTTCAATTCACCGGCTCATGCTCAGGGCACGGGCAGGATGCCGAGGTTCTTCAGGATCGATTCGAGCTCGGTGATGCGCACGCGCATCCGCTGCAGGATCGCGTCCGTGGCGGCGTGGCCGGTGTCGATGGTGCCGGCGAGATCGGCGCTCATCGCGGTGTGGCGGTAGAGGCGCATCACCGTGCCGTCGCCGTTCATCACGTGGAAGGTCGAGATGAACACGTCGTTGCGGTCGGCGGAATAGATCTGGATGCCGTCTTCCGCGCCGCCCGGGGGACCCGCAGGCGTGGCGCCGTTCTGGATAGCGAGCACGTTGTTGCCGTCCTCGCCGACGATCTGCGCGCCGACCGAACCGATGACGAGGTTCCCGTTCACGACCGCCGCGATGTTCTGGTGCGCGTCGTTCATGCCGGTGCTGCTCACGTAGAAGCCGATGTTCTTCGCGTTCGCCGACGAGCTCCAGGTCTGGTCGGTCGTCACTTGCAGACCGATGCGCGTGCCTGCGCCCTGGCTGCCGAGCACCGAAGCGTTGCGGATCGTGGCGCCGGTGCTGTTGCCGTCTTCGAGCAAACTGTCTTCCACTACGTGCAGCGCCGAGGTCGGCACTTCGAGGCCGATGCCCACTTTCGCATTCGGCGTGTTGTAGCGGATCTTGTCCGTGCCCGCGCTCTGCCAGAAACCGCTGCCGGTGTTGCCGGTGAGCGAGGCCCAGGCGCCGCTGACGAACCCTTCGAGATCGGACGTGCTCGTGTTGTAGCGGATGGTGCCGGCGGCGGGAAGAAGATTCCCCGTTCCGCCCACGATCACCGCGCCGGTGAGGTGCAGCTGCTCGCCGGGCTCGAGCGTTCCGACGCCGATCTTGCCGTCGCTCTTGACGATGATCTTGCTCGAGAGCGGCAGTTCTTCGTCGCCGTGAATTTCGATGTCGCCGCCGAGCGGCTGGATGCTGAGCTTCGATGCGGCAAGCAGGAGCGCCGTGCCTTCGACGGTGCCCGTGCGCGCCTGCAGCGCTTGATGATCGAGTTGCAGGTGCGGACCGACGAGGCCGCCGATCATGACGATGCCGGAGCCTTCGGTCATCGCGATCTTCGTGCCCGGCTCTTCGATGCTGCGGTTGACGTGCAGCGTGGTGTCGGGCAGCGGCTCGTTCACGCCTACGTTGCGCGAAGGCAGCACCGTGATGCGCTCGCTGAGGTTGACGCTGGTCGTTTCCTCCATGATGGAGAACGCGCCCATGCGCTCGAGGAAAGAAGGATCGTGGATGTGGCCGAGCTGCCAGGCGCGGTTGTTGACGAGCGCGGGCTCTTCGGTGGCGACGAGCGCGTTCTCGATCTTTATCGCGGTGGCGCTGCCGGTGTTCGCGTCGGTGATGTGCAGCTTCGTGGTGGGATCGACGTTGCCCATGCCCACTTTGCCGGTGCCCTGCTGGACGAACAGGCGGCTGATCTTGCCGGCAGGCGTTCCCTCCTCGATGCTGAATCCTTTTTTATCGTCCTCGGTGGGATTGAGGCTGATGTGCCAGCGCGTGCCGTCGGTGCCGAGAATGGAGACGGCCAGGTCGTCGCCGGTGGCTTGAATGCCGAGCGGGCTTTCGGGCTCGTCCCAGCCGATGCCGAGACGCTTCGTATCGTCGGGCGCAATATATATTTTCAGGCCATCCTCGAATGCGTGGATGAACGAATCGATCAGGTTCGCAAACTCTTCCTGAGTGGGAATGTCGCCGGTCTCGAAATACTTTTTAAGTTGTTCTCTGGTTTCTTCAGCCATGGCGGTAAAGATTTTTAAAGGGTTTTCTTTTTTTACTGAACGTTAAAATCCGACTCCACTTCCCAGAAGCCGACGCCTTCGTTCTGCTCCGGGTGGCCGACGATGAAGTCGTTGCCGATAATGTCTGCGCCGACGCCGTCCTTCGGCTTTTCCGTCTGCGGTGTCACGCCGCATTCGCGATTCTCATTGGTAGGCGGCAGCAGGAACGGGGTTTTCACTTCGTTGTCCGGGCATTCGCAGTCTTCCGTTTCGAGCACGGTGATTTTGTGCGTGGGGAAAGAAGTGAGAATGGAAGCGGAAGTGGAAGCCACGGCTTCGTCGATGTTCCTGAGCACTTTGACCGGTGTTTTGGGAATGTACTGATGCATGTTGAAGCAGGTGACGAAATCCACGTAAGGACGCTCCTCGACGAAATTCAGCACGACCGATTTGTGGATGCGCCCGCCGAACACGAGATCTTTTCCGCTGTCGAAGGCCCAGGGCGCGAGGAACTGCTTGATGTCGGTCTCGAGCTGCTTCGCGAAAAATCCGCTGTCGAACCCGGGATGGAAGCGCACGTTGAAATCCATCTCGATCTCTTCGAAGATCGGGTTGCGCACGTGCAGCTCGGCGCAGGGCGGGTTGATCGATTTCAAATAATCGCTGATCTCCGTGAGCGTGATGAGGCTCGTCTTCGGCTTCAGCGGATCGACCGCGTTCTTGTTGCGAAGGCTGGAGATGATCACCATCGACGCATGCCCGGGCGCGCGCTCGCTGATCGTATCGATCGACGTGTAGTTCGTATGGTTGAGGCATTTCGCCTTGTAGATCTTCGGAAATTGCTCGAGCACGAGCAGTTCGTAATCTTTGATCGTGATCGCGCGGCGCTTGTGGCGCAGGCGTTCGCTCACGCGCACGTAGAAGGCGGTGCTCGTTTCCACGGGCTGGCCGCCGAAGGAAGAATAAGGCTGCGTCACGCCTTCGATGTTCGCGTCGCCGTCGACGAGCGCGCTGATCGTTTCAGCGGGCAGCGCGGCATCCAGGTGCTTCGGATCGTTGCTGTTGTCGATGAAGGTGGCCGTCACCGCCTGCGCCTGCACGTCGATGAGATCGCAGACGGCGGAAGAATCTTTTTCGACCGCGGCGCGGATCCAGAAAAGATTCGAGTTGAAAGCCGTGTTGTCGGGCGTGATCGCTTTCGGGATCTCGAAGGTGACGATGCCGGACGTGAGCAGGCCGTTCGTGCTGTCGGCGAGCAGCTGGATGGACGTGAAGTCGATCCATTCGTTGTTCGACATGAAGCTCCACTTCACCGGCTGCCGGCTCAGGTCGGGATCGGCGCTGCCTTCGCTCACTTTGAAAAGCAGCGAGAGAACGGTCGGCGCCTGGATATTGCTGAGGCCGATGAACAGCGCGCCTTCTTCCGCGAACTGCGGCAGCAATTCAATCGGCTTGCTCAGGCGCGTGAGGAACGGGTGGCGCTCCGATACGCCGAACGGCATCACGTGGAAGAACTGGTCGATGCGGCCGTCGAACGCAGGTTTCTGGCGCTGCACCGGAGATTGATCGAGGTTGAGCACCGTGCTCGAGGTGTAGCTGAACGTGATGTCCTTGATCGAGGGCGTATACGGCTCGTTGGGAATGTTGCCCGTTGAGCCTGTGCCGTTGGCCGCTTTGATCGCCGCGATCGAAAATGAATTCTGAAATTCCTGGTGGCCGAAATCCACGCCGGTCAGCGTGAACCGCATGAAACCTCTTTTCACCGGCGGACCGAATTCCACCACGGGCTCCATGAACGGATCGCGCGGAACGTTCTGCAGCAAGGTCGGATCGATGCTGATCGACGCAGGCTGGCCGAGGTTGCCGGAATTGAACAGCGTGATGTTGCTCATGTCCACCCATTCGCGCTTGTCGAGAATGTCGACGTTCGCCTGGAAGGAATTGTTGTTGCGGGTGCGCGCAGGAATGTAATCGTGATAGTATGCGCCGAACCCGCTGGAGATGGCCGCCTGCGGAACGCTGTGCCAAGTGATGTCGAACTTCAGGCTGCTGAGCTGCTTCTGGAAAATCTCGGTGCTGCCGACGTAAAACGTAGAGCCGAGCACGGGGCGGTTGCCGAAGGGGAAGAACGGCTGCTCCGCTTTGAGAATGGCTTCGTCGTTCTGCAGGATCACGCCTTTGATGTCGCTTACTTCTACGTCGATGCGCGCGCTGGTGATCGTGCGCTGCTGGAACTGCTTGTAGAAATAAGGGTTGAGGCTGTTGTTCTTGTTGAGCATGAGCCGCATCACGGGCCAGCTCGTTCTGAACGGCTGCCTGAGCTCTTCTTCGTTGAACGCGACAACGGGTTTTTGTCCTTTGCCGATCGTGCGCACGATCTTCAGCTCGCCGTTGGGCGTGACGGTGATCTCGTCGCCTGCGGCCGCTTCGGGAACGATCCATTCTTTTTCGCCGCTGAAGGAAACGTTGAAAAACGATTGCAGCTCGCGCTCGACGAGGGAGATCACCGCGGGCGAAGCGGAGAAGCCGGGGCCCGGGCCGGCCACGAAGCTCATCGCGCTCAGGCTGAAGCCGGGCGCGGCCGGGCGCATGGAACGGAACAGCGGCGTGCTCACCACTACGTTGTCGACGATGCTCACGTTGGCCTGCGGTTTCGACAGCGCGAAATCGGGCAGCGAAAGCACTTCGTTAAAGCTGAGCGTGATGGTCACCTTGCGCGTGCCTTCGCCGAGGAAGAACAGCGGCGAAGCGAATGCGAAGCCGATGTCAGCCTGGTCGCGGCCGGCGGCGCCGGGGCTGGGAATGCTGCGCAGCAGCTGCGGCTTGCCGAATGTTTTCCAGCTCTTGTCTTCCGTTTCGAGATCGGCGCCTTTCCCGTCGGCGCTGTTGGCCACGGGCGAAGCGTAGAGGCGATACTGGTTGTACGGCCTGGGCGTGGCTTCGCCGGGCTGCGGCGGACGCGTGTTCACGAACACCGCGCGCAGCGATTCCACTTTCGCCTGGTTGACGACGATGTCTTTGTCGAGCGCGTAGCGCAGGTCCGCGCCGATGCCGTCGGTGGACGCGTCGAGCAGCGTGCCTTTCGCCACGAGGCTTTTGCTCACCTGGTCGACGAGGTCGAAGATGATGAAGACCTGGTCTGGAACGGCGGGACGTTCTTTGAGGCGCAGCACTTCGCGGTAATAAAAATCGAGGTGGCGCTGCGTGATCGTATTGATGTCGGCCTGCGCCTGCTCGAAAATTTTCAGGAAGGCGAGAAAGAGTGCGTAGTGCGGTTCGTTCTTCTGATCCTCGGTAAGCGTCTTGGAAAAAAATCCGACCCAGTCGTCGCCGGCGTCGATATTGTCCAGCGGCCAATACCGGATCTGCTCTGCAAAACTTTTCGCGAAAGCGATGAGGTCTTCCAGCTTCCGCTCGTCGACGGCCACGTACCCGGGCAGCAGCGCTTTGAGCACACGCTGCGCCTGGCTGGTGCCGTCCCTGAGCAGGGGGTTCTTGGGATTACAGGTCTTGCTCATTGCTCAACGTTTGTTCCTTCATTCAGGTAATAGGGGTACACGATGTTCGAGCGCGTGTTGTTGGAGATGACGGTGAAGTTCACCGTGATGTCCACGCGCCCTTCGAGGTTGTCGACGAACAGATCGACGCTGTCGAGCTCGATGCGAGGCTCGTACAAAAGGATGGCATTGCGGATGATCTCGGTGACCAGCGTGTTGAAAGCCGGCTCCATCGGGTCGAAGATCTTGCTGTCGAGGTTGGCGCCGAAGTCCGAGCGCATGACGCGTTCGCCCAGCGCGGTGCCGAGGAGAATGCCGAGGCTTTGCTTGATGTCTTCCTCATTTTTGACGAGCACGGCGGTGTCGCTCCCCTTGACAAACGTGGGCGGAAACGCCCAGCCTTGCCCGAGGAACCCGCCGTTGTCGAGTACTTCCTGTATCGTTAAATCAGCCATGATCTTCTTCGTTAATCGTTACTGTTCCGTTTCATTGGTGCGCGTCGGCGCCTCCTCAATTTTTTACCCGATCAGCACAGTGGGCTCGCCTACCGCGGGCGAAGCGCCGCACACGCAGGTGTCGCCCGCACGAACCGCCGGCTTCCCGCCGATGAGCACCGTGGTGCTGCCGATGATGAACGGCGTCGTGGTGGGATGGCCCGTGTTGGGCGGGATCACGCACACGTGGTTGTCGCCCATCACCGCCGCCGGCATGTTCTTGATCAGCACGGTCGAAACGCCGGGGCCCATAACGGTGCCGCCGTGCGTCGTGGTGTCTCCTACTCTTGCTGCGCTGGGCATGGTGTTATTCGTTATTGGTTGTTCGCGTTAGGTTGCGCGTTACAGTTTTCTTTTTTTTGCTTTTTGCTTTTTGCTTTTTGCTTTTTGCATTTTTGCTTTTCCCCCATCACTCTTTTCGTTTCATCAATTGATCTTCACTACCCCACCCTTGAGCGTGAGCGATGCGCTGGAGGAAACTTCCGCGCCGCTGCTGCCTTCGGCTTTAAACTGGGTCTGCGCTTTCTGCTTGATGTTCATGCCGTCGATCTTCACGTCGCCCTGCGCGGCTTTGAGAATGATGTCCTTCCCGCTTTCCAGGGTGATGCCTTTGTCGTCGAGCACGAGCTTGTTCTTGTTCTGATCTTTGAGCGTGATGCTTTTTTTGTCGTCGTCGATCACGATGCTGTTCTTGCCGGGCGTTTCGATGGTGACGATCTTTTTCTCGTCGTCGAACAACACTTTGATCTTGCTCTTCGTCACCCAACCTTTGATGTTGTTCTTCGTGTCGGTAGCCTTGAGATCGGCGGGCACCTTGTTCGTTTTGCTGCTGTACAGCATGCCGAGGATCACCGGGTCGCGCGGATCGTCGTTGATGAAACCGAGCACCACTTCGTCGTTCACTTCGGGACGGAAGAGCATGCCGCGATCGGGGCCGGCATCGAAGTAGCCCATGCGGGCCCACACGCCTTCTTCGCTGGTGCTGATCACCGGGATGCGCACCTTGATGCGAAATTCGTTGCCGGGATCTTCGGCGATCTTGGTTACTACGCCCACGTGCAGTCCGCTTACGCCGGGCAGCAAACCTGCGGCGGCGCGATCGGTGATGTTCTCGTATTTCTGGCAGAAAGGTTCTTTGTCGAGGCCGAAGAAAATGTCGGTCGTCCAGGTGCCGTTCACGTCGTAGCCGTGCACCACGCCGGAGACGAATGCGAGACCGTTGAAGCGCTCGCCGACGCCGCCGAGCTTCACTTGGTTCCCGGGCTTCACGGCGTTGGTGCCGTAGATGCGCACGCGCCCACGCACGAGGCTGAGGCGGCTGCGCATGAGAATGTTGCTGGCCCAGGCGCGCAGCTCGCTTTCT
>Ga0196978_1000580_pt1 | contig 18109 bp, 14 predicted proteins | sample S3v_2013CmetaG_FD_155491 | JGI IMG/M metagenome (GOLD analysis project Ga0196978, IMG submission 155491) | Soil microbial communities from Anza Borrego desert, Southern California, United States - S3+v_20-13C | ecosystem: Environmental > Terrestrial > Soil > Desert | place: USA: California... | reverse complement strand
CTAAAACTTCTTCTTTAAGCTCTTTGCTCGCCAGTATGGCGCTTTGCCAGTCGACGCTTTTTAGCGTTCGGGAAAAAACGATTTTGGGAATGCGGTCTATGATCACGGCAAAGTCATCCATCGGCTGGTTGCCGGTAGGATTTTTCAACACATCCCTCCAATATTCCATCAGCCGGTATGTCGTTCTTCCGTATAAAAGAACGCCTGCGTCGCTGAGCAGGTCGGTGTAATGCTGATGCAGCTCATCATCCGCGGTCATTACATCGTGATCGCAAAATCCGTCGATCGTCATATTCATTGCTGCGATTACTTTTCTCATGTTATGTTTTTTGGTTGTCCGTATTCCTGGTTGCGTGCACGATTTCGCGCAATGACAGCACCCAAACTTATTGATAAAAACGTGAAAGATGCAGGTCAAAAAACATGTGAGAGCCGAAAAAGGAAATTCCCCGGACTGAGGATTTTTTTACGTTGTAATGCAGTATGCGGATTTTCACTTAACGGAATCTTCATTCGCAGCGTAAGCAAAACTTCTATCTTTACCATTGCCGCTTTCGCTCATGAAACGCCTTTTCAGCCTCTTCGCATTTTTTCTCTGCCTGCACGCCCCTGCGCAGATCACGGATAATTTTTCCGACGGCGACTTCACGGCCAATCCCAGCTGGAGCGGCGACAATTCGGACTACATCGTCAACCCCGCTTTCGAATTGCAGCTGAACGGAACGGTGGCGGATACGTCTTACCTCTCTTTCGCGAGCCCTTTCATCAGCAATGCCGAATGGCAATTCTGGATCAAGCTCACCTTCGCGCCTTCCGACAACAACAACGCGCGCATTTACCTCGTGTCCGACGTGGCGAATCTGCAGGGCCCGGTGAACGGCTATTACGTGCGGCTCGGCGAGAACGGCTCTTTCGACAGCGTCGACCTCTGGGTGCAGAGCGGAAACACGAGCACGAAGATCATCGACGGCATTCCCGCGCACTGCGCCGCCTCCAGCAACACGCTGCGCATCCGTGTCACCCGCAGCGCCGCCGGCTTGTGGAACCTGTACTCCGACACGTTGGGCGGAACGAATTTTTTGCCGGAAGGATCGGTGACGGACAATACGCACACCACGTGCAATTACTTCGGCGTGTACAGCAAGTACACCGTTTCGAACATCAACAAATTCTACTACGACGACATCTACGCCGGCCCCATTATCGTCGACGTCACCGCTCCCACGATCGTTTCCGCCACGCCCGTTTCGGCCACGCAGCTCGACGTGCTTTTCAACGAGAACGTGGACCTGGCGACTTCGCAGAGCACGGCGAACTACAGCGTGAACAACGGCATCGGCACTCCCGCAACGGCCGTTCGCGATGCTTCGAATTTTTCGCTCGTGCACCTTAGCTTCGCCACGCCTTTCACCAGCGGGCAGCCGAACACGCTCACGGTAACGAACGTGCAGGATCTGAACTCGAACGCGATCAGCACGGCGAATGCGGGCTTCACCTTCTTCAACGTCTCGACGCCGGTTTTCCGCGACGTGCTCATCAACGAGCTGATGGCCGATCCTTCCCCGCAGGTGCTGTTGCCGAACGCGGAATTCATCGAGCTCTACAACCGCAGCAGCGGGAATTTCGATCTCGCGGGCTGGCAGCTCAGCGACGGCAGCAGCACGGGAACCTTCGGCAGCCGCGTGATCGGCGCAGGGCAATACCTCATCGTTTGCGCGATGGCGGATACGAATCTCTTCAGCTCTTTCGGCAGCGTGCTCGGCCTTTCGACGTTTCCTTCGCTGAACAATTCGGGCGACAACATTTTGCTGCGCGACAACGGCGGCAACACGATCGACTCGGTGAGCTACAGCGACACCTGGTACCAGGATGCGATCAAGGACGACGGCGGCTGGACGCTGGAGCTGATCAATCCCAATGCGGGCGCGGACTGCCCGGCGGCGGGCAACTGGATCGCATCGAACGGCGCATCCGGCGGAACGCCGGGAACGCAGAACAGCGTGTTCAACAATTCGCCCGACGTGACCGGCCCCGTGCCGGGCGACGTGTACGCGACGGATTCCGTGCACGTGACGATCTGCTTCAACGAAGGCATCGACCCTTCGCAGCTCGCGCAATTGCCGAACTACTCGATCAGCAACGGCATCGGCACGCCGGTCTCGCTGACGTACGACACGGCCACGCTGCGCTGCATTCATCTTACGCTCGGCACGCCGCTGCAGAACCAAACGAATTACACGATCACGTTCACCGGCCTCGGCGATTGCGCGGGAAATCCCGCTTCGCCCACGAGCGGAATTTTTTCCTACTACCTGCCGCAGCAGCACGACGTGCTCATCAACGAGCTGATGCCCGATCCCGATCCGCCGTTCGCCGGTTTGCCGAACGAAGAATACATCGAGCTGCACAACACCACGCCGTACCACATCCAGCTGGAGAACTGGCAGCTTACGGCGGGCTCGACCACGCGCACGCTCCCGAATTTTCTCCTGCAGCCCGACAGCTTCGTGGTGCTGGTCACCGCCACGGCCGCCACGCTCTTCGCCCCGCTGAACGAGCTCGGCGTAACGAGCCTGCAATCGCTCACGAACACCGGCGCGAGCCTCACGCTGCGCAACGCGCAAGGCGAGCTGATGCATTACGTGAGCTACGACGACAGCTGGTACCGCGACGCGTCGAAGGCCGGAGGCGGCTGGTCGCTGGAGCTGATCGATCCCGGCAATCCCTGCGCGGGCGCGGAGAACTGGCGGGCGTCGGTGAATCCCGTCGGCGGCACGCCGGGAAAACGCAACTCGGTGCTCGCCGCGAATCCCGACGTTTCCGCCCCCCGATTGCAGCGCGTGACGATCGTCGGCAGCGACACGATCCGCGCCTGGTTCAGCGAAACGCTCGACAGCGCGGCGATGGCGAACATTTTCGCGTACACGATCGACAACGGTTTCGGGCAGCCGATCTCCGCGCACCCGGAAGGGCCGGATTTCAACACGGTGAAATTGAAATTGCCGGGCGTGCTCGCCGCAGGCGTGACGTACCAGCTGACGGTGAGCAATGCGCTGACGGATTGCGCCGGCAACACGACGAGCGCAAGCAGCTCCGCCGCTTTCGCCCTGCCGCAGCCGGTTTCGCCGAACGACGTGGTGATCAACGAAATTCTTCCCGATCCGAAAGACGGCGGCGTGGATTACGTTGAGATCTATAATCGTTCGGGCAAAGTGATCGACCTGCAGAAGCTGGCGCTTTGCTCGCAGGACACGATCGCGAATACGCTGACGGAGATCAACGTCATCGCACCCGAAGGTTATTTGCTTTTCCCCGGCGAATATTTGCTGCTGAGCGAAGACGGCGCGCTCGTAAAATCGCAATACGAAACGGAAGACCCGAACGCGTTCCTCGACATGGCGAACATTCCCGCGATGAACGTGGACGGCGACATCCTCGCGCTCAGCGACACCGCGTTCACCATCATCGACAAGCTCGTGTACAGCGGCGACTGGCACTTCGCGCTGCTGAACGAAACGAAAGGCGTTTCCCTCGAGCGCATCCATTTCGATCGCGCCACGCAGGATGCGACCAACTGGCATTCCGCCGCGGAAGCTGCCGGTTACGGTACGCCCGGCTACAAAAATTCCCAGTTCAGCAGCAGCGCGCCCGACGACAATGCCGTATCCGTCCCGAAAGAAGTTTTCTCCCCCGACAACGACGGCATCGACGACGTGCTGAACATCACTTATAATTTCGATGAGCCGGGCTTCGTAGCGAACGTGCGCATTTACGACGCGCGCGGCAGGCTGGTGCGCACGCTGCTGCAAAACGAATTGCTCGGAACGGAAAAAGGAACGCTTTCCTGGGACGGGATCACGGACGAGCGCGATAAGGCGCGCATCGGAATTTACGTGATCTACTTCGAGGCGTTCAACACGGCGGGCAAGGTGAAGAAGTACAAGCGGCAGTGTGTGCTGGCAGGGAGGCTCTAGGGGCGCGCAGCAGATTCATACTCGCGATCGTGCGGTCCGTAGCTCCGCGGCTGTTTGCTTCTACATTCAAAATTTCAGCCCGATCACCATCACGTCATCCACCTGCTCCAGCCCCTGCTTCCAGCTTTCGAACACACGGTCCATTTCTCTTTCCTGCTCTTCGAGGCTCAGCTTGTGGATGCGCATTAGTAAATCTTTGAACCCTGAGCTGGTGAATTTTTTCCCTTTGCTGCCGCCGAACTGATCCGCGAAGCCGTCGGAGAAAATATAGATCATGTCGCCTTTCTCCAATTGCACTTCCTGGTGCGTGAAAGGCTTGTCGAGCGCGTATTTAGCCACGGGCTGCTTGTCGGCTTTGTAAATGATCAGCTCGTTGTTGCGGATGAGCAGCAGGCTGTTGTTCGCCCCGGCGAAATGCAGCATGCGCGTCTGCGGGTCGAGCGCGCAGAGGGCCACGTCCATGCCGTCCTGCACTTCCTCCTCGCTTTTTTCAAACTGCTCGATCACCAGCGCGCGCGTTTTGTCGAGTATCGCGTGCGGGCGCAGCAGTCCGAACTCGCGCACGGAACGGTTCAGCGCGTTGTAGCAAACTACGGACACCATCGCGCCGGGAACGCCGTGGCCCGTGCAGTCGCAGGCGCCGAAGAGGACGAGTGGAGATCCGTTCGCATTATGCGCAGTTTCCAGCCAATAAAAATCACCGGCCACGATGTCTTTCGGGCGGTAGAAGATGAACGCTTCGGGCAGGTGCTTTTTCACCAGCTGCATCGGCGGCAGGATCGCGTGCTGGATGCGCTTGGCGTAAGTGATCGAATCGAGTATCTCGCGATTTTTCTCTTCGAGGATTTCTTTCTGGTGCTCGACCTGTTTTTTCTCTTTCGCCACTTCTTCGTTCAGCGCTTCTGTTTTCCGCTGCAGCGTTTCCACCTTGATGAACTGCAGCGAGAAATGCGCGCCGAGGATGAGCGACATGGTGAAGATAAAAGCGATGTCGAGCGCCGTGATCAGCACGTGCACCGGCACGATGAGGCCCGCGTACACCAGCACTTTCAGCAGCAGGCTTACGAGGAGGATAATCAACCCGGTACCTGCGTAACGCGCGCCTTCCACGCCCGCGATCATCGCGCGGACGATGGAGAACGCGAAGATGATCACGCCGAAGAAGATCACGAACAGCAGCGGCAGCACCAGCCAGGAGAAGACCGCGGGCGGGAAGAAAAGCGTGAGGAAAATTTTCACGATGAGAATGCCGCCGATGATCTTCACGATGATGTTCGGCAATTGCTCGGGGAATAAGCGTTTGATGAAAAGCAGCATGAACAGGCACGGGAACAGTACGGCCAGGTATTCGATCTTCAGCAGCAGCGGCCAGCTCATGCCGGGAAACAAGGTCGCGAGCAAATAATTCACGGCGGTGATCGGGCGGAAGCTCAGCGTGATGCAGAACAGCGAGAAATAAAGCACCGACAGGTCTTTTTTCCGGAAGATGAACATCGCCAGCAGGAACAGCCCGAGGATGGCAAGCGCGGAAGATTCTACGCACTGCAGGATGTAATACATCCGCCGCTGCGCACCGACCGCTTCCGCCGTGCCCAGCTCGAAAGGATGCACGAAGCCGCCTTTGCGGTGATGAAAGTTCGCGATCTGAACGACAATGTCCACGTCGCCCGCGCCGCCTGGAATGCGCACCTGCGCGTCGCGCGTCATCGGCTGCGTCGTTTCTTTGCTCGTGCCGGGCTGGCCGATCTCCAGCGCGAGCTTGCCGTCGACGAAGATCCTGCAGGATGTTTGCACGCTGTACACGTCGAGCAGGAGCTCGCGCGGGGGAAGATTGCTGAGCCTGATGCGGTACGTCGCGTAGCCGTAGCTGCCGAGCTTTTGCCCGTTCACTTCAAGCCCGTTCCAGCTCGAAGGCCGGAGCAGCAGGTCGGGCGGCCGGTGAAAATCCTGCGGGCCGAGCAATTGATCCCAGTAAAATTCCCAGGGCGCATCGAGGGGAACGACCGGTTTTTCTTCCGGCTTCCAGTCTTTGAGATCGAGCACGGCGACCGGCGGCGGAATGATCTGCGCCTGCGCGGCGGCGAAGAAAAAAATAAAGCAGCAGGCGAGAAGGTTTCTCACGGGTACCGGGTTCGCACGAAAATAATTCTTTTCCGGGGCTTCACCGGCGGCGGGCGGACGGCAGATTTATTTTTTTGTTTTCGGGGCGGGCGGGTAATAGGTGTATTCCCAAGTGTATTCCCGCGCGTACGGCAAATTCTCGTCTTTCAGGGACACGAGCAGTCCGCGCTCGTTGTAGCGATACGTGTTTCTTTGCATGACGCCTCTTTCCGGCGAAGCGTATTCATATTCGAGCAGGCGGCCTGCGCTGTCGTATTTCCACTTCTGGTCGGTTTGCTTTCCCCTGCGAACATCGCGGATGCCGAGCCCTGCCGTATCGTACGTGAATGTGCGAACCGTAAACACGGTGTCTTTCCTGCTGCGCGAATTCGAATAGGCCCAGCTCGAATCGCAGCGCGGCCGCCCGGCGGAGTCGAGCATCAGCACGGATCTTGTTTTGAGCATTTCCCCGAAGTAGAAAAGTTTGCAGACGGAATTGCGTGCGTCGTCGTAACTGTACCGGTAAATAAAAGGCCCCGTGTTGTTCGACATCTGTTCTTTTCGCTCGAGCATCCTTCCCGCGCTGTCATACTTCACCTGCGTTTCACCCTGAGAATTTCCGCGATACTGCGCGCGCATCCCGCTTGCGCGGCCGATGCTGTCGTAGGTATACCAGTAATGGTGCGCTTCTTGTCCGCCCTCGTACAACGCCTGCTCGGTGATGCGTCCTTTGCGGTCGTATTTTTTCAATTCGCTGCTGTGCCTGAACGAGAGATACCGCCATTGCTTGTCGAACTCCCATGCGTAGCCGCTGTACGCGCGCCCGTTCTCATAAAAAGAGCCGGAGACCCTGTATCCGCCCGCGACAAGCTGAACGGAAGCCTTCTGAATGACCTGCCCGTTCGCGATCGTGCTGGTGCAGATGCCGTGCGCGTCGTACGTGGAAGTGGAAAGCAGCTTGCCGTCGACGTATTTTTTTTCCGTTCGCACCCGCGCGTGACGGTAAGATGAATCGGCTTTGTCGCGCGGCGGCGGCCAGGTATCTTTTTTGGGCGGATCGATGCGTTGTTGCGCGGGCAGCGAGGCGCTTATCCCGAGAAAGCAGCAGAGCAGCACGTTCTTCATCACAGGTGCTTTGCCGTATAATTCTGCAGGCGCAGAAGGATACGGCATAATTTATCCGGTGTTGTTTATAACCGGTCGACAACTTCCCCGCCCCCGGTCTAAAAACGGCTAGGAAGGCCCGTGAAACCTCCTATCTTCGTCCGCATGCAAACCGAAGAGATCATCATGACCTATCAGAACCTGGTAGCTGAAATCGAGAACGGGATTCTCGTCATCACCGTCAATCGCCCCGATAAGCTCAACGCGCTGAACAAGGCGACGCTGCAGGAATTGCGCGAGGCCATCCGCTACGCAAAAAATAACGAAGACGTCAAAGGCGTCATCATCACCGGCGCCGGTCCGAAATCATTCGTCGCAGGCGCAGATATTTCCGAGTTCACCGGTCTCGACGTGGACGGCGGACGCGCGTTCGCGGAGAACGGGCACAATATTTTCAAAGAGATCGAGCTTTGCCCCAAGCCGGTGATCGCGGCGGTGAACGGTTTTGCGCTGGGCGGCGGCTGCGAGCTGGCCATGGCCTGCCACATGCGCGTGGCGTCCGAAAATGCGAAGTTCGGGCAGCCGGAAGTGAACCTCGGCCTGATCCCCGGCTACGGCGGCACGCAGCGCCTCGTGCAGCTGATCGGCAAAGGAAAAGCGATGGAGCTGCTGATGACCGCCGACATGGTCGGCGCGCAGGAAGCCTTGCAGCTCGGGCTGGTGAACCACGTGGTTCCCGCCGATCAGCTGATCGCTAAATGCAGCGAGATCCTTTCGAAGATCGGCGGCAAAGCGCCGCTCGCCATTGCCGCCATCGTGCGCTGCGTGGATGCAAATTTCACCGGCGCAGACGGTTTCAAGACCGAGCTCGATGAATTCGGCAAATGCTGCGGGACGGAAGATTTCAAAGAAGGCGCCGGCGCGTTCCTCGAGAAGCGCAAAGCGGAATTCAAAGGACGATAAGCGAAAAAACAGTTATGAAAAGGCTGCCCGCGCGGGCGGCCTTTTTGTTTTTGCGCGCATTTGCTTCCGCGCGAAACACGCACTAGCTTTACTTTCAAACGTCCGCACATGAAAATTTTTTACACGCTGCTTCTTCTCACGCTGCTGCCACTCTTCGTTCAATCGCAATGCTACACGATCACGCAGCCGACGTACGCGCCCTTGCCTTTCGTGATCGGCACGCCCATCTCCGTGCAGGACGATAACTATTCGGATACGATCCCGATCGGCTTCAGCTTTTGCTTTTACGGCGGGCAGTACACGCACGTGGTCGTCGGCGCCAACGGCATCGTTTCTTTCAACGTGCAGTACGCAAACGATTATTGCCCCTGGCAGATCCCGGGCGCGATCCCAGGCAACACTATTCCAAGAGCCTCGATCATGCTGCCCTGGCAGGACTTGGCGCCCAGCCTCGGCGGCACGATCCGCTACACGAACGGCGGCAGCGCGCCCAACCGCTGGTTCGTCGTGTCGTACGACAACGTAGCGATGTACGGATGCCCCAGCTCCACTTTCACCGGGCAAGTGTGGCTGTACGAAACCTCGAACAACATCGAGATGCAGACGATGACCAAATCCTTGTGCGCAGGCTGGAACGGCGGGGCCGCGATACAAGGCCTGCACAACCAGAACGGCGCGATGGCCGACGTGGTCACCGGCCGCAATTATCCCACGCAGTGGACGGCGACGAACGAAGCGCGGCGTTTCATCCCGAATCTTTGCAACGTGTGCAGCGGCGTGGGCGTGGAAGAAACGGCGGCGGAAACGATGCTCACCACGTTTCCGAATCCTGCGAATGCGCAATTGAACGTTCAGCTTCCTGGCGGCGATCATAAAAATTATGCGCTTTCACTGAGCGATCTCGCGGGAAGAGAAGTCCTGCATTTGCCAAAGCTGAACGGCGCGCAGCAAACGCTCGATCTCCAAACGATTTCGCCGGGAATTTATTTGCTGCAGCTGAGCGATGCGCAGGGTGTGCGGAAGGCGGTGAAGAAGATCGTAGTGGAATAAAAACAGGAACTTCTGGAGTTTAATCTTCCAGCATCCACAAGGCCTCGTTCAATTCGCCCAGCGTTTTTTTGTTGCCTTGCTGCTGCGCGAGCGTCACGCCTTTCTTGTAGATGGCGATCGCTTTTTCATCCTGCTGCGTTTGCTCGTAAAGCTGCCCGAGCTGGTAATACGCGCCGAGGTAACCCGGATTTTTCTCCAGTAAATTTTCGATGCGCGTGATGGCTTCGCTCTTTTCCCCGCGCGCCGCGTATTCGAGAGCCAGCGCGTAGTTCAGGAAGGGGTCATCCGGTTCCTGCTCTAAAAGTTGCTGCAGCTGTGTCAGGCGATCGATGGGCATGTGGACAAAAAAACTTTAACCGCAGAGGTCTCGCGCACATCCTCTGCCGCAGGGGAAAAACGCAGAGGACGCAGAGCTTTGCTTGCCTTCGGCAGTGTAATTACGTTTTTTTTGAAAAGCTCTGCGTCCTCTGCGGTTAACGTTTAGTAGGCACTTTTAAACTGCTGCAGGAAACGCAGATCATTCTCTGAATACAGGCGCAGGTCGCGCACGCCGTACTTCAGCATAGCGATGCGCTCGATGCCCATGCCGAAGGCGTAACCGCTGTATGTTTTGCTGTCGACCTTGCAATTTTCCAGCACGGCCGGGTCCACCATGCCGCAGCCCATGATCTCCAGCCAGCCCGTTTGCTTGCACACGTTGCAGCCTTTGCCGGCGCAGAGCGTGCACGACACGTCCACTTCCGCGCTGGGCTCGGTGAAGGGGAAATACGACGGGCGCAGGCGAATTTCAGCGCTGCCGCCGAACATTTCGCGCGCGAAATACAGCAGCGTCTGCTTCATGTCGGCGAAGGAAACATTTTTGTCTACGTACAATCCTTCCACCTGGTGGAAGAAGCAGTGCGCGCGGGCGGAGATGGCTTCGTTGCGGTACACGCGGCCGGGGATGACGATGCGCACGGGCGGTTTCGTATTCTCGAGCACGCGCACCTGCACGCTGGAGGTGTGTGTGCGCAGCGCGATGTCCTTGTCGATGAAAAACGTATCCTGCATGTCGCGCGCCGGGTGCTCTTCGGGAAAGTTCAGCGCGGTGAAATTGTGCCAGTCGTCCTCGATCTCCGGGCCGTCCGCCACAGTGAAGCCGAGCCTTCCGAAGATGGCCAGGATCTCGTTGTGCACCACGGACAAAGGATGGCGCGAGCCCTGGAATGATCTTGCCGGCAGGCTGAGGTCGCCGCTGCTGCTTTCTGCTGCGCCGTTTTCCGTCAGCTCTTTAAAACTGTTGAGCTTGTCCTGCGCTTTTGTCTTCAGCTGGTTGAGCAGTTGCCCCACCTCGCGCTTCACCTCCGGCCCTACCGTTTTGAATTCCTCGAACAGCTCGCCGATCAGGCCTTTGCGGCTGAGAAATTTCAAGCGAAAATTTTCCGCCTGCTCGGCCGTCTCCGCCGTGTACGTTTCGACCTCTGCGAGAAGGGAGGTGATCTTGTCTTTCATGAATGTAAAACTACGTATTTGGTTTCGGAGCCGTTCAGGAACCCGCTGCCGAAAAAGTTACTTCTTCACGATCTTCATCGTCATGCGAATGTCCTTCTTCGGGCGATCCGCGGCGTCGCGTGGCTCTGCGGCGATCTTTTCCACGACCTCCATGCCGCTGATCACTTCGCCGAATACCGTGTAGCTGCCGTCGAGGTGCGGGGCGCCGCCCAAGGTGGTGTATACTTTTTTCTGCTCTTCGGTGATCACGCGGTGCGGCGTCTTCTCATATTCCGCATCGATCATCGGCGCAACTTTTTGCCCGAGGATCTGCAGGCTGTCGCCGTTGCCTTTCGCCTGGTTGCGCACGAAGGCTGCGCGGAGCGCGGCATTCTCGGGACGGTTGATCACCTCCATGAAAATTTTCTGCTTCGCGCCCATGTGGATGCGGGCTTCGGCGTTTTTCAGCGTGCTGTCGGTGAAAACGGTGCCCTGCACGATGTAGAACTGGCAGCCGGAGGATTCCTTGTTCACGTTGATCTCATCGGGCATGCGCGCGGCGGCCAGCGCTCCCTTTTTATGGAAGAGCTCGGGATGGAACTCGGCCGGGATCGTGTAGCCCACGTTGCCGTTGCCGAGCTGCGCGCCGGGCTTCGCTTTCTTCGAATCCGGGTCGCCGCCCTGGATCATGAAGCCGGCGATGACACGGTGGAACAGCAGGCTGTCGTATGTTCCCGCTTTCACCAGCTTGATGAAATTGTCGCGGTGCTTCGGGGTTTCATCATACAGCGCTACTTTGATGTCGCCGTATTCCGTATGAATGAGAACCTTGACGCGCTTGTCCTTCTTCGAGGGTTTAAATGAAAAGGCCAAAGCGCTGATAGCCAATAGGAAAAAAAGAGAGTTGCTTGTCATCTTGTTAAAAACTTTTTATATTTGTTCTGCGTAAAAGTAGCTAAACACCTACTTTGCGGCAAAAACCAAGGCAAAGGTTTTTGCCTGAGGAAAGACACATGAACAGAAAGCTCACATCCCTCGTACTTGTCGCGTGTGTGGCAACGCTGACGCTTGCGCTCACGTTCACCACCGGCTGCAAGAAGGATACGGAGTGCGACGCCACCATCACGGTGCTCGACGCAAACGGCGTGCCGGTGCCCGGCGCCCTGGTCAAGCTCACCGCCACCGGCCAGAACGGCCCCGGCGACGTGGTCGACCAGCAGAGCACGGATGCCTACGGCAAGACGCACCACACGTTCAAGCTGCCCGCGATCTTCAACATCGAAGCTACGCACCAGGGCCCCCCGGCCAAAACGAACAACAACGCCGACGTGATCCGCCTGGAGATCGGTGAAACGGTCGAGAAGAGCGTAACGATCCAGTAACGGAACGGAGATATAAACGAAAACCGGCTCATCGCCGGTTTTTCTTTTTGTGCCTGTTCGAACTTTGCGGTCGAACGTTTCAGATCACTTCCATTTTCCTGAAATAATCCACCACCGCCTGCCTCATCAGGTGCGCTTGCTGCGCGGGCTTCAGGTGCGGCAGCTTCGCCGTGGCTTTCCAGTGCGGCCAGCCCTCTGCGTCTTTCCCCTCGAACTCATAATAGCCGAGCGGCTCGAGCAAGGTGCAGATGGCGATGTGCATCACGTTCAGCTTATCGTCCTTCTTCAGCTTCTTGTATCCTTGTCCCAATTCCTGTATGCCGATGATGAACAGGATGGCCTGGATGTCGAGATCCCCGCCGAACTGCGGCTCCAGGGCTTCCTGCAGGCGGTGCCATTGCTGTTCCAGCTCTTCGTCGTGAAGCATGTGCAAAGGTAACGACTCTGGACTCACCCCCGGCCCCTCTCTCCGACGCGGCGTGACCGCGTGCTAAAAAATAAAAATCGTTGCGTCGAAGACGCAAATTCGGAACTGCATTTTAACCGGCGACATGCGTCGAAGACGGAGAGTGGGGCCGGGGGTGGGTATTCACAACGCAACATGGAAAACATTCGAAGCGCCTACTCGCGCGCGCGCATCACGTCGCGAACTTAGCAAGCGCATGAATTATCTCGACATCATCATCGCCATCCCGCTGCTCTGGGGCTTTTACCGCGGCTTCATGAAAGGCGCGGTGATGGAGGCGGCCACGCTGGCGGCTTTTTTCCTCGGCGTGTGGGGCGGAATTCATTTGTCGGACGGGCTGGCGGGATTGCTGCGGGGCTGGACGGATTCGAAATCGGAATACATTCCGCTGATCGCGTTTGCCATCGTGTTCATCGGCATTCTCATGCTCGTGTTCGGCGTAGCGAAGCTGGTGGATCGCATGGTGGACGGGGCGGCGCTGGGCATCGTGAACAAGATCGCGGGCGGCGCGCTGGGCGCGCTGAAGTTTGCGCTGCTGATCAGCCTGCTGCAATTCGTCATCGCGGCAGTGGAGAAGGATGCGAAGGTGCTGCCGGCGGAGATCCGGGAAGGATCATTGCTGTACGAGCCTTTGGAAAAAGTTGCGCCCACGGTGATCCCTGGCCTGCGCGAGAGCAACCTCGGGGAAATGATCCCGAAGAAAGAAGATGTGAAGATCGGCGTGGATGTAGACGTGGATCTGAAAAAAGATTCCGTGAAAGATACGGCGGAGTGATGGCTTGCTTAAACGAAGAGGATTCCCGTGTGAAACTCTGCGGTTAAAATTTCAGAGCAGAATCTATTTTTTCTCCGCCGCCTTCTCCTTGATCTCGAACGAATCCAGGAATTTTTTGATCTCCGGGTTGCCCAGGTGCGCGGCGGGCGTGATCACGCGCAGCGTGTACAATTTTTTCCCGTCCACGAACTTGCGCATCGTCACCACGCCCATATTGTCGGGCATGCGGATCGTGTATTGAAAGCCCACGTGCTTCCCGCTTCGCACCGTGGCCACCGCCGTGTCCAAGGTGCCGTCGATCGACCAGGCGTAGACCTGCGCGTCGGCTTTCAGCGCGTCGTCGAGATTTGCGCCTAACAAATCGAGCTCGGAGGGCAGCGTATAGCTCGACACGTCGTAGTACGCGTTCGGGTCGCTGGTTTTTGAGGGCTCGTAATACAGGCGCAGCGTGTAGAGGTTGTCTTCGATCGTCGCCGTGTCCTTCGCCTTGCCGGGAAATTCCGCAGAGAAGTTCACGTTACCCTGCCGCGTCCAGTCGCTGCCGCAGGAGCAGAGAAGGCTCGCCGCGGAAAGCAGGATCGTGAGCAGGGAAAATGAAAATCGCTTCATGCAGAAAATAGAATCATGGACATTGAACAAGGAACATCGAATGTCGAAGTCAATTTGCCGGGTAAAACACTTCGATGTTCATTATTCCTTCGAAATTGAGGGAGGTGCCTCAAGCGCGCTCCTTTATTTCTCCACCGCTTCGATGCCGGGCAGCGTGCCCGATTCGATGTACTCCAGCAGCGCGCCGCCGCCGGTGGACACGTAGCTCACCTGTTCCGCGAGCTTGTACTTGTTGATCGCCGCCACCGAGTCGCCGCCGCCGATCAGCGTATACGCGCCGTTCTTCGTAGCCTCCGCGCAGGCCAGCGCGATGGTTTTGGTGCCGTGCTCGAAATTGCTCATCTCGAACACGCCCATCGGGCCGTTCCAGAGAATGGTTTTCGATTGCGCGATCACTTCTTTATAAAGCTGTTCTGTTCGCGGGCCGATGTCGAGGCCCATCCAGCCGTCGGGAATTTCGTTGCTCGCGCAGGTGCGCGTGGCGGCGCTGTTGTCGAAGGCTTCCGCAGCGATAGCGTCGACGGGCAGGTGGATCTTCACGCCGCGTTTTTGCGCTTCCGCCAGGATGCCGAGCGCGGTGCCGAGGCGCTCGTCCTCCACCAGCGACTTGCCGATCTTCCCGCCCTGCGCCTTGATGAAGGTGAAGGCCATGCCGCCGCCAATGATGATGTGATCCGCTTTTTTGATCAGCTGCTCGAGAATGAGGATTTTATCGGAAACTTTTGCGCCGCCCATTACCGCGGCGAACGGTTTCGCAGCGCCGTTCAGCACTTTCTGCACGCTGCTCAATTCACCGCTCATCACGAAGCCGAAGCATTTGCCGCCAGGGAAAAATTGCGCGATCACGGCGGTGGAGGCGTGCGCGCGGTGCGCCGTCCCGAAAGCGTCGTTCACGTAAAGCTCGCCGAGCTTCGAGAGCTTTTCCGCGAAAACCGGGTCGCCTTTTTCTTCCTCCTTATAAAAACGCAGGTTTTCGAGCAGCAGCACCTCACCCGGCTGCAGCGCCGCCGCTTTTTCCACCGCTTCGGCGCCGATGCAATCGTTCGCGAATTTCACCTCGCGTCCCAGCAATTCGGAGAGGCGGCCGATGACGTGCTTCAGCGAATATTTTTCTTCCGGCCCTTCCTTCGGCCGCCCCAGGTGCGACATAAGGATGACGGAGCCGCCGTCGTTAAGGATCTTTTTGATCGTCGGGATCGCGGCGCGCATGCGCGTATCGTCGGTGACGGCGAAGGTGCTTTTGTCCAGCGGAACGTTGAAGTCCACGCGGATCAAGGCTTTGCGGCCTTTGAAGTCGAAGTGCTCTACGGTTTTCATACGGGAAGGAATGCGCGGCAAAAGTACGAATAACAGCGTTCCGCGCGTCTATATCCGCACGCCGAGCAGGCACACGTCGTCCACCTGCTCCAGCGCGCCTTTCCACGATTCGAACGCGCGCTCGAGCAGCAAGTGCTGTTCGCGCATGGGCAGCGCGGCGTTGGCGAGCAGCAATTCCTGCAATTGACGGTACTTGAACTTTTTCCCGCGCGGCCCGCCGAACTGATCCGGCAAACCGTCCGTCAATAGGTACAATTGATCGCCGCGCTGCAGTTGGACCTCACGCATGCTGAAAGGCCGCGCGGTTTCGAACTGCCCGATCGGCTGCTTGTCAGGCGCGAGCTCTTCGATGGCGGATGTATTATAACGTATGATCCAGAGCGGGTTGTTCGCGCCGGCCCAGCGGAGACGCAAGGAACCTTTGTCCAGCGCGCAGAGCGAAATGTCCATGCCGTCCTTCACTTCACTCTCGCTTTTCGCAAACGTCTCGATCACCAGCTCGCGCACCTTGTCGAGGATTTTCCCCGGCTCGCGCAGGCCGAATTCTTTCACGGCGCGGTTGAGCGCGTTGGAGCAGACCATGCTCACCATCGCGCCGGGAACACCGTGGCCCGTGCAGTCGGCGGCGGCGAAGAAAACTTCGTTTTCATTTTCTTCCATCCAATAGAAGTCGCCGGCCACGATGTCTTTCGGACGGTAGAGCACGAAGCTTTCCGGGAGGTGGCGCAACCATAATTTCTCCGGCGGGAGAATGGCCTGCTGCAGGCGCTGGGCGTAGGTGATGCTGTCGGTGATCTCCTTGTTTTTTTCTTCGACGATGTCTTTCTGGTGGCGGATCTCTTCTTTCTGCCGCGTGATCTCGTCGTTGCGCGAGGCCAGTTCGGTATTCGCTTTTTTCTTCTGGCGGTAGCCGCGATACGCCACGCCCAGCAGCACGAGCAGCAGCAGCGAGCCGATTAGCACGGCGAGCAGCTGCTGCGCGCGTTTTTTCCCCTCGGCGTCTAATTTCTCCCGTTCGGCCTGCTCCTTCTGCAGCTGGGCGCTTTTCAGCTTCTGGTCGGTGAGCAAAAGCTCGTTCTCCTTGCGGCGCGTTTCCGATTGCGCTTCCGACTTCTGCAGCTCGATGGCTTTCATCTGCGCTTCTTTGTTCAGCAGGGCCAGGGCTTGCTCTTTCCGCAGCTGCTCCGCATGCGCCTTGTCGAGCTCGAGCTGGTTCATGCGGTTCTGCTGGTTGAGCATCACGATGGCCTGCTCTTTTTTCTCCGTCTCGTATTTCGTCTGCATTTCCGCGAGCGTCTTCGTGCGGTCGTAGTTGTACAGCGAATCGCGGATGCGGGAATTGACGTAGATGTAATCGGCCGCTTCCCGGTACTTGCCTTGCTGGTAGTATTCGTTCCCGACCAGGTACGAAGACGAGCGCATCGTGTAAAGGTCGCCGATCTCGCTGCTGATGCGGTACGCTTCGAGGAAATAATCGAGGGCCTTGTCTTTTTTCTCCGTGAGCGTCAGGATGTCGCCGGCGGCATTATAACTCGCGGCCAATCCTTTCTTATCGCCGGTCTCCTTCTGAAGCTTGATGCATTCATCGAGGTAAGCGATCGCTTTGTCATACTCCTTATAATAGAGGTGCACGTTGGAAAGATTGGCGAGCGAGGAAGCGAGCGAGCGTTTGTCATTCAGCTGTCGCTTCATCTTCAGGCTTTCCTCGAGGAAGAACAGCGCGCTGTCCTTTTTCCCGAGCGCGTGATACGCTTGCCCGAGATTGTTCGAAGCGATGCTCAGCCCCCGCGCGTGATCGGCCTTGCGCATCATGCGGTACGCCTGCCCGTAATAATCGGCGGCGGTGCGCGGGTTGCTGCTGAATTTGTACACGCCCGCTATGCTCATCAGCGTGATCGCCCTATTATAAGGTTGCGAGGCCTCGCTGTAAAAAGGCAGCACCGCGAGAAAATTCTCCAGGGCCTTGTCGAATTTCGACTGGTTGAAGTAGATGATGCCGAGGCTGTTCAGGCAGGCGGCCACGCCGTCGTTGTCGCTGATGCTGCGGTTGATCGCTAACGCTTCATCGATGAGCGCGACCGCTTTTTTGTAATCGCCGTGCTCGTCGTGGTAAATGCCGGCGAGGCGCAGGCAAAATGCTTCGCACCATTTGTTCTTCGTCTTGCGCGCGAGCGCGGCGGATTGTTCCGCGTACTCCAGGAATTTATCGGGATGCGAATACTGCACCTCCAGCGCCAGCAGCCGCAGGATTTCGGGCCTGTCCGTTTCCGGCGCGGTCTTCAGCGCGCGAAGCAGGCTGTCGCTTTGCGCCTGCGAGCCCAGCGCCGCGAAGAGAAAAAAGAAAAAATATAAACGTCGGAGCATGGCTGCGGGATCGCGGAGACCAAATATCGTGAATTCGCGGAATCCGCAGCCCGAGCGGTTTTCCGGGGATTTATGGATATCTTGCAATACCCATAATAATCCCATGAAACTCCTTTCTCCCGCTCTTTTGTCCGCAGGGCTTTTCCTCGCTACGTTTTCCTTCGCGCAACCCACCGGCACTATCGCTTTCGACGAGACCACGCCGTACAGCCACGGCTTCCGGAAGATCATCAAAACGTCCGACGGCGGCTTGCTGGCCATCGGCTCGGCCGGGCCCAACGGCAGGGTGACGAAGCTGAACGCTTCTTTCGCGCAAGTGTGGTCGCTCGCCATGGACAGCATGCCCTTCCTCGACCTGGCGGAGACGAACGACGGCAATTACGTGCTGCTCGGCATGACGCTCAACGCCGCGTACAACAGCGCGCCCTGCATCCTGAAGCTGACGCCCGCGGGCGTGACCGTTTACCAGAAAACATATTACTCGAGCGCAAGCGGCAACCAGTTTTACGCAGACGGCCTTTGCAAAGCCGCGGGC
>Ga0196978_1000577_pt1 | contig 18209 bp, 10 predicted proteins | sample S3v_2013CmetaG_FD_155491 | JGI IMG/M metagenome (GOLD analysis project Ga0196978, IMG submission 155491) | Soil microbial communities from Anza Borrego desert, Southern California, United States - S3+v_20-13C | ecosystem: Environmental > Terrestrial > Soil > Desert | place: USA: California... | reverse complement strand
GCGCTGGCGCAGTGGAGCGTGCGCCAGGCTCGGCGCCGCGCTCTTGCCATTGACCGCGCGTCTCCGCCTCTACGCGCCTTCCGCCGCGTCGCTCGCTTCGCCGCGATCAAGAGCAGGGCGGACGCCCCAGCGATCGAGATCTCGATCTCTCCGGCTACGGAGATCGACGTGTACGGGGCGGTCGTGGAGTCGTCGAGGTAAACGTCGGATTGATACACGAGCGTGCCCACGACGGCGATGCCGGGCGTGTAGTCGGTTCAGGCGAGCGCCTGGATCGTGGCGGGCCGGGAGCTCGCCAGGGCCTTGATGTCAACGTCTCCGCTGCGAGCGCCGGCGCGAAGCGGTGGTGGCGCTCTTCGCGGGCGAGCGCGAGGCGGTGCTGCGATGCGCGGAAATGAGCGCACCCCTCAGCACCCTCCCGCCCACTCATTGAGGAACGCCGTCACGTCCGCCGTATTCACGGCGCCGTCACCATTCCAGTCCGCACCCGCGTCGGCCGAGGCCCAGAGGCGGAGGAAGGCGATCACGTCGCGGCTGTCCGCGGCCCCGTCGCCGGTGAGGTCGGGCGCGCACCCGCCGGCGTCGAACAGGTAGGCCGAGCCGGGGCCGCGCCCGTCGCCGCCGGCGCGGGCCGCCCCGATGAGCGCCGCGCCCCTGTGGAGCGCGACGGCCGTCCCGAAATCGTCGTAGGGGGCGCCGTCGCCGGGCAGGAGCTTGGCGAGCTGCGCGCCCGTCGGCACGTCGAAGAGGTACGCCGCGCCGGAGGCGAGGCCGTTGGCATCGTCGTCGATCACACCGACGAGGGCGGTGGCGCCGTCGAGCGCGACGGTGAGCCCGAAGTGGTGTGCCGGCCCGCCGTCGGCCGCGAGGAGCTTGCCGGTCTGCACGGGCTGCGCGGGATCGGACACGTCGAGCACGTAGACCGAGCCGGAGCCCGGGCCGAGATCGTCGTCGCCGGCGGCGCCGAGGAGCGCCGTGCCGCCGCGCACCGCGACCGAGCGGCCGACCTGCGCCCACTCGACGCCGTCGGCGGGCAGGATCTTGGAGGTCTGCACCGGGCTCGCGGGGTCGGAGATGTCGAAGAGGTACGCCGAGCCGGAGAACGGCCCGTTCTCGGTGTCGGAGGGCGCGCCGATCAGGACCGTATCGCCGCTGACGGCGACCGCGTAGCCGAACAGCTCGCCGTAGCCGCCGTCGGCGGGCAGGAGCTTGGCCAGCTGCACGGGGTTGGCCGGGTCAGAGACGTCGAAGAGGTACGCCGAGCCGGAGGAGGTCCCGAACTCGTCGGTGTATGGCGATCCGACGAGCAGCACCGACCCCTCGATCGCCACGGCCAGCCCGAAGCCGTTGCGCGCCTCGGCGTCGGCCGGGAGCACGCGGGCGAGCTGTGCGCCCGTCGTCGTGTCGAACAGGTAGACCGAGCCGGAGCTCTGGCTGTCCTCGCCGGTCGCGCCGATCGCGCCGATGCCGCCGGTGAGCGCCACGGAGTAGCCGAAGTTCGCGTCGGCGAAGCCGTCGGCGGGCAGGAGCTTGGCCACCTCGACCGGGTTTGCGGGATCGGAGATGTCGATGAGGTAGGCCGAGCCGGAGGTGGCGCCCATGTCGTCGTCGCGGTGGGCGCCGACGAGGCCCCTCTCACCCAGCACCGCGACCGCGCAGCCGAACCGGTCGCCGCCGGCCCCGTCGTCGGCCGCCAGCCTGGCGAGCTGCTGTGCTCCGGCCCCGCCCGCCGCGACTGTGATCGCGAGGAGACCCATCGACGAGATCGCACGAATACTCATTGGAGCTCCCTTTCCGCACCGGGTTTGAAGCGGCCGCTGCCCGAATGGGCCAAGAGCGCCGAGTGGCGCCCGCGCCATGGTAACGATCGGGACACCGGGTGCAACCCCGTTGCCGGGAATCGCCCGACCCCTCGCCGCCCGGCCGATCCTGGGGCGTCAGGCCCCCGGCAACCCCCGCGTGGCCGGGTGCGTAGCGATCAGCGGGGCCGGCCGCCCTCTCGACACCCCGTGCGGACACCCGCCGCCGGGGCTCCCGCCCCGGAGGGGCACGCCCGGGCGCACCTTGCTAGCATGGGAGGCTCGGGCCCCCCAGACCGTCTGTAGGGAAGGATTTGCCATGGCGAAGATGTTCTACACCCTCGAGGAAGCCGCCGAACGCCTCGGCCGCAGCGCAAGCGAGGTCCAGCAGATGGCCTCCTCCGGCCAGCTCCAGGAGTTCCGCGACCGCGACCGCCTGATGTTCAAGAAGGAGCAGGTGGACCTGCTCGCCGGCGGCGGGGACGACGACGCCCTCCGCCTCGGCGACGACCTCGAGCCCCTCAGCCTCTCCTCCTCCGGCTCCGGCAGCGCCATCGGGATCGATACCGGCGGCGGCAGCCGCGAAGCGACCGGCATCAGCATCTTCGACCCCGACGAGACCGAGACCGCCGACCCCTCGGCCCAGACGCAGGTCACCAGCGGCGGGATGGACGCGGGCTTCGAGCTCGACTCGGCCAGCTCCGGCTCCGGCCTGCTCGACCTCACGAAGGAGGCCGACGACACCTCCCTCGGGGCCGACCTCCTCGACGACGTCTACGGCCAGGACACCATGGGCGCCACCTCGCCCGCCGGCGAGAGCGGCATCCTCGACACCCCGGCCGCCCTCTTCGAGGGGGCCGAGGGCGAGGCCGACGCCGCCACCACCACCACGGTGGTCACGCCCGTGGTGATGGAGGCGTACGACGGCACGTGGTCCGGCATCGGCGGCGGGCTGGCCCTGGGCATGAGCCTGTGCCTCGCCGCGGCGATCGCGGTCGTGCTCTTCGCCATGACCGGCTCGCTCGCCCCGGTGCAGAACGTGCTCACCCAGCAGTTCTGGATCGTGGTCGGGGCGCTCGCGGGCGTCTGTGTGCTCTTCGCGATCATCGGGATGGTGCTGGGCAAGCGCGCCTGAGCGGGCGGATCAACTCGAAACGCACGCGGGCCGCCCGACTCCACGGGCGGCCTGCTCTTTTTCCGGGCCTCGGCGCGGCGCTGCCAGGCGCGTGCGGGGAATCACCCGCCGGCCGGGCTCGGCCGGAGCGAGTATGCCCCCGGCGCGATCGCCAGCGCGCCGAGCAGCGCCGAGCGCGCGTAGAGCACGCGGGGCTCAGCCTCGTGCCGGATGGTGCACTGCACCACGCCCTCGATGTCGATGTGCTCGAACTCGCCGTCCCGCGTCCAGCGCACCGGCTGGGTGCGCGGGTCTGAGAGAGACCGGCGCCCGCCCGCGCCGGTGAGCGCCTCCACCAGCACCTCCGCCTGCGCCCCGCCCGCGGCCCGCTCCAGCCGGACCGCCACCGCCACGACCCGCTCCCCGATCGCGCACCGCTCCGCCAGCGCGCCCCCGGCCCGGGCGGAGATGTCCCACACCAACTCCACGCACTCCCGCGCCCCATCGGCCTGGCCGAGCCACACGCGCACGGGCTGACCCGCGGTCCTGGTCACTGCTCGCCGGCCTTGCCCAGGATGTCCGCCGCCGCTTGCAGCCCCTCGCCCGCGGGGCTGATGAAGCGCTGCCCGAACGTCTGCACCACCTGGAAGAAGGTCAGGAGCTGATCCAGCCGCTCGTTGTGCTCGTCGGCCGGGCCGCGCATGCCGCCGGTCATGTCGCGGATCTCGTAGAGCGAGGCCAGCAGCGGATCGACCTCCCGCTTCATCCGCTCGCGCACGATCGCCCGGAAGAGCGTCCACACGTCCTGCTCGGCGACGAAGTACTCTTTCCGGTCGCCCCGCTTGTGCGCCCGCCCGATCACGCCCCAGTCGAGCAGCGCCCGCAGCGACATCGACGCCGACCCTCGCGAGATCTGCAGCCGGTCCATCACGTCGTCGGTGCACAGCGCCTCGCCGGTGATATAGAGGAGCGCGTGAACCTCCGCCATCGTGCGGCTGATCCCCCACGCCGACCCCATCTGGCCCCACGTCGCGACGAAGCGGTCCTGGGCCTCGCGGAGAGCGTCGGGCTGGGGGCGGCTGCCGGCCATCCGGGAAGTATGGTCCCGCCCGGATCAGGAATCAATGGTTCTTTCAGGAATCATTGAAAGCCCAGCGCGAGACCCCTCGCGCTCCTCCGGCGCGAGCCCCTCGGGCTAGAGAAGCACATCCGCGATCCCCGCCGCCCCGAGCACGCAGCTCACCACGCCGTTCAGCGTGAAGAACGCCAGGTCGAGCCCCGCGAGCCCGCGGCGGACGAGCACCGCGTGCTCAGTCACGAGCAGAACAACGGTCGCCGCGAGAGCGCCCCCGAAGAGGACGCCGAAACGAGGCTCGCTCCCCCACGCCAGCGCAAGGCACGTCACCGCACCCACGTGCAGCCCGCGGCTCACCCACGCCGCGCCCCGCGCGCCCAGCCCCGCCGGGATGCTCGCGAGCCCGGCCTCCCGATCAAAGTCGAGGTCCTGCAGCGAGTAGATCACGTCAAAGCCCGCGACCCAGCACACGACCATGCCCGCCAGCCACCAGAGCGCGGGCGTGTCGGCGAGCGCCGCCGGGTTCACCGCGATCGCGGCGCACAGCGGCGACGCCCCCAGCGCCCCGCCCAGGAAGAGGTGGCACAGCGCCGTGAACCGCTTGGTGAAGGAGTAGAACGCGATCCACGCCAGCGCCGACACCGAAAGCAGCGCCGGCCACCAGTTGCCGAACCCCACGCCGAAACCCGCCGCGCACGCGACGAACGCCCCCGCGGCGACCGCCGCCGCGCCCCAGCCCTGGCGCACGGTGAGCCGCCCGCTGGGCAGGGCCCGGCGCGCCGTCCGCGGGTTCGCCGCGTCGAACTCCCGGTCCGCCAGCCGGTTGACGAGCATGGCCCACGTCCGGGCGCTCACCATGCACAGCACGACCAGCAGCAGCTTCGCCGCGAGCCCCCCCGCGCCCTCCCCCGCCTCGCGCGCCAGGAACACCGCCAAGAGCGCGAAGGGCAGGGCGAACACCGAGTGAGCGATCTTGATGTCCGCCGCGACCGCGCTCGCGGCGGCGAAGAGCCCCTGACCCCCCGCGGCCGTCAGGGGGGAGTTCGCGTCCGCGCGGATCCCGGGCGTCTCGATCGTCATGACGCAGAGCGTATTCCGGACGGCCCCCCCGCCCGCGGCTCGCGCGGCCCCGCCGCGCGTCCGAGAATGGAGGGGCCGTGCCGGCGCAAAAAGCAGAAGGGTCTCGGCGCCCCTCGCGTTGCCGAGACCCTCCCGCCGGAGACCGAAATGAAGCTGCACCTCTATACGGAGCCGGCGCGCAGGGGTTCCTCGCGACATTCACGCATCGATGAAAGACCCGGGGCGGACGCCCCGACCGGCGCGCCGGCCGCCAAGCCGCGCCCTGGGGCGCGCCCGGCGCTCAGCAGCCCGCGTTCCACGCGTTCAGGAACCCGATCGCGTCCTGAGAGTTGGTCAGGCCGTCGCCGTTCATGTCCGCCGAAGCCTCGCCCCCGCTCCACGCGTTGAGGAACGCGATCACGTCCAGCGTGCTCACGAGCCCGTCGCGGTTGAAGTCCGCGGCACACCCGCAGTCGTACTCGCTCACGCGGAAGTCGTCGAGCGCGGCCTCGACGATCGAGCCCGCCCCCGCGTCCTCCGCGATGAACCGGACCTGCACCGTCGCGTTCGGCGCGACGAACTCGGCGACGTGGAACTCGTGGAGCCGCCAGCCGACGGTCGCGTCCTCGCCCGAGGGGCCCAACCTCTCGACGTTCACCCACGCGCCGCCGTCGGTGATGCCGACCTTGAACACGTCGTTCTGCGGGTCGCCGCCCATCTCGTTGGAGTACCAGCGCCAGTAGCTGATCATCGGATCGCGCATCGCCGAAAGGTCGAGCACCGGGCTCATGAGCGTCGTCTTCCCCCCGTCCACGTCGTGATCGCCGAGCTCCCCGCCCCTGCCGTCGGTGACCCAGCACGCAAAGCCGCTCGCGGTCACGTCGTCCTCCGGCTGCGCGGCGGTGCCGGCGGGGTTCATCCGCGTCCACACGCCCGTCTCCGCGGTGTCGCCCGGAACGCCGGCGGTCCACCCGCCGTCGACCTCGAAGGTGTGCAGCGACCGCTCCGCCACGCCCACGACCGCCAGCGCCTCCCACGCGTCCCCCGGAGCGCCCCGCGGGCTGTACGCCGTTCCACCCTCCGTCGTCGCCGCCGTCAGGTAGTAGCGCACGACGCTCCCGCACTCGAACGCGGGGAAGATGATCAGGTACGCGTCGTCCCGCACGTGCACAAGCTCGATCGCCTCGAACCCCGAGCCGTCGTCGAACCACAGCATGGGCCGGCCGTCGAGCTCGGCGTCGTTGGTGGAGAGGAGGACCTCCGCGGCCGTGCCGCCGCGCGGATCGATCGTGTCGGGCCGGCCGGCCGGATACTCGAACATCACCGGCGGATCCCCGGCCAGGAGCAGCGACGCCCGAATGTCGATGCGTCCGTAGCCGAACTGCTCGTCGGCCCCGGACGCCCCGAGATCGAGGCACCCGAGCTTCAGCGCCTGCTCGACCTCGTCCGGCGCCAGGCCCGGGTTGTGCGACCAGATCAGCGCGATGAGCCCGGCAACCAGCGGCGCGGAGAAGCTTGTGCCTGTCGCGCCCGTGTAGGCGCTCCCGGTCGTCGTCGTGTACACCTCCACGCCCGGAGCCAAGAGATCCACCGACGGGCCGTACGCGCTGAACGAAGGGCGCGCGTCGCCCATGTCCGTCGCCCCCACGCAGATCAGGTCGTCGGCGTCGCGATCGCCCCAATCCAGGCGCGCCCCGTCGTTGCCCGCGGCCCAGACCAGCAGCCCGCCCATGGCCTTGATCTGCGTCGCCGTCGCGCGGATCGCCGCGCTGTCCGCGCCCGAATAGCTCACGCTCGCGACCCTGTCCCCCGACTCCACCGCCGTCAGCGCCGCATGCAGAAGGATCGCCAGCGTCGTCCCGCCCGCCGAGTCGTCGCTCACGCGCAGCATACGGTGGCCCAGGTTCCAGCCCACGCCCGCGACGCCCGCGCCGTTGTCGCCGTTCGCGGCGGCGCAGCCCGTGGTCTGCGTCCCGTGCGGATGCACCGGGCCGATCCGCCCGCCCTCGCTCTCCCACAGGCGCGAGGTCGCGTTATACCCCTCGAGCCGGTGCAGCGCAAGGTCGGGGTGGCCCGTCTGCACGCCCGTGTCGCAGATGCCGACCGAGACGAACGCCCCGCCGGTCTCGATGTCCCATCCGGCGCACGAACCCAGGTGCACGGCGTCGTGGTGCCATTGATCGCCAAAGCCCGGATCGTCCGGGCACTCCACCGGATAGAGGATCCAGTCCGGCTCGACGAACTCGAAGAGCCCGGTGGCCATCAGGCCCGCGATCGCGTCGCGCTCGGCCTCGCCCTCGGGCAGCGCGACCACGTAGTGGTCGACCAGCTCCTCGTGCCAAACCTCTTCGAACGGCGCCAGCGCCGCCCGCGCCCGCCTGCGCGCCTCGTGGACCTGCTCCGGGCCGAGCCCCCTCGCCCGCAGCGCGCTGGCCCGCATGGGCTTGGCGATCAACCGCCCCGACAGCTCCCTCAACCCCGGAACCTCTTGTAGCGGATGCACTTGTGCATTCGCGAGCGACCCCGCGCAGGCGACGACGGCGGCGATGCGTCCGTGCATGGGCTTCTCTCCTGCGCCTCGTGGCGCGGTGTCCAGATTCCCCAGCTTATCGGGAGCATCCCGCCCTCTCGAACACTTTCCTGAGGGCGGGGGGTCGCCGATCCCTGGCGCATCGCCCGATCCGGCCGCCCCGCGCCCGCCGCCGGGACGCGTGGCACGCCCCGACGCTCAGAAATCTCGGGAACCCCGGAGATCCCGCTCGCCCATTGCGCCGGCTCCGTTACACTCGGCCGGGACGCATCGCAGAGACCCCGGATTCCCGGCGTCGCCCGTGCCCGCTCCGGGCGCGAGGCGCGTTCGGGTCGCCCCGCCCGAGAGGAGACTTGTCGTATGAATCCCCGCAGCGTCGCCGCCGGCGTGCTGGTGTGCATGGGCGTTCCCGCGTTCGCGCAGCCGGCCTCACCCGTCTTCACGAAGGTCGTTGTCACCGGCGACGTGCTCGACGCGCTCGGGCCGGACTACACCTTCCAGGGCTACAACGCGGACCCCTCCGTCGACGCCGACGGCGCCGTGATCTTCAACGGACGTTTCGACGGCCCGGACGTGTTCGGCGATAACAACGGCGGGATCTTCCACGGGTCGGCCGGCGCCCTCTCGCTCGTCCTGCGCGCGCAGTCACAGGCCCCAGGGCTCCCGGAAGGGGTGCTCTACAACTCTCCGCAGTTCATCACCGCCCGCAGCGCGGGCGTCGTGATCTTCAACGCGCTCCTCACCGGCGACGTGGACGGCTCGAACGATCTCGCCGTGTTCCAGGGCGCCGTCCCGAGCCTCCGACCGATTGCCAGGACAAGCTGGGACGTGCCCGGCACGCAGGGGCAATACCGTCTGCTCCGTCACCGCCCGGTGCTGAACGCCTCGGGCCGGTTCGCGATCGTCGGAGACCTCAATCCCTACCACGACCACCGCGCCGTGCTCAGCGGCAGCGGGGATTCGCTCGAGCTGGTCGCCGAGACCGGCCAGCAGGCGCCGGGCTTCGCGCCGGGCGAGACGTACCGCGGCGGCATCAGGAGCCCGGTGCTCGCCGACACCGGGCGCCTCGCCTTCTTCGCCGCGACCTCCGACGGCTTCGGCGTGCTCGCCGGCCAGCCCGGGGCGGTCTCGGCGATCGTCAGGTATCTCGATCCGGCCCCCGGCATCGATGGGGGCGTGTTCACCACGCTCGGCTCGCCGTCGATCAGCCCCGCCGGACGGATCGCGTTCGAGGCCACCGTCGAGATCGGCGGCGAATCGGCGCCGACGGTCTGGCGCGAGACAGCCGACGGCGCCGGCATCGAGCCCGTCGTCGGCCTCGACACGGTCCTGCCTGGCATGGGCGATCAGGACCGGATCCGCAGCGTCTGGCGCGTCTCGATCGACGACGCGGGCGCCGTGGCGTTCGGGGCGCAGCTGCACCTGGGCGGGGACATCACGCCCAACAACGACTCCGGTCTCTGGGTGTTCTCGGACGGCTCGTACGAGACGATCATGCGCGAGGGCGAGCAGTACGCGTCGTTCCCCGCCGGCGTCCGGCCCGCGTTCTTCAACGGCAACCGGTACTCGGGCCTCAACGCCAGGCGCCAGATGGTGTGCGACGTCTTTCTCCAGGGCGACGGCGTCGATGAGTCAAACGACACCGCGCTGGTCGGCTGGGATCCCGACGCCGGCGTCGTCATGCTCCTGCGCGAGGGCGACGCCTTCGATGTGGGCGATGGAGACCCGCGGGTCGTGCAGTCCATCGACTTCACGAACTCCTTCTACTCCGGCAACTCGTACCAGGGCCAGTCCGGGACGGGCGGCTCGGCGACCGGCCTCAACGACGGCGGCGTGGTCGCCGTCGGGATCCGTTTCGCGGATGGAACCTCCGGGATCTTCACGACCGTCCTCGGCCCCTGCCGCCCGGACCTGACCGGAGACGGAACCCTCGATACCCGGGACGTCCTCGCCTTTCTCAACGCGTGGGCCCAGGACGACGCGCTCGCCGACTGGAACGGCGACGGCGCCGTCGACACCCGCGATTGCATCGCCTACTTGAACGAGTGGGCCGCCGGCTGCTGAACCCCGCAAGCGCGCCGGGGCGCGCGCGTCCGATCCAGATCGCGAGCGGCGGCGACGCCCGGGAGCGAGAGGTCCCGGCCCCCCGCGCCCGGCGGCCAAAGCAAGGGCCGGCCCCGCGGGACGCGTTCCCGCGGGGCCGGCCGAGTGAGGTCTCCTGCCGCGCCGCTCAGCAGCCGGCATTCCAGACATTCAGGAAGCAGATCACGTCGCGCGAGTCGATCACGCCGTTGCCGTCGCAGTCGGCCGTGCCGTCGCGTCCCGTCCAGGCGTTGAGGAAGGCGAGCACGTCGCGCGTGTCCACCGCCCCGTCGCCGTTGAAATCGGCGAGGCACGGGTCGCCCCCGCCGTCGGGCGCGATGAAGCGCAGCACCTTCGAGCAGCACTCGGTGAGGTCCTCGATGTGGATGCTCGCGCGGATGCTGTACTCCTCGCCCGGAACCAGGTTGCCCAGGGCGACGCTGACGGTGCCCGAGGTGGCTCCCGGCGGGAGGGTGGGCAGGTCGAAGTAGTCCGGGCTCAGGGTGAACGACCCGGCCGGCTCGGCCACGATGAACATGTGCTCGACCATGTCGGGCGTCATGTTCGTGACCTGGAACGACAGCGTGTAGTTCAGGAAGTCGCCGGTCGGCCCGGTGATCTCCACGTCCTCAAAGAGCAGGCACGAGCAGTCGGGCAGCTCCACGCACATGTCGTGCGCGCAGCACTCTTCGAGGAATTCGTCCGTGAGCGCCACGTGGAGCGGGTAGCAGTCGGCCCCGTCAACGCCGCAGAGCGTGACGGTCACCGGCTCCGAGGTTCCGCCGGGCGGCACGGGCGTATCCAGCGGGATCACGTGCTGCTCGATGTTGGGATCGGCGATCAGCACGTAGTGCACGGTCACGTCGGTCATATTGATGAAGCTGAACGTGACGTCCCAGCACCCGGTCCAGCCCTCGGGGCCGGGGATGCACGCGGCGGAGACCTCGTCGATCAGGCCGCAGGGCGAGAAGATGTTGCCGAAGTTGTACCCCTCCACCGCCTCGTTCTCGCCGAGGTCGACGGTGTGGCCCGCGCCCTCGGCGGGATAGGTCTGCACCCAGCCGCTCTGCTGCGTCTCGGTGACGGTGTACGTCCCGGCGTCCAGGTCGTTGAAGTAGTAATAGCCGTTGCTGTCGGTGGTGGTGCTGCTGCCGTCGGAGAGATTGATGGTCCAGCCCGCGAGCGCCGGCTCGCCGTCGCCCCACAGCCCGTCGCCGTTGAGGTCGTTCCACTTCTGGCCCGAGAGCGTGCTGCCGTTCGAGCAGCAGGTCGGGTCCACGGCGAGGGAGCCCGGAGCGCTGACCGTCACCACGGAGTCGAGCCCCATGGCCACGCTGCCGGTGTTCTCGACCCGGAACAGCAGGCAGTTCTCGCCGACCCGCAGCCGGGACTGGTCGGAGAACGTGATGAACGTGAGCGTGGGGTCGCTGAACCCATCGCCGGTGTGGATCGGCGTCGCGACGTTGGTGATCACGTCGTTGAGCGTCTCGTTGAGGAAGACGTGCAGAACGTCGTCCGCCCGCGCGCCGAGCGTGATCTCCACGTCCCGGAATCCCTCCTGAAGACAGAAGCACACCTCGAAGACGTAGTAGCCGTTGAGCAGCGCCTGCGAGGTCGTGTACGCCCCCAGCCACTGGGTGTCCGGGTCCGGGTTCGCCCACGCCGGGTGCTTCAGGATCGTCGCCGCGGGACGGGGCTCGCTGGTGCCTGGATCCGGGTCGTAGAGCACCCGGTAGTACGCGTCGAGGACGCCGATCGGGTAGGGCGCGCCGCCCCCGAGCCCGTCGTGCTCGAAGCCGGAGTTCAGCCGGATCGTGTCGCGGTCGCAATCGTCGATCGGATCGATGTCGCCCCGCGCCATGATGTAGGGATAGCCCTCGGTGCCGTCCGGGGCCGTGTAGGGCCCGCCGGGGACCACCGCCATGGCCAGCGGGATGAAGCCGCTCGGCCAGACCTGGAATGCTTCGTGGACGGAGCAGCTCCAGTTGGAGAGGGTCGCGTCCGTCAGCCCGCACGAGGCGAGCACGGGGTTCGTCGCGACGAGGTGCGCATCATTGAAGCAGCCGAGCTCGCCCGTGACCTCGAAGCACGGCGCCGTGCACGGCGAGCAGAGGCCGTCGAGCTCCGGGACGGGAACCGACGAGGGAACGCCGTAGGCGCAGGAGAGCGTGATGTACGCGCCCGTGAGCCCGGCCTGATCGACCGCGAACGCCACGCCGCAGTCGACCAGCTGCTGGCCCCCCTGCGCGTAGTGGAACGTGGGATCCGTCCCGATCAGGATCACGTTGCCCGTGACGGCGGGGCCCCACGTGCACGTGGTCGCCGCGACCACCGGATGGATCCCGCCGCACGTCGGATCGCCGATCACGATCGCGTCGTAATCCGCGAAGTCCGCCGTTGTCATCGTGGCCCACGTCGCCGCCGGGATGATGACCGGGATGCGCCCCGCGAGCACGCACGCCTGCGCCTCCACGCTGGCGATCCCGCCGCTCACCGACTCGTCCAGGATGGCGACCTCGCCGGGCGCCGCGAGCGCGCCCGCCGCGAGCGCTCCCGAGAGCATCACGAGCAGGCCCGCCCAGCCGGACCCACGACCCCGATTCCGTACCATGTCCGAGCTCCTCCGGGGCGCAGCGATATCCCCCGTCGGCGGCGGCCCCGCTGCGCCGCCGACGCGATCGCCCATGCGACAAGCACGTCGATGAAGCCCGGGACGCGAGTTCGGTCGCGCCGCGGGCCGCCGCGTCCCGACACGACCGGATCCCCGTCCGGCCGTGTCAGGGTCGCGGCGATCCCCTCCTCAGCACCCCGACGCCCACGCGTCGAGGAAGGCCAGCACGTCCAGCGTGTTCAGCACGCCGTCGTTGGTCAGGTCCGCGCGCCCGCTCCCGCCCGTATAGGCGTTCAGGAACGCGATGATGTCGATGATGTTCCGGTTCCCGTCGTCGTCCCAATCGCCCGGACACGGCGGCTCGCCCCCGAAGTAGCGCAGCGCCAGCGCCCACGCCTCCGCGCCGCACGCCGCGCCGGAAATCCGGCCGTTGTAGTCGTCCGCCATGACATGGATGCCGCCCCAGCGGCGCGAGATCCCCGCCTGGTCCGCGGCGTCGCGGTACGTCGCCCACTGGATCTCGACCGGCTCCGAAGGACCGTACTCGATGCTCCCATACTGACCCTGCGCGACGGCGTAGCCGCCGATGCCCCCGGGGAAGAACTCCTCGCCCGTGAACGCGGTGAGCACCTCCGCCGCGGCCCGGCTGAACGTGCTGTGGCCGGAGCTGTACCCGGCGAAGCCGGGCGTGACGAAGCCACGCGCCTGGTAGGGCCACCAATCCTCCGCGAGGATCCACGCGGCGCCCGCGTACTGGTTGTCCGGGTCGGCCGGGTGCCCGGCCCACGCGACGATCGCGATCTCTCCCTCATGTCCGGCCAGGTGCTCGTGCCGCTCGCCGTCCTGAGTCGTCTGCTCGGTGATCAGCTCGATCAGCCCGTCCACCAGCGGCAGCCCGTCCGGGTGGTACGACGGCAGCCCCTCGTCGCTCGACTGCCCCAGGCCCGCGCAGTACCGCACCATGCTGATCGGACGCGCAGAGTCGTAGCCCTCCTTCATCCCCCAGGAGACCACCGCCGCGTCGTGGACCGCGCCGTTGAGCGCGAAGTAGAGCTTCACGTCCCACTCGAGGTCGCCGACGATCTCGCCGGCGCCGCCGATCCGCTTCTCGAGCCGCGGATCGTCCGAGGCGTCGTTGGCGATGGCGTTCCAGTGACCGGGCGGCGTCTCCGAGCGCGGCCCGTCGGCCCAGAACTCCGCGAGCACGCGCCCGTAGTCGCCGAGCTTCACGGGGTTGGGCGCATAGGGCAGGCCGGTGTATGGATTGAGGTCCCACCCCGCGCCGTCGTCGCTCCCGAGGCTGTTGTTGCCGATCGATCCCGGCGAGGCGTCGATCGCCACGCCGCTGTCGGGGTCCAGCTCTCCGCTCAGCATGATGAAGTCGATCAGGCCCTCCTTGAAGTCGGCGTCACCCGCGCCCCCGAGCAGCGGCGGCGCGCCCATGTCGTGGTACGGCGCGCCCAGCTGCCCCCGCACCAGCGCGAAGGGCGTGACCCAGTTCCACTGCGGCGTCAGGAACTTCTGCACGCCCCCGTTGATCTCCAGCGGCTGCCACCGGTTCGGGTCGAGCATGCTCGTGCCGCGTTCGGTCGGATCCAGCGGCGGGTTCACCGGGAAGTAGCCCGTGGTGTCGGCGTAGTTCCCCGCCTCGTTTGCGCCGTCCGACAGCCCGTAGGCGATCACCATCGCGGCGCACCGGTTGCCCACCGCCGCGGGATCGCCTCCCACGGTGTTCTCATAGAGCTTGTCGTAGCCGAGACCGTCCATGATCGCGTCGAACGCGGCGTAGGACTCGTCCTTCCCCGGCGAGTTGGCGAACCTCGCCCGCAGCACGCGGTACGCCGCGAAGCTGATCGCCTCCCGCCGCGCGGCGTCCGGGTCGTCCGCGGACAGCCGCTCGCGGACGAGATACGGCGTCGCCGTATCGTCGTAGAGCGCCCACGCGTCGTACATCGCGACCGACACGTGGAAGAGGTTCCGCGCGTGCACCGTGGGGCGCGGCGTGTCGATCCGGATCGCCTCCAGCAGCGCCTCGTTCCATTGCCGCGCCACCGACTGCCCATCCGCCGCCGACCCCACGCACGCGAGCCCGAGGCACGCCGCGACAACCCGCGCCGGCGGGCATCGCCGCCCCTCACCTCGAGCGCCCATGGCCTGCGGCCTCGCACGAACCGTCAGCGCGACCCTGAACCGACGCGTACTCCCCGTGATCATCTGAAACCCCCCTGCCCCAGAGCCTGCGTGGACTGCGCGCCGTCGCCGCGGCTCTCCACCGCCCGCGGCGACAGCGACATGACCGGATCACACGCTCCCGCGTGTGCACGTGGACAATCGACAGAACTTCTCGAGGAACGAACTGCGCCACGCGTCGGCCGCGTGCGCCCGGCCCGAACTGCACTTCCGCTCGGCACGAATGAGCGTCACAGAAGAGCGGGACCACCCGATCTTTGCCTGTTTTAGCACCGCGCGGCGATTGAACCCACGCGAATCTGCCCAATGTGGCAATATTTATATAAAGATCCCTTGACCTCACGCCGCCCCGATAAAGGGCGGCGCCCGCACGACGCGCACCGCGGGCGATCGGCTTGTTACAACCGCTCGAACGCCGGCAGCGTCCCCACCAGCGGCCGGCAGTACTCGAGGAACATCTTCGAGACGTCGTGCGCGCCCTCGAGGAACTCCTCCGGCAGATGGCGCGTCTTCGCGGCGACCTCCGAGAGATCCAGGCGACGGAACTGCGCCGCGTACGGCTGCGCTCCGCCGATCGGGCTCACGCGCTCGATCGCCACCGTGCCGTCGAGGTCGCCCGCCATCGCAAGCTCGGCCGCGAACCGGCCCACGCCCCGCGCCTCCGCCGCGTCCACAGGCGACGCGTCCGGCCAGCAGCGCTGGATGTAGCCGAAGGTGTCGGCCCGCACCCGCGGCGGCTTGCCGCCGGCGGGCGTGAGCCTCTGCTTGAGCAGGTCCGCGAGCGCATCGCCCAGCGCGCCGGAGCCCGAGAGCTGCACGTTGCCGTGCGAATCGACCTGCCCGCCCTTGATCAGCTGCGCGCCGATCGCGTTGCCGTCCTTGTCGCTGATCCCCTCGCTCACCGCGATATGGCACCGCTTCTTCTCGTCGTAGATCGCCGCGACCGCCTGCACGAACTCCTCCGTGTCGAACGGCCGCTCGGGCACATATATAAGCTGCGGCCCGTCGGTCGAGCCCTCGTAGCGGTCGCTCCGGCGCGCCAGCGCCGCCGCGGCGGTCAGGAACCCCGCGTGCCGCCCCATCACCACGTTGATCTTGATCCCCGGGAGCGAGATGTTGTCCAGGAAGTCGGCCATGCACGCCGTCGCGACGAACCGGGCGGCGGAGGGGAACCCCGGCGTGTGGTCGCTCCCCACCAGGTCGTTGTCCACGGTCTTCGGCACGTGGAAGCAGCGCAGCTCGTAGCCGGCCTTGGCCGAGAGCTCGTTGACGATGCGGCAGGTGTCGCTCGAGTCATTGCCGCCGATATAGAAGAAGTACCGGATCGAGTGCTTCTCACACGCCTCGAAGATGCGCCGGCAGTAGGCGTGGTCGGGCTTGTCGCGCGTCGAGCCGAGGCAGGCCGAGGGCGTCGCCGCGAGGCGCTCCAGCCGGTCGTGGTCGAACTCGGTGAGGTCCACGAGGTCGCCGGCGACCAGGCCGCGCACGGCGTGGCGCATGCCGAGGATCCGCCGGATGGGGTGCCCGGGCCGCCCGGCGCCGCGCGCCCGCAGCCCCTGCACCACACCCACCAGCGATTGGTTGATCACGGCGGTCGGCCCGCCGGACTGCCCGATGACCGCGTTCCCCTCGATCAAGCTCGCCATCCGCACCTCCACCCGCGCCGACGTCTCAGGCCGGATTCCCCGGCCCCGGGACGCATCGTACGCCCGGGCGCGGCGGCTGCGCCCCGGGGATTCCCTGCGCATCGAGACCCATGAGCCGGTGCGCACCGCTCGGCGCGGGCGCGCGACCTCGCTACGCTGGTCGCCATGACTCAGAAGCTCGCCTTCGTGCTCAGCGCGTGCGTCGGCGCGGCCGCGGCCCTGGCCCAGCCGGCCACCAACGACCCCCTCGACCCCCAGCCCAACGGCCCGCGCAGGCTCGACCCCGCGTGGCACTTCCTCGTCGGGCCGACGGTGCACGTCTCGCCCGAGCGCGTGATCGAGAGCGCGATCGTCGAGATCCGGGACGGGAAGATCTGGTCGGTGGTGGACATGACCGCCGCCCGCTTCGCCCCGCCGCCGGGGGCGCAGGTGCACGACCTCGCGGGCATGCACGTGTACGCCGGGTTCATCGACGCCCACCTGCCGATCGCCGCCCCGCTGCCGGACCGAGACGCGCCGGGGGCCCACTGGAACGCGAGCGTGACGCCGGAGCGCAGCGCGCTCGACGCCACGCGCGTGCCGGAGAGCGACGCGGAGCGCCTGCGCAAGCTCGGCTTCGCCGCCGCGGCGATCGCGCCCGAGGGCGGGATCTTCGCCGGGCGCGCGGCGGTGGTGAGCCTGGCCGAGCCGCCGGCGGACGCTTCCGAGGGCCGGTCGCCGGTGTACGAGCCCGATGTCTACCAGGCGCTCTCGTTCTCCACGCGCGGGCCGGAGAACCGGGGCGAGTTCAGCGGCTATCCCAACTCGGAGATGGGGGCCATCGCGCTGATCCGCCAGACGCTGCTCGACGCCGAATGGGAGCGAAGGCTCCGCTCGCGCGGGCGGGTGAGCTGCCTCTCGTTTCTCGACCCGGACCACAGCCCGCCGCTGGTGTTCCGCGCGGGCGACGAGCTGGAGGGGTTGCGCGCCGGCAAGATCGCGCGCGAGTTCGAGCGTCCGTTCGCCATCGTCGGCTCCGGATACGAGTTCCGCCGGCTCGACGCCGTCGCGGGGAACGGGGCGGGCGACGTCGCCCCCATCTATATCGTGCCGCTGACGTACCCGGAGACGCCGGACGTCTTCACCATCGGCGCGGCCGACTCGGTCGGCCTCCGGGAGCTGATGACCTGGGAGCAGGCGCCCACGAACGTGCGGCGTCTCGACGACGCGGGCGTGTTCGTCTGCCTCACCGCCGGCGGGCTCCGCCGCGGTGAGGACTTTAAGGACAACCTGGAGAAGGCGATCGAGGTGGGTGGCCTCGAGCCCGAGCGGGCATTGGCGATGCTCACGACGCACCCGGCGGAGCTGCTCGGCGTCGAGTCGGACCTCGGCACCGTCGAGGAGTCCAAAATCGCGAATCTCGTCGTCGCCACAGGCGACCTGTTCGCGCCAGAGCCCGAAGCGCAAGCGGGGAGCCCCGAGCCCGACGAGCACGCGGAGACGGGTGGCAACGCGCCGGGGGCTGAGGATCCCGACGCCCCCGATGCCGAGCAGCCCGACCAGAGAGATCGGCGCGAGGGGCGCGGCCGGAGCGGGCGCGAGGGTGGGCGCCGCGCCAGTCACGACAAAGGGCCCCGGATCCTGGATATCTGGATCGACGGCGAGCGATACTCGATCAGCCAGCCCGACCCGCCCTTCGACGGCGAGTGGACCTTCCGCGTCGGCGAGTTCTTCTCGATGAAGCTCGGGATCGAGGGCGACGAGATCACCGCCACCGAGGGCGAGGGCGACGACGCCAACACCGGCCCGGCACGCAAGGTGAAGATCGACGCCCAGGCCCGCACCATCAGCTTCATCCTCGACGATACCGACGACGGGACCGGCACCTACGTCCAGTCCGGCGTCCTCGGCCCCGACGGCGTCATCCGCGGCGCCGGCCTCGATCCCGACGGCAATCCCTTCCAATGGACCATGACCCGCGCCACAGAGCCCGACGCCACAGAGCCCGACGCGCCAGCGAGGGCCACAGAGCCCGACGCGCCAGCGAGGGCCACAGAGCCCGAAGCGCCAGCGAGGGCCACAGAGCCCGAAGCGCCAGCGAGGGCCACAGAGCCCGAAGCGCCA
>Ga0196978_1000576_pt1 | contig 18246 bp, 18 predicted proteins | sample S3v_2013CmetaG_FD_155491 | JGI IMG/M metagenome (GOLD analysis project Ga0196978, IMG submission 155491) | Soil microbial communities from Anza Borrego desert, Southern California, United States - S3+v_20-13C | ecosystem: Environmental > Terrestrial > Soil > Desert | place: USA: California... | reverse complement strand
GCGGCCGATCGCGCGCGCCGATCACCGCGAAAGACGGCTGGGACAGCTACACCGCGGATCATCTTGCGGTGCTCGATCATCTGAAGGTCGGGAAGTGCCATCTCTTCGGCCAGTGCATCGGCGGCTCGTTCATCGCGAACCTCATCAAGACGGCGCCGGAGCGGGTGCAGTCGGCGATCTGGGCGCAGCCGATCGGCCGCGTCGGCCCGATGAAACCCGGGCGCGCGGTGCGCTTCAACGAATGGGCCAAGACGCTGACGGACCATCCGGAAGCGACCGAGGCGGTGCTCGACGCCTTCCACGACAATCTCTACGCGCCCGGGTTTCTCTACAGCGTCGATCGCGAATTCGTGAAGCGCTGCAACACGCCATCGCTGTTGCTGGCGGGAAACGACGAAGCGCACCCGCGGCCGATCTCCGACGAGCTTGCGCGGCTTCTGCCGAGCTGCGACGACTACCTGACCGAATGGAAGGAAGGCGCGGCGCTCGAGACGGCGAAGGCGCGCTGCAAGGCATTCCTCGCGAAGCACACGCCCGCCGGCGCGGCCTGAACGCCGCTCGACGCGGGACATTGGTCCCGCGTCGCGAAGCTCCTCGCAAAAACTTCTGCGTGACGCTTCACGCGCGCGCAGAATGTCATCACCAGGGAGGGCCATATCGATGACGAGGAGAGATCATGGTGCAAGTCGTCCGCGTAGCCTTCCTGTCGCTGTGCGCGTTCTGCGCCGCATCGCCCGCACTCGCTGGTTCGTACCCTGAGCGTCCCATTCGCCTGATCGTGCCGTTCTCGCCGGGCGGCGGCACGGATATCAATGCCCGCATTCTGGCCGACCCGATGGGCAACAACCTCGGCCAGACCATCGTCATAGACAATCGGCCCGGCGCCGGCAGCATGCTCGGCTCGTCGATCGTGGCGAAAGCGGAGCCCGACGGCTACACGCTGCTCATCGGCACGACCAGCCTCACCGTGAATACCGCGGTGTATCGCGAAATGCCGTTCGATCCGCAGCGCGATCTCGCGCCGATCACCCGCGTGTCGGATCAGCCCAGCATTGTGGTGGTGCATCCGTCGCTGCCGGCGCGGACGTTCAAGGAGTTCGTCGCGATGGTCCAGGCTGCGCCCGGGAAGTACAGCTTCGGCAGCCCCGGCGCCGGTACCGGAACGCGTCTCGCAAGCGAGATGCTGTGGCTCAGGGCGAACCTGAAGATGCTGCACGTGCCGTTCAAGGGCACGGGCCCCGCGCTGACCGCGCTGCTCGGGCAGGAGATCACGACCTACATGTCCACGTTCGCGTCGGCGCTGCCGCACGTGAAGCAGGGACGGCTGCGCGCGTACGCGGTGACCACGGCGAAGCGCGCGGGCCCGCTGCCGGAGGTGCCGACGCTCGCGGAAGCAGGCGTGCCGGACTACGAGTACGCGACCTGGTACGGTCTCTTCGCACCCGCCGGCACTCCGCAGAGCGTAGTGGACAAGGTCCACAAGGCGGCGGTTGACGCACTGCGCTCGCCCGCGGTCCTGAAGGTGTACGCCCAGCAGGGGCTGAATGCGATCCCGACGACGCCGCAGGAGTTCGCGCGCTACATCGCCGGTGAGACGCGGAAGTGGTCGGGCGTCGTGCGCGACGCACACATCGCCCGCATGTAGGCGCAGAATACGCCGGACCAGGGAGGGCCCACGATGACGAGGAGCCATCATGAATCGCATCGTCCCTCTGTTGTTCTCACCCCTGCTGCTCGCAGCACCCGATGCGGCCGCCGAGCGCTATCCCGAGCGGCCGATCCGCCTGATCGTGCCGTTCGCGCCCGGCGGCGGCACCGACATCAACGCGCGCATCCTCGCCGAGCCGATCGGCAACACGCTCGGTCAGACGATCGTCATCGATAATCGTCCGGGTGCGGGCAGCACGCTGGGCTCGAACCTCGCGGCGAAAGCGATGCCCGACGGCTACACGCTGCTGCTGGGCACGATCAGCCTCACGATCAACCCGGCGGTCTACCGCGAGCTTCCGTTCGACGCGCAGCGCGACCTCACGCCGATCACGCGTGTGTCCGACCAGCCGAGCATCCTCGTTTCGCATCCTTCGATGCCCGCGAAGGATTTCAAGGAGCTCGTCGCGCTGCTGCGCTCGTCGCAGGGTAAGTTCACGTTCGGCAGCGCCGGCATCGGCACCGGCTCGCATCTGGGCACCGAAATGCTCCTGCAGCGGATAGACGCGCGGGCGCTGCACGTGCCGTTCAAGGGCACGGGCCCGGCATTGAACGCGCTGCTCAGCGGCGAGACCACGATGAATCAATCGACCTTCGCCTCCGCGCTCCCGCATGTGAAGAACGGCCGGCTGCGTGCTTATGCCGTGACGACCCTGAAGCGCGCGGGTCCGCTGCCCGACGTGCCCACGCTCGACGAATCGGGCGTGAAAGGCTACGAGTACGCGGCGTGGTACGGCCTGTTCGCCCCCACGGGCACGCCGCGGCCGATCGTGGCCAAGATCCACAAGGCCGCAGTCGATGCGCTCAGGCTGCCGAAGGTGCTCAAGGTCTACGCCGAGCAGGGGCTCAACGCCACGCCGACGACGCCCGAGGAGTTCGCGCAGTACTTCGCGTCCGAGAAAACGAAGTGGGCCGGCGTCGCGCGCAGAGCGCACATCGCGATGCAGTGACAACAAAGGTACGGCCGTTGCGTGCTCCCGGAAGTTGACCATCACCTTCCGGAGCTCACGCATGGCCGTCTCTCTCAAACCGCTCGACGAACAAGTCATCGTCATCACCGGCGCCTCCAGCGGGATCGGTCTTGCCACCGCGCTCGCGGCGGCGGAGGAGGGCGCGAAGGTGGTGCTTACGGCGCGCAGCGCGCACACGCTTGCCGAGATCGCCGAGGACATCGTCGCGGCGGGCGGCCACGCGATCTCGATTCCCGCCGACGTGGCCGACCGTCCCGCGCTGGAGCGCGTTGCGCAGGCGGCGGTCGATCGCTACGGCCGCATCGATACCTGGGTGAACGACGCCGGCATCTCGATCTACGGCCGTCTCGACCAGGTGGACGATGAGGACAACCGGCGGCTGTTCGAGACGAATTTCTGGGGCGTGGTCTACGGGTCGCTGGTGGCGCTGCCGTACCTGAAGCGCCAGGGCGGTGCGCTCATCAACATCGGCAGCGAGACCTCGGAAGCCGCGCTGCCGTTGCAGGGTATGTACTCGGCGAGCAAGCACGCGGTGAAAGGCTTCACCGACGCGCTGCGCATCGAGCTCAAGGCGGACGACGCGCCGGTGTCGGTCACGCTGATTCAGCCGACCGCTGTCGATACGCCGTACCCCGAGCATGCGGCTAACTATCTCTCGCAGGAGCCGAAGCTGCCGACGCCGCAGCTCGAGCCGGAGAGAGTCGCGAGCGCGATTCTCGATGCCGCGGTCGATCCCGCGATCCACGTGAAAGTCGGCGCGATGTCGAAGATGAATACGGCCATGGCGAAGATCGCGCCGCGCCTGGGCGATCTCATGGCGAAGCAGCAGATGGGACGCCAGCAGCGCGACGAGCCGCCGCACGCGCGCGAAGGCGCGCTTTACGAACCGAGCGAGGACGGCCGAACGCACGGCCGCGGCAACGAGAACGCCGCCGATCGCAAGGAAGCGCTGGAGTCGAATACGCGGCGATGAGTCGTCGCGCTGATTTCGTGACGCGGATTAGCCGTCACCCCCGCGAAGGCGGGGGGTCTAGGAAAGTCCGGGTTCCCGCTTACGCGGGATTCACCGATGTGTGTTTCTGGATTCCCGCCTGCGCGGGAATGACGATTTTTTCGCGCGGATGACGATCAGCTGCGCGGCGGCCAGACCGGCTCGTGATAGCCGAGCGGCACCGTCGGCCGCGCCCAGCGCGCGGGTGTTTCCGAGAGCTGAAGCACCGGCGCGAGGTGCTGCAGGCGGCCGACCGGCGTGTCGCTCGCCGTCGACCAGCGGTCGAGCTCGGCGGGTGTGAAGTCTTTCGCGACGTCCTTCAGTGCCGACTCCGGAACTTCCCCGCGCTGAACGAGCCAGCGCCCGACCTGCGCGAGCGAAATGCGCACGAGCCAGCTTCCGCCTTCGCGCGTGCGGCGCGCGAGCGCGATCATCGATCCCATCGCCATCAGGTAACCGGTGAGGAAATCGATCGCCGACACCGGATAGAACTGCGGCCCGGGCTCGTCTCCGGGGAAGAGCTGGCCCTGCCGGTGCACGATGCCGCTCACCGTCTGGATGACGGTGTCGAAGCCGCGGCGCGACGCCCACGGCCCGGCGTGACTGAACGCGCAGAGCGAAACGACGACGATCCCGGGACGCAGCGCCGCGAGCGCTTCCGGCGAGAAGCCGCGGCTGCCGAGCGTGCCCGGCCGGTAGCCCTGCGAGAACACATCGGCTTCGCGCACGAGCCCGCGAAGTGTCTCCCGGTCTTTCTCCTCGCGCAGATCGAGATACGCCGACAGCTTGCCGTGGCCGGTATCGAACTCCTGCCGGCCGAGGCTCGGCAGGTGTTTTGCGGTGATCTTCAGCACGTCGGCGCCGTGCTCGGCGAGGGTGCGCGCGCACGTCGGCCCCGCGATGACGCGCGTCAGATCGAGCACGCGTATGCCCGACAGCGGGCGATCGCCCGGCGGCAGCGGCTCCGGCGCGCTCTCGCCGATCTTGATGATCTCCATGAGCGGCAGACCCGCCACCGCGATGCCCTGCGGATGCGCCGCCCACTCGTCCATCGTGCGCACCATGCCGCCCGCGCCTTTCGCGGCGATGATCGCTTCCTCGAGCTCTTGCGCGTCCCACTGCGCCACCGCCTTGCGCACCGCTGCGCGGTCTTCGGGCACGCCGAGCACTTTCAACGCGGCATCGCGGTGATTCGGGAAATTGGCGTGAACGTAGCTGAAGCGCCCGTTCTTTGCGGGATAGATGCCCATGATCGAATGCGGCGCGGGGGAGATCTTCTCGCCTTCGAGCTTGAGGTAATGGCCGCTCCGCAGCGACGCTGTGGCGCGGCGCGCGTCGATGCCGATCTGCTGCCGGCGTCCCGTGCGGATCTCCCACAGGTCCGAAACCGCGAGGCCGACCGCGGCGAGCGTGGCGGTGCTGGTCTCGGTGATGCGGAATGACGTCGGCAGCACGGGGTCGGTCCCGCCGGTGATCTCGATGTCGGCGGTGCGTCCTTCGGTCCAGCCGCCGATCGGCAGTATCGTTTTCAGCGCGTCATTCATCATAGGTTCGTCTCTTCGATGGCCGGTTGGATCTCCGGCGGTTTGAGCGTCGCGAAGCGCTGCCGGAACAGTCTCGTCTCGGTGTCATTCAGATATACGCCGAGATGCTCCTCGAGTTTACCGACGTACGCGTCGAAGTCGGTGACGGTCTCGCGCTTCATGCGGCCTCGCGTGAGATCGAACACCTTGAACGTGTGGTCGCTCAGCGTCACGCGTCCGCGCTCGGTCATTCGCGTGCCGACGATCGCGTTCAGAAAAACGTGATCTGCGCTCTTCGACGTATAGAAATTCGCCATGGCCATGTCGATCGGCAAGGCGGTGTCGATCTTGAACGTATACTGCGGCTGCCACTCGCTGCCGATCTGCTTGAGGAGATAGAAACCGTGCTCGCGGTCCTCGTGCAGCCGGAAGCGCTCGCCCATCTGCTCGATCTCGACCCCGGCCTCGAGCGGTACGGGATGCCTGAAAGCCGAGCCTCCGAATCCCACGTCGCACACCCACGTCCGGCCGTCGAGCGCCACCAGGTTGATGTGGTGCGTGCGCCCGCCGGGCTGCGGACGGTTGCGGTGGACGCGCGCGAGGTTCGGCCGGCACTTGAAGCCGATCTCCGTCAGCGCCATGAGAAAGAGACCGTTCTGCTCGAAACAGTAACCGCCGCGCCGTCTCAGCAGCATTTTCTGCGTCAGCGCTTCCGGATCCAGTTTGACGCCCTGCTGACAGAACACATCGACGTTCTCATAAGGGATGTGCTGGAGGTGCAGTAGATGCAGCTCGCGCAGCGTCTCGAGATCGGCGCGCGGCGAGCCCTCGAACCGGATGCGCTCGAAGTAGAGGTCGAGAAACCGCGAGCTCATCCGACGATGCCCATCCAGTACTGCGTGCGGCCGCCGCTCGTGTCCACGTCGTACTTGCGGATGAATTCGAGCTTGCCGTCCCCGCCGACACGAAAGACCGACAGCGCTGCGGCAACGGTGACCACGCTCGCACCGTCGCGCACGTCCATCGGTTTGATGCTCGCCGCGACCATCATGCTGCCGCTTGGATCGAGCGCGAAGGTGCGCACGTGGTACGAGTGCGTCTGCGCGTGCTGTACCGGGACCGGTTCACCGCTGACCGGATCGATCGAGAACACGGCGATGCTGTTCTCGCCGCCGCCGAATACTTTCGTGCCCTCACGATCGACGCGGTAATCGGCACGATTGGCGACGTAGACCGTGCGTCCGTTCGGATGCACGTGAACCGTTCCGGCGAGCTGCCGCGGCTTCACGTTTGCACGGTCGGCCAGCGTGTCGCGCGTGAATGCAGGCTGCGGTTCCAGCCTGTCTGCGGGCATCCGAAACAGGTAGAGCTGACTGCGCTTCTCGTCCGCGACGTACATCCACGGCTGCGTCGGGTGGAAATCGACATGGCGCGGGCCGAAGCCGTAGCCGCCGTTCGGCGCGACGACCTGTTTTCCCGAGAGGCGCCCGGCGTCGAATGCGAACGATCGCAATGCACCGGGATCTTCGGGCCTGCCATCGTGTGCGCTGTTGCCGCGATCCACGACGACGGTCGTGCGGCCGGACGGCGTCATCCTCACCTGGTGCGGGTAGATACCCCAGTCGAGTCCCGCCGGCTGCTCGACGGGCGCGCCGATCGTGCCGTCGGCGTTGAGCCGGTGCACGCTGACGCTGGGGCTCGGCACGTTGTGCGCGTTCAGGGTGTACTCGCCCGCCGGGTCCACGCACATGTGCGTGGCGCGATGCGGCAGTCGCACCGCGTCTCCGTGCGCCGTGAGGGCGCCGCTCTGCGGATCGATACGGTACGCGCTCACATGGTTGTGATCGGATTTCAGTCCCGGGCCGCGGTTACTGGTCGTGACGTAGAGCCAGCGCTTCGACGGATGCGGCCAGGCGTACTGCACGAACGAGGGCACGTTGATCGATTCGCGCCGCGCGAGCGTCGCCGTTTCGAGATCGATTTCGTAGCGCGTGATCTCGTCGTCGACCGCGCTGTACAGGACCGGTTTCATATCACCCCGTCTTCCGCGAGCTTCGCAATCTCGCTCGTCGACATGCCCAACAGCTCGCCGTACACGTACTCGTTGTCCTCGCCGTAGCACGGCGCGCCGCGGTCGATGCGCCCGCCGATGTACGCCGGGCTCTCGCTCAGCTTGACCGGCACCTCCGCGACCGGCCAGCGGCCGATCTTCGTGCCGGTGACTTCGGTGAGCCACTCGAGGGATTTCAACTGCGGATCGTTGTCGCAGCGGTCGCCGGCGGTCTGGCAGACACCGGCCGGCACCCCCGCCTGCTGGAGCGCATACATCGCCTGATAGGGATCGCGCGTGCGCGTCCAGTCGCCGATCAGCGCATCGAGCGCGTCCTGGTGCGCGAGGCGCGCAGCCAACGTCGCGAAACGCGCATCCTTGCCCCACTCCGGGTGCTCGGCCACTTTGAGCAGCGCGTTCCACTCGGCTTCGGTGAAGCACGCGATCGCGAGCCAGCGATCGTCGCCCGCGCAGGCGTAGACGTTGTGCGGCGCCGCCGGCTTCCACGGCGAGCGGTTGCCGATGCGCGTCCACACACGGCCATTTGCCGACCAGTCGAGCAGAGCCGGCCCGTTGATGAACAGGCCGACCTCGGTCTGCGACGCGTCGATCCACTGGCCTTCGCCGGTGCGCTCGCGGTGGAAGAGGGCGGAGAGCATCGCGAGTGAAAAGCTGAACGCGCCCATCCAGTCGAGATAGGAATATCCCCAGCCGGCAGGCATTGCGGGCTCGGGCAGCCCCGACATCTCGGAGAGGGCCGCGAAGGCATTGGCGATCGGACCGACGGTGCGAAAGCGTCCGTACGTGCCCTGCGCGCCCATGCCCGACTGCTGCACGTAGATGATGTCTTTGCGGATCGACTTGAGCGTCTCGTAACCGAGCCCCCAGTTGTCGAGCACGCCCGGTGAAAAACCTTCCGCAACGATGTCGGACATCGCGACGAGACGCCTTGCGATCTCCAGCCCTTTCGGGTGGCGCACGTTGAGCGAGATGCCGCGTTTGCCGGGGTTCTTGTTGTTGAACTGCCCGCCCATGTTGACGTCGGTGACGCCCGGCAGCGGCGCGGTCGCTTTGTCGCGCGCTTCACGCCCGCCGACCGGCGCCATCGCAGCGAGGCGCGTATCGGGATGGCTCTTGAGCTCCACCTTGATGCTCTCCGCGCCGAACGCCGAAAGAAAGCGCGTGCCGCCGGCGGACGCGAGGAACCACGTGAAATCGAGAATACGGATGCCGTGCAGCGGGAAGGGCTTCCCGCGGCGCGACGGCGGCTCTTTCGGATCGACGCGTGCGTTCGCGCCGATCACCGGCGTCTCGCGCTTCACCTTCTGCTCGATCGCGCTGGCGTCCTCGTTCAACAGCGGCGCGCGGCGTCCGACCGTCCACGCGTTCGCGGTCGAGATCCACTTGCTGGTCGGGTAGCGGAACGACTTGCCGAGCTCCGGATGCTCGATGTCGGCGACGCTCTCGCGCTTGAGCCAGTGCGGGTCGATCGCGTTCTCGTGCGGCTTCCTGAGCGGCGCCCACAGCATGCCGAGCTCCTGCGCTTCACGCCACGGGACGTTCTCGTAGGTGAAGGCGCGCACGAAACGCTGAACGGCTTCCATGCCTTCGTCGCGCCCGACTTTCGCGGGACCGGTGCCGGGCACGAAGCGTCCGCCTTTGGGCGCGGCGATGCGCTCGACCTCGAAGCCTCCCGCAAGACCGTAGCGCTCCAGCAGCTTGAGCAGCCGCTCGCCGTCGTCGGGCCGGTTGCCGAGGCTCGCCATCACCCAGCGGCCGTCTTTCGTATGCGCGATCGAGGGGTTCGGCGATACCGACTCGCGCGCGTGGCGGCAGGTCTGGCGCAGCACCAGCGCGCGGCGCATCACCCACGTCATGAGATCGACTTCGGTCGATTTCGACACCGACTCGTGCACCGCGCACGAGACGAGCTGACCTTTTCCGGTCCGGAACCGGTAGAGCAGCGCGGCGAGGATCGTGAACGAAAGCTGCTCGCCCGCGATGTGGTACGCGTGCCACATCTGCGGCGCGATCGGCGGGAGATCGTACTTGCCGCTCGGATCCGGATCGTAGCCGCAGTTCATCGTCACGCCGCCGAGCGCGAGATGAACGAGGTCCGACGCCTTGAAATTCGACCACGGTCCGTCATCGCCGAACGGCGTGACGCGCGCGTGGATCAGCGCCGGGAACTCCCTGCGGATCATCTCCTTGCTCAACCCGACCTTGTCGAGCGTGCCTTTCGGCGTGGACTCCAGCAGGATGTCGGCGCTGGCGACGAGCGTGCGAAACCGCTCGCGGTCCTTGTCTGTGTCGAGGTCGAGCACGAGCGAGCGCTTTCCCCGGTTGTAGTACCAGAAGAAGAGCGAGCGCTCGGGACCCTCACGGTCTTCGTAGAACGGGCCGATGCGCCGCGTCGAATTGCCGCCGGGCGGCTCGATCTTGATGACTTCCGCGCCGAGACCGGCGAGCGTGAGCCCGCAGTACTCGGCCTGCTCGTCCGCCAGTTCGATCACGCGGATGCCGGCGAGCGGGCCGGGCTTCGCTGGCTGGGTCACCGAGCGGCCCCCTTCTGGTTTTTCGGCAGCGACTCGATGTTCATCGACCACGGCGCCGCGGAGCGGCACCAGCTCTGTACTTTCGGCGGCAACTCCGCACGCTGGCGCGCCGTGCCCACGCGCAGGCCATAGCTGGCCGGATCTTCTGTCGGCGCGGTCGAATAGATCGGCGTGCCGCACTCGGGACAGAAGCCGTGCCAGCGCTTGTTGCCGCTCTCTGCGGTCTTAACGTAGATCTTCGGCTTACCACCGGTCAGCCTGAATGTTTCTTTCGCGGCGGGCACCGTCACGCGATACGCCGTGCCTGTCAGCGTCTGGCAGTCGGTGCAGTGGCAGATCGACACCTTCTCGGGATCGACTTCGGCTTCGTACCGGATATGACCGCAGTGGCATCCGCCATCGATGCGCATGGTGCTCCTCCTTGGCTATCTCTTTTGACTGATGCCCGCGGCGCGCAGCACCTTCGCCAGCCGCGCGCTTTCGGACTTGATCACGGCCGCGAACTCGGCCGGCGTGCTGCCCACCGCTTCGACGCCGGACTTGAAAAACCGCTCCTTCATCTCCGGCTGGTTGAGCACCCGCACCGCCTCCTCGTGCAGCCGCTTCATGATGCGCGCCGGCGTTTTGCCCGGCGCCCAGAAACCGTAGATCGCCTCCGAGGAGTAGCCGGGAACGCCGGAGGCGGCGACCGTAGGCATCCCCGGTATGAGTGGCGACGGCTCGGCGCTCGTCACCCCAAGCGCCTTCAGCCGACCAGCCTGAACATGCGACGTCACCGAGCCTGCGGTCGCGAACATCACTTTCACCTGGCCTGCGAGCACATCGTTCAACGCGGGTCCGCCGCCCTTGTAGCCGATGCGCACGAGATTCACACCGGCCATTGCCTTGAACACTTCCGCGGCAAGATGGTTCGACGCGCCCACCGGCCCCGATGCGTAATCGATTTTTCCGGGGTTCGCCTTCGCCAGCGCGATCAGCTCCTTGACCGAGCCTACGCCGAGCGAGGGATGCACGACCAGGATGTTCGGCGAGCGCGAGGTGAGCGTGATCGGCGCCAGCTCTTTCTCGTGGTCGTACGGCACGTTGTCCAGCAGCGGCGACACCCACACGGTGTTGTTGTGGACGAGCAGGGTGTACCCGTCGGGTGTGGCCTTGGCCACCGTCAGCATGGCGATGTTGGTGCCGCCGCGGTTGTCCACGATCACCTGCTGATTCAGCCGCTCCGTGAGTCCGGCCGCGAGCAGGCGGGCGGTGAAGTCGATGCCGCCGCCGACCGCGGCCGTGACCAGCCGTATCGGCCGCGTCGGATAATCCTGCGCACCGGCGACGCCGGTGATTGCAATCAGCAACGTGCATGCAACGTAACGTGACGCTTGCATCTGTCTCCTCCTCGTTGGTTCTTAGGCGTGCGCTGAGAGGGTCTCCTTCTGCGAATACGGTAGGGCCGGCGCGCCTGCGGTCAGCGTCGTGCGGCGCAGGTCTCGCGGATACCTGAGGTCGTCGTACAGCCGTGCGCGGTGCATGGTCCCCTGGTTGTCCCACATGACGAGGTCGCCGACGCGCCACTTGTGACGATAGACGCGCTCGCGCTGCGTCGCATGTTCGGTCAGATCGCGCAGCAGCATCAGTCCTTCCGGCACGGGCCAGCCGACGATGCGGCCCGCGTGCGACGACAGGAACAGCGAGACCCGTCCGCTGCTGGGGTGCACGCGCACGAGCGGCTGCCGCACCGGCGCGAAGTCTTTGAGCTCCTGCTCGGTGAAAGTGAAACCCAGCGCGCCTTTCGAAAAGATGCGGCTGTGCTCGGCGACGAGGTCTTTCACCTGTTCCTTTAGACCCGGCTCGAGCGTATCCCACGCGTCGCGCATGTCGGCGAACTCGGTGTCGCCGCCTTCGGGCGGGATCACGTGTGCGCAGAGCAGCGAGTAACGTGCGGGAATCGCCTTGTAGCTGCTGTCGCTGTGCCAGAGCCGGTTGCCGATCGTCGAGAAAGCCCGCTTGCGATCGTCGCGCGGCAGGATCGTGCCGCCGGGCGTGAGATTGGAGATATCGGAGAGCGCCGGATTGTCGAAGCGCGCGCCTACCTCCGGGTGGATCTTTCGGTACGGTGCTTCCAGCTTGCCGAGGCTTTTCGTGAACGCGAGATGCTGGTCGGTGGTGAGCGGAGTGCCACGGCGAAAGACGAGCACCGCGTAACGGTCCATGGCGTCGTGGATCGCCTCCGCAGTCTCGGGCGTGATCGGCTCGCCGATGTCGACACCGGAGCACTCGGCGGCGAAAACGGGATGCAGCGATGTGAAGGTCAGGTTCATGGCGGTCTTTTCGCTTCCACTTTGCGGACTGCTGGACCAAGTCGAACGATGATTCTAAGGTAGCGGGTCCAACGAGAAGGGAATGCCATGAAGATCGAAAAAGTCGGCCTGATGACCCCCGGCGACATGGGGCAGGGCGTCGCGATGCAGATCAAGGCGAAGGGTTTTCCGGTTTACACCGCGCTCGCCAAACGCAGCGAGCGCAGCCGCGCGCTCGCGCGCGACGCAGGCCTGACCGACGTCGGCACGATCGAGCGCTTGGTCGCCGAATGCGACGTGATCCTCTCCGTCATGAACCCGGGCGCCGCGGTGGATTTCGCGCGCGATGCCGCGGGTGCGCTGCTCTCGACCGGCCGCAAGACGCTCATCGTCGACTGCAATGCCATCGCGCCGGACACCGTGCACGAGGTCGCGCGGATCATCGAAGGCGCGGGCGGACGATTTCTCGACGGCGGCCTCATCGGACCGCCGCCGCGCGGCAAGGCCAAGGTCAATCTGTATGTGTCCGGCCCCGGTGCTGCCGACCTCCAGGCGATCGGCGGATCGCAGCTCGTCGTGACGGTGGTGAGCGAGCGCCTCGCGGACGCGAGCGCGCTCAAGATGTGTTACGGCGGGCTCAACAAGGGCACGCAGGCGCTGTGGCTCGAGATCCTGATGGCGGCGCAGCGCCTGGGCGTGGCCGAGCTTCTCGAGCAGCAGCTACGCGCCTCGCGCGCCGATCTGCTCGACTGGGCGTACAGCCAGTACCCGAAGATGCCGCCGAAAGCGTATCGCTGGGTCCCCGAGATGATCGAGATCTCGAAGACGCTGGGCTCGGCGGGCATCACCCCGAAAGTGTTCCAGGGGGCGGCCGAGATCTTCGAGTTCGTCGCCGGCACTGCGCTGGGTAAGGAAACGCCGGAGCAAAGCCGCGGTACGGAGCGCAGCGGGCAGGAAGTAGTGCGGTCGCTGGCGGAGGAGCGCAGCGCGAAGCGCTGAGAGGCGTCAGTCGTCCGCACGCATCGCGTGCTCGGCCGTGGCTTGTCGCGATGCCGCGATCCCGCTCGGGGCTCTATCGCCGACCGTACCTGCGCCGAACAGCGCCACCAAAGTGAGGATCGCGAGCCCCGCGGCGGACTTGGCGACAGCCGCAGCCGTGCCATCGAGTTCGTGACGCATGTCACACTGCAGCTTCGCGGCTTCGTATTCGCTGATCATGATGGAGCGCCGCGCGGCTCAGAACGTCGGAATCGGGTCGCTGTAATCCGCGGCCTGGTTCGTGAACTGCGCGGGGTAATACTCGAAGGCGGGCGCGCTGACCGCCGCCCGCTGCGGGGCGGGTGAGACCTGCGCACGGCTATATGTCGTCCAGTAGACGGCGCCGAAAAGAAGGATCGCCGCGCAGATCGTCGCAATCATGCTTTCCTGGGTTTGTGTTTCGTCGTTCATGTGCCTCCGTCTGAAGTCGGGGCTTGATCGCCTTCCGATGGAGATCATTCTCGCGACCGGGCGCCGGCCGCGCGCCGTCAGGTGACGCAGGCAGAATGCGTCGTATGCACACGCGCCACGGCGGCGTCGCCAGGAGGAGTGGCACCCGGCACGACGGCCGGTGTTACCAGTGCGCGGGCAGCTTCTTGAGAATGCGGATGCGCTTCGATTCGACGGCGATGTAGGCGCCGGCGGTGAGATCCCGCACGATGCGGCTCACCATTTCGCGAGAGCCGCCGATGCGCGCCGCGATGTCGCTCTGGGTGAGCGGCTCCGGCACTACGCGTTCGCCTGCGTGCTCCTCGGCGCTGCTTTCGAGGAAGCTCACGAAGCGGCCGTAGACATCCTTCAGCGCGAGATCGCGGACCTTGACGTCGAGGTCGCGCACCTTTCCGATGAGCTTGAAGATGAGCTCCTGCGCGAACAGCGGATGCCCGAGCAGCAGTCCCTGCACGTCGGACTGCGGCAGCACGAAGAAGCGGCTCGGCTCGAGCGTCATGACGGAAGCGGCGCGCGGGCCGCCGTCGAGTACGAGCTCGCCGAAGTACTCGCCGGCCTTGAGTGTCGCCACCACGAGCTCGCGGCCATCCTCCCCCGTCATGTACACCTTCACGCGCCCCGCCATGATCACGTACAGCGAGTTCGTCTGGTCGCCTTCGTTGAGCACGACGCTGTTCTTGGGAAACGTGCGCACCGCGCCGTGCGGCGCGAGCTCGCGAAGCCGGGCTTCATCGACGTTCAGGAACGGACCGGGGAAGGGCGTCATGAGCGTGCGGTGCGTTTCGGGGGAGCTTCATGATGCCTGAAAAATCCAGACGCTGTCATCGGCCGCTTCGTAAGTGATCGCGCATAATCACGCTCTTTCAACGGGAGGAGCAACGCCATGATCCACGTCATCGCCATCATCACGACAAAACCGGGGCAGCGCGAGACCGTGCTGGAGGCCGCGCGCGCGAACATCCCGAACGTGCTGGCGGAGGACGGCTGCATCGAATACAGCCTCGCGCTCGACGCCGAGGGCATGGGCAGCTTCCAGACGAAGTTCGGCCTCGACACGTTCGTGTTCGTGGAGAAGTGGCGCGATCCGCAGGCGCTGAAAGCCCACGCCGCCGCACCGCACATGGCGGCGTACGCGGCAAAGGTGAAGGACATGCTCGCGAGCCGCGTGATTCACGTCCTGTCCCCCGGATAAGGCGTGGTGGGTTATCACCCACCCTACGGACCTGGATTCCCGCCTTCGCGGGAATGACGGGTTAACGCGGCGTGCAATGGGGTCAGACTCGATTGATCAATCGAGTCTGACCCCATTGAAACGTCCTGACCCCATTGAATGATTTGAGCCGCAGTCATCGGAGCGGGCGAGCCGGTTCGCGTTCGGCGCGCCAGCCGCGATGCGGTGATCAAAACGTTTATTGCGGGCCGACGAAGCCGATGTAGGCGCCGCAGGCGACGTCCGGCGTTGCGAGCATCGCGTGCTCGCCGGTGTTGCGCACGCCGCGCGCGAGCGGCGGCAGACCGTGTGAATCGGCCCAGCGCGCAGCCGCATCCATGCTCTTCGTGCGGTACAGCGCCTGGAACGGGCCGGGGCCACGGCGCTTCAGCGCAGCTGATGCGGGACCGTCGGCGTACGGCTGCGCGATGCCCAGACCGGTCGGGCCGATCTCGAACACCGCCATGTCGGACATGATGACCGTGCCTTTGTGCGTCTTCGGCTGGGGCATGCCGAGCACCTTCGCGTACGTCGCGGCTTCGGTTTCCACATCGGCCGTCACGATGTACGCGCGCTCGAGCTGGTAGACACCATTCGGGTGCTCGCCGGCGCCGGGCACCTGCTTGCGGCGTTCTTCGACCGGCGTGAGCTGCTGGATGAACACGAGCGGCAGCGGATTGGCCGCGCCGAGTGTCGTCACCCGCCAGCGCAGATCGTGACCCGAAGGGGCGCGGCGCCCGCCGTCGACCGGATCGCCGACCTCCACGCCGCGCTCGCGCATCATCGCGACGTCCGCCACGAGATCGTCGCTCTGAATCACGACATAGCGGATGCCCCCGCCCGCCGCGATGAATTCCGGCAGCGTGCCCTGCGAGCCGACCGCCCGGCCGCCCGACGACTTGTACTCGGTCTCGTCACGGATCGCGAGGAGCTCGATGTAGTCGTCCGTATTGAACGCGATCGCGTTGTGCGTGCCGCGACCAGGATGCGCGCCCGCGGCGTGCATGTTGAAGCCGAGCTTCGTGAACTGTTCGATGCCGCGTTGGAGGTCCGGAACGCAGATCGTGACGTGGTCGATTCGCGTGAACATGTTCAGGACACCGTGTAGCCGAGCGGCGTTCCGACGATCGTCGAGCGCTCCATGTAGCGGCTTTGCGACGGGTCGTAATCGCCCAGCGCCTGGTGCATCGTGCAGCGGTTGTCCCACAGCACGATGTCGTTGGGCCGCCACTGGTGGCGATAGACGAACTCGGATCGCGTGGCGTGCCGGTTCAGCCAGTCGATGAGCGGCCGGCTCTCTTCCTCGGTCATCCCGTCGAAGCGCTTCACTTTCTCGCCCAGGTAGATCGCCCTGCGTCCGGTCTCCGGATGCACGCGCACCACGGGGTGCGCCACCGGCGGGCTGATCCTGCGCTGCTCGTCTGCGTGCGCGCGGTCCGCGTTCGTGTTGTCCAGCTTGCGGTCGCCGGCGTAGTGCACCGCGTGGAGGTCGGCGATCAGCTTCTGCATCCCCGGAGAGCGCGCGTCGTAGGCTGCATACATGTTGGCGAACAGCGTGTCGCCGCCGATCTCCGGCGCGCGCCAGCACCGCAGCAGCGAGCCCGTCGACGGCGCGAGCGTCTGCGACAGATCCGTGTGCCACCGCCGGCCGGTATAACGCGACACCGAAGGCGTGCCGTCGGGCGCGGGATCGTTGGTGACGACCATGAGCTCCGGATACTGCGGATGGCGGTCGCTCGGAAACGCATCGTGGCGATCGAGCTCGCCGAAGCGGCGGCTGAGCTCGAGGTGCTGCTCGCGCGTGATGTTCTGATTGCGGAAGAGCAGGATGCAGTGGTCGAGGAAGGCCTGGTAGATCTCGCCGAAATCCGATTCGCTCATCGGCGCCGCGCAGTCGATATCGCAGACTTCCGCACCCAGTGAGAATGAAAGACGCCTCAGCTTGATCGACATGCCGGCTGCGTCCGTTATACGCGACCGAAGTCGCTCTGATACAGCGCGTCCAGACGCGCCAGCACCTCGGGCGGAAGCGGCCCCATCTTCTCGGCCTCCAGCGCTTCGTCGATGTGGTGGAGCTCCGCGCTGCCGATGATCGCGCACGACACGTCGGGGTTGGAGAGCACGAAACGCAGCGCAACCTGCGCGCGCGTGCCGTGGCCGCTGCCGATCGCCTCGAACACGGCTTTGCTCTTGCGCTCGTCCTCCGCGACGCTCGTGTCCTTGAGCAGCACGCTCTCGCGTCCGGTGCGCTCGTCGGTGGCGATCACGCCTGCCGCGAATATGCGGATTGCCATCACCGCCACACCGTTCGCGCGGCAGGTCTCGATGACCCCGACCATGTTCTCGCCGGTCCACGCGGCCGGCATGCTGCGGCCCGCGCTGGGGTTGAGCAGGTTGTAATAGACCTGCGCGGAGTCGAAGCGCTTGCTGCGCAGCACTTCGCACACGCATGCGGCTTCACCGATCGCCGTGATGCCCATGTGCCGGATCAGGCCTTTGTCGCGCAGGCGCTCCAAACCGTCCGCGACGCCGTTTCTGCCGAGGACCTGCTCGACCGTCAGCACGCGTCCGCCGGTCTTGGAGCCGATGCGGTTGTGAAGCTGGAGCAGGTCCACCGACGGTCGTTTCAGTCGCGCGAGACTCGCCTCGAGCGATTCCTCGATGCGTGCCGGGATGTCTTCGAGGTTCTCGGTGTTCAGGCCGAACTTGGTCGAGAGATACGGCGTCGCGCCGCACTCCGGCAGCAGCCAGCCGAGCGCTTCCTCCGATTTGCCGTTGCCGTACTGAGCCGCGGTGTCGATCCAGTTGATGCCGCCGGCGAGCGCCCGACGCATCGCTTCGCGCTTCGTCGCATCGTCCTTGTGGATGAGGATGCCGCCGACCGCGCCGGCGCCGAGGATCACTTCGGAAACTTCGATGCCGGTGCGGCCGAACGTGCGGTGTCTCATTTTTTCCTCGCGTTGAACAGCTGTCCGGTCTGGATGGCGGGCGCGAACGTCGACCAGGCCTGCTCGAAGCCGCCGGTCGCCGAGAGGCTCAGCGCAGCCGACACGATCGCCGCGGAAAACATCATCTGCGCTTCCTCGCTCGTGTAGGGATCGATCCCGAAATTGTCCAGCGAGCTCTGCGAAGGATACTGGGCGTCTTCATGCGAGGCATTGCGTATCGAAACCTCAGCGATGCTGCCGCGGACGAAGCGGTAGAACCAGTCCCGATTGCGCGTCACGTCGACTGTCTCGTCGGCGCCCAGCACGATGACCGGTTTGGTCACGCGCTGCAGCAGCTTGGGCAGGTCCCTGCCGATAGCCGCCGGGTCGAGCAGGATGCCGCCCATGGCGGGCGCGCCCTCGCCGAGCGCGACGGCGACCGAGGTGGCGCCGAACGAGTGCCCGACGAGGATGATCTTGTTGCCGTCGATGCGATTGCTGACGATCGCCGGCAGCCTATGCAGCAGCGCCGT
>Ga0196978_1000575_pt1 | contig 18247 bp, 15 predicted proteins | sample S3v_2013CmetaG_FD_155491 | JGI IMG/M metagenome (GOLD analysis project Ga0196978, IMG submission 155491) | Soil microbial communities from Anza Borrego desert, Southern California, United States - S3+v_20-13C | ecosystem: Environmental > Terrestrial > Soil > Desert | place: USA: California... | reverse complement strand
GAGACCGCGTGGCAGCGCGCGCTCAACCCGCACCCGCGCGACCGCGCATCGTTCGTTCCCGAGCTCACGGCGCTGCTGCGCGATTCCGGGCGCCTCATACGCGTGCCGCAGGATCCGCTGCCGCCGGCGCTGCAGGCCGTCGTCGAATTCGTAGAGAGCGACGGCCATACGCCCGGCCAGATGCACACGCTCGTCAAAGGTGCGCGCGAGAAGATCTTCTTCTGCGGCGACCTGATTCCGGGGCTCCCGTGGATCCATCTGCCGGTCACGATGGGTTACGACCGCTTCCCCGAGCGGCTGATCGACGAGAAGGCAACGCTCTACGAGCGCGCCGAACCGGAAGACTGGATCCTGTTCTTCACGCACGATCCTTCCGCGGCCGCGAGCCGCGTGCGCGAGTCCGCGAGCGGCAAGTTCGAAGCGCGCGATGTAATCGAGCGCTTCGACCGCTACGCAATCTAGACCGACGCCGGCTCAGACGAACGTGTAATCCTGCGCGTCGATCGTGACGGCGTTCTGGAACGCGATCGTTTCCTGGATCAGCCCGTTGGCCGACGTTATCTGGCCGTGCGTCACGTCGAGCTGCACGAACGTTGCGCCGTCCACCGCGCTGCCGTACCCGTTGAAGAGCAGTGAGTCTCCCGCCGCTGCGCCGTTACCGGTGAAATCGACGATCGAATCGCCGTTCGCTTCGCCTGCGTAGAAGACAAACGTGTCGTTGCCGGCGCCGCCGTTGAGCGTGTCCGCGCCCGCGCCGCCCTCGAGCGTGTCCTCGCCGTCCATGCCGGCGAGATAATCATCGCCGCCGAGGCCGCCGATGTGATCGTCGCCGCCGAGGCCGAGGATATGATTGTCGCCGCCGAGGCCGAGGATGTGGTCGCCGCCGAGGCCGAAGGTGAGATTGGCGCCGCCGTCGCCGAACAGCACGTCGTCGTGCGCGGATCCGATCAGCCCCTCGATCGACACGTAACTGTCGCCGCCCGCGTCTGCGTTGAGCCCGCTGCTGCTCAGGATCGCTTCGACCCCCGAAGCCGCGTAGTAGTGCACGGCGTAATCGAAGCCGTCGCCGCCATCGAGCACGTCGCCGCCGGCTCCGCCTTCGAGGCGATCGTTGCCCGCGCCGCCGAAGAGTGTGTCGCCATTACCGCGCCCCTGCAGGTAGTCGTTCGCGTCGCCGCCCTGAAGATCGTTGGCGCTGTCGTTGCCGACGAGCACGTCGTCGAACGAGGAACCGGTCAGCCCCTCGATCGACAGGTACCCATCGCCGGCCGCCTCGCCGGTGTTCTGCGCCGGGCCCGCGAGGTTGGCGAGCACGCCTGCTGTCGCGCCGGCATAGCTCGCATGGTCAGTGCCGGCGCCGCCGTCCAGACCATCGGCACCCGCGCCGCCGTTCAGCGTGTCGTCGCCGTCCATGCCGGCGAGATAGTCGTTCGCGCCGCGTCCTGCGAGGATGTCGGCGCCGCCGAGCCCGACGATGTGGTTTACGTTGTCGTTGCCGGAAAGCGTGTCGGCGTGTTGCGAGCCGATGAACCCTTCGACATCCAAGTACGTATCGCCTGCCGCGTCGCCCTGATTGGAGGCTGACGCTGCGAGATCGGCGCTCACCGCGCTCGACGCGTAGTAGTGCACGGCGTAGTCGGTTCCAGCGCCGCCCTGGAGCGAGTCGCCGCCCGCGCCGCCTTCGAGGCGGTCGCTCCCGTCACCGCCCAAAAGCGTGTCTGCGCCGCCGCGTGCCTGGAGGTAGTCGTCGCCGAGGCCGCCTTGGAGCGTATTCGCGTTGCCGTCCCCGACCAGCGCATCGGCGAAAGCGGACCCGATCAGCCCTTCGATCGAAACGTACGTGTCGCCAGCTGCAGCGCCCGTGTTCTGCGACGGTGTCGTGAGATTCGCCACCACGGCCGCGCCGGCCGAGTTGTAACTCGCCGAATCGGTGTTGCTGCTGCCGTCCAGACGATCGGCGCCGGCGCCGCCGTGGAGCGTGTCGTCGCCGCCGAGGCCGAGCAGTTGGTCGTCGCCCGGACCGCCCGATATGAGGTTCCCACCGTCGTCGAACGCGGTGGCGGTCGTGTTATCGCCCACGGCGAGCACGCTGCCGTCGGCGAACTGCACGTTCGAGGTCGTGATCGACCGCAGGTCCGTCACGAGCGTCACCGTCTTGTCGCCGTCCGTGAGGATCACGGACCCGGAGCTGACGCCTACGTCCGAAGCCGATATCGAGCCGTCGTCGAAGAGGAGCATGTGGGCGGCGGGCGTGAAAGCGAGGCCGGCGCCGTCCACGAGCGTGCTCCACAGGTACGGGTCCGCAACGACGTTTGCGGCGGTGAGCACGGTCTCGTTCATACCGAAGACTTGGCCTATCTCCGCGTCCCACCCGGTCCCCACGATCGCGCGGCCGCGCAGGTCGGGCAGCGCGAACGTGCTGCGGCCGTCGCCGCCGTAGGTCGGGCCGAACAGCGAGAACAGAGGCGTGTTTTGGAAAATCGGCACGAGCTGACCCGCAGCCTCCATCCAGCCGCCCGGCACAAAAGGCCCTGCAAACAGGACGATTTCTCCAAGGAACCATTCACCGGAGGCGACGCTCGTCTCTCCGTGCGGGGACGGAAAGAGCCCCTGCGTCGCGACGAGGGCGGTCACCGCGAGCGAAGGGCCGCGATTCTCGACCGGTGTCGCGCTCCCGCCGTCGACGATCGGCAGATTCCCGGTGAGGATCACGGTCGTTTCGTCGCCGTCATACGTGCCGGCGGGCTGCGCGAACGACGCGCCGATCGGCGTGCGGCCGCGCAGGTCGGGGAGGTTGAAAGTATCGATGCCGTCGCCACCGTACGTCGTGCCGATCACGCCGAAGAGATTGACGTAATCTGCGATGGGCAGCGCCTGTCCCGCCGCTTCAAGCCAGCCGAATGGCGCGGTGTTGCCGGCATACGGCACGATCTCGCCGGTCAAGCCGACGTTGCCGGTGGTGCCGGGAAAATCCGCGTGCGCGTTGATGAGATACGTGAGCGGCAGCGAAAGCTGGCGATTGTCGAAAGGCTGGTTGCCGCCGCCGAGGCTTGCCGGTAGCTGCGCGTTCGACAGCGTCACGTCATCCGACCCGATCGCCGCCGCGAGCTCGTAATTGGATAGGCCGAAGCCCTGCCCGGCGCCGATCGCCGTCCGGTGGGTCAGGTCCGGTATCCCGAACTCGGCGTCCCCGTCTCCACCGTAGAGCGTGGCGATCAGGTCGAAGAGATCGGGTGTCTCCGCGATCGACAGCATCTGACCTTGCGCGGCCACAGTGTCGCCCAGCGCAAAGTTGAACCCGAAGGTCCTGATCGCGCCGAGCGGATTGAGAGAGTCTCCGGTGCCCGTAATCAGCAGTTGGGTGAGGGCGAGCGATTCCTGGTCGTTGTCGAACGGCGTGCGGACAGGCATGTCCATGCGCTCCTGACGGTTGACACACGTTGGAAAACACGACCCGAGCGCCGGGTGCGGCGCTTGCGACTGTCGTTATCGGTAAGTCGAGGGAAACGGGCTCGCGTTGTGCCGCCGAAGTCTCGGCTTCAGTGCGGTGGGACAGACTGCGGGACCCCCGGTCCGCAGCCTCGTTGGCGCTGAGTATATGCTACGACGGCGCAGACGACGCGACTGAACCTTGAATCGCGCTCCAGATACGCTCCGGCGTCGCCGGCATCTCGACATGCCGCACACCGAATTCCGAAAGCGCGTCGCCGATCGCGTTGATCATGACGCCGAGCGCCGGCGCCGTGCCGCCCTCGCCTGCCGGCCGCATACCGAACGGATGCGCCGGTGAGGGTATCTCCACGTACTCCGCGTTGAAGAACGGAAAGTTCGCCGCGCGCGGCATCGCGTAGTCCATGAACGATCCCGACAGGAGCTGTCCGGTGTCGGGGTCGTAATAGCAGTGCTCCATCAGCGCCTGTCCCACGCCCTGCGCGATGCCGCCGTGCACCTGCCCGTGCACGATCGCGGGATTGACCGCACGCCCCACGTCATCGACCGCGGTGTAGCGGACGATCTCCAGCGCGCCACTGTCGGGATCGATCTCGACCTCGATGCTCCAGCCATCCGCGTCTGTCGACGAGATGGGGCTGCAACAGCACGAGCGTCGCGCCCAGCCCGCCGAACGCGAGCGCGCCGAGCTTGAGCAGCTCCCATCCGAGTACGAAAAGCTTCGGCGCCTCCCGAGTCTCCGCAGCGCTCATCGCATCCTCCCCTCATGACAGAATACCCCACGCGACAGACGTGCTGCGCGATGTGCTCTCCAGCCGCGCGATCATGTTCAAAGGATGCTGCTCATGTGCAAATCGCTACGCTCGACGGCGCTCGAATGAGCGCGGCTTCTGCGGAATTCGATCTCGTCATTCGCGGCGGCACGGTCGCGACGGATGAGGACGTCTTCGAGACGGACGTGGGCGTGCGCGATGGCAAGATCGTCGCAGTCGGCCCCGATCTCGGTTCTGCCGTGCGTGAGCTCGACGCGCGCGGCAAGCTCGTGCTGCCGGGTGGCGTAGACAGCCACACACACATCGAGCAGGTCTCGTCATTCGGCATCATGACGGCCGACGACTTCTACACCGCGACCGTGTCGGCCGCGTTCGGCGGAACGACCACCGTCATCTGTTTCTGCGCGCAGCACCGCACAGACCGGATTCCCGTGGTGCTCGAGGACTACGCCGAGCGTGCGCGCACCAAGGCGATCATCGACTACGGCTTTCATCTGATCATCGCCAATCCCGATCGGGACACGCTTACGCGCGACCTGCCGGCGGCGATCGAACAGGGCATACGCTCGTTCAAGATCTACACGACTTACGAGCGGCTGCACGTCACCGACAGGCAGGTGCTGGACGTGATGGCGGTCGCGCGCAAGCACGGTGCGCTGGTGATGGTCCACGCCGAGAACCACGGCGTCATCTCGTGGCTCGGCGACCGCATGATCGAGCAGGGCAACGTCGCCCCGCGCTACCACGGCATCTGCCACACGCGCGGCGCCGAGCACGAGGCGATCAACCGGATCGCGATGCTCGCGGAGCTGATCGACGTCCCGGTGCTGATCGTGCACGTCTCCACGATCGAAGGGATCGAAGCCATCCGGCAGGCGCGTGCCCGCGGCGTCAAGATCTACGGCGAGACGTGCCCGCAGTATCTCTTCCTCACCGCGAAGGACCTCGACCGGCCGGGGCTCGAGGGCGCGATGTTCTGCTGCAGCCCGCCGCCGCGCGACGAAGCCGCGCAGGAAGCGTGCTGGCATGGCCTCGCGGACGGCGCGCTCAATGTCTGCTCGTCGGACCACTCGCCGTATCGCTACGACGCGAGCGGCAAGCTCCCGAAAGGCGAGCGCACCACGTTCAAGGACATGGCGAATGGCGTGCCGGGCATCGAGCTGCGCATGCCGCTGCTCTTCACGTTTGGCTACCGCGCGCGGCGGCTGACGCTCCCGGATTTCGTCGCGCTCACCGCGACGCGTCACGCACAAATCTACGGCTGCTACCCGCAGAAGGGCACGATCGCCGAAGGCTCCGATGCGGACATCGCGATCTGGGACCCGGAGCGGCGCGTTACGATCACGCACGATCTCGTGCACGACAACGCGGGCTACACGCCGTATGCCGGCCGCGAGCTCCAGGGCTGGCCGGTCACCGTGATCTCGCGCGCAGAGGTGATCGTCGAGGACGGCAAGGTCCACGCGCAACGCGGCCGCGGGCGCTTCATTCCCCGCGTGCTGTCGGACGCGGCCGTGCCGGCTGGGCTCAAGGTGCCGGAGATGGAACAGCTCGACGCGTGGGGCACGCCGCTCCAGCTATAGGCGACACATGAAACCGAATATCGTTCTGATCCTGGCGGACAACCTCGGCTGGGGCGAGCTCGGCTGCTACGGCGGCGGCGTGCTGCGCGGCGCGCCGACACCCCGCATCGACGCACTCGCGGCCGAAGGGCTGCGACTCACCAACTTCAACGTCGAGAGCGACTGCGTGCCGACGCGCTCCGCGCTGATGACGGGGCGGCATCCGATTCGCACCGGTGCGCTTCAGTCGGTCCCCGCGGGACTGCCGCAGGGGATCGTCCCGTGGGAAGTCACGCTCGCACAGCTCATCAAGGCGCAGGGTTACGCGACCGCGATTTACGGCAAGTGGCATCTCGGCGACCGGCCCGGGCGCTACCCGACCGACCGCGGCTTCGACGAGTGGTACGGGATTCCGCGCACGACGAACGAGAGCATGTTCACGAGCACGCCCGGGTACGACCCTGCGGTCGCTCCGCTGCCGTACGTCCTCGAAGGCCGCACCGGCGAGGCGGTGAAGAACGTCGCCATCTATGACCTCGAGATGCGCCGCCGCATCGATTCGGATCTCGTCTCACGCACGAACGCGTTCATGCGCCGGCACTCGCAAGGCGGCACGCCGTTCTTCGCCTACGTTCCGCTGACGCAGCTCCACTATCCGACGATCCCACACCACGACTTCGCCGGTAAGACGGGCGCGGGGGATTTCGCCGATTCGATGGTCGAGATGGATCACCGTGTCGGGCAGATCGTCGATGAGGTGAACGCGCTCGGGCTACGCGACAACACCGTGTTCATCTTCGCGAGCGACAACGGCCCCGAATTTCGCAAGCCGTGGCGCGGCACCGCGGGCCCGTGGCGCGGCACCTATCACACGTCGATGGAAGGCTCGCTGCGCGTGCCGTTCATGATCCGCTGGCCGGGCCGCATTCCCGCGGGCGCGGTATCCAACGAGATCGTGCACGTGACCGACCTCTTCGTAACGCTCGCCGGCATCGCCGGCGCACGCGTGCCCGGGGATCGGCCGATCGACGGCGTCGATCAGGTCGATTTTTTCACGAACCCGTCAGGCAAATCGAGGCGCGAAGGCTTCGTCTACTACATCAAAAACGAGCTCCGCGCCGCGAAGTGGCGCGACTGGAAGATGCACATGGTGTGGGAGCCCGAACCCAACATCGGCCCCAATCACCTGGAGACACCGTGGGTGTTCAACGTCATTCGGGATCCGAAGGAAGAGACCGACGTCGGCAACGAGCATAGCTGGGTGCGTCTGCCGCTGCGGCGGATGGTGCATGAATTTCAGGAGAGCCTGAAGCGCTTCCCACCGATCCCCTCGGGAGCGCCGGACGATTTCACGCCGCGCGCCGCGAAAGCCTGACATGGAACCCGCCCGAAACGAGCATGCAGACAGCATCGCCGCGGCGATCTGCGTGCTCGAGGCACACTTCGACGCGCTCAATGTCGGCGATGCCGCCGCGCTCGCGGCCACGCTTCACTTTCCGCACTATCGTCTTGCCGGGACGCGCATGCAGGTGTGGCAGACGCCGGAGAATTACCTAGCCGATTTCCACGCGCGCGCGGGCGAAGGCTGGCACCACAGCGAGTGGGATTTTCGCAACGTGATCGCGGCCAGTGCGGACAAGGTGCACTTCGAGACGCAGTTCACCCGCTACCGCATCGATGGCTCGATGATGGGAAGCTATCGCTCGATCTGGGTCGTGACTTACATCGGCGGCCGCTGGGCGGCGCAGTTGCGGTCGAGCTTCGCCGGCTGATCGCGTTGCGCCGGCAGCGCACCCCTACGGTGCTGATCGCGGTGCGCCGGCAGCGCACCCCTACGGTGCTGATCGCGGTGCGCCGGCAGCGCACCCCTACGGTGCTGATCGCGGTGCGCTATCAGCGCACCCTAAGAAATGCAGGCGTTTTCCGATTCCGACGCGTCGCTTATACGGCCACGTCCGCGCGCAGCCGCGCGATGTCGGCGTCGCTGTAGCCGAGCTCGCGCAGGATCTCGTCGGTGTGCTCGCCGCGCTCGGGCGTCGCAGTGCGGATCTCGCTCGGCGTGCGCGACAGCACGAACGGCTGATTGACGAGGCGGATCTCGCCGAGCGCGGGATGCTCGACCGGTGCCGCCATCCCGAGGTGCTTCACCTGCGGGTCGTCGAAGACTTCGTTCATGCGGTAGATCGGGCCGCTCGCGACACCGCCGGCTTCGAGCATCGCGATCAGCGCCGCGCTCGTGTAGCGGCGGGTGCGCTCCGAAAGCTCGCGGTTCACTGCTTCGCGGTTTTTCGATCGCTGCGTGTCCGAAGAAAATTCGGGCCGCATGATCAGCTCCTCCGCCTGCAGCGCGCGACACAGCCGTTCCCACATCGCCTGCTCGCCCGCCGCGATGTTCACGTGGCCGTCCGAAGTCGGAAAGACGCCGGTCGGGATCGAGGTGGGATGATCGTTGCCCGTCTGACCGGGCACCTCTCCCGCGACGAGCCAGCGCGCCGCCTGAAAATCGAGCAGCGCGATCATCGCCTGTAAAAGCGAGATCTGGACCCACTGCCCCTGGCCGGACTCCTCGCGCTCGAGCAGCGCAGTGAGGATACCGAGCGCGCCGTAGAGTCCCGCCGCCGAATCCGCGACAGCGATCCCGGCGCGCATCGGCCCGCGTCCCGGCTCGCCCGTGATCGCCATGAGTCCGCCCATGCCCTGCGCGATCTGGTCGAAACCGGGCCGCTTCGCGTACGGCCCGTCCTGACCAAAGCCCGAAACGCTGGCGTACACGAGCCGTGGATTCGTCTGCTTGAGCGTCTCGTAGTCGATGCCGAGCCGCGTCTTCACGTCCGGGCGGAAGTTCTCGACCACGACGTCGGCGCGATCGGCGAGCTTGCGGAAGATCGCGAGTCCCTCCGGGTGCTTGAGATTGAGCGTCATCGCCCGCTTGTTGCGGTGCAGATTCTGAAAATCGGGGCCGTGGCGCGCGCCGCCCCAGCCGTCGCTCTGCTCGAGGTTCTCCGGGGTCTCGACCTTGATCACGTCGGCGCCCCAGTCGGCGAGCTGCCGTACCGCCGTGGGCCCCGAGCGCACGCGGGTGAGATCGAGCACCCTGAAACGCGAGAGCGGACCGCGGCGCGTCGCCACGCTCATCGTCCCCTGAAGTTCGGGCTGCGCTTCGCGGCGAACGCCGCGCGGCCTTCCTGGTAATCGTCGCTGGTGAAGCACGTGTCGATCGCCGACTGCGCGTTGGCGAAATCGCGCTCGGCGGCCGGTCTCTCGTACTCGAGGAACGCAGTCTTGAGCGCGCAGAGCGTGAGCGGCGCGTTCGCTGCGATGAGCTCGGCGTACGCGAGAACCTCGCGCTCGAAATCGGCCGCGGGCCAGACGCGATCGATGAGCCCGATCTGCAGCGCTTCGGCGGCCGAAAGCCGGCGCGCGGTAAAGAACATGTCGCGCGCGCGCATGTAGCCGATCACGCGGCCGATGCGCTCGATGCCTTCGTGGCCGTAGCCCAGCCCGAGCCTGCCCGCAGGCACCGAGAACGTGGCGTCGTCGGATGCGAGCCGCAGGTCGCAGCTCGTCGCGAAGTCGAGACCGCCGCCGATGCAGTAACCGCGGATCATCGCGATCGTCGGCTTGGCGCACCGGTAGACGGCGTTGTAAGCCGCCTCGCTCACCTCGTTGTAATGGCGGTTGCGGCTGGGGTCGGATCTCACTTCACCGAAGCTCGAGATGTCGGAGCCTGCCGCGAATGCGCGCTCGCCAGCGCCGGTGACGATGACCACACGCACGTCGGGATCGGTTTCGAAGCTGCGGATCGCCGGCGGCACCGCTTCAGCCATGTCGAGCGAGATCGCGTTGTGCCGCGCCGGGTTATTGAAGACGAGGCGTGCGATCGCGCCTTCGTGCCGGGTGATGATTCGTTCGGTTGTGCTCATCGCTCTCAATCCGCCAGGTCGACTACGATGTTGCCGGACGCGTCGGTCACCGCGCGTGCTCCGGGGGGCACGATCAGCGTGGAAGACGCCTCCTCCACGATCGCGGGGCCGTCGATGGCATCGCCGGCGCACAGCGCGAACCGGTCGTAGACCGGCACCTCGTCGTATGCGCTCGAGGCCGGCACCCACGCGCGGCGCCTGCCCTTCACCGCGGGCCCCCTTGCGCGCTGCGTCGCGCCTGTCTCCAGCCGGCCGTCTCCGGTCGGCGCCGAGACCGCCACGCGAATATTGATGAGCTCGATGGCCGCGACCGGCGGCACTTTTCCGAACATCTGGCGATAGGTCTCGAGAAAGGCTTCCCGGATCGACGGTTCGGACGCCGCCGTATAGGGGCCGGGCGGCAACGCGGTCACGAGCTCGAAGCCCTGTCCAACGAAGCGTATGTCCGCCGCGCGAGCGACCGACGTGTGGGCGCGTCCCGGGAGCGTCTTCTCGATGACACTCCTCGCCTCGTTTTCCAGCGCCGCATAGGCCGATTCGAGCTCCGGCCACGACATCTGGTCGAGGCGCCGCGTGACGGTGCCGACGCGGTCGATGCGCGCCGGGGCCATCAGCAGCCCCAGCGCGGACGCGACACCGGCGCCCGGCGGACAGATCACGCGGCGGATACCGAGTCGCCGCGCGACTTCGCAGCCGTGAAGCGGTCCGCCGCCGCCCGTGACGAGCAGCGCGAAGTGGTCGGCCTGGTGTCCGCGCTCCGCGATGTGCACGCGCGCGGCGGCAGCCATGTTCTCGTTGACCACCGAGTGGATGCCCCAGGCGAGCTCCGGGACGCCGAGCTTCGACGCGCTCGCCAGCGGCTCGATGGCCTGCTTCGCTGCGGACGCATCGATCGGCATCGTGCCGCCCGCGAAGTTGTCCGCGTCGAGATACGAGAGCGTCAGGTTCGCGTCGGTGACCGTCGCAGCATTGCCGCCGCGCTTGTAGCACGCAGGACCCGGCGCCGCGCCCGCGCTGTGCGGCCCCACTTTCAGCAGGCCCAGCGTGTCGATCGCGGCGATGCTGCCGCCGCCGGCGCCGATTTCGATCAGCTCGACGGTCGAGATGTTGAGCGGAAGCCCGCTGCCTTCGGCGAAACGCTTCTGCCGGCCCGTTTCGAAGCGGTACGCGATGAGCGGCTCGCCCTTGTCGATGATGGAGAGCTTGGCCGTCGTGCCGCCCATGTCGAACGCGAGCACGTCGGACACACCCGATCGCGTGCCGAAAAACGCACCGGCGAGCGCACCGGCAGCGGGGCCTGATTCGAGCAACTGGATGGGGACGCGCTTCGCTTCGTCGATATGCGTGAGGCCGCCGTTCGAGAGCATCATGAAAAGCGGCGCCGTGATGCCGAGTGTCGCGATCTCGCGGCTCATGAGCTCGAGGTAGCTGTCGGCGAGCGGCTTGATGTACGCGTTCGCGACGGTCGTCGAGGTGCGCTCGAACTCGCGGATCTGCGGCGACACGTCGCTGGAGAGCGAAACGAAGAGGCCCGGATACGCCTTGCGCAGGAGCTCTCCCGCGCGGCGTTCGTGCGCGGGATTGGCATAGGCGTGCAGAAACACCACGGCGATCGAGGTGACGCCGGCGGCGCGCAGCTCTTTCGCACGCGCGAGCAGCGCTTCCTCGTCGAGCGGCGTCTCGGGTGTGCCGTCGACGCGCATGCGCTCCTTGACCTCGACTCTCAACGCGCGGCGCACGAGCGGCCTCGGCAGCTCGATAAAGAGGTCGTAGAGCTCGTACTTGTGCTCGCGCTGCATCTCGAGCGTGTCGCGAAAGCCGGCCGTGGTGATGAGACCGGTCACCGCGCCCTTGCGTTCGATCAGCGCATTCGTGAAGAGCGTCGTCGCGTGCACCACCCGCACGACTTGCGCATAGGGGATCTCGTGCTCCTCGAAGAGCCGCCGGATGCCGTTGATCACGCCCTTGTGCGGCGCGTCCGGCGTCGTGAGCTCCTTGTGCGAGAGCGACTGCGCGCGCGCGTGGTCGTAAACGACGATGTCGGTGAAGGTGCCGCCAATGTCGATGGCGAGGGAGTAAGTGGATGTCATTTCAATGTGCTGCAGTGGATTCCCGCCTTGCAATGCCGTGTCATCGCGAGCCGCGAACAGGCGCGGCGTGGCGATCGCGTGGCGCACGCAAAGCCACGTTCGCAGACGGGATTGCCGCGGCGGAGCATTGGCTCCGCCTCGCAATGACACGGTAGCACTTCGGGGGAATGACGATCGAAGGGTGAAAGAGACGATCTAAAAGTAGCGGGAATGACGACTCAGATGTAACCGTCGAGGCGGTCGCTTTCGGTCAGATGCTTCGGCCGCTCGGCCGGCGGGCCATAGCCGCCGCCGCCCGGCGTGCGGAGCTCGATCATTTCACCGGATCGCACGACGTGCTGGACCTTGGGATCGACGCGCTTGCCGCCGATCAGGACTTCGCCCGGCGCGCCGGCTTCTCCACCTGCGATGCCGTGCGGGGCCGCCTCCGCGCGGGTGCGCTCGGCCATGAAGGTTGCGATCGCCGGTGAGGTCGTCTCGAACAGGATCTCCTGTCCCGTACCACCGCGATAGCGCCCTTTTCCGCCGGTGCCCGAGCGGAAACGCCGGTGCCGCACCTTCAGCGGGGCGAGCTTTTCGATCATTTCCACCGGCGTCGAGGAGATGTTGCTGGGCCAGCTCAGAACGTTGATTCCGTCCCGATCGTGCGCGGCGCCGTACCCGCCGTTCATGAAGAAGAGATTCGCGAACGTCTTCCCCTGCGGATCGACGCCGGAGAGATTGATGCACCACAACGGCGAGCCGACGGTCGCCATCACGCGGTCCGGCATTGCTTTCGCGAGCGCGCTGATCACCATCATCGGCAGGAAGTGACCGATGAGAGCGCGCGCGCCGCCGGCGGCCGGATGCTTCGAGTTGAGGATGGAACCCTCGGGGGCCGTGATCGTGATCGGACGCAGCACGCCGTCGTTGTTCGGCACCTCGGGCGAGAGCACCGCCTTCACGCCGTAGGCCGTGTACGCGATCGTGTAGGCGAGGCAGACGTTGATCGAGCGCAGCACCTGCGGCGCCGAGCCCGCGTAATCGATCTCGATCGAATCGCCGCTTACGGTCATCTTCATCTTGAGCTCGATCGGCTCGGCGAAGCCGTCGCTGATCGCCGTGTGCGTGTACACGCCGTCGGGCACCGCGCGGATCGCGTTGCGGATCGCCGCTTCGGAGCGGCTGTGGATCTCGTCCGCGAGCGCTTCGAGCGAGTCGAGCCCCTGCTCGCGCATGAGCGCCATCAGGCGCTGCTCCATGAGGTGAAGGCCGGTGAACTGGGCGTAGAGGTCGCCCATCACCTGGTCCGGCACGCGCACGTTCTTGCGCACGAAGCGCTCGAACGTCTGGTCGATCTCGCCGCGGCGCATCACTTTCATGATCGGAATCTGCAAGCCTTCCTCGAAGACTTCCTTCGATTCGGCGGAGCGGATCTTGCCGCCGATGTCCGGCGAGTGCGCCACCGATCCGGCGAACGCGACGATGCGGCCGTTCAGGAACACGGGCTTCGCGACCGTGATGTCCGGCAGGTGACCCGTGCCCTGCCAGATGTCGTTCGTGATGAGGATGTCGCCGGGCTCGAGCGTCTCCGGCGGGAACTCCTCGAGAAAATGCCGGATCGTGCGCGGCACGGTGCCGATGAACGACGGAATGCTGTCGTTCGCCTGCGCGATCGACTGCCCGCGCGCGTCGGTGAGCACGCACGCGAAATCGTTGGACTCGCGCACGATCGTCGAGAACGAGGTGCGCACCAGCGCGGCCGCGGCTTCGTCCACGATTGAGACGAGGCGCGTCCAGATCATCTCCAGCGTTACGGCATTGAATGCAGACACTTATGTGCTTGACACCCGTTTGAACGCGGCATTACGGTAAGCGCAGCCGCTTGAAGAACAATTCCACTGCGAGGATACCCAAGAGATGTCTATGCGTGTAACGACAGCGCTCGCGCTTGCGCTGCTCACCCCGGCGGCAATCGCCGCGGAAAAAGCCGAATATCCCACGCGCCCGATCCGACTGATTGTACCGTTCGCTCCCGGCGGCAGCGTCGATATCTCATCGCGTATTGTCGCCGCGCCGTTATCGGAGATCCTCGGTCAGCAGGTCGTCGTGGACAATCGCGCGGGTGGCGGCGGCAGCATCGGCGCGACGCTCGTTGCGAAAGGCGCGGCCGACGGATACACGCTGCTCGCGGGCTCGAGCGGCTCGGTCACGGCGAACCCGGCGCTCTATTCCAAGCTGCCGTACGACCCTAACCGCGATTTCGCGCCGATCAGCATGATCAACGTGACGCCGATGGCGATCATCACGCATCCCAGCGTCACCGTGACCTCGGTGAAGGACCTCGTCGCGCTGGCGCGCAGCCAGCCCGGGAAGATCACGATGGCCTCTGCGGGAACCGGCAGCTCGAATCACCTGGCGATTGAGCTGTTCCAGCTCACCTCCGGCGCGAAGGTGCTGCACGTGCCTTACAAGGGCAGCGGCGCGGCGCTGGCCGAGCTCGTGGGTGGCCAGGTGCAGACGATGATCGACCAGATCGCCTCCTCGATCGGTTACGTGCGCGACGGCAGGCTTCGCATCCTCGCGGTGACGAGCCTCAACCGCTCGGGCGTGCTGCCCAACGTGCCGACGGCCGACGAGACCGGGCTCAAGGGATACGAGGCGGCGTCGTTCACCGGGATCCTGGCGCCGGCGGGCACGCCAAAGCCGGTCGTGGACAAGCTTCACGCCGCGGTCGTCAAGGCGGCGACGCTCCCCGCCGTCACCGCCAAATTCAAGGATATGGCGGCGGATCCCAAGACCACGACGCCCGCGGAGTTCAGCACCTTCATCCGCAACGACATCGCCAAGTGGAAGAAAGTGACGAGCGCCGCCAACCTCAGGCTCGATTGACCGAACGATGGACAACAACGTGAGGCGCATCGGCGTGCTGGCACCGCCGGGCAACGTCGCGATGGAGCGCGAGCTGCCGATGTATCTGCCGGCCGGCATCGTCGTGAACCACAACCGGCTGTCGCGGCCGAGCCCCGATGTGACGAAGGAGTCGCTGACGCTCATGATGGCGTCGGTCGACCAGGCGGCGCGCGATCTCGCGATGGCGTGGCCGCAGCCCGAAGTGATGCTCTTCGGCTGCACGAGCGGCAGCTTCGTGAGCGGCCCCGGGACCGAGGAAGAAGCCGCATCGAAGATCACGCGCATCACGGGCATACCCGCGTACACGACCTCGCAGGCGGTGATCATGGCGCTGCAAACGGTGCGCGCTCGCCGGGTGCTGCTCGTGACGCCCTACATAGACGACGTGAACGCGCACGAGATCGCGTTTCTCCGGCACCGCGACATCGCCGTCGAGGCGTGTCCCTCGTTCGGCTGCCTCGACACGCGCGATATCGCGAAGATCGCGTCCGAAGCGGTGCGCGACCTCGTGCTCGAGCACGCGGAGACTGCAAAGCGCTGCGACGCGGTGTTCATCAGTTGCACGAACCTGCTGACGATGGACCAGATCGACACGCTCGAGGAAACGCTGGGGCGCGCGGTGGTCACGTCGAACCAGTGCACGCTGTGGGCGGCGCTGCGGCACATGCGCGTCGACGCCAGCGCGTGCGGTCCCGGCCGGCTCTTCAAGTCCATGCGCGAAGACGCGAGCCTGGCCGCATGAACAACGCTCAACGCCGTATCGGTGTGCTGCTCCCGCCCGGGAACGTGGCGGTCGAGCGCGAATTCGGCCGCTACGCGCCGGAGAGCGTCGCGGTGAGCTACAACCGCATGTCGCGTCCGGTCTCGAAATCGACGAAGAGCTCGCTGCTCTCGATGATTCCATCGCTCGAGCGCGCCGCGGTCGATCTGGCACAGGTGCACCCCGAAGTCATCCTCTTCGCCTGCACGAGCGGGAGCTTTCTCGAAGGCCGCGGCAAGGAAGACGAGATCGCGCGGCGCATCACGAGCTACACCGGCATTCCGGCGATCACCACGTCGGTCGCGGTAACGGCCGCCCTGGACGTGCTCGGTATTCGCCGCGCTTTCATGATCACGCCGTATCCGGACGACATCAACGAAGAGGAAGTCGAGTTTCTGGCGCACTATGGTGTGGAAGTTCCGGCCTACGATTCGTTCCGCTGCGAAGTGACGGAGCTCACCGCCGCGGTGCCCTCGGAGGAGGTCACGGCGATGGCGCTGCGCCACCGCCGTGAGATCGCGGAATGCGACGGCCTCTTCATCAGTTGCACGCAGCTCCTGACGATGGACCAGATCGATCGGCTGGAGCGCGAGCTCGACGTGCCGGTGGTCACGTCCAACCAGGCGACGCTGTGGGCGGCGCTCACGTTTCTGAAAGTTCCCACGGAAGGCCTTGCGGCCGGCCGGCTGTTCAGCAGCGCGCGCGCAGTGCGCCCAGGAGTCGGCACCCCCGCGTAGAAGCACTGTCGTTGCGAGGTGGAGCCATGCTCCGCCGAAGCAATCCCGTTGCGAACGTGCGTTTGCGTGCGCCACGAGATCGCCACGCCGCGCCTGCACGCGGCTCGCGATGACACCGTATGGTTAGCCGCCGGCGGGTGTTTCTCGCCGGCTTGTGAAGCGGAACACGGCTTTCAGGCCGCGCCAGACTTTCGGGAGCAGCCAGATCATCAGCGCGACGAAGAGCGCGAGCGCGATCAGGAATGCAACGGGGTGCTGAAACGCGAACCAGATCGCGCCGAGCACCAGGACGTCCTCGCCAAAGGAAGCGCCCCAGTTGGTGAACGGCTCGGGTGAAGTGTTGATGAGCGCGCGTGCGCCCGCCTTCGTCAGATGCGTTCCGGCCGTAATCGTCCCGCCGAGCAATCCCGCCGCGACCGTGAGCGCGCTCAGCGTATCGCCCGTCGCGCCGGCGGCGAGCAGCGCGCCGGCCGGAATGCGTATGAACGTGTGGATCGCGTCCCACAGGCTGTCGATCGCCGGAACCTTGTCCACCGTGAATTCCATGAGCAGCATCATGCCGGCGGCGCCGAGCACCCACGGATGCTGGAGGACGTGCAAGCCCGCCGGCAGCTCCACGTAGCCGAGGTAGCCGGCGAGGCCGACGACGAAGATCGCGAGATACAGCCGCACGCCGCTCGCCCACGCCAGCAGTGAAGCCAGCGCGAGCGCCTGGATCGTGCCCCATTCGGTGATCATCTAAGGCTGGAGTAACGGCTCAGCGCGGGGTGCCGTGTACTCTACCCGGTCACGGCCGGCCTGCTTCGCTCGATAGAGCGCCGCATCCGCGCCGGCGACGATGGCGTCGCCGGCCGTGTTGCGGTTGCACTCCTGCACGCCGATCGACACCGTGACGGCGAGTCCCGGATGCGTCGAGCCCCACTTAGCTGCTCGCGTGGCCTCACGGATACGTTCGGCGACGATGACGCCCGGGGCGAGCGCCGTGTCGGGCAGGATCAGCAGGAACTCTTCCCCGCCATAGCGCCCGAGGTAATCCGCTGGGCGTATCTGCTGCTTCACCAGTGTCGCAAAGCGCCTCAGAACTTCGTCGCCCGTTGCATGGCCATACGTGTCGTTGATCGACTTGAAGCGATCGAGGTCGAGCATCAGCACGCAGAACGCGCCGCCGCGCCGCGCCACGCGCGCCGTCTCCCCGGCGAGCATGTCAGCCATGTGCCGGCGGTTGTAGACGGCCGTGAGCTCGTCGCGCACCGCGAGCGTCCGCAGGCGCCGTCGCATGTCGCTGATGTAGCCGGCGACCTGAGCGAACCACAGCAGCACCACGACCAGAACGACCCACTGGACGAGCTCGATGTGCAACTCGTCGGGATCAAGGCCGCGGTTCTGGAGCAGCGCGATCGACATCGCATGCGCCGCCAGCACGGGCGCGATGATGATGAGCAACTGGCCCGTGCTCAGCCTGAAGACGGCGAACAGCATGGCCATGATGTAGACCAGCAGGAACGCACCCCGCGCCGCCTCGAGATGGAAATTGACGTAGACCAGCACCGCGACGGCCGAGCTCACCTGCGCGAACGTGAGGCTCGGGTCGGCGAACCGCAGGTTGAGCCCCATGCGGAAGACGGCGTAGAAGAAGACGACCAGCCAGGTGATGGCCGCCACGGCGATCGCGTACGGACGTCCGGGCAAATAGCCTTCGTGCCAGTAGAACGTCAGGAGGAGTATCACCAGCGCCGAGCTGGCCGCGGCCATCAGCGTGCGGTTGATGCGCAGTGCCTGATGCGCGTCTACGGGCACATGGCTCATCAACCGCCTCATTTCGAATTGTTGTGCATTCGCCGCGAGACTGAATGGCAGGTCTAGGCAACGGTCGTGCCGAATCGCGCTGGATCGGGCACACTCTCGCTGCCGCATCAACGATACCGTGCGCGGGGAAGGCTGTGAGTCAGGGACTCTCCTACACGCGCGCGGAAAATTACCGCAGGAGAACGACGAATGAGTTACGAGCACATCCTTGTCGACGTCGAAGACGCCGTCGCGACGATCACCATGAACCGCCC
>Ga0196978_1000574_pt1 | contig 18275 bp, 14 predicted proteins | sample S3v_2013CmetaG_FD_155491 | JGI IMG/M metagenome (GOLD analysis project Ga0196978, IMG submission 155491) | Soil microbial communities from Anza Borrego desert, Southern California, United States - S3+v_20-13C | ecosystem: Environmental > Terrestrial > Soil > Desert | place: USA: California... | reverse complement strand
CGCCTCGGCCGCCTCCAGCGTGCAACCGCCGACGAAGACCGCCAGCCGCCGCAGCACCGCGCGCTCGCCCTCTTCGAGCAGGTCGTAGCTCCACGCCACGGCCCCTCTCATCGTCTGCTGCCGGGTCGGGAGGTCGCGCGCCCCGCCCGTCAAAAGCTTCAGGCTGTGGTCGAGCCGGTCGAGCATCGCCCGCGGCGTCAGCAGCTTGACGCGCGCCGCCGCCAACTCCAAAGCCAGCGGCAGGCCGTCGAGCCGACGGCAAATCTCCGCCACCGCCGACGCGTTCTCCTCCGTCAGCTCGAAGCCGGGCTTGGCCTGCCGCGCCCGCTCCGCGAAGAGCGCCACGGCCGGCACGCGCGCCAGCTCGTCGGGCGTCGGCCGGCTCGCAGGCGGAGGCAGTTCCAGCGGCCCGACCGCGTACTCGTGCTCCGCGCTGAGGCGCAGCGGCGCGCGGCTCGTCGCCAGCGCCTTGAGGCCGGGCGCGGACGCGAGCAGCGCCGAGACGAGCGGCGCGCCTTCGAGCAGGTGCTCGAAGTTGTCGAGCACGAGCAGCAGGCGCTTATCCGAGAGGTGCTGCGCGAGCGCGTCGGCGAGCGAGCCGCCCGGCGTCTCGGCGACGCCGAGCGCCTGCGCGATGGGCGCGGCGATCAACTCCGGGTCGGAGAGCGGCGCGAGGTCGACGGCGACGACGCCGTCGGGGAAGTCCGCGTCGCCGAGCAACTCGCGCCCGACCTCGACGGCGAGGCGCGTCTTGCCCGTCCCGCCCGGCCCGGTCAGCGTCAGCAGCCGCGCCTCGGGCGCGCGCAGCGCCGAGGTGACTTCGGCCAGCTCGCGCCCGCGCCCGATGAGCGCCGTCGTGCGCGGCAGCAGGTGCGTGGGCGTCGTGGTCAGCCGCGTCTCGTGGCCCGCCCCCGTGCCGCGGGTCGCCGAAAGTATGAAGGTGGTGCCGGCCTGCCCCGACGCCCCGCGCGCGCGCCCGACCGCCTCAAGCGCCTCGGCCATCGCGGCGGCCGTCGGGAAGCGCTCGTCGCGCTCCTTGCTCAGCGCCCGCTCGACGACGCGCAGCAGCGCCTCGGGCGCGTGCGGCACGAGGCGCGCGAGCGGCGGCGGCTCCCGCGTCATGATGGCGACGAGCGTGGCCGTCATGCTCTCCTGATTGAACGGCGGGCGGCCCGAGGCCAGCTCGTAGAGCACGACGCCGAGGCTCCACACGTCCGTCCGCCCGTCAACCGCCGCGCCCGACGCCTGCTCCGGCGACATGTAGCGGACGGTGCCCACCAACGCTCCTGTCTCCGTGACCGGGAGGTTGTCGGGCAGCGCGCCCGCCCCGTCTTCGGGCGCGATGGCTTTGGCGATGCCGAAGTCGAGCACCTTGACGAAGCCGTCTTCGCGGCGCATCAGGTTCTCCGGCTTGATGTCGCGGTGGACGATGCCGGCGCGGTGCGCCGCGTCGAGCGCGAGGGCGGCCTGCCGGACGGCGTCGGCCAGCTCGGCCAGCGACGGCCGCGCCGCGCGCACCCACTCCCGCAGGGTGAGACCTTCGACCAGCTCGGTGACGATGAAGTGCGTGCCCGACTGCTCGCCCACGTCGAAGACGGTGAGGATGTTCGGGTGGTTCAGCGCCGAGGCGGCCTTCGCCTCGCGGACGAAGCGCGCGAGGCGGTTCGGCTCCGAGGCGAACCGCGGCGGGAGGACTTTGAGGGCCACGTCGCGGCCGAGCGCGGAGTCCGTGGCGAGGTAAATCTCGCCCATGCCGCCCGTGCCGATCTGCGAGCGGATACCGTAGCGGCCGAGCCGCGTGTTCGGAGGAAGGGGCATGTTTACGCGAAGCCGGCAACGGCCTGCATAAAACTCTATAACAGGGCGGCGGAAAGCGGAAGCGGGGTGGCCGGAGTCGAAAAGGTCGCTCTAATCAACACCGGCGGGGCGGAATTGAACCCGCGGGTCAGCGGGCGTAGAGGTCTATGACGCGCGCGATGGCGCGGCGGCAGACGGCGCAGAAGCGGTCGGTGCGGGTGAACATGATGCAGTCCACCTCGGGCCGGTAGAAGCCTTTGGCCTCGTAGTTCGCGCCCTCGAAAGCCCCGACGCGCCCGGCGTACTTCTCGCGCGCGAACATGCGCGCTTCGTGTTCGAGCTCTTCGCGGAAGAGCGCCTCCATCACCTCTTCGGGTTTGCGCTCCTCCCTGATCTGCCGCCGCCGCCGCTGAATCTCGCGCGAGTAAGTCTCGAAAGCCTCCTTGCCCCACGGCGTCGGGACGGGCGTGTCGGGCGAGACCAAATCCTTCCACTTCAGAGCGGCGGGGTCGAGCAGCGCCGTCACGTTCGGCTCCCACGGCTCGGTGCGCTCGGCGGCCGGGGCGTAGGCGACCGAGGAGGTGTAATACTCGTCGGCGAGGCCCGCGAAGTGGTGGGCGAACTCGTGGACGAAGACGTAATTGGCGAAAGCGTTATCGGCGGCGACCGTGCCGTAGAGGTTGTGGATGCCGCCGCCGCCGTAGGTGCGGTTGTTGACGAGTATTTCGACGAACTCGTAAGGGGCGAAGGCGGCCGCGCGCCTGAGCGCCCGGTTGTCGAAGGTGAGGACGTAGCGCTCGGAGCCGAAGGCGTCGTAGGTCGCGCCGAGCGGCGAGTCGCGGTAGACGCCCGTCGAGGGGCGCGAGACGCCCGACTCCGCGGCCTGCGGGCTGAGCGCCCAGACGTTGAAATCGTCGCGGCGCTCCTTGAAAGGCGAGGTGGCGAAGAGCACGGCGGCCATCCGCCGCGCGTCGGCCTCAAACTTCTTCTGCTCGGCCGCCGTGTAGCCGTCGCCGAGGATGAGGAAGTCGACTTTCGTCGAGGGGTCGCCGCTGCGCCGAATCTCGATGAGGGGCGCGGGCGGCGCGGGCGTCGAACGGTCGATGAAAATGTCTTTGGGGTCAACGTCCGCCGTCCAGACTTCGCGGAAGGCGTTCTTCGCGTCGCGCTTGTGCAGGACGACCTTCACGGGCGCTTCGGGCGAGGGGAAGCGGAGCGACTCGTGGAAGGTGCGGCGCACGCTCTTGGCCTCGTCCGTCGTCTCCCACTCGCCGTAGATCGAGGCGAAGCCGCGCGAGTAGAGGACGCGGCCGGTCTTCGCGTCCCTGACCTCGAAGAGGTACTTGCCGAGGTTGGTGTCGTCCACGGGGCGGCGCGGGCTGCCGGGCCACGCCAGCGGCTCGACGACGACGCGGTCGAGGCTGAAGACCTCCCCGGCCGAGTTGCCGGTGTGGTAGAAGTCGAGCCGCATCGTCCGCGTCGTCTGCGGGGCGAAGGGCGCGGGCAGGAGGGTCAGGGCGAGGAGCGCAAGGGTCGCGAGCACGGTTTTAGCCATGCGCCCATTTTACACGCGGGCGCGCCGGGGCGGCGACGCGCTCGCGGCCTACGCGCGCAGGACGGAGCGGAAGAGCGCCTCGTATTGCCCGGTGACGGCGGCGAGGTGGAAGTGCTCGCGGACTCGTTCGCGCGCCGCCTCGCCCAGTTGGGCGCGCCCGGCCGAGCCGAGGCGGATCAACTCGCGCCACGCCTCGGCCAGAGCTTCGGAGTCTCTCGGCGGCACGACCAGCCCCGTCGGCCCGACGAGCTTGGCCGCGTCGCCCACGTCCGTCACCACGCAGGGCACGCCGCACGCCATCGCCTCGCCGACGACGAGCGGGAAGCTCTCGCCGTAGGAGGACGACAGCGAGCAGATGTCGGAGGCGGCGATGAGGCGCGGGATGTCGCTGCGCTCGCCGAGCAGGTGGGCGCGACCTTCGAGGCCCCAGCGCGCGAGCAGGCGGCGGAGCACGGGGTTGTCGGCGTCAACCTCCCGGCCGACGAGCAGGAAGCGGGCCGCGTGGTTGTCCTCGGAGAGCAACGAGGCGGCGCGCAGGAAGTTGATGTGATCCTTCATCGGGTGGAAGCGCCCGACCAGCCCGATCAACAGCTCGTCCTCGCTCACGCCCAGCTCGGCGCGCACGGCCGCGCGCGCCTCGGTCGAGGGGGCGAAGCGCGTCGTGTCGAAGCCGTTCGGGATGACGAGGGCGTTCTCCGGGCTGTAGCCCATCGCCTCGTGCTGGCGCCGGCTCGCCTCCGAGACGTAGATGATTCTCGCCGGGCGCGACGACAGCCGCGCGCACAGGCGGATGATGGCGGCCGTCATGCGCTTTTCGAGCGTGAGGTCGTCGTTGCAACTGTGGACGCTCCAGACGACGGGCGCGCGCCGCGCCGCCGACGCGCGCGCGAGTTCGGCCGCGAGACAGCCGTGGTACATCCAGCCCTGAATCACGTCGGGCTTGAAGCGGCGGACGGCGGAGTAAAGCCGGCCGAGTTGGCGGGGCGTGGGCGGCGACGAAGGCCGCATGCCGATGCGGTAGACGGGGACGCCGAGGGCTTCGATGCGCGCGTCGAGCGTGCTGCGTCGGCCGAGCGAGACGACGGCCGGGCGGAAGCCGCGCGGGTCGCCGTGCGAGAGCAGCTTGTAGAGCATCATCTCGGCTCCGCCGACGGAGAGGTCGTTGATGACGTGCAAAACTCTGACGGGGTCTGCGCTCGTTTTCTTCACGAACAGGTCGGGCGGCTCAAGGTTGCTCCCGCGCGGGGGGGCGCGGCGGCATCAGGATTTATCGAACTTAACGCCTACAATTTAAAGCCTCCGATGCCCGAAAGCAAAAGCGTCGGGCGGCGGGCGCCGAGGGGCAGGAACTCGACGCGCACCAATCCGCCGGTGAGGAAGGCGGCCCGCGCCCGCCCGTGGGTCAGCGCGCTCAGGAGAGGCCGAACAGTTCGAGGTACCGGACGGCGGCGCGCTCGACCGAGTAAAGGGCCGCGCGCTCCCTGAGCGCCGACGCCGGCGGCCGCGTTTCGAGCGCGCGCGCCATCGCGTCGCGCATCGCCTCCGCGTCGCCCACGGGGACGAGCGCGCCGTGCGCGCCCCCGCCCAGAATCTCGCGCGGCCCGCTCGGGCAGTCGGTGGCGACGACGGGACAGCCGCAGGCCAACGCCTCGATCAGAACGGTCGGCAGCCCCTCCCAGCGCGACGAAAGCACGAAGGCCGCGGCCCGGCTCATCCGCGCGTAAGGGTTCTCAACGAAGCCGGGCAAGGCCACGTCGTCCGTCAGCCCCAACTCGCTAATCAACGCTTCGAGCCGCGCGCGCTCCTCGCCCTCGCCGAGAATCATCAGCCGCGCCCGCCTGCGTCCCCTCAACATGCGGAACGCCCGCACGAGCGTCGGAAAATCTTTCTGCGGCGTGAGCCGGCCCGCGGCGAGGAAGACGCGCGCGCCCTCTTCGTCGAACCACGGGTGGGTGAACGGGGCCGCGGCCGCTTCGAGCAGGGCGGCGTCAACCACCGGGTTCGGGATGACGCTGACCTTGTCGGGCGGGACGCCGAGGTTGGAGACGAGGTCGCGCGCGACGCCTTCGGAGACGGCGACGACCGCGTCGGCGCGCGGGTAGGCGCGGCGCGCGAGGGCCGGCAGCAGGCGGTCGCGTCGCCACTCGCTGCGCACGGCCGAGAGCGTGTTCTGCTCCACCAGCGCGAGGCGCGTCTGCGTGCGCGCCAGCGCGCGGGCCGCGACGGCCGCGACGTTGGCGTGAGTCAAAAACGAGACGAGCGCCCGCGGCCTTTCGCGCGCGAGGTAGCGCGCGAGCGGCAGCACGGCGCGGGCGACGCGGCCCGCCGCGAGGTCGACGACGCGCGCGCGCCCGTCCACGCCGCCGAGGTGCGGCCCCGCCCGCTCGACCAGCACCAGATCGACGGCGACGCCGCGCGCCGCGACGGCGCCGACCAGTTTGACGACGGCCCTCTGCGCGCCGCCGTCCGTCAGGTCGGGCGTGAAGCAGGCGACGCGCGGCCCGCCCCGAGCGCCGCCGGCCGCGTCGCCCGCCCCGAACGCCTGCGCCTCCGCGGGGCCGCTCATCTTCCCTTCACGACTTCGCGCAGGAGCGACTCCCACGCGTCGAAGGTCTTCCGCGGGCTGAACCGCTCGACGACCTCCGGCGCGCGCAGCGCGAGCCGGCGGCGCTCCGCCTCGTCCGACATCAGGCGGCCGAGCGCGCGCGCCAGCGCCGCCGCGTCCTCCTTCGGCACGAGCAGGCCGTTGACGCCGTCCTCGACGATGTCGCGCACGCCGCCCGCGCAGTCCGCGCAGACGGCCGGAAGGCCGCAGGCCAGCGCCTCGCACAGCGCGAGCGGGAAGCCCTCGGCGCGCGACGGCAGCGCGAAGATCGTCGCGCGCCTCAGGAACGCGTAAGGCGCTTTCACGCGGCCGGGGAAAGAGACGCGCCCGCCGAGGCTCAACGCGTCGCGCAGCGCTTCGAGCCGCGCGCGCTCCTCGCCCTCGCCGAGCACGGTCAAGCGCCAGCGCGGGTGTTCGTCGCGCAGCAGCGCGAAGGCTTCGAGCAGGATGTCGAAGCCTTTGTCCCTGTGCAGCCGGCCGACGGCGATGAGCGCGTGGCCGCGCGCCGCTTCGTCGTCCGCTTCGTCTTCGGCCGCCGCGGGCGGCAGCACGAAGGGGTTCGGGATGACGGCCACGCGCCCGCGCAGCCGCGGCGGAAAGAAGGCCGCGTCGCGCGCGCTCAGCAGCACGATGCGCCGCGCGCGCGCGTAGGTGAGCAGGCGGAGGCGGTTCCAGACGGGCTTGACCGGGAAGGTGTGCGGGTCGCTCTGCTCGGCGACGACGACCGGCACGCCGAGACCCGCCGTCGCCACGAGCGTCAGCACGTTCGTCTGGTCTATGAAACTGACGATCACGTCGGGCCGGCTGCGCCGAATCTCGCGGCGCAGGACGCGCGCGCGCCGCAGGTTATTCGCGGCGGCGGCGACGAGTCCCGCGGACTCGCCCGCGATGCCCAGAGGGACGTGGCGGATGCGCGGGTCGAGTTCGTAGAAAGGGGCGCGCGCGCCGTCGTCGTAAGTCAGGATGGTGACGCGGCGCCCGTCGGCCGCCCAGCGCCGCGCCAGAAGCACCAGCGCGTGCTCCGCGCCGCCCGAAGCGATGACGGGGATGACGAAAGTAACGCGCATAAGCTCGAAGCCGGGCGCACGCGATGACGACCGGCTCACTCGGCGGACGCGGAGAGTCGTCCGCCGCCTCTCAGGCCGACGACATTAATCTTCGGCCGACGCCTTCACCTTTGGCCGGCGGCGTCAATCCTCTTCGGCCACCTGCCGGAAGATGCCGGCCAGCGTCTCCGCGTGGCGCGCGACGGAGTAACGCTCTTCGACAAGCCTCCGCCCCGCGGCGCCGAGGCGCGAGGCGAGCGCGCGGTCGCTGCGCAAACGGACGAGCGCGCCGTACCAATCGTCCGGCGTCGTCGCCGCGAGGCCGACTTCCGCCTGCCGCATGATCTCGGCCGCGACGCCGACGGGACTCGCCACAGACGGCACGCTCACCGCCATGTAAGTGAGCAGCTTGCAGCCGCACTTGCCGCGCTCCCAGTCGGTCGCGGCCAGCGGCATCAGCCCCACGTCCATGCGCCGCGCCTGTCGCACCTCAGCCGCGGGCGACCAGCGCTCGAACCGCCATCGGCCGCGCGGAATCCGTTTGAAGCGCGGCTCGGCGTCCGACACCACCAGCAGCCGCGCCTCCTCACGGCTGCCGAGGAACTCTGCGAGCGGTTCTTCAATCGCGTAAAGATACTTCAGGTTAGACGAAGTGCCCGACCAGCCGACGACCCACTCGGCGCGTTCGGCCGCGTCATTGGCTGCTCCGGGCTTCCACCTGTCCGTGTCCACGCAGGTCGGCACGACCCACACGCGCGCGCCGCGGCGCCGGAAGTAGTCAGCCAGAAACTCGTTGCCCGCGATGACGCCGCGCGCGAGTGCGGCGATGCGATCAATCGAGTCGCCGCGTTGGGTCGTCCAGACGGCGTCGTCCACGTCGAACAAAAGTTTTCGGCCGGCGAAGTTTTCCAGCGTCAGCCGGCCCGGTACCAGCTCGCGTTGCAGCCACGTGAGGTCGCCGAGACGCGCCGCCGCCACGCCGGGCACGCGCGCCAGAATCTTCCCGGCCGTCCAGACGAAGCCGAGCGCGGGCGCGGGCGCCGGCGTGTACTTGCTGAAGAACGGGTGATGCTCGGCGACTTCGATGCCGCGCCGCGCGAGCGCGCCCGCGAACTGGCAGACGCGGAAGCGGCGCGAAGGGTCGTGCCGGCCCGCCGTCAGCGCCGTCACTCTGAGCTTGCGCACGCGCGCCCCTCCAAAGCCGCATCCCGGCCCGCCTCCGCCCCGCGCCCGGCCTCGCCGGCGAAGAGAGCTTCGAGCGCGTCCACGGCGCGCGCCCAAGTGTATCGCCGCACGCGGGCGTGGCCCTGCCGCGCGAGTCTTTGTCGCAGTTCGTCGTCGCCGAGCAAAGTCTCGACGGCCGCGGCCAGCAAGTCCGGCCGCGCGCGCTCGACGACGAGCGCGGTCTCGCCGTGGCGCGCGTACTCGCCGAGGCCCACGCTGTCGGCGGCCACCAGCGCCGCGCCGCAGGCCAGCGCCTCCATGCCCGGCAGCCCCCAGCCCTCGAAGCGCGAAGGGAAGACGAAGATCGAGATCGAATTGTAGAAGGCGCGCAGGCCCGCGTCGGTCGGGAGCCACGAGGCGCGCACCCAGCCGGGCAGTCCGCTCACGGGCCGCGGCCCGAACGCGCTCACGCTCAACCCGTCGCCGCGTCGCGCGCGGAGCGCTTCGAGCGCCGCGACAGCGTCGGCCGTCCCCTTCGACTCCTGCTCGCGCGCCGGGAAACCGACCGTCCCGCGCGCGCGCCGCTCGACCGGCACGTCCACGCCGAAAGCGTCGAAGTCCAACCCGCACGGGACGTAGGCCGCGGGCCGCACGCCCACCTCTTCAAGCATCGCGGCGACCGCGGGCGACGTGGCGACGCAGCTCAGCCCGGAGCGGAAAGCCTCTTGCATCCTGCGGCGCAGGGCGGGCGCGGCCGTCATCCAAAGCTCGTAGTCGTAAACGATCTGAAATTTTCTTCCCGCGCGCGGCGTGTAGTCCCGCGCCATCTCGGCGGTCGCCCAACTCGTCGCCACGGTCACGTCGGCCGCCGGCAGGAATTTCTCGCGCAGGTCGGGCACGGAGAGCAGCCGCACGCCTTCGCCGAACGCGTGCCAGCCCACGCGGCTCCGGTCGGTCAGACTCTCGGCGGCGCGCTTGGCCGCGCGCGCGAGCCGCGCCTTCGGGCCGCGCGGCTCTTCGACCGTGCAGGGGTGCACGACCGTGACGGCGTGGCCGCGCGCGGCCAGACGGTTCGCGTACTCGTATTGAACTTTGAAGCCGCCGACGGGGAGCTTCGGGTAGAACGGCAGCAGGATGTTAATCCTCATCGCGCAAAGTCCGTTCGCGGCGCGCGCTCGTCACAGGCCGCGCCGCCGCGCCGCGCGCGCCACCCGCCGCACGGCGCGCTCCAGCAGGGGGAAGCGCGGCATCTGGTTGCGCAGGCGCAAGGTCAGGGAATCCGCCAGCAGCTCAGCCCGAAACTCCGCGCACTCGCGCTTCGCGGCCAGCCCCATCGAGCGGACGAACTCGGCGGCGGCGCGGCTCTCCGCGAGCGCGTCCGCCGCGCCGCGCCGCGCGTGCTCGGCGACCACTTCGCGGTAGAGTTCGACGATCTCTTCGACCAGCGAGTCGAGCCCGGCCGACTCGCGGACGCGGCGCGAGACCTCGGCGGCGTCGGCCGCGTCGTAACGCTCGATCTCGCGCCCCAGCCCTTCGGCGTCTACCGGGCGGTCGAGCGCGCGCATCCCGAAGTTGAGCCGGCGCAGGCGCTCGAACTCGGCCGTCGTCACCAGAGGGCCGCGCCCGAACATGTCGCAGAGCACGACGGCCGCGCCCGACGCCATCGCTTCGAGCGCGCACCGCGCCTTGGCGAAAACGAGGTCGTACCTGACCAGCAGCGCCTCGGGTTCGGAGGTCGAGTTGTTGGCCTCGGCGCCGACCACGTCGAGCGCGATGCCCGCGCGCGCGCACGCCTCGCGCACGGCCGCGAGGTGCGTGCTGTCGTTGGCCGTGTTGCTGAAGACGAGCGCGCGCCGCGGGCGGGCGGGCAAGGCCCCGGCGCGCGGCCTGAAGCGTTCGAGGTCAACCGCGTTCAGCAGCACGCGCAGCCGCTCCTCTTCGACGCCGTGCTCAAGCGAGAGGCGGTCGCGGCAGGTGTCGTCCACCGCGACGCAGCGCAGCACGCGCGGGTGTCGCGGCGGCACGTTCGACCAGCCGATCCAACTGTGACAGAAAAAGAGGGCGGGCGCGCCGGGGAAGTGGAGCAGCGCCGTCATCAGCTCGGCGGCCTGATTGCCGTGGATGAGGTCGGGCGCGGCGGCCACCTCGCGCAGGTCTTCGACGACGGGCACGGTCGCCTTCCGCAGCTCGCGCGCGATCTCGCCCGTCTCCGGGCTGTAGACGACGGGCGCGTGGCCGCGCCGGAGCAGCCCCGCCGCGAGGTCGCGGACGTAAGTCTCCGTGCCCGTCCGCGTGGCGAGGGTCGTGTTGGTGATGAGGACGCGCAAGCCCGTCATCCGGTTCGCCGCCCGACGTGGGAGCGCAGGGCCTCGGCCAGCGGCAGCATGTGCTCGCGGTGGCGCAGCACGCGCGCGTAGTGGCCGGCGGCCACCTGCCGCTCGCCGTACTGTTCGTAGAAGGGCTTCACGCCGGAGTCCCGGCCCGCGCGCGCGCCGCTCGAAGCGGGGCGCAGGCACTCGACGCGGAACGAGTCGCCGCCCGCGACGCCGCCGCTCAGCCCGCTCCGCGCGGCGAGGTCGGGGTGCGCGCGCAGGCCGACGCTGCCCGCGCCGGCGAGCGCGGCTTCGACCTCGGCCGCCAGCTCCGGGTAGTTGCGCGCGGCGCGCAGCTTCCGCGCGAAAGTCTCTTCGTCGAGCCGGAGCCAGCGGGCCGCGGCGCGCGACTCCGCGGCGCACTCGTCGGGCGGCCCGACCAGAGTGAACTCCAGATTCTCGACCGGCGCGCCCGACGCGGCGCGGGCCAGCCCGACCGCCGCGTCGAGCAGGAGGCGGCAGGCGTCGTGCGCGGGGTTGTAGCCTTCGGCGGCGTCGCCCGCCACCGTCCGCGTCCCGTCGCCGACGAAGGCTTCGGCCAGCTCGTCGGCGAGGTCTGTGAAGAGCTTGAAGTCGCGGTCGAGGATGGCCGCGTAGAGGGCCGCGTCCGTGAGGCGCGCGTAGACGGCGCCCGGCGTCGCGCCGGCCGCGCCGAGCACCACGTCGGTCGAAGCCGCGCGCGACTGCTGCGAGCGCCCCGACCCGTCGGTCAGCACGTGGACGCGCGGCCGCGCCCGTTCGAGCCAGCCGTAGACCCGCAGCTCGTGGCCGGGGTGGGCGACGACGAGGGCGGCCGGGTGGCGGGGCTGTGTGTGCTCAGGCATCCTGATGAGGTCGCGGGTCAGCCGGCGTCGTAGCCGAGTTCTTCGAGCAGGTCGCCGGCCACGGCGGTGAAGCGCCGGCGCGCCTCGGCGTCCATCTCGGCGCGCCAGCGGAAGACGCGCGAAGGCTCGGGCGGCCGCGCGGCGAAGCGTTGGTTGTAGAGCCGCTCCTGCTTCGTGATGAGCAGCGCGCCGCCGCGGTACATCGTCTTCACTTCGTCGAGCCGCGCGGGCGAAGACTCGTAATATTTCTCCATGCGCGGGTCGTAACCGAGCCCGACGAAGTCGCAGACCTTCCGCAGCACCGCGGCCGGGTCGGCCACCAACTCTTCGTAACGCACTTCCGTGTAGTGCCGCCGGCGCCTGCCCAGACGGCGCGCCGTCAGAATCCAGTTGCGCCAGAGTTCCGCCTGCTGCTCGACGCGCTCGCCCGGCGAGAACCAGAGGCCGCGGAGCGAGAGGGCCACGTCGCGGCCGTCGCGGATGATGTGGACGAAGCGCGCCTCGGGCAAGACCTTCTCGATCTTGTCCATGTGGAGGCAGTAGGCCGGCGTCTTGTCGCCCCAGCGCGCCTTGCCGAAGCGCGCGGCGTAGAGTCTGTAGAAAGCCCTCACGCCCTCGCCGACGGTGAACGGCTCGACCTCCGACAGCGCCCGCCCGAACGCCGCGCGCGGGAGGTTGGCGTCGTCCCATGACTCCATCCCCGTGACGGCCTCGAAGAAGGCCCGCCGCAGCCCCGCGCCGCGCCCGCGCAAACCCGCCACCGCGGGCATGAAGCCCATCTCGGGCGGGATGCTCAGCCCCGGGTGCGCGTCGCACATCAGGCGCAGCAGCGTCGTCCCCGAGCGCGGCACGCCGACGATGAAGGGGGCCGGCGGCTCCGTCGCTTCACCCGGCGGCCGCGTGCTGCGTGCGAGGATACCCTTTAACAACAAACCACCGCCCCGTCTCACGTCGCGTCCGCCGCGACCCTCGCCGCGAGCGGGGCCTCCCCGCCCGGCCCGGCGCCGCCCTCGCGCGCCGGCCCGCGCCGGTCGGCCGCGGGTGTAGACCTCTCAAGGAAGACGAAGTTGACGAGCAGGCTCAACGCGGCCGACGCGCTCATCATCAGCGCCATGCCGAACAGGCCGTAAACCCAGAAGGCCAGCGCGCGTGCGGGGATGTTAACAGTGTTAATGATGAACGCCAACCGCACCGGCGTGCGCGTGTCACCCTTCGCGCAGAAGGCGGCGAAGACCGGCTGGCCCGAGACGTTCGAGACGAAAGCGAGGCCGAGGGCCGCCAGCATCCACCAGAGCGAGGCCACGTTCTCGGCCGTCACGCCGCCGCGGCCGACGAGCAGCGAGAGCAGCGGTTGGCCGAAGGCGAGCAGCCCCACGTAGCCGCCCGCGGCCGCGAGCGCCACGAGCGCCAGCCGCCGCCGGTAGAGCGCGCGGAAGCCCCGCCACTGGCCGTTGCGCGCCTGCACGGCCAGCGTCGGCGAGGCCGGGATGACGAGCGCTTTGTCGAGCACGGTGTTGGCCGTGCCGTAGAGTTGCTGGCTGACGGAGAGCAGCGAGAGGCCGCCGGCCGGCGCCAGCGACGCGAGCTGTCTGGTGACGAGCGGCGTCAGTTGGTTGTAAAGCCCGCCGAGCAGCAGCGGCCGGACGCGGCGCAGCGCCTCGCGCCTCAAAGGCGAACGCAGCCCCGGCCGCCGCCACCCGCCCAGCACCGGCCACATGAACGCGACCGGCAGCGCGATGCGCAGCACCGTGATCCACGCGGCGGCCCGCACCCCGTAACGCGGCAGGGCCCAGACGAGCAGAAGCAGCCCCGCGACGTTAGCAATCGGCGTCGCCGCCTCGGCCCAGACGAAACTTCGTCGCGCGCGGCAGGCGGCGCGCAGCACGCAGTCGAGCGCGGCGAAGACGAGGCCGAGGAGTTGAATCCGCGTCAGCGCCACGGCCAGCGCGTAGCCTTCCGGGGAGAAGCCCGGCACGAGCCAGCGCATCCAGTAACCCGCCGCGAGGTGGAGCGCCGCCGCGGCCAGCCCCGCCGCGCAGGCCGCCAGCAGGAAGATGCCCCACAACTCGCGCCGCGGGTCGCCCTCGCCCCCGGCCGCCAGCAGCGGCACGAGGACGTGGAGCAGGGAAGACGTGAAGAGCACGACGACCATCTGCGGCACGACCATCCCGGCGAACAGCGCGTCCGTCTCGACCCCGATGCCGAGCCGCGTGATGACGTACCAATGGATCGCGAGCGTCACGAGGATGTTGACGCTCGCCAGCCACCCGAGCGACAGCGTCAGCCCGAGCGAACCCGTCCGTGCCTTCGAATCTTCGGGCATCTAAACCAAACGCCCGCCGGCCGCGTCTTCGGCTCGCGCGAAGCGCGCCGGCAACATCCGCGCCAGCGAGTCGGCCCCCGCGACGACGAGCAGAAGCCAGAACAGGTAGCGCTGCCGGTAGAGCGCGCCGACGTTGACGACCACGAGGCCGAGCGCGGTCACGCCGACGAGCGCGACCAGCACGAGCAGCCACGCGGGCAACTGCCGGCGCCTGCGCCAGAGGCAGAGGAGCGCGAGCAGCCCGACGAAGTACATCAGAAGCGTCTCGGCCCCGCCGAGCAGCCTCCCGGCCGTCCCGACGCTGCCGCCCGCGCCGAACCACATCGAGGGGAACGGCGCGCACAGCCCCACGAGCAAGGCCCGCGGCAGGTAGCGCGCAACGTCCCACGCGCCGCCGAAGCGCACGCCCGCGTCTATGTTCGAGCCGGCGTCGGGGTACAACTCGATGAACTGCGCGCGCGCGCGCGCGATGCGGCCGGCGACGCGCGACCACGGCCCGCCCGCCTGCCGCCCGGCCGCTGCGGCTTCGGGCGCGCCGGCCTGCGGGGCCGCGCCGCCGGGCTTCTCGGCGACCCGCGCCGCCTCCGCCCCCGGCCGGTGCGGCATCCAGTATTCCTTCGGGAGCCAGTAGGGCTGGACGAAGTGCGACGCGCTCAAACCTATCGTCAGCATTAAGGCCACGCCCGCCAGATTCGCGCGCAGCAGAGTCCGCGCGCGCGCCTGCCGCGCGACGGACATGCTCGCGCCGAGGAACATGACGGCGAGCACCACCCACCACGCCGAGTCCTTCACGAGCCAGAGCGACGCGGCCGCCGCGCCGCCGAGCGCCCCCGCGGCCAGTCCGCCGGCCAACGTGTACGCGGTCGTGATCCACTTCAGACAGACCAGCACGAGCGCCAGCGAGAGGACGACGAAGAGAGGGTCTTTCAGCAGTTGCGTCGTGTGCAAAAGGTACGAAGGCAGCAGGGCCGCCGCCGCCCACGCGGCAATCAACCCCTCCCTCCGGCCGAACGCCTCCCGCCCCAGCGCGAAGGCCAGCAGCAGCGTCGCCAGATAGTAGAGCAGGTTAAGCGGCTCGGCGCTGAGCACGCTCTGCCCGAAGAGAGGGCTGAGTGTCGCGAACGACAGCGAGTAGAGTTTGACGTGGACGGGCGCGGGCGTCGAGAGCCACGCGGCCGCGCCTTCGCGCTTGAGCGTCTCTTCGAGCGCGACGATCTGCAAACGGTAGACGCGGCCGTCCGAAGCGAAGGAGCCGACCCCCCCGGCGTCGAACGCCCCCCCGGCCAGCCCCCACCGGCCGGCGAGGTGCGCGCTCGCCGCCGCCGCGAGGTGGACGCACGCCGCCAGCAGCATTAACCGCCCGAGCCTCATCCGGGCCACGCCCTGCCGAGGACGGACGCCACGCCCGCGCGCCGCGCTTCCAACTCTTCCAGACTCCACAGGCCGAGGCATTTGCCCAACCCGGCGTCTTCGACGAGCAACTGCCGCGGCTGCGGGAGGTTGAAAGGGGGCGACTGGAGGTTGACCGAGCGCCAGCCGCCCGTGCGGATGTCCTCGTTCTCGGCGACGCCGGCGTGCGTGGTGGCGAGCAGGAAGCGGGAGCCGCTGCGTTTGAAGTTGGCGAGCGCGGCGTTGATGTCTCGGAACGAGAGGTGTATGAAGCAGTCGCGGCACAGAATCACGTCAACCTTCGGCAGTCGGTCGCGCGTCACGTCGGCGACGATGAAAGTCCGGCCCGGCCCCCCGTGCGCCTCGCGGTTGCGCGCGATCAGCTCCGGCACCACGTCGGCCCCGGTGTACTCGACGCCCCCCAGCTCGACGTGGCGCATCCAGTTGAAATCACCGCACGGCGCGTCGAGCAGCGACCGCGCGCCGACGCCCGCGAGCAGGCCGGGCAGCGCGCGCCTGATCGCCTCGGTGCGCGCCAGCGTCGAGCCGCGGCCGGAGACCGACTCGGGGTCGGCCCAAAGGTTTTTGCGGTAGATGTCGGAGAAGACGAGGCCCGCGCCGGCGACCCGTTCGTGAAGCGCGCGCCGGGCCTCCCGCAGCCGGCGGTACACAAAGACGCCGGCCGGGAAGGTCTCTCTGATGAAAGCTTTCGTCCTCTCGACCGCGCGCACGCCCCTCCCGCCCTCCCGCCCTGAAGGATTTCAGCGCGGGCATGTTACTACTTCCCAATCCCCACGTTGCAACAGACCGTCTCAGCGCACGCCGACGAGGCCCTGTACCGACTGGATGAGCTTCTCCGAGTCGTAGCCGACGCCGTCTTTGAAGACGATCTCCACCTGCTCGATGTCGGCGATGTTCGCCGCCGGGTTCCCGCGCACGACCATCAGGTCGGCCTGCTTGCCGGCGGCGATCGAGCCGACGCGCGCCTCCTCGCCGAGCAGCCTCGCGCCGTTGAAGCTGGCGATCCTGATCGCCTCAAGGGGCGTGAAGCCCGCTTCGACCAGCAGCTCGACGCCGCGCAGGTCGCCGAAGCCGGCGACGACCCCGCCGTTGCCGGTCGGGTCGGGCCCGGCGACGAGCAGCCCGCCCGCCCGCGCGAACGCGCGCTCGAACTCCATCGCCTTGCGCAGCAGCGCGACGAACTCCGGCCCGCCGGGGACGCGCGCACGCGCTTGCAGGTAGCGCACGCGCGCGTCCGCATTCATCACGCCGAGCACACGCGGGTTCAGCAGCGCGCCCGCCGCGCCGATGCCGCCCTGCGCCAGAGGCGCGCCGGCCGCCTCGAACACGGGAAGCGTCGAGGTGACGGCCACGTTCTTCTCGACTAAAGTGCGGATGGTTTCGCGCGCGGCCGGGCCGTTAATGTCGAGCTGCCGCAGGCTCGCGCTGACGGCGCCGCCCGGCGGGCACTGGTCGGGCTTTTTGTCGGCGACGAATTCGGAATCGGCGAACAGCCCGTGCTCAAGGTTGTCGATGCCGATCTCGGCCGCCTCCCGGTAGCCGACCGAGCAGAGGTGGCCGGTGACTTTCAGGCCGCGCTTGTGCGCCTCCTCGACGGCCGCGCGCAGCTCGTCGCGCGTGATGTTCATGTAGGCTTTGAACGAGGTCGCGCCCGCGTCGGCCCAGTAGTTCACCATGCGCCGCGCGTCGTCCGCCCCGGTGAGTTGGCGCATGACGGGCGTGAACGCGCCGGGGCCTTCGAGGTAGGGCGCGGTGACGTGCACCTTCGGGCCGATCATCCGGCCGGCGTCGATGAGCCGCTTGATTTCGAGGTCTGTGTAGGGCGCGACGCTGCCCGTGGTGCGGATGGTGGTGACGCCGAGCGCGAGGTAGAGGCGCGGGAAGCTCGTGCCCATGTTCGAGTACATCGGCGGCGACCCGCCCATGGGGAAGAAGAGGTGGTTGTGCATCCCGACGAGGCCGGGCAGGACGGTGTAACCCTTGAGGTCGAGCACGCGCGCGTCCACGGGCACTTTCGCCGTCGCGCTCGGCCCGACGGACTGAATCTTTCCGCCGCCGATGACGACGGTCTGATCCTCTTGCGGCGCGGCCCCCGTCCCGTCAACCACACGCACGTGCGTCAGTGCCACCGAAGGCGCTTCGACGCGGATGAACTGCTGTCGGTCGGGGGGCGCTTGCGCGAACGGGGCGACGGCGAGGCAGCAGAGAAGGAGCAGAACGGGGAGCTTGGCCTTCATCACTTTCCTGTCCTTTGCGGGTGCGGGTTTGGCGGCGCGGAAGGATAATAGTGCCACGCCGGCCGTATGGGAAGCTTAACCCTTCCCGAAGCGAGGCTCGACGTGAGAAGCTCACCCGACTCCGGCTCGGCTCCGGCCCGACTCCGGCTCCCGGCTTGAGTCCGATAAGCTAAAGCGCATAAGCTGTCCGGCGTTATCGGACGTGGGCGGGCCGGCGTGAAGCGGCTCGACATCAATTCGCGAGGGGGCGTGATGGGCGCAAGCGTGAACGCGTACTGGCCGGGCATCGGCGAGGAGCAGTTGGAGTCGCAGCCCGGTTTCTACAACGACGACAAGGCGTGGGGCGACTGGATGGCGGAGCGCGAGGAGGTGCCGGCGGTCGCCGACGCCCTCGGGCGTCTGGGCGCGGGGGCCTTGCTGTCGTACAAGACCGACGGCATGGAGGACGATGAGGTGGACTGGGTGAGTCCGGCGCAACTGCGCGAGGCGGCCGAGAGGCTGCGCGAGGCCGTGCGGGCCGGATCGCCCGAGGCGTCCGTCATCCTCGAAACGTACGCGCGCAATCACAAAAGCCCCGACCCCGTGGCCGAAGATTTCGTGCGCGACCTCGAAGACATCGTCGCCCTCACGCGATGGGCCGAGGCCGAGGGCGCGACGCGGATGACTCTCGAAGTCAACTGGTAGCCGGCCGCGCGGCGCGCGCGTCAGGCCGAGACAAGCGACCTAAAGCGCGGGGGGCGCGGGGGCTTTGAGCGAAACTCAAAGCCCCCGCGCCCCCCGCGCTTTTCCGCGTCTAATCGTTACCTCCGCGGGGGCCGCCCCCTCACCTTCTGCACCGCCACTGCGGGAAGCGGATGACCCTGACCGGGTATCTGCCGTTACGGTTGAGCCAACGATCCTTCGCCTGCTGCGAAGGCGTGTACGGCGAGTCGCCGACCTTCG